>Ga0116144_10000447_pt1 | contig 54750 bp, 48 predicted proteins | sample AD_UKC035_MetaG_FD_89746 | JGI IMG/M metagenome (GOLD analysis project Ga0116144, IMG submission 89746) | Active sludge microbial communities of municipal wastewater-treating anaerobic digesters from USA - AD_UKC035_MetaG | ecosystem: Engineered > Bioreactor > Anaerobic > Digestate | place: USA...
AGCGCAGCCCTCAGCCCTCAGCCCTCAGTCCTCAGTCCTCAGTCCTCAGCCCTCAGTCCTCAGCCCTCAGTCCTCAGCCCTCAGTCCTCAGCTCTCAGTCCTCAGTCCTCAGCCCTCAGCCGTCAGTCCTCAGTCCTCAGTCCTCAGTCCTCAGCCCTCAGTCCTCAACCCTCAGTCCTCAGCCCTCAGCACTTCTTTCTCATCGCCTGCGCACTACTCCCCCTCTCGCGGCTTTGGCTCACCGGGCCGACGCTGGATACGCGCGCGCAAGGACTGGCGGATGAGGCGTGGGGACGGTACGCGCTGCGCCAGCCGCTGGCCGAGGGGGCGGCGATTCTCGCCGACAGCGAGAAGTTCCCGCCGCTGTACTATTTGCAGCAGGTGACAGGGCTGCGCCCCGACCTGGAACTGGTGACGCTTTTCAGCGAGGAGCAATATCGCGCCGACCTGGAAGCGCGGTTGTCCGCCGGGCAGCGCGTCTACCTGGCGCGCTATCTGCCGGGGCTGGACGCGTTCGGCGTCACGTCCGCCGGGCCGCTGGTGGAGGTCGCGCCGCCTGCGGCGCTCACGGAGTCGCAATATGCCGGACCGGCCTTTAACGACGCGCTGATATTGGCCGCCCATCACCTCGAAGCCGACCCGGAAGGCCGCCCGCTGCATCACCTGACCCTGACGTGGAACGTGCTCGCGCGCCCGGACACCGACCTGACGATCCGCCTCCAATTGCGCGACACTGAGGGCAATATTGTATGGGAGAAACCGGCCACCCGCCCTGTCAATGGCTACACAACCACTTCCGCCTGGAAACCGAACCAAGAAGTGCAAGATTATCACGCGCTGGCGTGGCCGGATTGGCTGCCCGGCGGGAGGTACGCTCTCGGAGTAGGCGTCTTCCCGCGCTTTGCCGAGGCCGGCTGGACAGTTGCGTCAGGGCATACGTGGTATCCGCTGGAAATGCTCACCCTGCCAGAGCAGCCGCCGGCGATTCACCGCAGCGCCGCCAGCGGCTACTTCAGCACGCCCGCGCTCTGGCTGGAAGCGGCGGAGTTGCCCGGCGAGGCGTGGGCCGGGGCCTCGGTCGCCCTTGAGGTACAGTGGCAGGGGACGCTTGCCGACGACGACGCGCGCCCGCTGTTCCGCTGGATGCCGCTGGACGCGGCGGGCGCAGAGCGCGTGACTTCGGCGGCGACCGTCGCGCGGCCCGCGCCGGGGGAATCGGTGCGGCGCTACGTTCTTAACGCGCCAACCGAGACAGGGCGCTACCGGCTGGACATCGGATGGGAAACGGCGGGGACGCTTTCCGCCGCGCGCTGCGACTGGCTACAAAAAACGCAGACTTTCTGTCCTTTGGGGGAAATCAACGTAGGCCCATCTAACGCGGGCCTTGCCAACTTTGCGGATCAAGTCCTGTTGGTGGACGCCGCTTTCAACGTGGACGACGTTCCGGCAGGGGGACAGGCGCGGGTGGACTTGCGCTGGCGAGGCCTGCGGACGCTGACGCGCGATTACACGGTCTTCGTACAAGTCGTGGGGCCGGACGGTCAACTCTACGGCCAGGTTGATAGCTGGCCGATGCAGGGGACACGCCCCACGTCCGGGTGGCGCGTCGGGGAAGAATTGGATGACCCGTACCGTTTCTATCTCAAAGAAAATTTGCCGCCGGGGAACTACATGGTCGTCGTCGGCTGGTACTTGCTGGCCGACATGAGCCGCCTGCCGCTCCTCGACGCCGAAGGGCAGGCGTGCGGCGATTTCTACACGATCGGCGAGTTCACGATGGGCGGCGAGTCCCCATAAGCAGCCCGCGCACCCCATCCCAGAGATAAACGAGGCCCCCCACCAACCCGGAGGCGGCCGTCGCCACCCAGACCAACAGCGACATCCCCGCCGTGAGCGCATCCGCTGCGCCGACCGAGGCAAAGAGCGGCTGCGCCACCCAATCGCGCGCGCCCAGGCCGCCCACAGAAATCGGCACGAGCAAGGTCAGGGCCAACAGCGGCACGGCGATGAAGTAGAAGGTGAAGTCCAACTCAAGGCCAACGGCCAGCCCACACAGCCAATACTGCGCCACGTTGGTGAGGTTGAAGACCGTCGAGAGCAACAGAGCCATCCCCACGGCCCGCCAGCCGGCCCCGCTCACGGCGGCGTAGAGCTGCGCCAACGGGCCTTGCCCGGCCAGCGAGAGCGGCGTAGGCAGGCGCTCCGTCAGGCGGCGCAGGAGGTTCCCCTCCAGCAGCAGAAAGCCGCCGGCCAAGCCCCCGACCGAGATCAGCGCAAACGTCCACACCAACCACGGAGCCAGTTCGCGGGTGAAGGGCAGCACGCACAGCCCCATCAGGAACAGCGAAAGGATGCCCGTCATCCGATCCACCAGCACGGTGCCGAAGGCCGCCGCGCGCTGCTCGTCCTGGGCCAATTCGATGACGCGCACCACGTCGCCACCGAAGCCGGAGAGCAGGAAGATGTTGAAAAACGCGCCGACGAAGTAGAGTTTCAGCAAGCGGCCAAAGGGCGGCGCGAGGCCCAGCCCGGCCAGCAAAGCCCGCCAGCGAAACGTCCGCACGACCAACCCCACGATGCCTAGCGCCCACGCCAGCGCCAGGAGGCGCCCATCGGCGGCAGCAAGGGTGTTCCACACCTCACGTCCGCCCACTTTTTGGAAGAGGAGCGCCAACGCCAGGACGCTCAGGGCAATCCGCAAGAGGTTCAGCCAGAGTTTACGGTTTTTCATCATGAAAGAATGGTTTTTCTCTTCGCGCCTTTGCGCCTTTGCGTGAAACTATCTTTCTTGCACCGCGATAGGGCCGAGGAGCACGCGCTCGTCCAGATGGCGACCATCGTCGGCAACGACCGGCAGACGTCCGGTTTCTGAGTGGAACAATCCCACCTGAAGGGGGTAACTCCCGGCGGGCGTCTCCGGCAGCAGGGTGATATGCCGCGTCTCCGTCACCACGCTGCCGGGCGTCCAGGTCACGCCGCCGCCGTCGCGGCTGCCCCAGACGTGATATTCCGAATCCAACACTTGGGCGAAGATCGCGTAAGGGTAGCGCGGCTCGCCGATGACCTTCCAATAGAGCGTAGCCGTCAGAGTCTCCCCGGCGTGCAAGACGCGCGGCTCCAGTGCATAGCCCACAAAGGCAATTTCGTTGGCGAAGTTGGCGAACTGCGCGTTCGGCCAAGCGCCGGGACGCTCAACAATGTCCACTGCGCCCACGTCGAGGCTTTGGTCGGGAGAGTCGGCGACGCCGTTCTGGATGAGCGGCAGCCGCCCCCACTCCGCTTCGTACAACCCCAGACGCACATTGACGCGGTTGGGCGCGTACACCGATTCGCTCAAGTCCACCCGATAGCTATCCACAAACGCGGCGCCGGTGCGCCAGGAGGTGGTGGGCGCGCGCCCCAGACCGGGCCAGGTATCCCGCTGCGCCACAACTGTTCCGGCTTCATCCATCAGGTGAATGTAGACGCTATACGGACGCGCCGTCCATTGCAGCGGTTCCCAGGTCACGCGCACCCAAACTGGTTCGCCGGGTAGCGCCTGAGCCGGGCTGACTTCCACGGCCAACACACGCGCCGCGTCGCCAAAGCGCACGTCGAGAGGGGATTTCGGCGCAATCATCAGCCGGGCGGGGTGAGTGACTGCGGGCAACAGATAGCCGCCCAATGCAACCAGGCACAGGGCGAACATCCCCCCTAGCACGCTCCCGGCAGTCGCCTTCGGCGCGCGCAGCCAGGCCTCCACTCCGCCAACGAGCAGGACAGCGAAGGCCGGGAGCGCCGGAAACAGGAAGCGGCCCATCGCGCCGGCCGGTTGAATCAGCATGTAGTAGAAAACCACTGCCGTAAATATTCCCATCGTAACGATCAATAGAAATGCGTTTGCCAAAGTCAGACCGGAGCGGCGCGGCCGCATATACCCCACCAGTGCCAGCAAACAGACCGCCAATATCCCGGTGTACAACGCCGAGGGCAGCGGTATCTGCCCATAGCCAAAACGTCCCCACAAGCTGGCCCACAGGTAGGGCAAGCCCTGCCAGACGGCCCACCCGTTGCCCTCCGCCGGACGGCCGTGCCACAGTTCGTTGAGTTTGTTCATGCCGGTCAGGTCCCCGTAGAGCAGCCAGTTGCGCGCGAACCACCAGCCGGCCAGGGCCGCCGCGATGCCGAATACGACGGCCATACCACGCAGCCAGCGGGCAGCCCGCGCGGACGGCATGCCCGGCGTCCGCCAAGCCTCCCACGCCAGCGTCAGGGCAATCAACGCGCCGGCAACGATCAGATGGAACTTTGCCAGCAGCGCGCAACCGTAAGCCACACCCAGGCCAATCCGACCACGCCGGTCGGCCCCGGCTTGAAGGATGCCCAGGCAGTCAAACAATACCCACGCCCCGCACGCCGCCGCGAGGACATCATTATTGATAGCTGCACTCGTGTAGATAAATTGCGGGTTGAAGGTCACCAGGGCGGCAGCGGCCAGCGCGAGCGGGGGATGCTCCGGCCAGACGCGCCGGCCCACTCCGTAAGTCAGCGTCACGGTCAATGCGCCCAACAAAACGTTAACCCAGCGCGGGATCAGCGCCGCGAGAAAGCCCTGGGTGAAGGGAAACCGTTCAGCCGGGCCGTGCCAATATTGCACCTTATTATCTACGCCCGTGTCCCAATTGCGGTAGCCCCAGAAAGGGTTGGTGGGGTGAGTGTAGGCGGCGGTGTGCGGGGAAGGCGTCCAGGCGCTGCATAGTGCGCTCAAGAAGTAATACAAGGGAGGATGATGGCTTTGAGTACGCACATCCTCTTGCCCCTGCACCGGCAGCGCGTGATCCACGACAAGTTTGCGAATGTAACGGTAATGACGGATTTCGTCGGGGGCCTCGAAGAGGGGGTTGATCAGGCTCACGGCGCTGGCGAGAAGGAGAAAGAGACTTAAAAGCACCACAAAGGGCAGGGATTTGAAGTAGTGCTGCATTTCAAATAGGGATATACCCACACCAATTGATAAGTACGGTCAGCATACAAGGTAAGTGTAGCGCGGTTACTCTCAAGATCATCTCCTGCGGTTGCAGTTCATTGCGTGATAAATCGAGCCAACGCGCCACACTTACCCTGCGGCGTGAGTTTTATGAGGATTATTGTGGATAAGTATTTAAATCGGCCAGGTTGCGCGCGTTATCAAGATAGGTGGGATAAACATAGAACCGCGAATGGATAAAATGTGCGTAGTTATACTCATAGGCGGAACTGAAGATACCATAATAGGGATCGTTGACATACATCGTATCAGCAATGTGTACCAGATAGTTTCCATTTACGTAAATGGAAAAGCCCGTTTCGGATACCTGAACTTTCCAGATATGCCAATCGTTCGAATTATATCCTAAACTGGCTAAGTTATAGAATCCCATCAGCTCATCGCACTTACCCCGTCCGCGATCATCATGACCCGTAATGCGACAAACGTTGTATTTGAGATAAGGCCCTCCCCAAACCACATTCAGGCGGTAATAATGAGAGAAACAACCGTCCATACTCATAGAAGTATCGCGCGTGACGTCGCAAAACGCGCCCGGATTCCCGCCAAAAACAATGCCATAGGAGACCTCATTCACGCGATGTTCGACCATCGTGCGCATTTCAATGGTGTAGGGGAGTTTGGGCGCCTGACGCATTGGGGAAAAGATAGCAAAATCAAATTTGTCGGCAACCATCGTCTCAAGGTTCCCATTGACATAGACCGCGCTCATCAGACTGAGATCTGGCGAACTGGTGCGTCGCGGATACCAACCCGTTGAAGAGTCGTCAAAGTCGTCAAAAAATGCATCGAGAAGCACAACGGTTACGACATTGCTCCAAGCGCCGTTTCCCCAACCATTCACACCTCTAACGCGATAATGATAGGTGGCAAAAGGCTTATCGGAGAAAACCAGGCCAAGTTCTGTCGTTGTATAAGCGTTCAAACTGGAAAAATCAACCACAAGCGATTCCTGCACTTCATAATACGATACAGGAACGTCCGTGATCACCGAACTCCACGTCAAAATTACCGTGTGATTCTCACCAGAGGCATCCAACACTGGCGTGGGAGGCAAAAGGGGATAACGGCGAATAACCAATGGCAGATAGATAATCCGAGGGAAATTGGACGTTTGCGCAAGACCGCTCCCTTGAGGAGATGGTGGCTGGGAAAAGAACGAGTCACATACGGGTTCCATTGCCAATGCGGGTTCGCAGAATGATAACAGGGCAATGGAAAAAAGAATAGCTAAAAGACCTTTCCTGAAACATGGTTGAGCAAGGCACATAGAATTCCCCTCCACATAACTAAAATATCCATAGCCTGACACACAAACAGAGCTAAAACACTAACCCTGTTGATGTGTCAGGCTATGGGTTTACGAGCTTATTTCGGCAAGACCTCGATACGATCCCACTTGACCGCAATGCCGCCGGCCGTTTTTGGCGTGGCCAGGAAAGTGCCAAAGTAGGGATCCTTCACGTAGGCGGTGTCTGTGATGGTCGCCACCAAAGTGTTGTTGACATAGATCTTAATATTGTTGGTCGTGGTGTTCAACAATTCTATCTTCCACTCATTCCAACCCAGTGGAGCCGCATTCAAGTTAGACCAGGTCACCAGGTCGGGAATGTTGCTGCGACCGGCACCGCCGCCGGAATCACCCTCATGATAGTCAATCCGCTTCAACTGCCAGCGCAAAGCGCCTGCCGATTGATCATACGTCACCAAAATACGATAGTAGTGGGAGAGACAGCCATTAGGGTAATAGCGCGTGGCAGGGCATGGCGAGCCATCATTTCCACCAAAGATGAACCCGTAGGTCATTTCGTTCTTGGCGGAGTACGTGATATTGTTAATCACGGAATTATCCACAATGTCCGCCCGCGCGATAATCGTGTAGGGGAGAGAGGGCGCCTTAGCCATAGGCGAAAGGATGGAGAAATCCGCGCTCCCCACAACCATATGATACAAGTCGCCGCCCATGGAGATAGGAGCCGGCAGTTGTTGGCTTTGCCCCTCATCACTGCGCTTAATGCCCCAACCTTCAGTGCTCGTGGTATTGAACAAGTAGCTATACGAGGGGCGAGCATCTACATACGTAGAGACAACATTGCTCCAATCACCGGAGCCCCAGGCATTGTTGCCTCGCACCCGATAATAGTAGGTGCTATTGGCCTTGCCCGTAAAAGCCCGGTAGGTAGTAAGCACCGCGTCATAGGTGACTGCGTTAGAGAAATCGGCGGCCGTAGCTTCTTGTAGGGTGTAGTAGGCAACCGGCGCATTGGGATGGGAATCATAACTCCACGTGACCGTATAGGCAGCGCTGTTATTCGGGTTACTGATCGCATTCATCACAGGAGGATACGGGCGCACATTCACTTGCGTGGAAACCACATTACTCCATTCGCCGGGTCCCCAAGAGTTGTTGCCGCGCACGCGGTAATAGTAGGTGCTATCGGCCTTGTCCGTAAAAGCACGCTGGGTAGCGGCGATATTGTCGTATGTTACCGCATTGGAGAAATCGGCCGCCGTGGCCTCCTGCAAAGTATAATACGTGACCGGCGCGCCAGGGTGAGAGCCATAGCTCCAACTCACGGTATAAGCGTTGTTGTTACTCGGATTATCAATCGCATTCAACACCGGCGCATACGGCACCGGCGGCCATCGCCGGAGCACCAATGGCAAATAGATAGTGTAGATGCCATTATCAATCGTCACGGTAATCGTATGCGTAGGGCCAATATTTCCCGCTTCATCGGCGGCGCGCGCTTGAATGGTGTAAGGCGTTGCCTCAACCTGGGGTAAGGTCCAGTTGAAGCTCCAGTTCCAGTAATCATCCGCAAGGGTGACCACCGCAGCTTGCCAAGGTCCCTGATTGATGCTGAGACTCACCACAGGGGCGGCGTTGAAATGCGCGACGACATTCGCGCCATCCGCAAGCGTATTGTACGCCTGATGACTCTTGGTCGTAACCGTAGCAGAAACCACATTGCTCCAGCCGCTAGGGCGACCGGCGGTGTTATACGCGCGCACGCGGTAATAATAAACCCCACGGGTGCGCCCGGTAAGGAAGGTCGTTGTATATGCGCCTGTAGCAATGGTCTCGAAATCTTCCAACGAATTCTTTGATTCTTGAAGGATAAAATTGGTGGAATAAGCATCCCCCGCCTTCCATTCGACAGCATAATCGCCCCCACCCCCGAAATTGGAGATCGCGTCAAGCACCGGGGGAGCAGGGAAGGGTGCCGGATCGTAGGTATTCCAGACGACGCCACTGATGGCCCGCACAGTACCAGCAGGGCTTGTGATCAGTTCCCCATCAAGGGGATCGTCAATGCGCGCCGTGGGCGGCGGGCTAACGGTCAAAACAACCTCGTTAGTGGAAAAGATGTCACTGCCGGCATGGACAGTGGCGGTGTTGGTGATGCGATCGCCAATCATCACCGTACCATACACCTTGGCTTGAAAGGTCAAAGTGAGTACTTGCCCAACGGCGAGGGAACTGGCCGGATAAAACTGGAAAACCAGGTTGCTGGCGCCAGCTGTATAAAAGTAACCGAGATCTGGGGTCACATGGGATGTCCCCGGAACATACGAAAGCTGCGGGATCAACGTATCCGTGATAACGAAAGTCACCGCATCGGTGTAGGTATTGGTGACGGCAATAGTATATTCAACGATCCCCTCTGGGGGAATTTCTGTGACATCGGCGCTTTTATGAGCGGTTACAATCGCGGACGGCATTGCCAGGGCATTCTTTCCAGCACCCATCACAAGCATAACCCCAACAAGCAGCAGCGAGACCAGCAAACTCATACTGGACGACACCTTGAACCATTGTTTTGTCCTTTTCATTTCTTACTCCTTTCTGAAAATAGGCTCGAAACGTAGAGGCCCTGTCCGTACGATACAGACAAGGGATCACACCATAGTGTATGGAATATCCGCGTTCCACAAATCTTTATCCAACCGTTGGCGAATCGCAGGTTAGTGATGAATTCCAATATGACAGAGACCCTTGCCCTCTAAAACTCGCACACTTTGCCCCTGGATAGTGAAAGAGGGGCAAACTTTAGGAACGATGCCTGAATCCATTTCACTTCAAATCAGGCGAGAGGCGCGCAGAAAGTCACCCGCCACTTTTTACCGAAGTGCCATGTTACCCGATTCCGCGAGTTCGTCAACCTTGTCGGGAAAAATCAAAAGGGGTTCAAATAGATGAGAGCATACTCTTGTCCCTGAGTCGTTGATAGGCGCTGCCCTTCTCCTTCATTGTAAAGCCCCACTCGTAGAGACATGCCATCCAGTTGTGGCAAATCCATGACCGTCAGCGCATGGACATCCTCAATATACTCGCCTACCATCCAGGCATAGGTGGGACGCTGCCACGCTGCCGGAACAGCATCCGACTGAGCCAACACCTGACCCTCCGCCCCCAGTAGATGCACAAAAACTTTGTAGCTGTGTGGGACATAAGCATCTGAACGCCACACCAAGGTCGCCGTCAAAGAATCCGCGGCTTCGGTTAGCGCCCAATCACAACCGACTAGGGTGATAGCATCGCCAAACGTTTCTGTGATGGGGCATGAGACATCCGGTGCATTCCAAGTGCGCGAGAGCATACGCGACGGCGCTTGATATAGACCCTGGGGGGCCACAAAAATCGCCAGCAATACCAGCAGCGCCGCCGAAACCCAGGGATACCGAGGAAAAACCGTAGTCAACCACTGACTCATCCCACCGAGCAACCAGGCGCAGTACGGCACCAGATAGACGATATACACGCTTTTGACCGTATCGCCCTTGAGCGGATCGGCATAACGGCTCGCAAATACCACAAAGCCGCCCAAACTGATAGCAATCAGCAAGCGCGCAAAGAGATGAAAAGAGGACGTGAGCGCCGTCAGGCGGGCCGACTTCCCCGGCTTGAAAATTACCCCGATCCCCAACAGCAACGTGACGGGCAACCCGGCCCACATCGCGCGCGCCAATGCCCGCACCGTACCGGCAGAAGTCGGCAGCGGATCATGCCAAAGCGCCTCACGCCAATAACGCCAATAATCCCCCCAAAAATCGGCGTAGAGAGTCGGCCAGAAGCGCCCGTTAAGCGCCGGGCGGATAGGGTGCGTGAACAACATGCCCAACTCCAGGCGCGTCAAAAACGCGGGATCGAAAGCGTGAGGGGGAGCATTAAATGTCCACAGGCTGGCGCCCCGGTACCACAAATAGCCGCCGACCAACGCGCCAAAAACGAGCGCCTGGATACCCAACAAGCCAATGCCTGCCCACCGTGTAGCTGACGACCGTAAGCGCGGCCAACACACAACCAGTAGCCACAGCCACAGAGCGACCTCCAGAAAGCCCCCCCATTGACGTGTACAAAACGCGAGTGCGGCCAATCCGCCCGACAACAGGGCAAAGCGGAACGAAACGGGCCGCGTCTCTACCGCGCAGTGGGTAGCACATTCCTTAGCCACCAACCAACCGGCAAGCAGAAACCCCAAAATCAACAGCACCTCAGGCCGCATCATCCCAAAGGTGCGATAAATGACCGGATTGGAAACGTAAAACCCCACCCCCCACACCAGCGGCAACAGTCGCGCTCCCCACAAGCGCCGACATACCCCAACCAGTACCGCATACGAGAGCAGCGCGACAAGTAGGTTAAATAGCTGCCCAGCGCGCGCCAAATCAACCCCGGTCAAACGCTGAAAAGCGACCACACACACATAATACAATGGCGGATTAAAGAACTGCGCGCTCACCCCCGCATCGGGAAGTGTGCCATGGGCGGCAAGGTAATAAAGGTAAGTGAAATGTCCCGGCCAATCATACCCATACGTCGCGGGCACCCGCAGCACATTCGCCAACAACCAGGCCCAGTGCCCCCAGCCGCATCCGATGACAACAGCCCACCACTTGAGCCACGCGCGGCGCGAGCTACTCGGAGAAGTCTGAGGAAACATACGCGGTCTCAAACAACAACACGTTGTCGGCGCTGTGGGCAACGGGCAGGCGCTCTAGTGTAATCAGATCATATAGGCCCACATACACTTGCGCGTTCTCCGGCAGAACATCCGGGGACACCGCAACATAATGCTCGTCGCGCACAATCTCGCCCTGCTCCCAATGACTGGTGGGAGCAGACGCACAGGCCGGCGCCCCATCATGTTGCGCCACCAATTGCCCATCGGCCATAACGTGAACAAAAACCTGGTAATTGCGCTGTGGCGAACTCAACGCCTGCCAATACAACGTAACATCCAGCCCCTGGGACATGGACACATCATAGCCCAACAAACGACCAACCGTCCCAAAATCTGCCCCCACCGGATGGGTCCCGTTATAAGTATCCAACAACTGCTCCGTCACCGTCGCCGTCGCGTCAAACGCCGGCGCAAAATCCGCATCTGCCACAGTATAAGGCGCTATATCCGGCGATTTGCGCTGATAGACAACCAGTTTAGGGCGTCCCAATACAGTCACCTCCACGGCTGCCGTATAATCACGCGCCAACGCCTCCCAATCCACAGGAATCTCATCTTGCACGTTAACGGCAATTATGTAATAATCTGGCTGCCCGCACATGGTGCGGCGCCCGCTGCGCACATACCACGTCGTGATCTCCGGCTCCTCATTGCTCGCATAAGTGCCCTGTAATCGCCCCTGCGCATATAAGCCTTCCACCGCCTTCCAACCGGCGCGATAGGGAAAGCCAAAATACCCGTACAACGGCAGCTCAATCGGAACCGGATACAATGCGTGCTGACTCTCTGGCCATTCGCGCTTGTACTCTGGGTAATGCCCCACAAAGGCCAACACCACATAGCCCGCGATCAAGATATACCAAACGCCCCCCAACCCGCCGCCAACGCCGGCCAGGATATGGGATTTGCGATAAACACTATCCCAACACGCGACCGCGGCCATCCCGGCCAGGATGGCCGCGCCGGGGAAGAAGGTGTAAATATGGGTGCGAGGATCGACCACTACAAAAGCATAGAAACCGAAGGGCGCCAAAAAGTACAACCAGGCGGTCCCGCACGACGCCCGCCGGACGCGCCACAGCGACATCACCGCCGCCACAGCCACCCCAATCCCCAGTCCCACCACATAATAAAGCGAGGTATAAAAGACACTAAAGCGCCACACACTGGAGAGACTGTTGTGAAAGAAGCCGTCCCCGCCCAATCGCCCGGCAGAGAGGTAAACAAACGTCCGCGCGAACATCGGGTTTAAGAGGAAGGGCACGTAAAACATCCCAACCACCCCAAGCCCCACCAGACAGGCAATCCCGAGATGTCGCAAAGACTGCCGCCAGTCAGCGCGGCGCGACACAAACGCGACAACCAGCAAATACAACGCCGCCGGCGCAATGAGGACGGCGTCATAATGAGCCAGCAAACCATAAGCTATGAACCCCGCGCTTAACAACAACGCGCGCAAGCGGCCCGTGCGCCCATACTCCGTGAGCATCAACAATCCCAACGCGCTCATAGCAACCACCAGGCTCTGATACTGCACGATCCGCCCAAAAGCAACCAGCAAGCCGTTGACGGCCAACAGTCCGCCCGCCACGCCGCCCACGCGCGCATCAAACCAGCGCGTCGCCAACAGCGCGACCGCAAGCACGCCGAGCACGCTCCCCAATGCAAAAGGCGTCCGGGCCTGCCACTCGGAGAGCGTATCACTCAACGCCCACAACGCCATCGGCGTCAAAATCTCCACCGGCCCTTTTTGATGCAGGAAAAGCTCCACATCATCTCCCGACAGGGCCTGGGCCGCACGTTGCAAAATCACGGCCTCGTCGCCCTGAAACTCACTATAGCCCAGATGCGGCAACCGCCCCAAGAGAGTGAGCGCCGCCAACAGACAAAGCAGCCAGAAAGGGAGTGCCGGGCCGGGGGGCGCGTCCGCCTCCCGCTGAACAGCCGCGCCCTCCTCCGCGCAAGCAGTGGCAGCGCGACGCCACAACAGTGGCAAACCCGCCAGGAGCGCATAGACGAACCGCGCCGCGTCTGTCGGAAACGGCCCCGGAATAAAGTACAGGACTAAAGTGGTCAGGCCGGTGATAACAAACGCCAATCCCAAACCCAGAGTTGCCCGCGCGGACACATCCCCCGCCACACAACGCCCCCAGGCGACCCCCGGTAAAATCCACAACAGGGCGCAGGCCGCCAGAAATCGCCACCCGCCAGGGGGCAACCAATACGTCAGGCCGGCGGTCACCACCACAACCACCAGCATCCCCACAACCCTACGCGCCCCACGTATCATGGGGCCTTCACCTCATAAATGTAAATCGAATAGCCAATCCTCACGTCCGGCTCGCGCGCACGGAAGTAAGCAAAGAAATGTTTAGCATCCAATGACAATTCCACCAGATTGGAGACACTGATCACATAGATTCCCGGCTCAGGGTGCTGTTCGTTGAACGTCGGCGGTTCAAACCACATATTGAAATGATGGGGCAACCCCGGCAATGGCTCATAGGCAATGCCGTAGGCCGCCGGCGGCGCAGCGCCAAACCAACTCAACTTGATCGTATAAAGCTGATGCTCGACAAGATAATCCCGCAAATATTTTAAATCCTGGCCCCAATCAATATTAGAATCGGCCACCACCTGCCATCCCCGCTCCGGCCCGCCGCCTATGGGGTTGAAATAAGCCAGGAAATGCGGCGCGATCCCCACCATCTCCACCGCCAACCATGCCGACAACATCCAAGCCAGCCTGCCGGTAATCCGCCCCCCCTTGCCCGGCGCGCCCTCCGCCAACTGCGCCGCCCACACATACAAAAACGGCAACGTTGGCAGCAGATGGCGATACCCCAGATTAAGAGAACTGTTCAGAGTGAAAACCCAATACAGGAGTACCGGCGTCAACAAAAAAATAGCGACGCGCCGGCGTTCGCGTTTCACGGCTGTCGGAATAGATAGCAACAGCAGCCCCAGCACCGGCAAAGGGGTCTTTACGGCAAAGGTAATGGGGAAATAGAGCGGCCAGCCGGCCAGAATAGTCTGGCCTAACAGGTAAGAGACATGCCCACCCTGCACGTTTTTGAACACCGCCAGAATCCCTGCCCAATATGACCCCATCGGGACAGAGAGGCCGCCCGCAACCGCTGGAGCAACCTGAAACGCATAACAAGCCCACAACACCCCCAGCGCCATAAAACTTAGCACGCCATAAAGCAATAAACGCGCCAGCGCCCGGCGGAACTGTCCCGCGCACAGGGCGTCCCCCACAAACAACAGACCAAAAACTCCCAGGAACAACGGCGCCGAAGTCTTGCTACCCAGCATGGCCCCCAATGCCACCGCCGTCAGTAAAGCCGTACGCCATTTCCAGGCCGCGGCAAGCCGCCACACACCATACCCCGCCCATAGCGCCGTCGCCGTGATCCCGATGTCGGTAGTCGCTAAACTCCCATGCGCCAGAATGTTGGGGTCGCAAGCCACCAGACTCAACGCCATCAAGCCGGCGCGGCGCCCTCCCACCTCACGCGCCCACCGCCCGGCGCTCGCCGCCAACAGCATCGTGAGCGCCACGACCGGCAGCCGCGCCAAAAAGACGATGCGATCGGGGTCTGGGTTAAGCTCCCACAAAAACAATGTGGCGAAACGATACCACTCGCCGCCGGCCCACGAGGCATCCTCCAATGGCAATTGGGGGCGCTCGCGCAACAACAATGGCGCGGCTTCCAAAAGGTTAATGAAGGGGGGATGCTCGACGCTCAAACGGGGATCACCGGTGCGCCACAGTGCATACCCGCGCGCAATGTGATTCTGCTCATCCATCGTTGGCGATTGCGCCTGGGCGTTGTACATCAACAGTCCAAACGCCGCCCACAACACGGCAACCGACGCCCACGGAAACCAACGGCGGCGCTGCATCATGGCTGCACCGCCAGCGTCCCGGCTTCAAAAAAGGGCCGCCCATCGGTGAGCGGATAAGGCGCCAATGTGTCTCGATCATAGAGACCGACGCGCACCCCATAGGCGCCGGCGGTCAGCCCCTCCGGCAATTTCAGGGGATGTAATTGCACAATACCGTCGCCCGGTTGCCAAAACTGCGCCGGGCTGTCCAATCCGTCGTGCTGCACGACAAGAGCTCCTTGCGCATCCACCAGATGCACAAAAATCTTCAAGGGCGGATGCCCTCCTGCCTGCGCTTGCCACACAGACATCAGTGTAACGGATTCCCCTGGAGCAACCGGTTCAACGGGCAAATACACCGTACCGAGAAGCAAATTTCCCTCAAACACCGCCGCCCGCGCGCCGGGCAACGCTCCACGGGGAATCTCAAAGGCCCGGAAATGTGGCAGCGGCATCGAGGTCGCCTCCCATACCGCCAACTGCGCTTCCAACCTGGCATCCAACGGGATAATATCCGGGACAAGCAGCCAGCCGCCTCTTTCTGGGACGACCAATGCCCCACCATTACTGAGCGGGCTGCCGGTATCCATCCACCGCACCCGCACATCGGCGCGTCGCAAAAGCAAATCCATAGTCGCGGAGTCCATCGAGAGATTGGAAAGGCCGGACACCGTCACCTCCTGCACCGCCGGACGGGCATCTAACCAGCGCGCAATGGCAAGAAAATCGGTTTGCCATATAAACTGCACCGATGGGATGTCCGGCCAGCTTTGAAAGTAGTCCCGGAACGTCAAGCCCACATTCAACAAAACGGCTGCCCCCAGCGTAGCATACGCTGTTTCCATAAAATGACGTCTCCTCTTTTGCCCCCCCCCCGCCGCGCGACTTCGCTCATGGCGGGCGATCCACTCTATCAACCAATCCACGCCGATACCCGGCAGCATCATCGCGGCCGGCAGCGCGCCCAATGTGCGCACAAAATTCGGCGCATCCGTCGTCGCCAGACTGGGAAGCACCATCACGCCAAGCCACAACAACACAAGGCCATAGCGCACCTCCCGCCAGCGCCAAAGCGCGCGCCCCAGGCCAATGTAGAACAACGCTGCCCACAGCGGCTCCGGGAACACCGGACGCGCCGGGAAATTATTGCGCTCGACCACATCCCCTTGCACCGTAAACATGCCCAACAGCCGTGGGAGATTGGACAACACCGGACGGGGATCGCCCTGGCGCAGCGCCCGTAATGGCGCATCCACTTCATAAACGCGCGTCTGCACCTCCGGGTGCCGCCAGAGATACAGCAGCAACGGCGCCGCCGCCAACACAGCAACAGCGACAGCAAGGCTGCCCACCCGCCAGGAACGACGCACTCTATGGCGATCCGCCCCCACTATGCCGTAGACCCCCAAAGCCCCCCAGAGAATCGGCAAAGCGCGCGAGGCCAGGTAAGTGTAAGCAGCAAGTCCCCACCACAACCCGGCGAGCCAGGCATACCACCACTGGCGGGACGGCTGCTGAAGCGCGCGCCAGGCGGCGTCAAAGCCGAGGCACACCATCAACGGCAACAGCATCCCCCGCAGCCCCACCCGACTCCAAAACACCGGCCACAGCATCACCGCCAGCCCCAGGGCGGTGACCAACGCCACCCGCTCGTTAAACAATCGCCGCGCCAATCGGCCAGCGGCGGCCACCGTCAGCAACCCTACCGAGGCAGACACAAACCGCAAGGCCAGGACATTGCGCCCCAACAAAGCCATTGCCCCCGCGACAAGGTACAGGAAAAGTGGCTCCTGCCCATAGGCGTCGGCAAAAAAGACCGCGTGCTGACCGCTGAGGATTTTCTCAGCAATGAGCACTTCGGCTACCTCATCATGCTCAATGCCGGGCGGGAAGCCGGGCAGATTCCCAAAACGCAACGCAGCCGCAACGAGCAACACCAGGCTCCACAGTCCCCACCGCCGCAGCCGCACCCGGTAACAGCCGTGCCCTTCAGCCATCAAGAATTTCCCCCTGCAACCCGGTGTCGGTTACGATGGTCAAGCGGGTCAATGTCACACGGTTATACATATCTAAGGCGGAAGGTGCAAAGACCTCCAGATAATTATCCGTCAAACCATGCCAGCGCCCCAGCGCATCTTTGTGTTCCCACAGCACCGGCAACGTCCGGCCGATAAAATGCGCGCGATACTCCGCCGCCAGCCGCTCTCCCAGGATGCGCAACTGCGATGCGCGTTCTACCCGCACCGCCTGGGGCACAGAGTCCGGCAGACGAGCGGCAGGCGTCCCAGCGCGCTCCGAATAGGGGAAGACATGCAAGCGGGCAAAGCCCATGTGGGCGACGAAATCGAGGGTAGCGGCAAAGTCAGCCTCCGTCTCGCCGGGGAAGCCGGCGATCAGATCGGTGGTCAGCGCGACTTCCAGGCAGATCGCGCGCGCCGCAGCGGCCAGTTGTTCAAATTGCGCGGGGGTAAAACGCCGCCCCATCCGCCGTAGCACCGGCTCCGCGCCGGATTGCAGCGGCAAATGCAGTTGGCGACAAAAACGCGGATGATTCAAAAACTGCAACAAGCGCGCGTCCACATCCCAGGGTTCAACGGAAGACAAACGCAAACGAGGAAGCGGCGTTTCCGTCAGGATGGCCTCCACCAGGGTTGCCAGATCGCCCGATCCAACCCTATCGTGGCCGTAAGCGCCCAAACTCACGCCGGTCAACACCACCTCTTGTGCACCCTGGGCCGCCAGATGGCGGACCGTGGCTACCACATCAGGGAGGGTGCGGCTACGCGCCGGGCCGCGCAGGATGCGCGTGATGCAATAGGTGCAGGTGTGGTTGCAGCCGTCTTGCACGGCCAGGAACGCGCGCGTATGTCCCCATCGGCCCGGTTCCCAAGCTGCCGGCGCCGCCGCGATACCGGTGATGATTTCCACCGCCCGCGCTTTATCGTGGTTAGGGATCACCCAGTCAACGCCGGACAAATCCTCCGCCCGCGCCGCCTCCGCCGTGGCCCAACAGCCCACCACCGCCAAGCGCGCCCGAGGGCAGCGGCGATGCAGCGTGTGCAGCCGATGACGGCTCTTGCGCGCCGCCGTCGCCGTGACCGCGCAGGAATTAAGCACGATCACTTCGGCCTCGTCCGGAGAGGGCGTCACTGTCCAGCCGGCCCCGGCAAACTGTCGCGCCAACTCGTCCAACTCGGCGGTATTCAAGCGACATCCCAACGCTTCCAGATAAACGTGCATACGCTGACACTAAACATGATGGGCCGGGCGGCCGGGCGTGAAGTTTTCCTCAAACCGGCGGGAAGCCGCCAGTTTATGATGAAGTTCTCAGCAAATGGGCCTAACGCGGCGCGCGCAGCATCAACTTCAACGCGCGCAGGCGCGTCCGAATTTCCTCAATCAAAAAATCCAGCTCTTCGGGATCATCATCCGTGATGGTGAGGATTTCGCTGTGAGCGTCCAAACAAATGGTAGCCTCCGGCTTGAAATCCGTCTCAATGGCATAGAGTATTTCCCAAACGGCGGCCTCATTATCGGCAGTCTGCAATCCCGGAATCATAAAGGCCCGGCCGGAAAACACAACTTCCGCAACCCTGTCTTCGGCGTCTTCGTCAACATCATCTGCATCCGAATCAATACGCTCAAGCAGTCGCGCCGGTAAGGGTAAGAAGACAAAGAACAGCAAAGTGATGCCGACCAGGAGAAGACCGGCGATCACATAGAGAAATCCCCGAAAGAGGTCTTGAAAAAAAACACGACCGCCTTCGGTGGGGAAATGCCACAGAAACACCAACAGGGCGCCATACAAGACGATCACCAACAGGGCGCGCGCCCAAGGGTAGCGTTGTGAAGTATCTGGATTGTTTTTTTCAGTAGCCATAGATCATTACGGTAACGGGTATACCTCAAGATTGTCGAAAGCAACGATGACGCCGGCCTCACTGAAGGCGCCGGCGTAAAGACCAATGCTGCCTTTTTGACGGGCCGTGTGCTCGACCCGCAACACTTCCTGATCATTGACCAGAAAAACATACGTAGCCCCTTGCACTTCCACCGCCAGACGATTCTGCGCTGCGCCCTGCTGCACCGCATCGCTGAGGAACCAATCCGCGCCCAACACGGTCCAAACACTGCCGGTATAATAAGCTGCGCGCACGTATCCATCCCCACTGATTGAGAAAGCGTAGAAACTGTCGTCCTTGTCCATCCGCACCAAAACGCCATACGCATTATCGTCCGGCCCTGATACCTGCTTGGCGTCCACCTGCACCTTGAAGTTAGTATAAATCTGGGGAGTCGAAGCCCAGGCAATCCGATCCGCCTCAAAAATCTCGATCACCAACTCCCCATCCACCAAAGAGACCTCGGCTGCTGCATCAGAACTCAGAAGCCACTCACCGGCTTCGTCAAACGGTTCGCGCCACACATCAGCCTTACTACCAGTACAGGCGCACAGGCCAATCAACAACCAGCCCAACCATCTCCACCCTCGCCAACCAAGCATCCGCCTATTCTCCTTTTCAGTGAGGGTTTTCCAGGTTATCATTTCCCCGAAAACTTTCACGGTTTACGCACGTCAAAATTGTCAAACCAGACAATCGTACCGCCCTGATCTACTGTGCCGGCGGCCATTCCCACATCACCGCGCGTCAGAGTTTTGTCGCGTACTTGGGCCACCTGTTCTCCATTGACAAACAGCGTCAGGCGCGGCCCCTCGCAGACGGCCAGCAAGTGGTTGTCGGTTCCATCCGTCTTGATCAAAGAAGAACGCAACATTGCCGCGCCAGTCAACGGAACAAGTTCTCCCGCATCCGCATAACGGAAAATTGCATAATAACCATCAGCGCTGATGGCAAAGTAATAGAACTGCCCGTCTGCATAACGACAAACCACCCCATAGTGATTGTCCTGGGCGCCCTCCGAACGCAACGAGACTTCCACTGCCGTATCTTCATACATGCGCCCCGCTGTCGCCCACACAAACCAGCCCGGCACGTCAATCTGCATCAGATAACGCCCCTGCTGATACCCCCGCATATACTCTTCAGGAGTGGCCGCCCCCCACCCACTGGCTGGATCTGAGAAATCATCGGTGAAGAAAGGAGAGACTCCCCCACACCCCGCCAAAAAAATTAAGAGTGGGATCAGTATCCCAATTCTGCGCCCCATACTCATGTATGCCCCCCATCGCCCGGCGTCCTTTAGATGAGACAGACGGAAAATTTGCCCCATAGTTCACATTTCATGGTTCACAGAGTGCATTATACCGCAGGGAGACGGCCTGACAACAACAAGGCTCAAGGAAAACTTGTGAAATCGCCCGTATATGGTACAATGCCCTGTGGTTAAGCCCCTGTAGCTCAGTTGGATAGAGCATCGGCCTCCGAAGCCGGTAGCATGCGTTCAAGTCGCATCAGGGGTATACTTGTTATAAGGCTTCACCGAAAAAAGGAAGCATAATAACACCAAACCCATTTTGACAAGGGGAGGTTGTTATTATGCTTCTTTTTTCGCTCATTGACGGCTTCTTATTAGATTGCAAATCCCGCAACTTATCACAAAGAACCATTGAATTATATGATTCTATTCTACACGAGTTTTGTACCTTCTTAGATAATCCCCAAAGCGATAGTATCACCACAAACGACCTTAGAAGATTTGTTGTCCACAGTCAAGAAAGAAGCCGATTTAGTGTGGGCAATCATCCTTTCAAGAAGCCTGACGGCGTGAAACTAACCGCATGGGCAATTCATCGTTATGTGAGAGTGCTTAAAACTTTCTTCACTTGGGCGGTTAGAGAGGAAATACTTTCCAATAATCCCGCAACAAAACTAAAAAAGCCACAATTGCCAAAAGATGAAATCAAAGCCTTTTCTGAGGATGAAGTTAAAACCTTACTCGAAGTTGCAAGGGCGCAATCCTACAGGGACTATGCAATTGTGCTTTTGTTGCTAGATTCTGGATTGCGTAAGAAAGAATTGGTTGACTTGGTTTTAGATGACATAAACTTGTTGACTGGTATTATCACAATTCGACACGGGAAAGGCAACAAAAGCCGTCAAGTGTGCGTAGGGAAGGTTTGTCGTAAAGTGCTATGGTTATACGTCAATGAACACAGGAAACCGCGAAACGAAACCGAAAAGGCTTTCTTCTTAAACTCCAAAGGTCAAGCATTAAATTACTTCACTTTGGGAACCATCATGACACGGCTTTCTAAGAAGTGCAATTTTAAGGTTTATGCTCATAAGTGTCGGCATACTTTTGCAACTAACCTGGCTAAAAAAACCGGAAACGCTTTCTTGTTGGCGCAAGTTTTAGGACATTCTGACTTGGAAACTTCTAAGGGATACATCCACCTGGCGCAAGGTGACATTCAAAGTCTATCCTCTCCAATGGATGAACTGCTAAAATAACCAGGTCAAAACACAACGCAAAACCGCCGATTGCAGAAGATCGGCGGTTTTGCTTAGGAGAAGGAAGCCGTGCAAGGGAAGTCGGCTTGCACTTGCCAGAAAACTAAATAAGGCCTTGCAGCAATCTCAGCAAAATACCAAAAGTTTGGTTTGCGTTATTAGGTGTTAGTTGTCTCTCTAGCACTAAACCTTGTGAAACTTCTTTTTCGGCTTGCATAGTGATAAGTTGACCGTCTTTATAAACGTCCTTACCTTCGAGCGTTAAAGAGTGCTGCAATCGGGAACCGGCATATTGTTGGATTTTATCAGTAATCCGTTTTCGCAGGTCAAAGAGCGCCTTTAGTGATTGCGCAGTTTCACGCATAACGCTTAATAAATTATCGAATTGTAAACGATACGCATCATAAGCCGCGTTATACTCGCTGTAAAGTTGGTTAATTTGAACCTGAGTATCACGGCGCATCGTTTCAAGCCGGTTTAATGATTGCGCCTTAGCTTCTTGTCGCTCTAAAGTTGGAAGTTGACTTGCGGCATCTTGTAACGCTTGAAGTTGACTTGCTGCTTGTCGAGCGTCATCTAAACTGTAAGTTTGCATCATTGTTTCCCCTTGAAAATTCTGTGAACCATAGACTTTCCAAACTGTTGCCAATTGAACGGTTTTGCATTGTGCTGACTTTCAACACTAAAATCAGGATGTAAACCGCCAGGTTTACCACTCATGAGCGCCTTTGAGATTTGCACCGGCAAAGGTTCACTTTTAGCCAGTTCACTTTGAAGCGATTTTACCGCAAAGGATAAGTTACTTTGCAGTTCTTTCTTGTCCTTTGATTGTGCAATAGACTCTAGCAAATCATCATGGTTCAAAGAGTGTAATAAAACCCTTAGCCGTGCTAAGTCTTCAATAAGTTGCGTTTGATTCATTCTCAATATCCTCTCTTAAAGATTGCAAAAACTCTCGAATTAGAAAACTCATACAAACGTTGTGTTTTTTGCAAAAACTTGCAAACCATAGATACAGTTCTTTGCTCAAATAACTATGTAAAACCGTTCTGTCTTGTAGCTTTGTTGTGTTCATTACAATCAATTATACCATTATTTTTAGAATTGTCAAATTTAGTTGCAATCACCTCGTAAGAAAAAGGGAGTGTTTTCACTCCCCTGCCCTGTTTCTATCGTTTCTTATACGGGATATGCAGGCCTCGCACGGCCTTTTTACGTGTACCTTCATCCCTTTTATCGTATCGGCTTGTAGTGATAGGTGAACTATGTCCCATAAGTTTTTGAACGGTTGAAACGTCACTCGTTTCTAACAAGTTACCTGCGAAAGTGCGGCGGAAATCATGCCAAGTCAGGTTAGATATACCTGCTTCCTTCTTTCTCTTTTCTAAAATTTGCATAAGTGATTGCGTAGTTAAACCTTGCCCGTGTTGGATATGCCCCCCTTTTCTGATTGCATAAAACAACGGCCCAGGATCATCACCACGAATTGAAAGCCAGTCTTGCAGATAAAACAAAGCACCATTGTATAAATACGCTTTTCGTGATTTGTTGCCTTTAGATTTTTGAATGGTTATAACTGCTTCATCCTCTAGCAGTTCAATGTCAGCATATTGCAGATTACAAATTTCAGAACGGCGCATGCCTGTAGCCCATGCCAGTGTGATTATAGCCAAGTCACGTATACCAGTATTTTTCCAACTATCGTCAAAACAAACTTCCAAAAGTGCGGACAATTCCCCTTGTGTGATATGCTTTCCCGTTTCGGCGGATTGCCCTTTAATATCTTCCACACTGGCAACACGGGATGATTGCAAAACTATCTCTTCTCTTTGCTCTTTTTCAAGTGGATACTCATAAGCTAAATCTTGTAGTTTACGAGCGAACCAACGAATAGCAGCAAGTTTCCGGTTGATTGTGCTATGTGATAGGCCGTTACTCTTTAAGTATGCTGCGTAAGATTCTACAAGCAGTTTAGACAACGGTTGACCTTTCCGCCATTTCTCAAATTCTAGCAAATCGGCTTTATACGCTCTTTGCGTATGATAAGCGGATACTCTAGGATCATTCTGTAAAGCGGTTTCAATAGCCTGTTCTGTGATTTGCACACTTGAAAGTGTTATATCTGTACTCATTTTTCACTCTCCAATAGACTGTTATAACTTACATTATCATAGTTTATTATACCACATTCTAGCACCTTGTCAAGCAATGTCCTAATCTTTCCGTTTAAATTGCTGCATTGATATTTGCATAGAATAAAGTAGAAAAACATCTTTTAAAAACAACCGTCTACAATCGTTTTTAAGACGTTTATTTTTTGACCGTGTATGATTTGACCTTATGAGAAAATAAAACGCTTAGAATTGATTGTAGAAGGTCAAGGAAGCGAATTAACACAAAAACACTCCCATAATTTTGTGGGAGTGTTTCTGCCGGAAAGAAGTGAGAAAAGCTAAAGTTTACCTTCCCAACTTTTTCGATGCTGTAAACCTGTATTTTCAACCTTACGCGGCGGGAAAGGTTCAATTGCACTCTTTGGCCTAGAATTTTGTGTGTTATCCTGTGCAATCGGTAACGGTTCTATGTCGCTCATTGCTTGACCGTTATCTGCGCGCAGGTCGAGGATCATTTCCGGTTCCTCAAACGTGGGCAATGGTTCAATGGCCGGTTTCAATACTGCTAAACCGTATTTTTTGACCATTGCATAGATACCCGGTTGATAATAGTTTTTGCAGGGTTTACCAGTTCTTAAACTCTCAATTTCATCTTCAATTGTGTTATGCTTTTCTGTAGCCAGGTCAAGCAGTTCTGTAAGCGTGGTGAAATCGGTATCTATTTGAGTATCAATTTCAACTTGTTGAAACGGGAAAGGTTCACTTTCAGGATTGCTTAAAAACCGTGCAAGTTTGTCCCAGACAATATCATCCTGTAGCCTGTAGCCTGTAGGCAATGACCGGGCAATATCTCTCAGTTCTTCAAGCCTCGTGAGGTAAAAGCTAAACACTTGTTTTTCTGCATTGTCAAAAACATACTCAGGATTAGATACCAGTCTTTGAGCGAGTGCCTTTGCTGCTAGGGTTTGACTAGCAAAAACTTCTATCTCTCTAACACTCAATTCTTGTAATATGGCTTGTAATTGCTGTATATCGTTCATTACAAATTACGCTGTAATCTGTGGAGACTGGTACAAATTATCATTGTAAGGAAGTGAAAAGGTATTTTCGCCTTGTTTTTCACTTAATTTCAACCGTGATAACAGTTCTGTAGCCTTCGCCCTTAAATCCCCTGTAGAAACATCCTGTAAACTATCGGTTTTAATTTCAAGCCGTGAAACTGGCATATCATCAAGTAAAGACATACTCGCATCAAGATAAACCTTCAAACTACCTGAGATTTGAGAGAGTGAAACACTGTCAAGGTTCACTTGGTTTATAGCCTCTTCCAACAAACTCCCAAACTTATCCAACAAGGAAAGCCGTCTTTCTCTAACACTAGATTCTAGTTCTTGCTCTCTCTCTTGATCATACGCTTTACAACGATTCACCCAGTCAAATGTAGCACTCCAATATTTAATAGTCGAAAGTGCATTACTTGGACTTTCTTCTGACCGTGATTTGTAGAAAGTCAGCAATTTACTAAACGAGCGTAACGGCCCAAGTCTAGCATAATCACAAAAAGCCTGATAAGCCTGCGAAGTTTCATTTTCAACCATTGCCAGTGTATCATTGCTCATTATCCCCACCCCATGCCAGTTCTTTGTATCTATCTGAAAGTCTATCCCACAACGTTACGAACTGCGATAACTCGTTATCGGTATACTTTAACTCGTAAAAATACATCAATTGTCGTAATTCGCTTACAGCCTTACGCATATCGTTAAGCACGCCGTAAAAGATGCTGTAATCAGAATAAGTCAAACTTTCATCTTTCATATTCTTATTATACCACTAAAAATTGCAATAGTCAAACCGTGTTGCAACAAAACAGTACTTTTGTACTATATCGGCAATCGGTATATAGTACAAAAGTCCTATGTCAACCTTTGCTAAAACTGCCAAAAAACGTGTATTTTGCACAATGGCGATTTGACAAATAAAAAAAGTGTGTTATAATGGTTATAGTGAGTAAACAAAATATTGAGAGGTAAAAATATGAAGGACAAAGACTTATACGCAATTCGAGAAAATTACACCATGCCAGTGTATGTTAACCGGGCGTTAAACGAATATTCTGAAAAAACCGGTATGCCGAAAAGTCGTGTTGTGAGAATGGCAATAATCGAATATTTGAAAATTGAAAAGCCTGAAACACAAACCGCGCAGGTCGCGCAGTCATAACCAAAAAAAATTAAGCCGTCAATTGGCGTTGACGGCTTTTCAATGGGAAACGTTTGCAATGTTTTTATCTAACTATCCTCATTATAACACAATCCTCATTTTCTGTCAAACATTGCTAAGTTTCCTAACATCCCCAAGTTTAGGAGAATTTAAGCAATGGATTATTCCAATTTAGTAGACAAATTCTGTCAACAGTATAGAGGCACACTTACCAGGAATAACCGGTTATGGTTTGTCCTGGAAGATGGAGCATGGGTCAAAGATTCTGCTTTCAGGAAAGCCAAAAGGATTATGTCCAGCTTCCTCACAAGAAACGGTTTCACGGCCTATCGGTATCTTGCACGTTTCCAAACGGACGTGGCGCAAGTGTTAAAATATAGCGTTAACATCTAACCGGCAACACAAAAAATTTAAACAAAGGAGGTAACTATGACCATATTTTTAGTGAGGTAGAATAAAATGAGTGAATTAGATTTGTTGGAAGAATTTTTCAAAGAAACACAAACCGAAGTTGAAACAGTAGACAACTCCCCTATTATCGAATCTCCACAACAAGAGGAAGTTACCACTTCCCGCCGATCCACGTTTCGAGCTTTCCCCAAAATCGAAGCCACAAAAGAGAATTGTAAAAAATGGCATCATAAAGGCAAGCCTGCCGCTAAAGCTACACTGATTTTTAGCCGTGAAGCACCGTTTATCGAACTGTTAAACAAGAAACTTGCGGTAATCTCAAACGAAGGTGGGAGAGGTTACTTGACCGGCGCAATCAATGACGCTTTTTGTTTGGCCGTTGACCTTCTCTATGATCAAATCGCAGATTTTAGAGGCTATAAGGACGCATATCTTAGGGGTGAAGAAATCCCCGAAACTTGGTTACAAGTTATGCTTGAGGAACAAGCCACAATGCAAAAACTACAAGAAGCTAAGTTTAACGAAGATTTAACTAATATCTGGCATCCAACGTTTGTTAGACTAGGTTTTGAGGAGTTTACAAATCAATTCGGGCAACATCCCGCCTATGCTCAAATTATCGAACATTGCCAGAAAAAAGCACCTTTGGCGATGGTTCAAAGTGAGGAAGGTTACACTTTGACCGCAAAAATTAAAAACTATCTTGCAGAATGGAGCAAAGAACAAAGTGTTGTTTCCTACAAAGATATTGAAGAAACCTTGCTCAACGAGGCAATTTTACCGGGCAAAGATGACGTTGAAGCGTTTCAAAAAGCTAAATCCGTGTTAAAGGGAATTGGCAGCACCTTAGACTTACCGATCAAAGGTCAACGCGGATTTTGGAATATCGGCAAACTACAAGAAAGTTAGTGAAGTTAGTTAGTGAGAATGACACCTTATAGTATTAAAAACTCTCTTATATAAGGTGTCTCACTAACTAACTAACTTCACTAACTTTAAGACAACACACAACGCGCACGCAGGGGAGATAAAAATGAGTAACGAAACACTACAAAAAGCCATTGAACTAAATACGAAGGGATGCAACTTAGTTTTTTATGAACCTGGCAAAAAAGGTTCTGACTTCCATTGGAAACACTGGAAAACACAACGTCAAACCGTTATGGATTTGATAGAACTGGTAAGGCATTATCCCCACTACACGAATATGGGTGTTATCTGTGGGCAAATCTCAAAACTTTTAGTACTAGACTTTGATCTTGATAAACCGGGCAAAGAACTGGACTTTGAAAACTTCTCAAAACTCTATCCAAGCATGCTAAACACTAAAACTGTACAAACTGGCAGAGGTTTTCATCTATGGTATGCAATCGAGTATCCTATACCTATGCGGCATCCTCTCTGTGAAGTTTGGCATAACTCCGATCACTATGCTTCAGTCGAAGGTAATATACATCCCTCCGGTGCGGTATACACTGCATTAAACGAGTATGAACCTAAGCAGATAACTATAAGCGATTTATTAAACTCAGGTTGTTCATTGCAACATCTGCCGGAAAGGGGTAAAAAAATCGCAGTTACAGAAACAAATGGAAACCATTTTTTACCTTCCTTTCCGGCGGATAGTGCGAATTGTCCTAAGTGGTACGGCATACCTGGCGATGCGTGTAATCGAATTAAAGCACAATTGAATGTTATAGACTTTTTGCATATCACGGAAACCGTAAAACGTGGTAAAAGGTTCTTTGCGCGTTGTCCACAACACAATGATGGAGAGGAACCGGATCATTGGTCATTAGAAGTGCAAAGTGAAAGAGTTAGTTGCTACAATCCTGAGTGCATTTTATACGATGCAAACAAACACGGTTATGATGTTATTGACGTTTACGCACTGCTCGCAGGGGTTGACAGTAGACGGGCAAAGCAAATTCTGCTTTACTCTTTGGGGATATAATGCAATGTCAAATTTAGACTTTGAGAATGACCGTTATCTGTCTTTTTTCGCTGAAATTGTAGCAAGTGCGCGTGAAGATGCTCAAAACGGAAACCTTGAAGCGTTGGTTTGGCTTGCGGTTTTTGCAATTCCTTTGACGCGGGAAATTTTTCCCGGATTTGAGCACAATATTTTTAGGGTTTGTCGTGAAATTTGGCAGAGGATCAAATCCGGTGAAATTGAACCGGATTATCAGTTAAAATTTTTCGAGCGGCGCAAAGGGTTTTACCAAAAAAGTGAAGATGCACTTGTCAAAATCCTTGAAGATGATTCACAATTTGAACTGCAAGACGGCGATTTGACAGAATAGAATTTTGTGGTATAATAAAAATAGTTGACTTACGAAAAGAGAAATTGTATAATGGGGAATATGGAATTTAGAGATAGGTATTACACGGTTTCAGAATTAAGCCAGTTGTCAGGATTAACCGAAGCAAGGATTAGACAACTTTGCAAGTTAGGGGATGAACTGAAGTGCGTTAAACCGTTCACATATCGGTTATGGCTTATTGAGAAATCCGAAGGTCAAAGATGGCTTGCTGTTCGCAGTAATACCGAAACTCAGGAAAAAAAAGAGTAATCTCTTTTTTTTTAAGTGCGATTTACGACAACAAAAACTAACACAATTTCTCTTTTTATGTATAATTTACGATAACAGAAACAAGGAAAGGAAAAACAGGAATGAGGGAACAAATTGCACAGTTAAAAACGGATATACAGCGGGAACAAATCAGGTTAACGCAACAAAGATTTGCAGTTAACTTGCAGTTTGCTAGGTTTTTAATTGAGTTATTGAACGTCAGAAGGCTTTTGGGTAAGTCCTGAGTTTTATTGGAGGTTCAAATGACTATCGAAAAGTTTTCAGAAGGTGCGGGATTAGGTTCTTTTAGTCACGTTGAAAAAACTCATTGGCAGCCGGCTGGCCGTGATAGTTGGCAAGTTCCTGTGATTCAACAAATGGTTGTCTCAGGGACAAAGGGCGCGTTTGTGTTCACTTGTGGGGCGATTGCAAGCGGTTTGTCAACTATTATCACAAGTAATTTCTTTTGGCCGATTATGGGCGCAAGTTTGGGGATAGGTGTTGCTTTTGCTATCTATGATTTTGCTGAAAACATAGATTCGAGATTTGAGACTTTGAGACTTCAAGAAATTTCCAAAGAAGTCTATGAAAAGGAATCACAAGCAGCAGCCGGTAGATTTGAGGAGCGCGTTATTTTGGAGTCTTATGAGAAACAAGGTGCTGCTGCGGTACGTGCTACGTACGATTTGCTTGAGTGTAGCCAAGAAGAGTTAGCACAAATCGCCACACTTGACGGACTTTCGCAAAGAGCATTACAGGAAGCCGGAATTGCGCCAAACCGGGCATTAAAGTTACTCGAATCATTGACAAGTCAAAATTTCATTGCCTATGTTGCACAAAATAAACCGGCAGTTTGGACAAGCAAAGGGCTTGCACTTGTCAAATATTACAGACAAAATGCTCTCGAAGGGTAGTTTTCGGTGCTGCTTTACTGCTGCTGCTACGCTCAAAAGCAACAAAAGCAGTAAAAGCACTTTCAGGGTAGGGGACTTTTTCAATTTTATTCAAACTTTAGTAAAGGATAGGTGAAATATGTTTGCAGATTTTTGGAGTGTTTTTTGGAAGTTGTTAGGCGCTTTCGTTTTTGGGCCATGGGCAATCGTAACCTTTGCTTTTGTTGTTGCTATGCTCATTCCAAGTGGTGGAGGTTCTTCACCTGGGGGAGATGTGACAATCATTGTCAACCAAAAGTAGGGAGTTAACTCCCTACTATTTTTTTACAAAGGGGTGAAAACTATGTCAACCGTGAAACCGTTTGAAACGAAAGGCTTTTTCGTGATTCATAATTGTGTGTTTGATACGATAATGCCTAACATCTCCCCAAACGCCTTTAAGGTGCTTTGTACGGCGATTAGACAAACTCTAGGATGGCACAAAGAGAGTGACTTAATAAGTTATAGCCAGTTCTTAGAAAAGACCGGCATTAAGTCACGCTCTACTGTTTCAAGTGCAATTCAAGAATGCTTGGACAAGCGTTATCTGTTGCGCGTTGAACAAGAACAGTGTACCAACTTGGGTAAGCCGTCTTTTTTCTACAGACTAAACACTGATTTTGAATTGGAAGATTCAAGTACAGATTTTGGACTTGAAGAAACTTCAAGTCCAGTTTTTGGACTTGGTTCAAGTACAGAAATTGGACTTGGTTCAAGTACAGTTTTTGGACATACAAAAGAACATCAAATCACACAACATGACGATGATGATCTTATAATCAAAGCACTACAGGATTTTGGTTTGTCTGAAAAAATGGCGCGCAAATTGGCAATTGGCGCAAATCTTAAAGATGTGCAAGGATGGATACAGCACATTGAATCTAATGATGCAATTACAAATCCTATCGGCTTTCTAGTTTGCAAATTGCGTGATAGAGAAAAGCCGCCGAAAGCGAAAGAGGATGACAATCCAAGTGATAGTTGGATCGCAGCCGGTGCGTTACACTGAACCGGTTTGACTATCGGCTTACTTTGAAGTAGTATGAATTTAGTGTTATTATGCTTCCTTATTTTGACTTGGCCTTATATCAATTTTGCCCTTGTTATCGTTGGGATAATACACGGCCTCCGAAGCCGGTAGCATGCGTTCAAGTCGCATCAGGGGTATAAAAAGCGCCCGGTGAAGTAACCGGGCGCTTTTCGTAGCAAGTGCAGCAGGCCCCCCTATGGAGCAGCGGGAGTGGGATTGGCGCCAGGAATGATCAGCTTTTGGCCCACCTGAATGAAGTCGGCGGAATCCAGCTCATTGGCCCGCAACAGCGCATCCGTCGTGATCCCATAACGCAGCGCGATTTCCCCTAGCGTTTCGTTGGCGGCCACAACATGGATGACACCAGCACCCGCCGGAAACGGCGTTTCAGTGGGGGCCGCGGTCTGTCCTGGAATGACAAGCACATCTCCCAGATAGATCACATCATCATCCATGTCATTAGCGGCCTTGAGCGCCTCCACAGTAATGCCATACTCCAGGGCAATGCCCAAGAGCGTATCCCCGGCCTTGACTGTGTGTGAGCGCGCGGCGGCGGCGGCGGTAGGCGGCGGCGTAAACGTCGCGGTTTCTACCGGCGCGAGTGTGGCTGCCGGCGTCGGCGTGAACGTTGCCAACGAAGGGGTATACTGAGGGCGTGGCGTAGCCGTTGGTTCAGGGGTTACGTCCTCTAACATCGGTCTCGAACTCATAATCTGACCCACAATGCCTACCAGGGCCAGGACCACCACCACCAGCCCCAGGCTAAGCAACACTTCTGGACGACGCAGCCAGGTCAGACGACGCAACCAATCCACCCATTTCTCCCGCAGTGTCACGGGCGTCCCATCTCTACCCATCCATCCATCCAGTCGTTTCATCACATGGCCCCCGGCAAGATAGATAACTTATGAGGACAGTATACACCGGATTGTACGGCCGGCAACGCGGTTACATAAAACGTGAAACGAGAGAACGCTGCGGCAAAAGGGACACATTTCAGCTAAGGGATCAATATCCATACTGAAAAGCTCCATGGGACTCATTTCCTATGTGACCCCATGTTCAACAGTACTAAATTCCTATTGTGGCTTAGGGTAGAATAAGGTAAGATATAGTCAGGTTCGAAAATTAAACATACTTAAAGGAGGTTCGAGATGCTGTACTTACCACGTGAAGAAGGTCAGGGCTTGGTTGAATACGCCCTCATCCTGGTGCTGATTGCTATCGTTGTGATCGTGATTCTGACCACCCTCGGTGGCGTTATCAACAACGTCTTCAGCAACGTCGTCAGCGGCCTTGGCCCTGGCAACTAATTGTCAATTCATCAGAAAAACAGCAAGACCCCACTCCAATGTGGGGTCTTTGCTTTTAAAGAAGCGGGGTAATAATAGCGCCGATAGGCCCCTTTTGATGTAAAATAGGATGAAAGCGTAGCGGAACAAATGAGCAGGAGGTTGGCAATGTTATTTTTACCCAAAGAAGAAGGGCAGGGATTAGTTGAATACGGCCTGATTTTGGTGTTGATCGCGGTTGTCGTGATCTTTATTGTCACAACCCTGGGGACGGCCATCCAGAACATATTCAGTGAGATCGGGAGCGCATTGTTCGAAGCGACTAATTGAAACGGTGAGCGAGCACGGCTCTCCAAAGGATCATTGCGTCTGATGACGGGTGGGTGTAAAATGTGACGACTTCGATATCCAAGAAATCGGACTATGGCAAGCAAACAAACAATGCCCATGACACCCTCAACAGAAAAGCCACCCTATCCCCTTGTTGGCTTTTGGGCTGCGTTGCGAATGGTGACGCAATTATGGACAACCCTGATTTCCAACCTCCGCCCCCTTACCACCCTCGAACAAGCTGTTCCGCTATGGCCGCCAACCGCGCCCCTGATGGCATGGTTGACCCGTGTATGCCTGGCCCCCTGGCAACGTTGGGATACCATTTATTACATTTGGATCGCTACTCGCGGCTACGCCGTTCATGACGGCACGGCGCAATTTCACCCCCTGTATCCCTGGACGGCGACCCCCCTCATCAAGATCGGGCTTCCTCCCATTCTGGCACTCCTGACTGTCAACAGCCTTGCAGTCATCCTCTTGATCAGCATCGTCTATCGCCTGGCCCGGTTAGATCTGGCGCCCTCAACCGCACGCACGGCGGTCTTACTGTTGCTATGCAATCCTTTTGCTTTTGCCCTCTTCATCCCCTATGCTGAACCGCTATTCCTCCTGTTCGCGGCGCTCTGTCTGTACTATGCCCGCCGGAAACAATGGTGGATCGCAGGCGGCGCGGGGGCGTTAGCCACCCTGACCCGCCAGCAAGGGTTATTTTTGTTGGCGCCGCTCGCCTGGGAACTCTGGGAAAACGCCGGTCGCCGTTGGCGCGTCAGCTTTGCCGCCTGGCGCGACTGGCTCGCGCTGGCGCTGATCCCGGCCGGCTACCTTGTGTGGATCGTGTATCGCGCTCTGGCTCTGAATGATCTGGCAGTAGACTTCACCAGCCTTCATGCGTTGATTTACTCCTTCCTCATCTCGCCCAGCGCGGTGAAAGTGGTGCCCGTTCAAACGTTTCTCTGGCCCTGGCAAGCGCTGTATCTGGCGATTATCCAACTCTGGCGCGCGCCCGACGTAGACCTGATCGTCAACCTGGTAGGCGGCGGCTACTTTTTGTTGATGACGGCCTGGGCCTGGCCACGATTGCGGCCCAGCAACCGCTGGTATGTCGCCCTCATCATCCTGGTCAGTTTTGGGTATCACACCGGGGCAACACACCCCTATATGGGGCTGTTGCGCCACTTGTTCCTGGCATTCCCGGTATTTTTGGGGCTGGCGCCACGCGCTGAAAAGCCATCCCGCAAACTAGGATGGATCATCACGGGGTTGCTGGGACTGTTTTTCTTGCTGCTGCTCTATAGCCTGGAAGCCTGGATACCCTAATCCCCATTCATTATTTTCGAGGAGTCTTCATTAACCGGCCCTTCACCGGCGGTGGGATGAAAAACTTTCTCAACGGATGTAACGGAATTTAACGGATATTTTCCCCGTTGAATCCGTTCAATCCGTTGAGACTATTTTCGAGGGAATTCGTCATTGACCGGGGTTCACCAGCGGTTGAATGGAAATGACTATCAGACTCTACTAGACTAAAGACTATCAGACTATTTTCAGAGGAATTCATCATTAACCGGCGGTTCACCAGCGGTTGGATGAAAATTTTCACCACAAAGGACACCAAGGACACAAAGGGTTTTCTCTGTGATCTCTGTGATCTCTGTGGCTATTTTCAGAGGAGTAGCGGGATGGCCTGGTTACAAAAATTGACACGGTATCACCGGTATGGACTCCGCACAGATGCCCTGTGGCTGCTTGTGATCCTGGCCGGTCTGACGTTCTACACTTCACTGACGCCGCTGCCGCCCAACGATTTCTGGTGGCATCTCAAAATTGGCGAGGTCATCGCGCGCACCGGCGTCATCCCTACTACCAACATGTTCGGTGGGTCGTTGCCGGCCGACCAGCCATTCGTCTATGGCGCGTGGCTGGGGGAGTATCTGTTTTATTGGCTTTACCATTGGGGCCAGTTGCCGCTGGTCATCTTCACCCGCAACGCGCTGTTGTTGTTGACCTACACCCTGCTAGGTTATGAGGCGCAGCGCCGCACCCGCTCCGGCAGATTGGCGGCCTTAACGGTATTGCTGGCTTATCTGATGACGATCAATAATGTGATCGTCCGCCCACAAAACTGGTCGTGGCCGGTCTTCGCACTGTACCTGACGCTGCTCAGCCGTTACCACGATGGCGCGCTCAAGAAGGGCTGGCTACTCCTTTTGCCGGTGTTGATGGCCTTCTGGGTCAACGTTCACGGCGCATTTGTGCTAGGGATTGTCCTCATCGGCGCGTTTTGCGTGGGAATGGGGCTGGAACGTTTGCTGAAGCAGTCGGACGCGCGTTCCTGGACGGAGATCCGCTGGCTGGCGTTCGTCGGCGTCCTGACCGGCCTGGCGACTATCCTCAACCCACAGGGAATTGGCATCTTCCAGTATGTCCTCAAACTGATGACCGACCAACCCAGCCAAACGCTGATTGTCGAGTGGCAGTCCCCTAGCCCGCACGGCGTCGCCAACACGGTATTCTTCATCAGCATTCTGTGGTTGCTGTTGGTGTTGTGGTACAGTCAATACCGCCCCAGACCCGCCGAAACCCTGCTGATCGTTGGCTTTCTCTGGCTGGCGTGGAGCGGTATCCGGTACATCGTCTGGTACGGCCTCGTCGTTATGCCCATCCTGGCGCAGGCGGTCAGCGGATGGGTCAGGCGGGAGTGGCTTGTCGGCACCGTCGGCAAAAACTTGCTCAACGTGGGACTGGCCGTCTGCATTTTCCTCCCGGTGATCGGCGTGCAGCCCTGGCTGCTGGATGACATTGCCTGGCCCTTCCCGGAGACGTACACCGCTCTGCTCCATTCGGACACCGAAGTCGGCCCGTTGCTCAGCGCCGACACGCCGGTGGCAGTGGCGCGCTATCTGGCCGAGCATCCCGGCGGGCCGCTGTTTAACGAGATGGGGTACGGCAGTTATTTCATCTGGGCGCTGCCGGAGCAGAAAGTCTTCATTGACCCGCGTGTCGAGCTGTATCCTTACGAGCAATGGCAAGATTACATTAAAATTACGCATGGCGTGCGTTATAACGCGCTATTGGATCAGTATGGCGTCGAGCGGATTGTGCTGGATAGAGAACGTCAGGAGGACCTGTCGCTGGCGCTAGAGACGGATCCGCGCTGGCGGCAGGTCTATGCAGATGCGCACGCGCAGGTATGGGACAAACAGTGAAGGGAAAGAGGAGCAAGCCATGAGTGAGCGTAAATCGAAACTCCGGGAAGGATTGACCACACGCCGGCTGTTGGTAATACTATTGTGCATTGCCGGTTTTGCGATGGCGCTGCGTGAGATCCATGATCCCGATTTATGGTGGCATCTGGCAACCGGACGCTATATCTGGGAACAACGACAGATTCCACGCGTAGACGTTTTCTCCCATACAATGCGCGGGACGCGCTGGTACACCCATGAATGGCTGGCCGAAGTCATCTTCTATGGCCTCTATAGGTTAGGGGGTGAGGCGGCGCTGATCGTGGGAGCGGCAGGCATTGTCGCCCTCACGCTGATGACGCTCTACGCCCAATGCCAGAGCCGACCTTATGCCGCCGCATTTGTAGTCATTTTGGGCGCCGTGGCTTCCGCCATCACCTGGGGAGTGCGCCCTCAAATGTTCACGTTCCTGTTCGCCGCGTTGTATATGGGGTTAATAGAAAAATACCGGCAGAGGATGAATGACCAAAAACAGATTTCCTCAACGGATTCAATAGATGAAGATGGGCAGAAAATCCGCGCAAATCCGTTCAATCCCTTGAACTTCCTTCATAGCGACGTGGGGCTTTTGTGCGCCTTCCCGCTCCTGATGATAGTGTGGGTAAACGCGCATGGTGGCTATTTTCTGGGGCTGGCCCTGCTGGCCGGGGTCATCTGTGGCGACGGTTTGGCGCGGCTGGTAGGCTGGGTTTCTCCACGCACGCTGAGCTGGGCGGCCTTGCGCGCGTTGGGGATCGCGCTGGGCGGCTGTGTTCTGGCAACCTTGATCAATCCCAACGGCTACCACATGCTATGGTATCCTTTTGAAACCCTGACCAGTTCCGCCATGCAGACATACATTCAGGAGTGGGCCTCGCCCAATTTTCACAATTCCGACTTCTGGCCCTTTGCGGCGCTGCTATTGGGGGGGGCGGCGTTAATGGTGGGGCTGCGCCATCGCCCCGACCTGACCGATGGCCTGCTCTTCTTCGGTCTGGGGGGGGCAGGGTTGCTATCCGCGCGGCACATCCCGTTATTCGTGGTCATCGCGGTCCCAGTCGTGAGCCGGGCGCTCACCGCAGCGAAGGTTCCACAGAGTCGGCGCAACTTCACAGCCCTGAACTGGGCAATCCTGGCGTTGGCCCTGCTGGCGACCGGCGCGCGACTCTATGTTGTCCTGGAAAAAAACCGCGCGGATAGGGCCACGCGCTATCCTCAAGCCGCGCTGGCGTACATTGAGAGCCACGGGTTGCGCGATGCGGCTATCTACAATAGTTATAAATGGGGCGGCTATCTGGTTTGGCAAGACATTCCCGTCTTCATTGACGGGCGCGCCGATGTGTACGGCGATGCCTTCATCGAACAATTTTTGACGGCCTACTTTGTGCGCCCCGGCTGGCGCGCGGCCCTGGATGCCTATAGGCCGGACTATGTGCTGATCGAAGCGCGCGCCACGCTGGCCGTATTGCTGGACGAAGCGCCCGAATGGGAGCGCGTCTACACAGATGATGTGTCCGTCATTTTTGTCCGTGAAACAAAATAAAACCTGATAACTTTGGGGCGTTTCAAACCAGTGATTGTCATCCCCTATTGGAGTGATAATGAACTTAACGTCAGACCCTGAACAGAACCAGTCGAACAAGGGCTTGTTTTTCTTTATTGATCGCTGGGTTTTATTGGCAGTTATCCTTACCAGTGGAACTATGGCACTCCTCAGTGTACTGCGCTACACCAGTTACAACGCAGGAATGTTGGATGTGGGGAACATGTCCCAGGCAATATGGAGTGCGACCCAGGGGCGTTTGTTGCTTTACACGCGCGAGGGAGGCGTGTTTAGTCGGCTCTCCTGGCACGTCGAAATGATCTACTTCCTGTTAGCTCCTTTCTACGCCATCTTACCATCTCCTATTACCCTACTAATTATCCAGGCCTGCTTGTTTGGAGCAGGCGCCTTTCCACTGTTTGCCTTCGCACTGCGTCGGCTCGAAAATATTTCAGCGGCACGCCTGGTAACATGGATTTACCTGCTCTACCCGGTTGCTCAAACGGCCGTCCTGTTTGATTTTCACGGCGACACCCTGGCGATGCCCCTGCTGATGTTCATGCTGGATGCGCTGGACCGACGTGCGTGGCGCAGCTACGCGCTCTGGTTGGCATTAGCCCTGAGTTGCAAATTCTATGTGGCGGCCACTGTAGTCGTTCTGGGGATTGTGTTATACCTGAAAAAAGACCGACGCGTCGCACTCTGGACTCTATTGGCCGGACTCGCCTGGGGAAGCTTGGCTTTCTTGTTGCGCCCAGTCTTCGCGCCACCGGGCGCAATTGAAGTTCAGGCCACAACTTCTGGCTATCTCAGCTTCTACTTTGGCCAGATGCAGCGACTTTTAAATCCAACGACCATATCACAACGGTTTCTCACAGCTCTGGTGGTGTTTATGCCGGCCCTGTGGTTAGGGTGGCGCGATTTCATCTGGCTGGCGCCCGCGGGCGTCATCGCCCTCCCCTCACTGTTGAGCGTCGGTTCGGTGACAGCGTCCGATTATCGGTTTCACCATTATGCGATTACCGTGCCATTCTTGCTGACCGCAATAGTGTACGGTGCAGCGGCTTTGCGACAACGCCAGCGCAATACCGATTTACACCAACGCGTCCGCCGACCTTGGCGAGCAGAACTCTACATGACGCTCGGCATTACGCTCTTGTTCACCATTACCCTGGTGGATATGCCCCTCAATCCTTTGTTCTGGATCGCATCGCCAGGATGGGGATGGGATGAACGAGCTTATGGACGCACTCCTCGTGACGCTCTCAAGGATCGCTGGTTACATGAGTATGTGCCAAAGCGCGCGCCGGTGGCTACCTCGATGTTCATTGCGCCACACATCGTTAACCGTGAGGTTCTCTACTTATTTGAATATGTCGACAGCACCCATTTGCAGCCGATGTCCGACCGCCTGGCCGCAGTGGATTATGCAATCGCCGACGCTCTGTTTGACTTCAGCATCCCGCTTCCCGGTGTTTCCGCCGATGTACAAACGGGTGTTCCACCCATCTCAGCGATTGTCGGGGTAGGGCATCAACCTTCCTCCATTGGAGGAGTGCGTCACGATGACGCAGCCATTGCCGCCCTGCTACATGATCCGGCGTTTGGCCTGGTGGAGGCACGGGATGGCCTGTTACTCTTTCAACGCGCACCAGACTTGCAGGATGTGTTGCCACAGCGCGTCAGCGTGCAGAAGAATACTATCCTTACAGGCACGCTGTATAATTTCGAGAATGGAATTGGCTTGAGGAGTCTTCAAGTTACCCCCATAGGAGAACGACGTTTACAACTCCATTGTGTGTGGGAAGTGCTACCGGAATGGGAACCAGGCAGATCATTGCTTGCCGTCAGTCGCCTGGAAGAAACAGCTCAGATGCGCATTGTCCATCTACCCACCCAAACTTTGTATCCAACACCAACTTGGTCACCAGGAGAAATCATTATCGAAGATTTCGAAATTGTGCTGCCCACCGAATTGAAAGCCGGGCAATATCCGGTATGGACCGCCTGGTATGATAGCCGACACCTCTTTGCCGCCGCGACCGACGCGCGCAGCCGTGTGGGCGCCGAACGCCAGGTGACGTTTATTACCATCAACGAGTGAGAACTGAATTATGAAGACCTCTGATGAGCGCCCCACCCCCTTGTGGATTCAGATCGCTCTGGCCCTTGCCATCCTGGTCTATAGCCTCTACTTCAGTCTCTACCAGCTTCAACGTTACCGGGCCTTCTGGATTTTCGTGGACACGGTGGATATGGAACAATCCATCTGGAACACGCTTCACGGGCAATTCTTGCGTTACACCGTGTATCCGGTTTCCGGGCGCGTGGTGACTGATTTTAGCGACCGTGTGACCGAAAGCCAGCTCGGTGAACACGTCCAGCCCATCATGCTGCTCCTGGCGCTGCCCTACGCGCTGTTTCCCCGCACCGAAACGCTGCTGCTCATCCCCGGCGTCGCCGTGGGATTAGGCGCCATCCCTTTCTACCGCATCGCCAAGCGCCGGCTGAATTCAGCCCGCTGGGGCTTGCTGTTGGCGCTGGGCTACCTGCTCCTCCCGGCAGTCCAGACGGCCAACAGTTGGGATCCGCACGGCGTAAGTTTCTTGCCGCCCCTCTTCCTGGCGGCCCTCGACGCCGCCCAGCAGCGCAAGGCCGGTTGGTGGTGGCTATGGACGCTGCTGGCAATGAGTTGCCGCGAGGACATCCCCTTTGTCGCCGGCTGGGCGATGCTCTTTTCTGTCCCGAAGGAGCTGCGGCGGCAGGCCATTGGGATGTTTGTCCTGGGATTTACGTGGAGCGTGGTCAGTTTCTTCGTCATCATCCCCCACTTTGCCGAAGGCGGCACGCCCTACCTCGCCTTCTTCGTCAGTCCCGACCAGACCGGGTCAGCGGATGGCATCTTCGCGCTGTTCACCAACGCGGCTTTCTGGCAAGAGAAAATCGGAACGTTTCTCCTTTACAACCTGCGCCTGGCCGCACCGCTGCTGTGCCTCTACTGGCTGCACTGGCCCTCGCTCCTGGCGATGGCGCCGACGCTCGCCATCAACAGCCTCAGCCGCAACAGCGCCACAACACTGCCGACCTACTCCCATTACAGCCTGCCGGTCATCCCCTGGACGCTGGTCGGCGCGGTGGAAGGCTGGCTCATCCTGACGCGCGCACTCCGCAGACGCCGCCCGACCATTGCCTGGCAACCGCTCCTCGGCGGCGGGCTGCTGGTGACGATATTGGCCTCACACCTTGTGGAAGGGTATACGCCCTTGAGCCAGAGTTTCCTCTGGCCCCCGCTGACCGGTCAGGAAGCGCACGCAGCCGCCATGTTGGCGCAAATCCCCAAGGATGCGCCGGCCTCACTGGACATGTACCTCGCCGGACACGACCCACGGCGCCCCACCGTGCGCCTCTTCCCCGATCTGCGGGACGCCGAGTGGGTGCTGCTCAACGTGTGGCATACGGCCAGTCCCTACGGCATCCAGCCGGCAGCCTGGCAGGCGCTATTCACCGATCCTGCCTGGGAAACGGTGCAGGCTCACCACGGCCTGATTCTGTTGCGCAAGGGACAAGGTCCGCCGCAGGACATTGCCCGCGCCTTCGCCGCGCCGGCCGACGCGCCAGGACAGCCGTTGTCCGTGCAATTTGGGGAAACGGCGCAAGGCATCACACTGCGTGCAGTCAAAGTGAATCCACTGCCGGGGGGAAATTTTTACCTCTGCACCGATTGGCAAGTGGCAACGGGCGGGGAATTTGCGTTTTACGCAGCAACGACGCCGCCGCCAACGCCCTTGAACTTTGGGCAGCTCTACCCGGCGCTCGCCGCGCAACCGGGGGAATTCCGGGATTGCACGCGGCTTACCACCATCCCACGGGGCAAAACCGTCGCCGTGCAACTCTACGTGACAGACAAAACGGGGAAGCAACTTCCCATCACCGTCGTGGAAGCGGGCCAATGGGGCGACGCGCTGCGCCCTGGAGCGGACGCGCTACAAATCACGCTGCCGGCCTGGTGGTGATCAGCCGCGCACGTAAGGGCGATTGACTTCGTCAACCTTGCTCACCAACTCATGCCGCAAGTCGGCGGCGACGTCCTTTTGCGTGGTGTAGAGATTTTCCAACTCTTCCGGATCCTGCTGCACATCGTACAGCTCAAACTCGTTCTCATAGCCGGGATAGCCCCGATAGTGAACAAGTTTGTAGGCCCCCTTGACCATTGCAAACGTCGCCTGCGTCAGCGCGGCGGACTTGGCGTTCGCCTTCGCCTCTACCACGAAGATACTGCGATCCGGGTCCACCGGCTCATCCCCAAACGTCGGCAGAAGCCGACCCTCGCACCAGGTCGGGATTGTCTGCCCGGTGGCGTGCAGCAATGATGGCATGACATCCACGGCGCTCGTCGGCGTCCGCACATCCTCGCGGATGCGCTGCCCCGGCTTGGCAATCAGCAAAGGGATCCGCACCACCGGCTCGTACAACGTCTGTGTCAGGTGCATCCAGATGCCGCGCTCAAACATCTCGCCGTGGTCGGACGTGAGCACCAGGTAAGTATTGTCCAACAGGCCGGCCTGCGCCATAAACTCATAGAGCCGCCCGAATTCCGCATCCACGTAGGCCAGGTATTCGTCGTATTCCCGGCGAAGCTGCTGCAAGCTTTCCTCGGAATGGCCCAGGGTGAAGAAGTGCGGCGGTTTGGGGGCGGGAGTCCAGCCGGCATCAAACATTCCCACGAATTCTCGCCGGGTGTTGTAAGGATCATGCGGCGGCGAGAAGTGAAAATAGCCCAGGTAAGGCTGCGGAAAATCCGGCAGGCTGGCCGTGAGCCAATCCACAGCCTCCTCCAGACGGAAAATTTGGTCGTGATGGCGGGGCAGGTCGCGCGGGAACTGCTCCCGATAGATATGGTTCAGACGCGCCTTTTTTCGCTCCCACCCGGCGTGATTAGCAAAAAAATAAAATAGCGACGTCGGCAGCGTGGACAACCCCTCGCCGCCCCGGAAAAGCCGCTCTCGCCAGATCGCCAGATCGTAATCGTTGAAAAACAGTTTGTCGGCCCACTGCGCGTCGAGCAAGCAGAGGTCGCGGATTTTTTTGAAGGTATCCACGTCCTCAATACACTGATAAAGCAAAGCCAACGCGACCAAATTGTGCGTATACGTCAGACGGTGATACGATTTTTCGGCAAAGGCCGCGAACAGATTGTGTGGAGCAACCGCCTTGAGCATCGGGCTGAACAGTTGCAGGGAGCGGTGCGTCCAGGGGTAGGTTCCGGTGAGCAATGAAGCCGTCCCCGGATTGGTAAAGTTGCCGGCGGCATAATGGGCATGATATACCGTCGCGCGCTCCGCAAAACGCGCCAGATGCGGGGTGGTCTGCCGGGGATAGCCATAGAGTGAGGCGTGACAGGCAGAAAAACTGTCAAACAACACGATAAGCACGTTCGGCGCGGCGGCAGCCTGAAGCGGCGGGGGCGCCGCGAGCGACCGCCAGTCGCCGGTTAAAAAGGGCAATAACGCCGCCGATTTCAACAGATCGCGCCGGGTAAGTTTCATCATCCCTCGTTTCATCAAAGAATGGTCAACGGATTTAACGGATTCGCCGGATCGAATCTGCGCAATCTGCTGACAAAAAAGCGACTAAAATAAATTCCGCAAAACCACGACCACTAACGAAAGACCATCCACCACCAGGTAAAGTGCTGCCAGCACGGACACTCGCTCCACCAAATCCAGCCATAAACGCATTTTGTCGCCGCGCAGCAGCCGGAAGAAAATCAACAGGAGCGCGCCCAGCCCCAGCAGCCACGCCATAAACACAGGCAGCTCGGCAGACATGACACTCAACAAACTGGCATATTGCAACAACACGGCCACAACAGTACCCATCCAGATCGTATGATTGCGAAACCAACGATGCGGCAGCAGCCCCACCAGCGCAAAGACCAACGCAAAAAACAGCAGGCTCTCCGCCAGCGCAAAGGTCAGCGTGTAAGCAATCGCGGCCAGAATGTCCCCCATTCCCAGACGCAACAGCAGCGAAGGGATTTCCCGCAACAAGCTGAAGATTGCCCAGCCATGCACCACAAAGGCACACACTCCAAAAATCGGCAACCAATCTTTCCGGGCCGGGAAACGCTCTTTAAAGGTAGCCAAGACTCTTCAACCGCTCCTCGACGGTCTTCTGATCCTCGGTCTGTGCCGTTTGCGGGGGGCGCGGGACTTTCTGCGGCGGCGTCGCCCCAATCGTCAACGCGGGGATGTCCCGATACGAAGGATGCGGGTAGCCGCTCAAATCCTGATTGGTGAACAGAACGCCGGGCACTGCCCGGTAATCTATGCAGTGATCGGCGCCCCAGCGATCGTGATTACTCTCAATCGTCTCGTCCCCCCACTTGCCCAGGCCAGTCTCAGAGGACGCCCGATAGCCCGGCGCATACCCCACCACGAGATCGGGGCCACAGGTCGCTAACGGGCCTTCAAAGGCCTCGTCCTGGCGCCATGCGCCGCTGACGACCGGCTGTCCGTCAGGCCCGCGCCACTGTAAGAGCTGCTGCTTGAGCTGTTCCAGCAGTGGGCGGTACTGCTCTGGGGCGACAATGCCGTCGCGCTCGCGCCCAGCCAAGTTGACGTACAGGCTGTTTAATCCCAGCGCGTAGGCCCGACTCTGCGTCCAATCCACCGCGCCCGCTGCATCAAGCCGCATAATGCCCTGCGCTATCAGCCAGCGGTTTAGGTGTACCTTGTGGCGGAACTGCGAAATACCGTGATCGGATACGATCACCACCTTCGTACTTTCCTGCCCCAGCTTCTCCCCGATACGCCCCACCAGCGCGTCCAGCTTTTCGTACCATGCCCAAACCACCTGTTGATCGCTGCCCCAGAAGATGTGCTGAATGCGATCCAGTGTATCGAACACCGACGCCAGTACCCCCTCGCGGAAGTGCGCCAGGTGATGCAGAAGCACACGCTCGCGGGTTTCCACAATGGAATCGCACAGCGCCAGGAATTGCGCGTGATTGAAACAGCCGTCCTCCAACCCGGTCGTGTCCTGAGGCATCCCTAAAGTGAGAAACGGCCCGGCAGCCTGCCAGGTCTGCTTCACAAAACCCTGGGGCGACCCGTACCGCCACAGCGAGTGAAGCGGATGCAATTGCAACGGCATAAAGTACAGCCGCACCTCCGGCGTCAGTTGCGTGAGGATGACGCGAGTGATCGCGTGGACTTTGAGCAACGCGCCCATCGAGAAAGTCACCTCCAGGAGGGGACTCCACAATCCCACCATCAGCGTGTGGCGTTGCTTGCCGATCCACAGGTGCGCGGTCCGCTCATCCGCCGCCTCCAGTCGCACCGGGAGCGTGACCTGTTCCGTTCCGCCGCGTTTCTGCTTGACCGGTCCCCGCAGCGTCCCCTGATACACGCCCGCTCCAACCGTCTGTAAACATTCCACCGGCGTCTTGCGCGTCGCCGCGACCTGCGCCGGGTCTGAGACGAAAAATGTCCCCACCCCAAAGCGACCTTGAATGTCCGGCGTTCCCAAGCCCGGCAGTGAGCGCACCGGCAGTTCCGGGCGTGCCGGGAAAGTGGCCGGCCACCACAGCACCGTAGCCGGATAGCCCTGGCGGGTTGCCTCTTCAAAGAGAGTCGTGGCCGTGTGCGGCGGGATGAACTGCGTCCCCAGCGCGCTGCTCTTGGTTTGCAATAAAGAGACGTAGGGAAGATAGGTATTCGGGTCACGGTGGACAAAATCAAAAATGCCGTGATGTCCCGGATTTAGGCCGGTGGCGATGCTCGTCCACGACACCTCAGACTGCGGCGGGTTCGATATCTCCAATGGAGCATAGCCGCCGCGCTCGGCATACTGCGTCAGATGGGGCAACTTGCCCTGCGCGGAGAGCTGTTCAAAAATGGCAGGGGCAAGGGCATCCAATCCGATGATTAACGTGCGCATATCCCGCTACCTCTGGGATGGCAGTGTGCCGTCGCCCGCATCGTCCTTGTGCAGCAGTTGACGCACGTAACGCTTCAGGCGCGCAAACCCGGTGCGAATCTGGCGCGAAAAAATCAGGACGCCGCCGGACAACAAAGCGAACCCGGCAGCCAAAACCTGAAACAACATTCCCCCTGTGTTAGGATCAATATATGCCATACTGCACCTCCCCTCTGAAAATAACCACAGAGAACATAGCGGTCACAGAGGAAAAACCTTTGTGTTCTTCGTGTCCTTCGTGGTAAAAAATTTCATCCGCTCCGCGGCGAACCGCCGGTTAATGGGAGCAATTCCCCACATGGGAATTTCTCTCATTATATTCGCTCCGAGGCTTATGCAAAACGAGAGTTTCCAGAAGCCCGGTCATTACATATAAGTACATCTCTCACGCCTAAAATAGTACTTTTTTCCTATTGTCAAATTCTGACCAGAACGTATAATAAAGTTAGCATTTGGTAAGGAGACCCGCCCTCCCTGTCAAATGTGATTGGTTACCCTCCTTTCGCAGAACACGCCCCACAATTGGGGCGTGTTTCTGCTTTTAAAATGTACTCAAAGCGCCACCAACAAACGGCGGCAACTGTCGCAATAGGTCACCTCGTGCTGCTTGACCTTGCGTAACGTAGCCCGGAGCACCTCGACGCCACACCGGTCACACACCTCCCCATTAAGCCGCGCCACGGGGATGCCGCCGGTACGATCCTTCAGATAGAGATAGGTATCCAACACCTCTGGCGGAATTTGGGGCTTGAGACGTTGCATCTCACCCTGCAACCCCTGTAGTTGAGCGTTAAGCTGCGCGCGTTCGGATACAAGCACCTGAGCGGCTGTGTCCCCTGCTCCCTGCACCTGACGCAAAGTCTCCTGCGCGGCAGCAGCGGCCGCCACCGCATCCTCACAGGCCAGCATTGCCTCCAAAAGCTGGTCCTCCAATGTCGCCTTGTGGCGTTGCAGCGATTTCAGCTCCGTCTGCAAATCCTGTAATTCGCGGGCATTGGTGATGCGGCCGCCATACAGGGCGTTCTCGGTCTGTTCCAACTTAATTCGCACCCGCCCCGACTCAAATTCCAGGTCTTTCTGCGCCTTCTGCGCGGCAGCGGCGGCAGTGGATTTTTCTTCAGACGTACGCTGCGCTGCGACCAATTCAGTATCATTTTTTAACGCGGTCTCAATTTCTCCCAGCCGCCGCTGAATGTGCAGCAACTCCAGATCAACCTCTTGCAAACGGAAAATCGTCGCATACCAGGACATCCTTAACCTCCCCGAAAATAGTCTCAAAGGACTGAATGGATTCAACGTAAAAACGCCCGCCAACAGTCGAGAAATCCGTTCAATCTATAAAAAAACACAGGGCCGTTGCTGGCCCTGTGTCATCCTCACTCTCTATGTCAACCGGCGCGCGAACCGGTGACGCGCCACCAGGAAAATAGCGCCGGCCACAATGAAACCCAATGCGAAAACCTGCGCCGCGGCGATCGGTCCCATCATCCAGGCGTCCGGCCGTAAAAATTCAGTAAGAAACCGCACAACCGAATACCCGATCAGATACCCAATGAGCAAGTCTCCTTCCCGCAACCGTCCGCGATATTTGTCGGCCACCCCAATCAATATCAGACACACGATCAACGCGCCTAGCGATTCATAGAGGAAAGTGGGGTGAAACAACGTACTTTCAGGATATTGCATCATATCGTTGTACGGAACAATGCGATAAGGAAACGGAATCTGTAGACCCCACGGCAGCGTGGTGGGTGGGCCGTACAGTTCACGGTTGACGTAATTCCCCCAGCGGCCAATAGCCTGTCCAATTGCCATCCCCGGCGCGGCGTAGTCTAACCATTCCAGTGGGCGCAGATGGCGATACGCGCAGAAGATAATCACCCCTATCGCGCCGCCAATGATCGCGCCATAGATACCCAAGCCGCCTTGCCAGATATACAGCATTTCGATGGGATGCTCCTTGTAATAATTCCATCCCATCGCCCCGCCGGCCGGCTGTGAGAAAATGTGGTAAATGCGCGAGCCAATGATGGCTAAGAACACCACCAACAGCAACATGTCCCAGATAATTTCCGGGTCCTTGCCGGCGCGCTTCGCCAGATAAGCGCCGACATTTGCCCCTAAAATGATGCCAATGACAATCAGCAGTCCATACCAGTGTATGGACAACTTGTCCCCAATATGAAACAAAATCGGATTCACCGGTGGTACCATGTTTCCTCCTCTAAGAATATTAACTCTATGACTCATGCCCAGCCAAACCGCTGGCGGAGCGTGAATATAATCTCATTGAAATATCCTTCAAAATGCGGATAGCTGGCAGCAACCAATCCCCAACCAAATAGCGCCCCCGTCAAGGCGCGCATCAACGGGATAGTTTCAAAAGGATGGGAAATCCAAGCCGGGAAAGCCATCCACAAGGCGTAAGAAATCCACTGGATGCCGCCATCCAACGCCATCGGCAAGACACCAAACACAAAGTACTGCCACAAAGGCAGCGGGCGCACCGTCCGCTGCGAACGCAACACACCATATCCCAGGCCGAACAGCACAATGGCCCCATACATCGCGATGTCACGTTGACATAACGCCATCTTGTAGCCGGTGACGGCGTCGCCATTGAAATGCATGGTCTGCGCCATCCTGACTACAGAAGTCGGCTCTGTTAAAGGATAGGCCCCTCTTTCCCCAAACAAAAACCAGGAGCGGAAAGGATATTGGTGGCAGGAAACATCATAGAAAGCATAAAGCATGTTCCCCGCCCCGGTCCATCCCACTTTCAAACAAAGGGGAGCAAGAATAGCCCCGGCAAAATACAATCCAATCAGGAGGTTGAACACGGCCAACCAGTGACGCGCCAACGCATAGACGCCGCGATTGAGCCAGATCGCCCAGCGCCGCCCTCCACCAGAGCCGGATGACGGCTGCGCGCGCAACTGCATCCGCCGCTGCGCTTCAGCTAAAATAGCGTCGGCCGCCATTGGAGAGGCGGCATCGTTCAAAGACTCCGAGCCTGTCTGATCTTCCACAAATCCCTCCCGCCACATTATACCAGAGGAAAAAACAGCCGATTGAGCCATCCATAGATTCTGAGTATAAAAGCAGCTTGCAGAAAGGTCAAATCTTCATTCATTCCATCGTCCCGCCTTAACACCGCAACTTTCCCTCCAAAAAAGTGTTATCATCAACGAAAGAGAGACTTCATACTCTATACGGAGAGCACTCAATGACTTTCTTGAGAAAAACTTACATTCCGCTGGGACAAAAGATTTCACCCCATGAACAAAAACTCCTGGAAAAATCCCTACAAGAAACCCTGATGCTTACGGCTCCACCAGAAGATTTTGTATTCGAGTTGGAAGATGCCTTGCGGGCCGAGGCGCAACGTCAACAACGGCAGCAAACCCACCTCTGGCAAGGGTTGGGCATCGCGGGGCTGATCGGCGGGGGATTACTGTCCATCGTTGGCGGCGTGTGGGTCTGGCTGCGCTGGCAGGAACGCCAGAATGTCAAAACCCCTCTTATCCCCCTGATTTCGTAGCTGCAACCTTCCCTTCCCCCTCTACGTATGTTTAGGTAACGGTTGCGTCAGGCGACGCTCTCCTGACGCAATAACGCTATCTAACAATGAGAGGTTGTGCTATGTCAGAACATGAAAACCCAAAAACCTTTGACCCTATCTTACCTCGGCCCGCTTCTTCACGGGGAGAGCCGCGTTACCAACGGCATTCCCTATTCTGGCCGGTGGTGTTGATCGGCGTCGGCGTCATTTTGCTGCTCTCCAATCTGGGGATTTTCCCGGAGAATGGCTGGGCCATCCTGTGGCGCTTCTGGCCCTTGGCCCTCATCGCCCTGGGCGTGGACGTGATGATCGGGCGGCGCACGACAAGCGGCGCGATTGCCGGCGGCGTCCTGGTGCTGCTGCTTCTGGGGATGGCGTTGGGCGCCGTCTTCCTCGCGGAACAAGTCCCCTTTCTGATGGAACTGGGTCGCCCCGCCGAACTCCACACCGAACACATCGCCCATCCGCTGAACGAGGCGGAAAGCGCCAAAGTCTCCATCAACTGGCCCAGCAAGCCGGGCTATTTGCACGCCCTGGAAGATTCCGCCAACCTCATCGAAGGCGACATTGCCTACTACGGCGAACTGGTCTTCCGGGTCAATCAGGAAAACCGTCACACCGACGTCACCCTCGACAGCTTTACCCAGGGGGTGTCCTTCGGGATCAACTTCGACGACAAGGAATCCGAGTGGCGCGTCGGCCTCAACCCCAACGTCGCCCTGGATTTGTGGCTGGACTCCGGTTCCGGTAGTTGCAATTTCGACCTGACCGGCCTGGCCATGGAGCACCTGAATCTGGACTCCGGCTCCGGCAGCATCCACCTGACCCTGCCCGACGCCGGCAACTTCTCCGGCGATATTGACAGCGGCTCCGGTTCCGTCACGATCATCCTGCCCAAAAACGTGGGGTTGCGCGTAGACCTGGACGACGGCAGCGGCAGTTTCGACCCCGGCGGGCGCCTCGTGCTGGTCTCCGGCGAGAAAGATGACGACGGCGTGTGGGAAACGGAAAATTACGACAAGGCCGACTATCAGATCGAATTGGACATCAACCAGGGATCGGGCAGCATCCGCATCGAATAGTGAAACGTGAAACGTAAAACGTAATGACTTTACAGTAAAAGCCTTACGTTTCACGTTTCACGTTTTACGCACCTGATACAAAAAACGCCGGGATAAGTTTCCTGGCGTTTTTTGTTCCCCCTATTCTACGGTATACTTACCTCCAACCACATTTCACAAACGGAGGTAATGGATGAAACTCACTGAACCACCCGCCCATACGGCGGATACCGAAGAACGGGTTGAAGCGTTATTGCAGCAGATGACGCTGCGTGAAAAAGTCTCCCTGCTTTCCGGCAAGAACAACTGGGAAACCGTCCCCATTGAACGGCTCGGCATCCCCTCGCTGGTGATGACCGACGGCCCGCACGGCGTGCGCACCGACAAGTCCTCCTTTCGGATAGATAGCCCGGCCACCTCCTTCCCCACCGGCGTCTCGATGGCCGCGAGCTGGGACCCCGCGTTGATCGAGTGCGTCGGCGCGGCGCTGGCCGAGGAGACCCGCGCCCTCGGCTGCGACATCCTGCTTGGCCCGTGCGTCAACATCGTGCGCGTCCCGCTGGCCGGGCGCAACTTCGAGAGTTATTCCGAAGACCCCTACCTGGCCGGGCGCATCGGCACAGCCTGGGTCAAGGGCTTGCAGGGCAAAGGCGTCGGCGCCTCGCTCAAGCATTACGCCTGCAACAACCAGGAAATCGAACGCAGCCGGGGCGATTCGGTGATAGACGAACGCACGCTGCGCGAAATCTACCTCGCCCAGTTCGAGATGGTGGTCAAAGAAGCCAAGCCCTGGACGGTGATGTGTTCCTACAACCGCATCAACGGCGATTACGCCAGCGAGAACTACTACCTGCTCACCCACATCCTGAAGGGCGAGTGGGGCTTCGAGGGTGTCGTCGTCTCCGACTGGGGCGCCAACCACACCATCGTCGAGTCGGTGGAAGGCGGCCTGGATATCGAAATGCCCGGCCCGGCGAAATACTATGGGCGGCTGCTCGAAGAGGCCGTCCGCAACTGGCAGGTGGACGAAGAAGTCATTGACGAAGCCGCGCGCCGGATGCTGCGGATGATCGTCCGCTCCGGGCGGCTGGACGACCCGGCCAAAATCCCCGCCGGTTCCGTGAACACCCCCGCCCATCAAACCCTGGCCCGTGAACTGGCCGAGGATTCCATCACCCTGCTGAAAAACACCGGCATCCTGCCCCTCAAGGGCGTCAAAACCCTCGCCGTGATCGGCCCGAACGCGGCGGAATGTCGCATCGGCGGCGGCGGCAGCTCGTATTTGGAGCCGCCTTACAGCGTCAGCCCGCTGGAAGGGCTGAAGGCCGTCCTCGGCGACCGCGTTGCCCTTGCCTACGAACAAGGCTGCGACAACGACGAAGAGCTGCCTGCCCTCAAAGCGGAGTACCTCACGCTGGCCGACGGCAGCGGCGCGGGACTGCGCGGCGAATTCTTCAACGCTGCCGACTTCTCCGGCGCGCCGGTCGCTGCGCGTGTGGACGAAAAACTGGACAGATGGTACGTCCGCGTGCCGGAAGGCATCAACCGCAACGCCTACGCCGCGCGCTGGACGGGCGTGCTGACTGTCCCCACTGGCGGACGCTACGCGCTCAAGCTGCAAAGCTCCCAGCAATGCCGGCTGACGCTCGACGGCAAGTTGCTGTTGGAAACGGCGACTGCCGCTCCCGACGAATGGTTCAGCGCCCCAGCGCAGACCTTCGTTGCGTTGGAAGCCGGGCGGGGCTACGCGCTCACCGTGGAGTACGTCAAATCGCCCGACGTGGACTTTACCGCCCTGCACCTGCGCGGCGTCTACGCGCCCGACCCTGACGACCGCCTGGAGCGCGCCGTCGCCCTCGCGCGCCAATCCGACGTCGCCGTCATCTTCGCAGGGATGCCCACCGGCTTCGAGAGCGAAGGCCACGACCGCCCGCACATGCGTCTGCCGGGCGCGCAGGACGAGTTGATCCGCGCGGTGGCCGCCGCCAACCCCAACACCGTCGTCGTCCTCAACGCCGGCTCGCCCGTCGAAATGCCCTGGGCCGACGACGTCGCCGCCATCGTCCTGGCCTATTATCCGGGGCAGGAGGGCGGGAACGCCGTCGCCCGCGTCCTCACCGGCGCAGTCAACCCCTCCGGCAAGCTCTCGGAGACGTTCCCCAAGCGCTACGAGGACAACCCGGCCTTCATCAACTATCCGGGGACGCGCGAAGTCGTCTACGGCGAGGGCCTCTTCGTCGGCTACCGCTACTACGACACGAAGGGCGTCGAGCCGCTGTTCCCATTTGGGCACGGCCTCTCGTACACCACTTTCGCCTACAGCGACCTCAAGTTGCCAGAAACAGTCAAAGATGGTGAGCCGGTGGAAGTCAGCGTGATGGTCACAAACACCGGCAGTGTGGCAGGCAAGGAAGTTGTCCAGCTCTATGTGGCGGACAAAGCCTCCTCCCTCGCCCGCCCGCAGAAAGAGTTGAAGCGCTTTGCCAAGATCGCGCTGGAACCGGGCGCGAGCCAGACCGTCACCTTCACCCTGGACGAGCGCGCCCTGGCCTTCTACGACCCGTACAAAGCCGAATGGGTCGCCGAGCCGGGCGAGTTTGAGGTGCTGATCGGCAGTTCCTCGCGGGACATTCGCCTCGCGGGGACGTTTGCGTTGGAAGCGTAAGCATTTGGCAAAAGGGCTGGTCAGATCAAGAGTTCACTCCAGTCTGACCAGCCCTTTTGAGGAATTGTATTCTCCCGCAGGACACCCGGCAATGCAACAGCAGGCTGCACAGTTGACAGAAGAGGCAGCTCCTGAATTACTCAGCGCTGAATATGCCCTTTTTCCAGTCATAAGATGGTTCAATTCTCTTTTCGCTGCCCTTCTTTTCTTTGGATTGATGCAAAGCACTGATGTTAACTGGAAACAGTTTTTGATCGCGCTAGGTTTTTGGGGAGTGGGGCTGTTGTTTATTCTGCTGACCTTGAAGAGTGTGGTAGAAATGACCCACAATACGATAACCTGGCTGACGTTTAGAGGATGTTTTCAGATACACTGGGATGAAGTCAAACACGTAGCCTTCACGCCCTCCGTCGGACGAATGGGCATTCGGGATCACTGTGCAGGGACTAACTTTCACGGCAGGAATAAATCTTTCCGTATGCCAGGGCCGGATGGATGGCAAGGCGAGGATCGTTGGAAAATGTGGGGCTTATTAGAAAATCAATTGCGTTCCCGCAACATCCATCCCAAGTATACCTGGGGTACGGTGCGACTTTCCCCCAATACCCGCCTCCCCTGGCGCGAATACATCGAACAAATCCCTGCTCTCAGCGACGAACGCCACGCCCTTGCCCGTTCCGTGTTGATTCCGGCCTGGGCAACGTTAGGCATCGCGGGCCTGTCTACTTTGGGTCTTGTCGCCTGGGGTCTCGTGAGGATTTTCAACGGGTAGGCTCAGAACGCGAGTGGATAAAGACAGGAGATGTCCTTTATGATGCGATTACGCCATCTCTTCAATAATCTGGCCCTGGCCGAAATGCTGGTGAAAAATTGGGAGTATGACGAATCCTCTCTCGACCTCTTCCAACATTTTCGCATATCGGCCAACGCCATCTACCCCTTCAAGAGGAATGGCGAAATCTGCCTGTTGCGCTGCTGCCCAACCTCAGAAAAAACGCGGGAAAGCATTGTCGCAGAACTTGAATTTATCGGTTATCTGCACAGCAGACACTACCCCGCCTTAGAACCCTTACCATCCAAAACCGGCGACGAAGTCGTGCAGAAGTCAACGCCCTGGGGGGACTATTACGCCAGCGTTTTTAAGCGGGTCAAGGGCAAACAAATAAGTCAATTGAATTTTGATGATGAGATCATAACAGCCTACGGCGCGGCGCTCGGCCGGCTCCACAGCCTATCCGGCGAATACACGGACCCGAAAACCAGGCGATGGACGCATGAGGATGTCTTCCATTGGGTTGAAGAGACCCTGCGCGATCTCCCGGTAGGAAGACTGCCCCTGGACGAGTTGCGGCTTCTCAGGGACTACTTTTCCGGCTTGCCCATCAGCCCGGCGACTTATGGCCTGATCCACTACGACTTTGAAACGGACAATGTCTTTTATGATGACGCGACAAAGTCCTGTAGCGTGATTGATTTTGACGACGCGATGTACCACTGGTACACTATGGACATCGTGCAGGCGCTGGACAGCCTTAAAGATGAAGTAGCCGCGGATGAATTTGCTCATAAGAAAGCGGTGTTTATCGAAGGCTACCGGAGCGAATACGCCATCGAAGACGACCAGTTAGCCGCCATGCCGGCCTTTAGACGGTTTGCCAATCTGTACGGCTATACCCGCGTTGTGCGCGCGATGCAGGAATGTTGGGAAAACGAGCCGGAGTGGCTGGTGGAATTGCGGGCGAAACTGACGGAATCGCTGGCGGCGGATTCGGAGTGCTTTGGGAAACCCATCGAGGGCACATCGTAAACTATGGCATCCTTTCAACGCCCCTACGCCAATGAAACCGACCAAATCCTGATGACCGCCCTCAGCCGTCAATTCCCATCGGACAACCTCCGCGTGATAGACCTCCCCTACCGGCTGAGTTCCTGGGCCTGCGACGACCCTGCAAACGTCGGCCTGTGGTTCGACGACGCGCGGCTCGTCGCGTGGGCCGTGCTACAGCCACCCTTCTGGACGCTGGATTACGCCTACCACCCCGACGCCCCAGACATCCATCCGCGCATCCTGGCCTGGGCCGATGAACGCGCCCGCGCCGCCCTGTACACGCCGTCCGGCCGCCCGGTGTGGTTCGTCAACGTCTTCGCCGACCAATCCAACCGCCGCCGCGACCTGGAAGCTGCCGGATTTGCCGATCAAGGCGACGCCGGAGACGATGCGTGGGCGAAAGTCTTCCTGCGGTGTGACGCGCCGCCCGCCGCGCCGGACACCACTCTGCCGGACAGCTTCACGCTCCGCCCGCTCGCCGGCGCATCCGAGGTTGCGGCCTACGTCGCCCTGCACCGCGCCGCCTTCGGCACGGAGAACATGACGCTCCCCTGGCGCGCGCGCACCTTGCAGCGCCCGGAATACACCGCCGACCTGGACTTAGTCGCCGTCGCGCCGCGATCGCGCACTTTCCCGCCCTGAAACGATGGACAACCGCCGGTGCTTGCTGCAGTGTAACT
>Ga0116144_10000450_pt1 | contig 54538 bp, 53 predicted proteins | sample AD_UKC035_MetaG_FD_89746 | JGI IMG/M metagenome (GOLD analysis project Ga0116144, IMG submission 89746) | Active sludge microbial communities of municipal wastewater-treating anaerobic digesters from USA - AD_UKC035_MetaG | ecosystem: Engineered > Bioreactor > Anaerobic > Digestate | place: USA...
AAAAAAAAACGAATGATTACATCATTCGTTTTTTTTTAGCCTAATAATTAATTGCTTTTTCTTTCTTTGTGACTGATACACAAATTGAATAAAAGATCATACACTCTAATAAAATCAGCATGCGCATTGGATTTGGCTTTGACGTTCATCAGTTATCAGATGGAAAAAAATTTTACCTGGGAGGTATTGAAGTGCCTCATCATAAGGGTGCAGTCGGCCATTCAGATGCGGATGTGATGGTACATGCTATCTGCGATGCCATTTTGGGAGCCGCCAATCTCGGTGACATAGGCAAACATTTTCCAGATACTTCTGCAACGTACAAAGGCATTGACAGCAAAATCCTTTTAAAACGGGTTTGCGAACTACTCTCAGAAAGCGGTTATAAAATCGGAAATATTGACGTTACCCTTTGCCTCCAGCAGCCGAAGATAGCAGGACATATTCCTGCTATGAAGACTTGCTTGTCTGATGTGATGAACATCAAGGAAAATGATCTTTCTATCAAGGCAACTACCACTGAAAAACTTGGATTTGTCGGACGCGAAGAAGGCGTTAGTTGTTATGCCGTAGTACTGATTTTAAAAAAGTAATACATCGCGAAATTACATTTTATGATTGAAGCGAACATCATAGATTTAATGATATAAAAAAAGTCCGTACTCTAATGAATACGGACTTTATTATTTTTTGAAGATCCTATTTCTCTTCCAAAAGCATCAGGTCTTTATGGGCTTCGAGTAATGATGCTTTTATCTTTTCAAGAGAATTTAAAAGCATGATGTTGTTAACCATATTATCTTGAAATTCCGGCTCTGCCTTTGGCATTGGAATGGTGACAGGATTGTCGTGTAACTGCGGGACGTTAAAGTCAGAACTATATTCCGACTCAGCTTTCAATTTTCCTCTATTCTCTTTTAGCTCAACCTTTGCACCTTTTAGTGTGAAACCCTTTTCCTTCACAAGATGGTAGATTTTTTTAAAGTTTTCAATATCGCTGATTGTATAGAGACGATTTCCTTTTTTATTTGTTGCAGGTTTTATGATATCAAACTCTTTCGACCAAAAACGAATATGCGATGTATTTACCCCAAAGATCTGAGCAACTTCTCCAATGCTATAATATAGTTTTTCGATTTCTTTTTCTTTGTAAGGCATAATAATATATTTTAAGAAAGCTGATTTACGAATATAATTAAAATAATTGATATGGTTCTAATCCCGGAAGCTACTTATTAACTGCTATGAGGGGATAAACATAAAAAGAATTTTTCTTAATAGAACAATAATTTAACAGGAATCTAATTTATTTATAGAATACACGTCTTTAGTCAAACGACTGCCCCGGCATTGATGATATCTCCAACACCCTTTCATATTCTTCAGGTGTTAGATCATTATAATAAAAATTAACCGGATTGATTGGGTTACCATGTTTTCGAACTTCATAATGCAAATGAGGTCCGGTTGAGGAACCTGAATTACCAACATAAGCAATGAGATCTCCTCTCTTTACTTTTTGACCTTGTCGCACCACAATTCGACTACAATGTCCGTAAAGAGTTTCATAGGCATAGCCATGATTTATAATAACATTATGTCCATAACCACGGCCGTTCATTTCGATCTTTGAGATGGTTCCATTACCTGTTGCATAAATCTCTGTTCCTACCGGAGCTGTGAAATCCATACCTGTATGCATTTTCACGGTTTTGTAAATCGGGTGCATACGCATGCCATATCCTGATGCCATGTGTTTGAGATCCTTATTAGCTACGGGTTGAATTGCAGGGATAGATGCCAGCATATTCGTTTTGTTCTTGACCAATTCCCAAACCTCATCATAAGACTTTGATTGTATATAAAGTTGCTTACCAAGTCGATCTACCCTTTTGGTCATGTCAATGATAAGGTCGGAGTTATAAAGGTTTCTTAGTGCATTATATCGGTCCACCCCACCATATCCTGCTTCCCTGATGGAGCCAGGAATTGGCTCAGCTTCGAAAATAACCCTATAAATTGTGTTATCTCTCTCCTGGATATCTTGCAAAACCATTTCGACCTGTTCAGTTCGCTGCTTCAACAACTCAAACTGATAGCTTGATTCCTCCAATGCCCGCTTGAGTCGTTTTTCCTTAGGCGAATCGAAAAAATTATAAGAAATAACCATGATCAGGGCACCGAATACGATCGCTGTTGCAAGCCAACCCATCACCCTGAAAAATCTTTTTCGCCAACTGACAATAACTTTGTCGTACTTAAGCGTGTGAGTGTTGAAGTGATATTTTACCTTCGGCATGCTATGCTGATAGCTGAATCCTGATTATCTTCGCAAAATTGCTGAAATGCAAATATACTGTATCAGCACTTCAATTCAAACATTCAATTTATGACCTCCAGGGAAATACGAACAGCTTTTTTAGAATTCTTCAAGTCACAGGATCACCAAATCGTCCCGTCAGCGCCCATGGTAGTGAAGAATGACCCGACACTCATGTTCACGAATGCGGGTATGAATCAGTTCAAAGATATTTTTTTAGGGAACAGTCCTGCAAAATATAAGCGTATTGCCAATACGCAAAAATGCTTGCGTGTGTCAGGAAAACATAACGATCTTGAAGAAGTAGGAATTGACACCTACCACCACACCATGTTTGAAATGCTGGGAAACTGGTCCTTCGGTGATTATTTCAAAAAGGAAGCCATTGAATGGAGTTGGACATTACTCACCGAAGTTTATAAAATTCCGAAGGATAAAATATACGTTACTGTTTTCGAAGGAGATAGCAATGAAAATCTTGCATTCGATCAAGAAAGCCATGATCATTGGAAGAAATACATAGCTGAAGACAGAATTCTAAGAGGTAATAAAAAAGATAATTTTTGGGAGATGGGCGATACAGGTCCATGTGGCCCTTGTTCCGAAATTCATGTTGACCTCAGAATTGAAGATGAACGGAAACGAATCGACGGAAAAGAATTGGTGAATAATAATCACCCCCAGGTAATTGAGATCTGGAATAATGTATTCATGGAATTTAACAGGAAAGCAGACGGGAGTCTGGAAGCCTTACCTGCCCGTCATGTCGACACGGGAATGGGATTTGAAAGGCTGTGTATGGCACTGCAAGGTAAAACATCCAATTACGATACAGACGTGTTCCAGCCATTGATACAGTTTATTGCTGTGAGAGCAGGGGTAAAATATGGCGTAGACGAAAAAACAGATATTGCCATGCGGGTGATGTCTGATCATATTCGTGCCATTGCATTTGCAATCAGTGACGGTCAACTACCGGGAAATAATAAAGCCGGTTACGTCATTCGCCGGATCCTGCGAAGAGCAGTCCGCTATGCATTTACTTTTCTGGATCTCAAAGAACCCTTTTTAAATAAACTGGTTCCAATATTAAGCGAACAATTTAAAGACGTGTTTCCTGATTTGAAAGCACAACAGGACTTCGTTCAAAGGGTAATAATGGAAGAAGAAAATTCATTTTTGCGAACGCTTGAGTTAGGGATTAAAAAATTTGAAGAGGCAGGCAATAATAATATCAGTGGTGAATTTGCATTCGAACTGTATGACACCTTCGGCTTTCCGATTGACCTCACCCAACTCATGGCCAGAGAAAAAGGTCTGGAAGTTGATATGGTTTCTTTTCAAAAAAATCTTGATAAACAAAAGGAACGCTCGAGAGCTGCCTCAGTTGTAGACGCAGATGATTGGATAACTGTAAATCCGGGGGATGAAGTTGAATTTTGCGGCTATGATATGCTTGAGTGTAATTGTGAGATATTACGTTACAGAAAAGTTAAATCAAAAAATAAGGAACAGTATCAATTGGTGCTTAACAAGACACCATTTTACGCAGAGAGTGGCGGACAAGTTGGTGATACAGGTGTATTGATCGATTCTTCAAATGAAAAAACTTTAATCACCGACACTCAGAAAGAAAACAATCTAATTATACATTTCTGCGATAAGTTACCCAAAAACCTTAACGGAAGCTTTCTTGCAAAAGTAAACTCACAAAGACGACGATTAATAACCAGTAATCACTCTGCAACCCATCTACTTCATTCTGCATTGAAACAGGTATTAGGAGATCACGTAAATCAAAAGGGATCCCTGGTAAATCAGGAACAAACACGTTTTGATTTTGCACATTTCGCTAAAGTCAGCGATGAAGAGCTTTCAAAGATTGAAGATATTGTGAATAAAAAAATTCAGGAAAATATCCTACTTGAAGAAAGAAGAAATGTTCCTGTGAATGAGGCCATGGAAATGGGAGCCACTGCCCTCTTCGGTGAAAAGTACGGCGAGTTTGTAAGAGTAATAACCTTCGACCCTTCATTTTCCCGTGAATTATGCGGAGGAACACATGTGAACTCAACAGGTCAGATAGGTTTGTTAAAAATTGTTTCCGAAACAGCTGTTGCTGCCGGTGTAAGACGTATCGAAGCTATTACTTCGGACAATGCCATAGCATATTTTGAGAAGCAAGCGAATCAACTAAACAGGATTTCAGATTTGCTAAAACACCCTAAGGACATAGCACAAAGAGTCGAATCATTGCTCAGCGAGAATGCTTCTTTGCAGGATAGAATCAAGGAACTGATCAACGAAAAGGCGCAATCCATCAAGAATGACCTATTAAAAAATATCAAGTCGGTGAATGGGATGAACGTTATCATTAGTCAGCTTAGTTTACCTGATGCAGATGCAATTAAAAACATATCATTTGAATTGAAAAATCAAGTCGATAATTTATTTTTTCTATGTGGCTCTGAGATAGATGGTAAAGCACATTTGTCTCTTATTCTTTCTGAAAATATCGTGACCGAGAAAAATCTGAATGCAACAAATATCATCCGTGACCTTAGCAAGGAAATTCAGGGTGGCGGTGGCGGTCAAGCATTTTATGCGACTGCAGGAGGAAAAAACCCATCGGGATTAAAAATTGCATTAGATAAAGGACTTGCGCTAATCTCCTAATGTCGAAGGATCATCATTTTTCTGACAAATAAAAATGGACCAACTTAATAATATTGTTGAATTCAAGTCTTCCCCTCAAATACGTGAAAGGTTATACCAATATGGCATTGCGAAAACCTTTTCAGAAGGTGACGTGATACTGAATGAAGATGCCTACATCAAAGCAATACCGATTGTCACTAAAGGAAGTATTAAGGTAATGAGGATGGATGAAGATGGAAGAGAAATACTTTTATACTACATCAAAACAGGAGAAAGCTGTATAATGTCATTTCTTGGCGGCCTGCATAATGATACTAGTAAAGTCAAAGCAGTTGCAGAAGAAGAATCTGAAATTTTATTTATTCCTGTAGATAAAGTCTCTCAATTGATAAAAGAATTTCCGGAATGGCTCGATTATATTTTCAGACTCTACCACAAACGCTTTGAAGAGCTTTTGGAAGTAGTGAACGCAGTAGCATTCAAGAAGATGGATGAACGCTTACTAAATTTCATTAAAAACAAGGCTGAGCTGACTAAGAGCCACACACTATATATTACCCACGAACAAATTGCCAATGAGCTGGGGACTGCTAGGGTTGTAATTTCACGTTTGTTGAAACAGATGGAAGAGCAGAATTTAGTGAGTTTAGGCAGGAATAAGATCACCCTTGTGTAACAGAAGTAACTGTAGGACTTTTATAAATGTCTGAACTTTGTATTGTTAAATACAATTTCAGACTCATGGAGAATAATTTTTTAATCATTGCGGCCATTGGTATAATTTCAGGCTTGTTGGGTGGTTTGCTAGGACTTGGAGGAGCCATTATAATCATTCCGGCATTAGCACTTTTTTTAGGATATTCTCAACAGTTGGCACAAGGAACTGCTTTGATTATGATGGTTCTGCCTGTTGGTGCTCTTGCTGCTTATCAATATTATCAAAAAGGATTTGTAGACATCAAGGCATCGCTGATTTTGGCGGCATTCTTCTTTGTAGGTGGTTATTTCGGGGCAAAGTTTGCAACACAAATCCCTGAATTATTCATGAAAAGAATATTCGCAGTGCTTCTCGTTGTGATTGCCGTGAAAATGTGGTTTTTTGATAGATCGTGATCACAAAACTTGTGTAACAAAAGTAGCTGTGAGATTTACACCGGCCTCGTACATTGTGAAATAAATTCAAACAATAAAACACCATGAAAATACAACAATTTGAAGATAAAAACTTATCCCATTTCAGTTATGCTATAGTTAGCAATGGAGAAATGGCACTGATAGACCCTGCCAGAGATCCGAAACCATACTATGAATTTGCAAACAATAATAATGCAAAGATTACCGCTGTAATTGAAACTCATCCTCATGCAGACTTTGTTAGCAGTCATCTTGAAATCAGTAAGCATTCCGGAGCATCAATCTATGTGAGCAAATTTCTCGGAGCAGAATATCCGCATCAATCTTTTGATGATGGCGATGCATTGGTACTTGGCAATATAACCTTGAAAGCTATAAACACACCGGGGCACTCGCCCGATAGTATCAGCATCCTGGCCATCGATGAAAAAGGAAAAGAAAAAGCAGTTTTCACAGGGGATACTCTCTTTATTGGCGATTGTGGCCGACCGGACTTGAGAGAGCAAGCCGGAGCAATTACGGCGAAAAGAAAAGACCTTGCAAAACAGATGTATCATTCATTGAGGGAAAAACTTCTGGTTCTTCCGGATCATGTCCTAGTATATCCTGCACATGGAGCAGGTAGTTTGTGCGGAAAAGGACTCAGTGAGGCAAACACAAGCACCATTGGTGCGGAAAAGATTAGCAACTGGAGTCTGCAGGCCATGAAAGAAGAAGAATTTGTTGAGCAATTACTATCTAACCAACCCTTCATTCCGAAATATTTTCCCTATGATGTTGGTTTAAACAACAGTGGTGCTGCCAATTATTCTGAAAGTATTTCCAAAGTTAAAAAAGCAGGCTCAATTAAAAACCATGTTGACATAAATGCATTAAACAAAGATTTACTAATCATCGACATACGACCGCAGGAACAATTTAAAAAATCGCATCTGAAAAACGCCATAAACCTGATGGATGACACACGTTTCGAAACCTGGTTGGGGAGTATTGTTAATCCAGGAGAGAAATTTTATCTGGTCGCCGATTCAGATTCCAGACTCGAAACCATAATACAACGCATAGCGAAAATTGGGTATGAGCCACAAATAGAGAAAGCGTTTACTCTGGATTTTGCAGATCATAAGACAGAATTTTTCAATAGTGAATTATTAAGGTCAAATGAAACTGATTTCACTATAATAGATATAAGAAATCCTTCTGAGGTAGAAGAGAAACCCATTTTTACTAACACTATTCATATACCTCTATATGAATTAAGGGAGCGAACCAATGAAATTCCCTTTCATAAGCCCATTCTGGTACATTGCGCCGGAGGTTACAGAAGCGCTGCCGGTTGTAGCATCATTAAAGCCAATCTAGGTAATGATGTTGCAGTTTATGATCTGAGCGAAGATGTCAAATTATTTCAACCTACAAGCTGTTCAATTTAATCCTGGATAATTATTCAATTCATGACCGACTTCATTTTCAAATATAAGTACATATTGATAGGTATCATTATGGGTGGAATGGCAGGCTATCTCTACTATTTTTATGTAGGTTGTCAAAGTGGAACATGTGCTATCACTTCAAAGCCCATCAATAGTACTTTATATGGAGCGATGGTTGGAGGACTTTTATTTAACATGATTCAAAAAGATAAAAAAGATAAAAATTAACACCCTATAAAAGATGACAAACAGAAAAACAATCATTGATGTGAGGACGCCCGAAGAGTTCTCGGATGGAAACGTGAGCGGATCAATTAACATCCCACTTCACGAAATACCGGATCGAATAGAAGAATTAAAACAAATTCAAGGTCAAATAATTCTTTGCTGTGCAAGTGGAGGAAGAAGCGGCCAGGCAACAGCCTTTCTCAAGCAACAAGGAATAAATTGTGAAAATGGAGGCAGTTGGTTACAAGTGCTTTAAACAAATCAAATACTGAAAAAATAGACTTAAAAATTATGATACAATTCATTAAAAAAATATTTGGTATAGGACCAGCCGTCGACTATCCAACTCTCATGAATCAGGGAGCCACGATTGTTGATGTGCGAACAAAAAACGAATACCAACAAGGGCACATTAAAGGATCCATAAATATTCCACTCAACAACTTAGACCGGCATTTGCAAAAAATTAAGAAGGATAAACCGGTAATTACCTGTTGTGCCTCAGGCATGAGAAGTGCTTCTGCAAAAAACATTCTCAAATCTAATGGTTTTAGTGAAGTTCACAATGGCGGAGGATGGATGAGCCTCCAATCGAGAATTAGAAAATAAGTTTTTAACGTATTTTTAAAACCCTGACCAAATCAGGGTTTTTTTTTGACCGATCTCAAAATTATGGTCTTGAGTTTATATTATTCTATATTTACAGGCTTTAGCTAATACCACACCTGCTTTATTCTATGCCTGAATTAAATAAAGGACGTCTCTCACTATTGTATCTAAGTATCGTAGCAGCATACGGGATACTCATGCTGGCTCAGGAAAACAACTGGCTGGGCTTAGGAACACCAATCCTGATCCCGTTACGGGTGTTTGTCCTTCTGATATTCGGCTACCTTGTAGTGAAGAAAAAATCTCTCACTGCCTGGATTTTGTATAGTATGTTTATCGGAACTGAAATCGGCTATGATGCGCCGGATTTTGCGGTACACTTGCAGGTTTTGAGCAAAATATTTCTTAAGCTAATAAAAACAATCATTGCACCACTCCTGTTTTCTACACTTGTTGTAGGTATAGCCGGACATGCGAGCCTAAAGCAAGTTGGCAGGATGGGATTAAAATCCCTGATTTATTTTGAGGTGGTGACGACAATAGCTCTTTTCATAGGCTTGTTTGCCATCAATATATCTCAAGCCGGGGTTGGAATTGATCTACCTCCTCCGCCTCCAGGAGAAACATTGGTGGGGCAAAAACAAACTGCCGAAGAAGTTATTCTGCACATTTTTCCTGAGAATGTTGCCAAGTCAATTGCTGATGGACAAGTATTGCAGATCGTAGTGTTCAGCATTCTTTTTGCTATTGGTTTGGCATTGGTAAATGAAGCTAAACGAAAACCGATGCTAGACTTCACAGAAAGTTTAGCAGAAGTCATGTTTAAATTTACGCGTGTGGTGATGTACTTTGCTCCAATAGGTGTCGGTGCTGCTATTGCATATACGGTTAGTCATATGGGAATAGGAATCCTCATGAATTTATTCCAGCTGCTTTCTACACTTTATTTAGCACTGATATTTTTTCTCTTGTTTGTTTTACTTCCGGTCGCACTGATTGCAAAAGTTCCTTTAAAAAAATTCATTAATGCCATTGTAGAACCTGTATCTATTGCTTTTGCAACGACCAGTTCGGAGGCCGCGTTACCTAAAGCTATGGAGAACATGGAAAAACTTGGCGTGCCTAGAAAGATTGTTGCTTTTGTTTTACCTACAGGATATAGCTTTAATCTTGATGGAACAACCCTCTACTTATCACTTGCCTCAGTTTTCGTTGCACAAGCTGCAGGTATCAACATGAGCTGGGGAGAACAAATTGTCATGGTACTGACTCTCATGGTCACCAGTAAAGGTGTTGCAGGTGTACCTCGTGCATCTCTTGTTATTCTCCTTGGGACTGCCGCCAGCTTCGGTTTACCGGTTGCGCCCATTTTTATCATTCTTGGAATCGATGAGTTAATGGATATGGCAAGAACATCAGTGAATGTTATAGGTAATTGTCTTGCAACAGTAGTTATAGCTAAATGGGAAGGCGAATATGTAGAGCCGGTTGATGGGATTTAGGATAAGTGTATTTGCATATATTCTGCCGTCAATTCAATTAATTGTAATCAAATATTCATCCGAAATCTGCAAGACTCATTCGTAAAACTCATATTCATACCTGGTGCCAAAGTGCTTTTCCTTTGAGCCTCTTGAGTTATCCATTTCAAATGTTTGTTCAGTAAGTAAGTTCCCTGCATCATCATATTCATAGATATTCTTTCTGAGAAGCAGGCCGCCTGTGTCGAAAATTTCCTGTGTTATCATGCGGTCGTTTTCATCGTATTCATATTTTACGACCTTTCCATATAAGTCTTTATACTTTCGTTCGCGCACATTGCCCCTTTCGTCATAACTGGTTAAGATTCCACCTAACAGTTTCCCATCAGGACTGCTTTGGTGAATGGATACTTCTTTGCCATTTTCGTCGAATGCAATAGTAGATACACTTCTCAATTCACCATCAGCTCCAAATTCCTTTTCCAAAATAATTTTATCGTCATTGGTTTTCTCAAACAATACTTTTTCAATCACTTCATTCTTTTCATTTGTCTTAATCCGTTCTGCTACTCCACCTTTCTCATCATAAAAGATTTCTTCACGTGAGACAAATTGTCCTTCTTCGTCATATTCAATGATTACAGAAAGCAAATCTTTTTCATTATACTCATAACTTGTTTTTTCTCCGCTTTCTTCTCCATAATATTTAGTTTCCTCTAACAACCTACCTTTATCGTCCCTTTTAAGCAGTCGCTTTTCTGTCATTTCGTCCATCGCATAGTATAACACATGTTCTACTAATTTGCCCTCAGGAGTATATGTTAAAGAATTTTTCTCTTCAAGCTCACCCAGATTATTGAATTTTGATTCAAACAATATGTTACCCATTGAATCCATTTCAATGATAGATTCAAGAAATTCCTCATCAGCCTTGGTCATTAGCTCTGAGAAACTAAAATTCTTGTACCGCTGGCTCATTCTTTTTACTGTTCTTATTTTATTTGACATACTCTAATTCAATTTAATATTTGTTATTATTGAATTGGTGATCATTTCCCTGCAAATAGCTTCACGTCCTTATCGCTGATTTTTTTATCGCAGAGTATTACCAGACGCTCAACGACATTATGAAGCTCTCTAATGTTACCTGTCCAGTTTGTTTTTTGCAGCTCCTTCATTGCATCCGGAGTAAATTCTTTCAAGGGCATTCCGTAATCTTCACATATTTCTTTAATAAAATGTTCAGCTAATAAGGGGACATCTTCTCTTCTGTCATTCAGCGCCGGTACATGAATGAGAATGACACTCAACCGATGGTAAAGATCTTCGCGAAAATTTCCCTTTTCAATTTCAGCTTTTAAATCTTTATTTGTAGCGGCAACAATCCTCGGGTTAACGGGTATCTCTTTCTCTCCGCCAACTCTAGTAATTTTATTCTCCTGAAGTGCCCGTAAAACTTTTGACTGAGCCGACAAACTCATATCTCCAATCTCATCTAAAAATAATGTTCCATCCTTTGCAAGCTCAAACTTTCCTACTCTTTGCTTTATCGCAGAGGTAAAAGCTCCCTTTTCGTGACCAAACAATTCGCTCTCTATGAGCTCAGAAGGTATAGCTGCACAATTTACTTCAACTAATGGACCGATGGCACGCTTACTTTTCTCATGTAACCATCGAGCCACTAGTTCCTTTCCTGTTCCATTACTTCCCGTTATCAATACACGAGCTTCCGTACCTGCAACCTTGTCAATCATTTCTTTAATCTGTCTGATAGCTGCAGAGTCTCCAATGATCTCTCTGGTTTTATAAACCTTTCGCTTCAGACTTTTCGTCTCAGTGATAAGTGTAGTTCGGTCTAAAGCATTTCGTACAGTAACCAATAATCTGTTTAGATCAGGTGGTTTTGAGATATAATCATATGCACCTTTCTTAAGCGACTCAACAGCTGTCTCAATTGTTCCATGACCGGAGATCATAACGACTGGTAAATCAGGATCGAGCTCCTGCAATTTAGCCAATACTTCAAGGCCATCCATTTTAGCCATCTTGATGTCACATAAAACCATATCAGGTTTATGCATAGAAGCAATTTTGATACCCTCTGCCCCATCAGCAGCTTCTAATACTTCAAACTTTTCATATTGCAGTATATCCCGCAAGGTATTTCTAATTGGTTTCTCATCATCAATGATCAATATTTTTGCTGTCATAAATTTCTAATAATTATCAATCCATTCACTTTGCCAATAGGTACATTGATTGCTTAATTAACTATAAATAGATTACATTAAAGAGATTAAAAAGATCAATCAGTTTTAACAAAATGAGGCTCCCTTCCTGTTTTGATACCATTTGCGCTGTTTGATTTTACAACTTTATTTATTATCTCCCATAGTGCTCCTTCTTTTAGAGCAAACTTCGAAAGTGCCATTTCATTTAATGAATAGCGTTTGAGGACAAAGCTGGTGCAAATACTTGCCAGGACAATCATATCTACCCTCATTTTGATGAGCCCTTTCATTTTATTCCTTTGGGCTTTAGTAGAAAGTAAAAGTTCATCATGCAACTCACAATATTCGCTCAGCTCAAAATCATAGGAGTTCACATTTTTCAGAACGTTTTTATTATGGAATTTGTATCCTATCATTTCAGCGAATGTATCGAAGCTTCCAGATGAACCTATAAGTTTATTGACAGGAAATTTTTTAATTGACTTATCAAGATCCGACAATTGATCCTTCAAGAATTTCTCAACTTTAAGCACTTCGTCTTCATTTACCGGGTCAGAAGGATTAAACAGCTCCAGTAACCTTGCTGCTCCAATATTAAAACTATGTCTTGCAAAAATATTTTCCTTGTCTGCGATGATAAACTCGGTGCTACCTCCACCTATATCCATGATCAAGACAGCCTCATCATTCATTTCAATACATTGTCTTACACCAAGGCAAATTAATCTTGCTTCTTCCTCTCCGGAGATTATCTTAATCCTGATGCCGGTCTGTTGTAAAACGACACGGGCAAAATCCGGTCCGTTCTTAGCGCTACGGATTGCAGAAGTAGCAAAAGCATATACTTCTCTTGCCTGATTCTTTTTAATGATCTCGGCATAATGTTTTAGCGCGCGGATTCCTCTTGAAAAAGATTTCTCTGTTATAAGAGATTTGTGTATTCCACCCTCACCCAGCTTAACTACAATTTTTGATTTGAATACCTTCCTGCACTTGCCTTCAGGATACACATCGACGATCAGCAAATGGAAAGTATTTGTTCCCAGATCCAGGACTGCAATACGGCTATTTCGGGTAGGCTGCTGAGACATAAGAAGCGATTTAACCTGAGCAGTTAAAATCTTCATAAATATAGAAGAAAAATCGCTAAAATTTCAATTGAGATTAAACCGTCTAATTCTCAACCAGAAAAGAGCTTAAGGGCTATTCTATTAGTTATGGTAACGAATCCATTTCCAAATTTCCTTATAGCCTACTTTCTTTCCGTACATCAAAATTCCCGTTCGATAAATTTTAGCGGCGAACCATGTTGTGAAAACAAACCCCCCAATGAGCAGAACCATCGAAAGAATGATATGACTCAGCGGCACTCCAAAAGGTATTCGTACCATCATTACTATGGGTGAAGTCAAGGGGATTACAGAAAACCAGAACGCTACATTTCCCTGTGGATTTTGAATAACATTCACAGCAGCAATATATGCAACGATCAGTGGTATAGTGACAGGGAACATGAATTGCTGGGTATCTGTTTCAGAATCTACCGCGGAACCAATGGCCGCAAATAATGCACTATATAGAAGATATCCTCCGAGAAAATAAAATATAAACATGCCTATGATCAAGGGAAAATTAATGGAGCTTAACATCTTCAAAAGCTGGTCGGTTTTGCCCGGTTCAGCGACAGTTGGAACATCTGAATATTCCATTTGAGCTTGTGCACCCGGACTAACCTTCATCATGGTCTCGACTTTTTCCTGATCTGTCTTACCGTTCAGCATAACTGCCGAAACACCGGAATAGACAAGAAGAGTGAGAACTACCCACAACATAAACTGAGTGAGACCGACGAGTGCAACTCCGACAATTTTACCCATCATTAACTGGAATGGCTTAACTGAAGAAATAATAACTTCAACAATACGACTTGTTTTTTCCTCCATCACTCCACGCATAACCATCGCGCCATAGATGAAAATAAAAAGATAGATCAACAGACCGCTTGCAAAACCCAGACCAGTTGTAAGAGGTGTGCTTGTTTCTTTATCCTCTAGATCTCTGGTCCGTATATCGACATCTGTTTTAATCTGAGCCAATTTTTTTTCGTCTATACCTGCCTCCAGATATTTTGATGTGTTAATTTCCTTCTCAAGTGTAAATTTTATTTTCGAAATAACTTCAAAACCCGGTTGCGATTCAGAATACAGAACAACAGCTTTTTCCAATGATGACAGATTAGATGTTGCCGGAATGTATAGTACACCAAAGATATTATTTCCCTTACTTGAATTTCTTATTGAGTCAACCGGACCGTTCATGCTGACAAAACGAATGCGCTCATTGTCTTTGAACTTATCTGAAAATAAATGAGTCTCATCGATGACAGCAATAGTCTTCACTTCTGTGTCCACTTTATCGATCATCAACATTGCAACAAGTATTGAACCCATAAGTAATGGACCAAGAATTGTCATTACTAAAAATGATTTCTTCTTAACTCTAGTGAGGTACTCACGTTGTATAACCAGAAATATTTTAATCATGAAAAACGGATTTGACTAAATGGATTTTGATAATGGTATTTTAGTGTCGAAAATTTAAGCTGTTAATTCTGCTGTTGTAGAATCGCTTACTTTCTGAATAAATATATCATTCATACTAGGTATTATTTCCTTAAAACCAAGGATTTGAACCTGGGGTAAAAGTACATTGAGCAGGTCGTTCGGACTATGGCCTCCCAATATCTTTACATGAGCTATATTGTGATCAGATTCTTCTTTCAGATCAACAAGTTCGAAGCCTGTCCACAAGGCATGTGTAAAAGCAATTCTATTCCCAACATAGAGTAATTCATATGTATTGGATTTATTTTGTTTGCGAATATCCTTCACAGAGCCTTCCAGAATCACTTCAGAACGGTTTATAAGCGAAATATGACTGCAAAGTTCTTCAACACTTTCCATTCTGTGTGTGGAAAGCACGATAGTAGTTCCTTTTGATCGAAGTTCCAGCAACTCATTTTTTATCAACTCGGCATTAATCGGATCAAAGCCTGTAAAAGGTTCATCAAGTATAAGGAACTCAGGTTCATGTAATACAGTAGTAACAAACTGAACTTTTTGAGCCATTCCCTTTGACAACTCCTCTACTTTCTTTTTCCACCAGGATTGAATCTCAAATTTTTCAAACCAGAATTTTAATTTTTTCATTGCCTCTGCACGTGATAGTCCCTTTAGTCTGGCCAGATACAATGCCTGTTCACCCACTTCCATTTTCTTGTACAAACCACGCTCCTCAGGCAGGTAGCCCATTCGATTGATATGTTCTGCTTTGAGAGGCTTACCCATAAATAATATTTCTCCCTCATCAGGCGCAGTGATCTGTGTGATTATTCGGATCAAAGAAGTTTTACCCGCACCATTCGGGCCTAATAAGCCAAAGACACTCTGAGAAGGTATATGCAATGACACCTTGTTCAAGGCACGGTGAGAAGCATAAGATTTTGAAACTGATCTGATCTCAAGTATATCCATAGTCTGTTTTAATAAAAAAAAACCCCGTTGATTAGGCGGGGTAAGATAATTCTTTTATAGAAATCAATTGTTAAAGAATTCCTTCATTTTATCGTAGAAACTCTTATCTCCCTTTCCGGGATTTGGTTGGAAGTTTTCTGAATTTCTCAATTTCTCCATAGCCTTCTTCTCTTCCGAAGATAAATGCTGTGGTGTCCACACATTAATATTTACCAGAAGATCCCCTTTACCATAACCTTGCACTGAAGGCAATCCTTTACCTTTTAACCTAAGTACTTTACCGGCCTGTGTTCCTGCCTCTATTTTCACTTTTGCCTTACCACCAACAGTAGGTATTTCCACAGTAGTTCCAAGGGCTGCATCGGCAAAATTTAAATATAGATCATAGAGAAGTTGATTACCATCTCTCTGAAGATATGGATGCTTCTCTTCTTCAATAACAACAAAAAGATCTCCGGCAATTCCACCCCGCTCAGCAGCGTTCCCTTTCCCGCTTACTGTCAACTGCATTCCCTCACCAACACCTGCCGGAATATTTATTGAAATTATTTCTTCAGCTCTTTCTACGCCGGAGCCGTGGCAAGATTTACACTTATTCTCGATAATTTGTCCTTCACCATGACAAGTAGGGCAAGTAGCTGCCGTTCTCATTTGTCCGATGAATGTATTTGTCACCCGATGTACTTGTCCGCTACCTCCACAAGAACTACAGCGATGAAAAGAGGCCCCATCATGTGCACCACTTCCTTTGCAGGACTTGCAAGAAACGTGCTTGTTTACTTTTAATTTTTTCTCAACACCATTAGCGATCTCTTCCAGTGTCAACTTTACTTTCACGCGCAGGTTTGTTCCGCGATTTACGCGTCTTCCTCCACGACCGCCTCCGCCTCCAAAGAAACTTTCGAAGGGGCTACCTTCGCCAAAGACATCTCCAAAATGCGAAAAGATATCTTCCATGTTCATACCACCACCACTGAAGCCGCCATTGTTACCCAAACCTTGGTGGCCAAACTGATTGTAACGCTGACGCTTCTCAGGATTGCTTAATACTTCATAAGCCTCGGCAGCCTCTTTAAAACTCTCTTCCGCGGCTTTATCTCCGGGATTTTTATCCGGATGAAACTTAAGAGCCATCTGTCTGTAAGCTTTTTTTATATCACCGGCCTCAGCATCTTTGCGTACTCCAAGTACTTCGTAATAGTCTCTTTTGGACATGGTAATCATTATTATACTCTCAATATTTTCTCGAAGATTATAAGCGCTTAGTTAAAATTAATTTCCAACGATCACCTTTGCGTGACGAATAACTTTATCATTAAGCATATATCCCTTTTCAATTTCGTCAATGATCTTTCCCTTTAATTCCGGTTTAGGAGCCGGTACATTTGATATTGCATCATGTAACTCCGCATCGAATTCTGTACCCACGCAATTCATCGGCTTCACGCCTTTGGACTCCAGCAATGTTTTAAACTTTTGGTAGATCAGCTGTATTCCTTGTCTTACTGAATCGACATCACTTGCTTCGTCTAATGATTTCTGAGCGCGTTCGAAATCATCGATCACCGGCAAAAAAGTTAGGTAGGTCTCAATAGAGGCGAATTTGATCTGATCGATTCTGTCTCTGCTTACGCGCTTCTTATAGTTTTCAAATTCAGAATAAAGTCGTAAAAATTTATCCTTGTATTCTGATAGCTCAAGTTCTAACTTCACTATCGGGTCAGCTTCAACTTTTTCGGCATCTGGCAATGCATGTTCAGCATCAACAGGATTTCCTGAATTCATTTCTTCACCTGCCTCACGTGCTTCTTCATTCTCTGCCCAAGGCTGTGTTTCTTCATTTTGCTTCATATCCTTCGAATTTCAATTAATCTTTAGTTTTCTTTCCGGAAAAACCCCTGCTCAATGATTTTGCCACGAAAGGCAATAAAGTCAATTTGTCAGGGAATAAATAAAAAAACAGAAGAAAAATATCTTCTGTTTTGACAATTTTATACCAACCAATATACTTACTGGGCAGCCGTCATTTTAGTCAGAGCATCTTCCAGGCTGGCTCCACGTAAATTTTTTGCAACAATGACACCTTTTTCATCAATCAGCCAATTTGTAGGAATTCCTTGAACCCCATAAGCTTTAGCTGCGTCAGAGTACCACCATTTAAGATCGCTCACGTGATTTGGCCAATCTAACTTATCTTTTATTATGGCCGCGACCCAGGCATCTTTAGTTTTATCAAGTGAAACACTGTAAATGGTAAATTCTTTGGCATTTTTGAATTTCGCATTTTTGAATTTGTGGTAGGCACTCACAACATGCGGATTTTCAATGCGGCAGGGGCCACACCATGCGGCCCAAAAATCAATAAGAACCACTTTTCCACGTAAGGAAGATAGGGCAATCAGTTTACCTTCCGGATTCGGAAGCTTGAGTTCAGGAGCTACATCTCCGATTTCCAGTCCTTGTTTAGCCATTTGAGCCGAGCTGAACATTACCGAGCAAACGAGTGCCACTAAAAGAATTGCTGTTTTTTTCATCGTTTTTTTGATTTTTATCTTTCTTTCCAAAAACTCTGCCAAGAATGCTGCAAATATATGTATTTCATTCGAAAATAGCACTTTCTGAATTGAACTTTAGAAAAAAAGGAAAACAAACGGCGGTGCTAAAAGTTCAACAACCGGTTGGCAATTTGTCTGTCAGACGCTGATATGAATTCACGATCCGGGATAAAAGACAAAAATCAGATCCGCTTAATTTTTGCGCCAATCGCATTAAGCCTTTCATCAATTCTCTGGTAACCTCTGTCAATCTGTTCAATGTTGTGTATCACGCTGGTTCCATTTGCCGACAAAGCAGCAATCAACAATGCAACACCTGCTCTGATATCCGGCGATGTCATTTGAATGGCTTTCAAGGGAACTTTTCTATTGAGCCCTATTACAGTTGCTCTATGAGGATCACATAATATGATCTGTGCACCCATGTCGATCAGTTTATCCACGAAAAATAATCTACTCTCAAACATTTTCTGATGAATAAGAACAGTTCCGGCAGCTTGTGTAGCTGTCACCAGTACTACGCTTAATAAGTCAGGTGTGAAGCCGGGCCATATCGCATCCGCTACAGTCAGAATTGAGCCATCGATGAACGTATCGATCTCATAAGATTCTTGCCGGGGAATATAAAGATCATCGCCTCTAAGTTCCATTTTTATACCCATTCTTCGAAACACGTCGGGTATGACACCTAGATGCTCATAACCTACTTCACGAATAGTGATCTCTGATTTAGTCATTGCAGCGAGTCCGATGAAAGAACCGATCTCGATCATATCAGGAAGTAATTTATGCTCTGTACCCTTCAAACTAGTTACCCCTTCAATCACCAGAAGATTAGATCCGATACCACTGATCTTCGCACCCATCCTGTTCAGCATGTTACAAAGTTGCTGGATATATGGTTCACATGCTGCATTGTAAATTGTGGTAGTTCCTGAGGCAAGAGCAGCAGCCATAACCAGATTTGCAGTACCGGTCACAGATGCTTCGTCCAGCAACATGTATGTTCCTTTAAGCTTTTTCGCCTGAACGGTGTAAAAGCTATCCTCTTCATTAAATATAAACTGTGCACCCAGATTTTGAAAACCGATGAAGTGCGTATCCAGCCTGCGGCGTCCTATTTTATCTCCACCCGGCTTGGGTATGCTTGCCTTTCCGAATCGTGCCAACAAAGGGCCGACGATCATGATTGAGCCTCTCAAAGAAGCAGCCTGTTGCTTGAACTCTTTAGTATCTAAAAAATCAAGCTTTATATTTTTCGCTTGGAAAGTAAATTCCCCTTTCAATACTCCCGTTTGTTCTACTTCAACACCCATCAGTTGAAGAAGTTCAATAAGTTTATTCACGTCACGGATATCAGGGATATTGCGAATGTGAACCTTTTCAGGGGTAAGTAAAGTGGCACAAATAATTTGTAGTGCTTCATTTTTTGCTCCCTGAGGAATCAACTCACCACTTAATTCAAATCCACCTGTTACTTCAAAACTTGCTGACATACTTTATAATTTACTCCGGATTAATAATTGTCAAATTCGATTTTCGATGGCAAAATTAGTCAGTTCCTGATCCATATTTCAGGGGACCAGACATTTTTTTAACAAAATTAATTTTGAACTTCATGTGTGTAGTCCACCTGCTCATCTTCTTTATATTTATTCTTCAAGCTATCTTCATCTCTCACCATTCGTGAATGAAGAGTAATGTTATTGTCAAACAGAAAACGGAAGAACAATAAAGTCCAGGAGCGATGTGCTTTCAAAGAATCGTAGAAGTCGGGTGCTTTCTTTTTCAAATCGGGCAATCTATTCCACGGTATTGAAGGGAAATCATGGTGTTCATTGTGGTAGCCGACGTTGAATGCAACCTTATTAAGGGGACCATAATAACTATATGTCTCCTGCTCAGGATCGAGGGTAAGAAAGTGTTCCTGTATCCACCTTGCACCCAAGGGATGAAGCCCGACAGAAAAGAAGAAGCTGATCATCAGAAAGAAGAAAGCTTTAGGGCCCCAAAGCATCCAGATAGCGACATTAAAGGCAATTTGAATGATCCAATTTGTGACAATCCATCCATCGATTGGTTTGATCTCCTTCAAACGAAAAGTTCTACCTACCTGGAAGAATGGAAATAAGAAGAGCCATATCGCCTTACTGAAGAAATTATTTCCGAACACTCTGGCTTCCCAGAAATCAGGCAAGTCTGCATCGCGAAGGTGATGCCCTTGCCAGGAATGATGCATTAGGTGATAGCGTGTAAATGATACCGCACTGGGAAAAGTATGAGGGAGATTTGAAAATATTGAGGCTATATAATTTCCGGTCTTACCCTTGAACAAAAGATTGTGGGAACATTCATGAATCATTACGAACAATGCATGATTAAAGAATGCACCAATGGCATAAGCTGTAAGCCAAACTATCCACCATGAAGCGTCTTTAACCAGGTAGGATATTCCTATCATGGAACCTACGCAGAAAATTATCGCCAGTAATGTGAAAGGATTTTTTCCTATGAGATCCCTAACGTCAGGATGACTCTTAAGGATCTTCTTTGTGCGACTTTTGTGGGGCTCCGGTTCAGCAGAATACTTAAAGGACTTAGGCTTATGCATATTTTATTCCATGCGGTCTTTGCTCTCCACTCCGGAAATCAAAGACAAATTATTTTTTTCGAACTTTTCTTTTATTCTTTAGCTTATTCTTTGCAGAATTTTCCCGCATCATCTTCTCTTTGTTCATTGCAAGAATTTCTGCCGTATGATTTAAGCGGGCAGATTCATGAAGCTTCAGATTTCCTTTAGAGAGTTCATCGAGGTGGCTGAGGATTGTCGAATCATCAACAGTATCTTTGTTCCAGGTGAGGTATGACATCTTCATGAAATTTGCAAGGTTCTGAGTAATCTGTTCTTTTCTCGGACCTTCTTCCATCTCAGCGATTTTTCGAATCATATCTTCCATCACCTTACCGTAATACTTATAACGTATTTTACTTGCAGGGTATTCAACCTTTTTAGGCTTTGCGTTAAACTTCTCCTTTTCCGGCATAGGAAAGGGAGCATCAACATCCAGTTTAAAATCAGATAAAATAAAAAGGTGGTCCCAAAGTTTATGTTTGTAATCTACAAGTTCTCTTACCGAAGGATTAAGATAAGCCATAACATTGACAATGGTCTGTGCAGCTTTATTTCTTATCTCCCGGTCTTCAATGTCAATTGTATGTTTGATCATCTTCTGAACATTTCTTCCGTATTCAGAAATGAGCAGGAAATCACGTTGAGTGTTATATTCCAGATGTTCTATGGAAACAAAATGTTTCTCGTCACTTTGCTCTGCTCTCCTTTTTGATTCTTTTGCCATTGTGTATCTCTTACTATTCGTCAAATTAATTTTTATGCGAATTGGTTTTTTTATCGAAACATATCAATGAAGAAAACCTATATTTTTTATTTCCCAAAACCCTTTAAATAAAATCTGCAAAGATGTTCCAATATTAAATTTGGCTTCACATCCATCGGATCACCGGAAAGCAATTAATAATCTTACAGCTATTGTTTGGGAAAGCACAAATGTATCCAAAAAGACCGGATTAGCCAAGTATCTTTAACTTGGCATATTTGAGTAAAAGTTGCTTAATACCAATGCCTTGAAATTGAACCGTAGCCTTGAGATCTCCGGCTTTTCCTTCAACTGCCAGTACCGTACCAATGCCGAATTTTTCATGTGCAACCTCCATCCCTGCCTGAATTCCGGCAGTATCGCTGCCACTGAAACTGCGAACGGCAGCTGAATCTATCTTTTTCAAACCTGCAGGAACGCTACGGGTAATTTCAGGTCTTGCTTTATTCCTGCCCGCACCGGACTGATTGCTACCCCATCTGTCTAATACAGGCTCATCGAAGGGCATCTGATTACTTTTGGGTAAGGGCGTACTTTCCTCAATAAATTCAGGATCTATCTCATCGAGGAAGCGACTGGGTTCACATACGTTAAGGTTTCCCCATTTGTACCTTGAGGTGGCATAAGAAATGCTGAGTTTTTTTTCAGCTCTAGTAATACCAACATAAAATAGTCGTCGTTCTTCTTCAAGATCTTCTCTTGAATCCATTGAACGCTGTGATGGAAAAAGATTCTCTTCAAGTCCGACAACAAATACTGCAGGAAACTCAAGGCCTTTGGCTGCATGCAATGTCATCAAGGACACCTTATCATCGTTTTCCTTATCATCCTCATCTGCATCAGTAAGCAAGGCGATATCCTGCATGAACAAGTCCAAGGTACGGAGAGCGTCAGGATCCTGATTTATCTCTTCATCACCAGTCGGAGTAATACTTCTACCTGTATCGACGAACTCCCTGATACCATTTAAAAGTTCCTGCACGTTTTCGTAGCGGCTTAATCCTTCCGGAGTTTTATCATCATACAACTCACGCAGCAAACCACTAGAAGAAGCGATGGATGATGCAAGGTCAAAGGCATTTAATGATTTAATCTTTACCGAAAAACTTTTGATCATGGTACAAAAATCATTCAACCTTCCGAGCATTCCATTATTGAATTGGCATGGATTGTAGAGAGGGTTTTCGATAACCTGCCAGATGCTTTTATTTTCGGCAGCGGCGGCTACAGTCATTTTCTCTACGGAAGTTTTTCCAACACCTCTTGCCGGCACGTTGATAATACGCTTCAGAGCTTCTTCATCATTATGATTGATCACTAACCTGAAATATGCAAGAAGATCTTTAATTTCCTTTCTTTTATAGAATGATAATCCACCATAAATTCTGTATGGAATATTCATTCTTCTCAATGCTTCCTCCATGGATCTTGACTGTGCATTTGTTCTGTAAAGAATTGCAAAATCCTTATTCCTCCACTGTCGGTTTACCTTTGTTTCAAAGATTGAGGTAGCAACGAGCATTCCTTCTTCATTATCACTAAAAGCACGAAGCAATGCTATTTTTTCACCAAGATCATTTGCAGTCCAAACTTCTTTCTTAATTTGGTTTTTATTCTTATCGATCAAACTATTTGCTGCCTGTACAATCGTTCTGGAAGATCGATAGTTTTGCTCAAGCTTAAACACACGCAGATCAGGATAATCTTTCTCGAAGGATAATATATTCTGAATATTGGCTCCACGAAATGCATAGATCGATTGTGCATCATCACCGACAACACAAATATTTTCAAATACGGCAGCCAATCTTTTCAGGATCATATACTGTACATAATTTGTATCCTGAAACTCATCTACCAATATATATTTAAATTTATGCTGATACTTATGCAGCACATCGGGAAAACGATCGAGTAAGGTGAACATGTTGAACAAGAGGTCATCGAAATCCATACCGCTTGCTTTGAAGCATCGCTTCACGTAGAGTTCGTACAACAACCCTGTTTTAGGACGACCTGCAGCAACATCATCGCTCACAAATGTGGTATTGTTTTGATACTCTGACCAGGAATAAAGATTATTTTTTGCAGCTGAAATTCTGTTAAGAATCGTCTCCGGTTTGTACAATTTATCGTCGAGGTTATTCTCTCTGAGTATATCGCGCATGAGGCTTTTAGCGTCATCTGTATCATAGATTGTGAAGTTTGGAGGATATCCCAATCTTTCTGACTCTATTCTTAAAATTTTAGCGAAGACAGCGTGAAATGTCCCCATCCATAGATTTCTTGCCTCATCACCGGCGATAGTCTCAATACGAGAACGCATTTCTTTCGATGCCTTATTGGTAAATGTCAATGCAAGGATTTGAAAAGCATCAACACCTTTACGCAGGAGGTGAGCTATCCGATAGGTGAGGACCCTCGTTTTACCTGAACCGGCGCCTGCGATAATCATTACCGGACCATCAGTATTTAACACCGCTGCTTTTTGCGGCTCGTTTAATTCATCAAGGTAATTTGGATTCATTCAATTCTTTACAAACGGGAAACAGAAAAATTCTGAATTATTCGCCCAAAAATACCATTAATACATGACAAGAGCGATAAAACATGGAATGTTTTTCACCTTTTTACAAACTCTTTTAAAATGAAAACTTCATAGGAATATGACCAGACAATAAATTTCCGGAAAATGACCACATTACGATCAAGACCTAAACAAATGTTTCAAAGCTTACAGACATAGACTAAGGTTTTTGCACATCAACCTCCACAATACTTTCTTCCACTCTCTCTGATCGATCTTTTTTGCCCATCATAATACCAATCATCATCACAAAAACTGACAGGATAATCGTTTGTATGATGTATGAAGGATTTACTAGTGTGGAAGCTTGCTCAGGAATAATTGCTATGAACAGTAAGATTGTTATCAATCCTCTTGGAGCGATAAAAAGTAAAGGCAAGGCCGGAAAACCGGCAACCTTTAAAGCAATCCATCTGATAGATATGATTGCGATGACGGTTCCTACTGCCCAAGGTAGTGTTACGGTATTCAATATCTCATGTGCTGACATTAAAAATCCGAATAGCAAGAAGAATAATGCCCTGATCAGAAAGGTAGCTTCGATAGTGATCTCCTTGAATTTTGCCACCTCTTTATCCAGTTTAACCGGGCGCAATCTTTCTATCCATTTAAACCGTTTCAATTCATCAAGATTACCGAGGAATAAACCAAAAACGAAAATAAAGATCAGTGCAGGCAAATGAAAGTGCTTGGCAATACCATAAATAAGAATTACAAGAAGAATGATAGGAGAAAAAGTGACATGGTGTTTGATTCTGCTCAGGAGGAAAGATAAACCGATCACTGAAACGAAAGAGCCGAGAACAACAATAAAAATGGATAAACCAAAATGCAGGAAAGATTCAAGGTTTATAATCGTATTTACTGCAATGAAATTAAAAAAGAGCACACCAAGTATGTCTGAGAGGCTACTTTCATAGATGACGAACTCCTTATTTGATCTGGTGAGGTTTCTAACGCTGGGAATTGCTATAGCACTTGAAATCACGCAAAATGGAATGGCATTCAATAGAGCATCCTTGAAGGAGATATACTCGTAATACTGAAATGTAGCAGCCAGGATAAAAGCCAACACTACCATAGACAAGAGTGCGATGAGGAAAGATTTATTGATAACTGAAACCTTACTTTTATTCAATTGCAACTCCAGAGAACCTTCTAGCACAATTAGTATCAAACCTATAGTTCCAAATATAGGTAATAAGGGATTTAGGTCAGGAACTTCAATTGCTACTAGAAAAGTAAGCTGCCTCACCAACCAGCCTGTAAGCAACAACAGTATAACAGAAGGTATTTTCGTCAGGGCTGAACTGATATCAAAGATATAAGCCAGTAGCAGCAAGGAACATACAGTAATTATTATTGCAATTGGCATAATTTCATGAAGTTCGGAATACAACTGAAGAATTTGCAGCTTTATTTTTGCCACAATTTACTGTTAGAAAATGGAATTACAAACCATTAAAGAATTCCTGCAGAATAAAAAAATAATTCATTCAACGTACAGACTTCAGCAAGTCCTGGTGTGCAGGGATTTAAAAGACAGGAATTATCGGGCTACAGATCAATTCTGCTTTCGGGATACGATCAGCCGCAAGGCGAAAGTGGCACTTGGCATCTTTCGGTAGTGACCAAATTTTCTATCCCACTCTCCGGAATCCAATTCAGTCTTCAAGGCTCTGACATACTTCTCCTCCAGACCATCAGGAAGAAATCCCCATGCCGATTGAGCCCTACGAACCTCCGCTTTTAAAAATTCTTCTGGACGGCCGAAGTATGCCTCCTGAAACCCATCAAGACAATTAAGACTTACGGGAATGGGAATAACTTTTGCTTCTGGCGCAAGTACAGAGGTAATCAAACTAATATCCGGATACCTTTCCCTTTCTACGTCAATAAGCTGAGGAAAGTAATTTACATTCCAAAATGAATCTAAGGCCTTGGGGTCAAACGTCATGATCACAATCCGATCTTTGCTGACTCTTTGAAGTTCTCTTAGCCCTTTCTCAATATCAGGCCAGTGGTGAACGGTTAACAAAGCCATTGATGCATCAAATGAATTGTCCCCGAAAGGTAATGCATCTGCTTTTGCATCAATGGCAGCTTTTCTATTTAATTTCAATCGTTGTTCTCTCATCGATGCTGAAGGTTCTACAGAAATCACATCTTTATCCGCCGGTTCATATGACCCCGCTCCTGCTCCTACATTTAATATATTCCGGGCGTCACCCAGCTCCCTATGTATAATGGTTTCTATATCCGGATCTGTCCTTCTTATTGTAGTATACTTCAAACCGCTTTGTTCATAATCAAAAGCCGGGTGTTCCATGATTCTGTTCATTTATAATCGGTGAGAAAAAAAACTGATTAGCATCTATCAATACTGAAACCTAAGAGCAGCAATAAAATTTCTGCCCGGAGCATTAATACCGCTGGCAAATGTCCGATACTGGGTGTCAAATAAATTATCGATACCCGCTTGGAGGTTAAGATACTTATGGATCTTATAATTCAAACGTAAATTTAATGTTAACCATGCCGGCATTCCATCTTCAGTGGCATACTGATCATTATCTTCTCCATTCAAATAATAATTATTAAGCCTTTTCCAACCATTATAGTTAACAAAAAATTCCGAACCGAATTTCTTATAATTATAGGCCATTTGAAAACGCATCATGAAGGGAGAGATATGATCAAGAGGATAATCACTGCTATCTGTTTTTACTCTGCCATATGTATAGTTCATGGAGAGGCCGATATTCAGATGGTCGCTGCACTGCGAACGGAAATTTGAGGAAAATCCATAGATAAATGCCTCTCCGGCATTCTGGTTTGCCATTACCTGACTATAGGTGCCGTCGTACAATATCGAATCTTGTCCGTTCAATTTATATTCCCGTGTAACTATTGCATCAACAAAGTTTGTATAAAATACAGAGGTTTCCCAACTGGATCTTTGATTGAATAATCTGGAGATTCCTAATTCTGTATTGATCGTTTTTTCCGGCTTCAATGCAGGATTAGGTACAATAACAAGACCCGGAGCAGATTCGAAAACCTTGCTAAGATCGTCAATATTTGGAGATCGAAAACCTGTGGATACAAGGACTGATAGCTTTAAATCATCTGAAGGATTATGAACCAAGCCGAGGCTCCCGGAATACACTGTGTTGTCTTGTTCTGCTTTCGTGAACGGTAGATGATAGAATGAAGTATCAATAAATGAAGATGACAATGATGTATATCCAATACGGATACCATCCGTAAGTGTAAGAACATTATTGATCTTCCAGCTATGTGATATGTAAGCAGCTACATCAGTCATATTATTATCTCCATCAGGATACCTTGTATCCAGTGCTGATCTCTCAAGCGTTTCAATATTCTCTTCATAGGCTTTTGAAACTAAAGTATTGTACTGCCCTTCAATTCCTAAATGAAATTTGTGTTTTTCAGTTATTCGTTGGAGATCAAAGTCAGCACCGTATACATTTACATTTTCTGTACGGTGGCTTAGTGCGGTTCTATTAAACCTTCGGCTGTGACGGCTTTCTTCAACATCCTGAAAATTTATTCCGGCACTCACAGTTTGAAAAAAAGAATTGTTATTTACTCTTCTCACATCATAAGCAGCAAGAAATCTTTTTTGAGGACCATAATACCATTCTGCAAAACGCAAGCCATTACCATCGGGGTCAGTCAACCTATCATACCTTGGAACATCACTTGAATTTGAAAACTGAATGTTCAAACCATGATTTATTCTTTCATTCTGTTTATAAGAGAACTTTTGAAGCAGATCATATTGAGAGTAGCCACTCTGAACCTGAAGATACCTGTTAGAATTCTTTATTAATGAATCCTTGCCATTTATACGTTCCACATAATAGGGCCTTTCTCCATACGATTTCGTATAGAATGGATTCTGATTTTTACCTCCCTGAAGATCATCGAAAGAGGACATAGTGAATGAAGTTAACGATGCAAGTTTTTCGCAACCAAGGTTAAAATCAATGTGACCGGTCATTTCATTATTGACTGACCCGTATCTTGTCATCGCATTGACTTTTAATTTTGTCTTCTCATTATATCCTGCAAACTGAGGCTTTTTTGTGTACATATGAATTACTCCTCCCAGAGCATCAGATCCATAAACAGTTGACGAAGGTCCAAATAATACCTCTACTCTATCCAGAACTGCATTGTCCATAGTCACGATATTTTGTAAGTGACCGGCACGGTAGATAAGATTATTCATTTTTACCCCATCTACAACTAGCAAAATCCTGCTGGCTTCAAAGCCACGAATAACAGGACTGCCACCTCCCATCTGACTTTTTTGAACAAATACATTTCCGGTATTCGAAATAAGATCTGCGGTAGATTGCGCCTGCGCTATTTCTATCTGTTTAGAAGTTAATACTTGTATTTGCTGTCCTACAGACTTTTTTGTCTCCTCGAATTTGTTTACTGAAATTATAACCTCATCAAGATCGATTCGACCTGATGGGATGGAATCCTGGGCAAAACCGGCGGTAATGTTCAATCCGCTTAAAAATAAAATTAATGTATAATATAATGATTTGGTAATAACTGTTTTCATAAAGTTTAGTTAATACAATATAATGTAACGTCCATCATCCGGACGATAGAATAAATTAGAATTGATAAAAAGGGAAGATTAAATAAAACGAGGAGGTGGAGACACTACCTCTATGACATTCTCAATCAGAGAATCAACACTCTTGCAATAAATTAGTTTTATAGTTACCGGGAAGCTTAGTTTGTTTGCATCCGGAATAATATATTGAAGATTTAATAATTTAAAATAGTTGGAAGGAATTGTTGTAGAATTTTCACTACCCCCTTTTAATGCTGACTTTATCTTTTTTATGATGCCGGTTTCATGCTTGTCATGTATCACCATCAACTCAACCCGGTCTCCAATGTAATTAACAGATTTTACATCATACATTTCTCCATTAAGCTCTATCTCGTCTGAATGTACTTTGCTTTTTCTATAATCTTCCAGACTCAAACTGATTTTTTCAAACTTTGAATCTTCGTGATTCAATTTTTGTTTCATTTCAATACGAAGCAGGAACTGCCGGCATTGATAAAAAAAAACCAATGCCCCGGACTGAAGCAGGAGAATACTTAAAAGGAATATGCAGAATGATCTCTTCAACCTGATGAAATAGTATTACGAAGATAGAAAATTACATGTCTCTAGGATAATCGGAGCTAATAAAAAAAGGATTTAATAAGCTGATTTATTGAACTTTACATTGTATAATCAAAGTTTTTCCGGTCAGACAAATTGATATCAATACCAAAAATGGTATCTTCAATATAGTCTTCATTTAACTTATTGGTAGTGACGGAGTGAAGACAACAAACTAAATGTTAATAGAAATGCGTAAAATTTATCTGCTAAGCCTCCTATTATACCTTCAATGTTCATTTGTGAATGCACAAGTCCTTCCGAGCATTGGACTAATCAGTTTACCATTTGATTCAGATAGCATTTGCACTATACCTATTGCACAAGGGAGTGGTAGTGTACCAGGCATCATGCCGGGAAATTCAGTACCGGACTTTAAGTTATACACTTTAGCAGGTGACTCTGTAGTTCTATCTGAAATTTTGCAGTCAGGAAAACCTGTTCTGCTAATTTCATCAAGTTATACTTGTCCGGTTTTCAGAGGCAAGATTCCTGTTATAAATATGGTTGACAGTATCTATCAAGGACAATTAAACGTGTACGTTATTTATACGGTGGAAGCACATCCGATAATAGATGTAAGTCCGTATAGCGGGAATGTTTGGACTACAAGTGCCAATCAAACAGAAGGAATACTTTTTGAGCAACCGAAAACTTACGGTGAAAGAAAAACCGTTGTTGATGCAATGCTCAGCTCTAACTATTTACGTCCGTCTGTATTAATTGACGGACCCTGCAATGAATGGTGGCTCAACTTTGGAACAGAACCAAACAGTGCAACTCTTATTCAAGCTAACGGAACAGTGTTTGCATTTCAGCAATGGTTTGACAAAGCACCGGAAAATATTTTCTGTGAGATAGATAGTTTGCTTGGAACAAGTAGTGGACAATGTTCTACTTTCGGGAATGGCGGAACATTCACATGGTCGGGTGACACCATTGAGTATGGTATTCCCGGTTATTATATTGCCGTGAATTCCACCTTAACAAATAACTCAAGTACTGAAAACGTCGAGATCACAATTCAGCGACAAGGCACACAAATGCCCGCAACATGGTTAACAGCCTTATGTACCGATATTTGCTATCCGCCAACAACCACATCAGCACAGGTAACCATATCTCCGGGAGCAGCTCAGGCCTTCATTTTCTACTTCTATACAGATACCACCCCGGCTTCAGGCATGGCACAGGTGCGTTTTGTAAACCAGAATAATACATCGAATCAGGTAACGCAAAGATTTTATGGATCGACAGAAACCACAGGGATAAATGAGAATTCCCGGGAATTTTTCGGAAAGATTTATCCGAATCCTGTTAAAGAATATTTGTATGTTGATGCGAATGATAATTTTAATCTGGCAGAATTATATGACATTCAGGGGAAACTTAAGTTGTCACAAACCTTATCTCCTTCAAGCACAACCACGCTGGAGGTAAAAAATAATTTGCCGGGTGTTTATCTCCTAAAACTATCAGGAAAGGAACAAACAACAAAAAAAATCATAATTGAATAGAAATGATTCTAGATTTAAAAAAAATTGATGACTATACGTAAATACGAAAATATTGACAAACAAAATGTAATCGAATTATTAAGGTTAAACACTCCAAAATATTTTTCAAAAAGTGAAGAGACAGACCTTCACTATTACCTGGAAAATCATTCTGAAAATTTTTATCTGATTGAAAAGGAAGGTAAAATTGTTGCCTGTGGTGGATATAATATAATTAGTGGGAGAAAACTTGCCAGAATTTCTTGGGATATCGTTCATCCTTCTCATCAGGGAATAAATATAGGTACCAAGCTACTTCTGTTCAGAATTGAAAAGATAAAACAAATAAGTTCTTTGGATATGCTTGAAGTGAGGACTTCTCAGCTAGCTTTTAATTACTATTCAAAATTTGGATTTGTAACCAAAGAAATCATTCCTGACTATTGGGCTATAGGTTATGACTTATACAGAATGGAACAGGAGATCACATAGTGGTTATTGCTGTTTCAAAGCCATGCTAAACCACTGTATTAAAATTTTTGTCCATCACTGACCTTATAAGGTTACAAATTTCCTGTATCTTGCAACATTCAACAATTATATGTCAGAAGATCAGTTCCAAATTAAAAACGGAAAGCAGCTATATGAGTACCAGCAAAGAGCTATAGAAGACATCTTCAGTCGCTTAAAGGATCATGATGCACGTTATAATCTGTTGTATCAACTCCCTACAGGTGGCGGCAAGACGGTGATCTTTTCAGAAATTGCACGAAGATTTATTCAGAATACCGGAAAAAAAGTATTGATACTTACACATAGAATAGAATTATGTGGACAGACATCTCTGATGCTGGATGAGTTTGGAGTTAACAACAAGGTAATCAATAGTGCGGTTAAAGAAATGCCTGTACCGAATGACTACATGTGTTTTGTTGCCATGGTTGAAACATTGAACAATCGATTGAGAGATAAAATATTGAATCTTGACAATATTGGTTTGATGATTGTGGATGAGGCGCATTATAATTCCTTTGGAAAACTATTTAGATTTTATGAAAAAGGTGTGTTGCTTGGTGTTACGGCCACACCTTTGAGTTCCAATATTAACATAAGGATGAGGGACAACTACGACGAACTGATCGTTGGAGAATCTATCACCTCACTAATTGAAACCGGATTTTTGGCGAGGGCAACAACATATCATTATCACGTAGGACTTACCTCTTTGAAAGTCGGTAGAAATGGAGATTATACTGTTAGTTCATCTGAACGACTATATAATAATCATGCAATGCAGGATAAACTACTTAGTGCCTATAAAGAAAAATGTATAGGCAAAAAGACACTGATATTTAATAATGGTATTGCTACCTCTCAATATGTTTATGCGACTTTTCAGGATGCAGGCTATGAGATAAAACATTTGGATCATACTCATACCGGAAAAGAGAGAAGAGAAATTCTTGACTGGTTTAGGGAGAAGCCGGATGCAATCCTAACCTCAGTGAGTATCCTGACGACAGGATTTGATGAGCCTACTGTTGAATGTATTATTCTCAACAGAGCTACAAAATCACTTACTCTTTATTTTCAAATGATAGGTCGTGGATCGCGAATACTACCAAACAAGAAAGAATTTAGTGTGATAGACCTTGGAAATAACCTGAATAGATTTGGACTTTGGGATGCGCCGGTGGACTGGGCAGGCATATTCAAAAATCCGGAATTGTATTTAGCAGATATTCGGAGTGATGAAGATATAGAAAGAAATTACCGTTATGAGATGCCGGAAGAATTACGGGAAAAATTCGGCAAATCACAACAGATAGACTTTGATGTAAAACAGGAACATCAACTGGCACTATCAAAACATCAAAGGCCAAAAGTCGTAATTGAACGTTCAATAGAACAACATATCCAAATTTGCCTGGAGAACAGTGCCGATATCGACGAAGCTCTTGTCTTAGCAGACCTTCTTAAAGAGGAAATTGAATTTAGGGTGAGGGTTTATTCCAGATGTCTTAGCAAGACATCGGAAAGTTATGTCAAATGGCTTCAAGATGATTACAAGAGAAAGTTGAAATTCACTTTGATAAGAAAATCACATGAATTTCCTGACGCACCCACTATCGGGCAAACCGGAACAAATGATCTTTCAGATGCGGAAGCAACAGAGTCCGAAGAATCTGAATAATATTAACTTCAGATCAATTGACCTCGGTGGTTCACTGTTTATTGTCTTACTTATTTCCCTTCAGAATTTTTCAAAGATACTTTTCGGTAAATAATGGTAAATGAAACCCAAAAAAATCATTTCACAATTTCGTCTTTTGCTTTAGCTGATTGTTATTATCTCAGCAAAAGCTGAATTTGCACATAATTTAATTGCAATTTTTTATTACCTGAATGTAAAACCGAACCGCTGCATTGAAATCTCTCACTGCGATCCTTTCATTTATGCCATGGAATGATTTAATATTATTATCATTAATATAGATGGGCAGGAATCTGTAGATGGCATCAGACACCTTTTCAAAATGTCTTGAATCAGTTGCACCTATAACGAGATTTGGAGCTGTTAAAACCTGAGGAAATATTTGTACTATCGATCTGTTTATGATATTGTAGGCCTGACTACTCGTACTTGATGACTGAGAAGGTTCTGATGCAAATTCACCTTGCTTGATTCGGATCCTTTCATCATTTATAACTTTTTTCACATGATCAGTGACTTCCTTTATCGATGAACCTGGCAATATCCTGAAATTGATTGTAGCATGTGCTGATAAAGGAATTATATTATCCTTCTCTCCGCTTCTCAAAATCGTTGGAGCAATTGTGTTTCTCACTAAGGCACTACCGGCGGCACTCTTGGAATAAATATTTATTATCAATGAACTGAAAACTTCTTTGTTGGCAAATACAAGTCTGTTCAAGAAGGGCATCTCAGGACCAAGGTTATCAATGAAGCCTATTAAAGGTGCCGTAAGGCTTGCCTTAAAAGGGTTCTTCCTGATTCTTGAAATGGCATTTGTGATGATGTCAATTGCAGTTTCTTCTTTAGGCATTGATGAATGACCGCCTTCTACCTCTACAAAAAGATCGAGTGACACAAATCCCTTTTCAGCAATTCCGATCAAAGCAACATCCTTTTCAATTCCCGGAACCATTCCCTGCACAATCGACCCACCTTCATCCAGGACAAACTCCGCTTGTACACCTTGTCCTTCGAGGTAAGAAGCTATAGCAGCAGCACCATTCGCTCCACCGATCTCTTCATCATGTCCAAACGCCAAATACAAGGTTCGCTTTGGCTGAAAGCCTGAGATAAGAAGATGATCAACGGCTTCCATGATACCTATCACACCTACTTTGTCGTCAATTGCTCCACGACCCCATAGCGTATCATCTACAATCTTTCCATCGAAAGGACCATACTTCCAATCCTTTACTTCTTCCACTGGAGCAGGAACCACGTCTAAATGAGCCATCAGGACCACCGGCTTAAGCGAATTATCAGATCCCTTCCACTTATAAATAAAACTATAGGTATTGATGACAACTTTTTCCAATACGGAATCAGCAACAGGATATGTTGTACTCAGAAATGTTGAAAACGCATTAAAGGCACTTGAGTCAAAATCATGATGGTCTTCCGGTGAAACTGTTTTGATCATCAGAGATTGAGCAAGATTCTGAATTGCATTCTCACGGATATCAACTCTAGAAACTGGATCTACTTTTAATTGAATCGATTCAAAGCTCAAAGCATGAATGATCAAATAGGCCAGAAAAATAAAAACCAGGGAGAGTAAAATATAAATTAACTTTTTCATGTATCGATTATATGATATTAAGTACAAGAAAATTTATTTGTGCAATTTAAAAAAAGGCAGTCAGCCAAGCAAGAATATTAAGCTAACGATGGATAATGATCTTAATCACCGCATTATATAAACTGCAACAAACATATCAACTGAATACAGATCCCGCTTTATTCCAAATATAAAACAGAAAACTTGTGTCCACAAAATGCCATAGTTACATCTTTGCCTGCTCCTGTCTATTTCCAAATAGCAAGCTTCCATCACCATAACTTAAAAATCTGAAATTATTATTCAAAGCATGATCATAAATCTTTCTCCAATCATTTCCGGTAATAGCAGCTACTAATAATAACAGTGTAGAATTTGGTTGATGAAAATTTGTGACAAGGGCATCTGCAATTTTGAGCTTGTACGTTGGAACGATCATAATTTGAGTTTTGCAGACTAATCGTTTTAAATCATATTTATTCATCCATAAGAGCAAGGATCCTATTGCTTCAATACTTGTGTAATGATCAGTAAGTTTATATGGGTCCCATTGCATAATTTCCAGTTCCTCCATTTTTGAATCCGGGTAAAGGATTGATTTGACACCCATCCAATAGAGTGATTCGATAGTTCGAAGGGAAGTAGTCCCAACGGAAATTATCGCATTTGATGAGTCCTTCCCTTCTAACTGTTGCAAAATCCTCTCAATAGTTAGTTTACTAACATCAATCCACTCAGCATGCATTTGATGATCCCTGATTAGTTCACTTTTCACCGGCTTGAAGGTTCCTGCTCCAACATGCAATGTTACCTTCACTCCGGAAATATTCATTGACTCAAGTTTTTTAATAATTGAATCGGTAAAATGCAATCCTGCAGTTGGAGCTGCCACAGAACCTTCTCTGTCTGCATATACAGTTTGGTACCTGCTCTGATCAATCTCTTCACTCTCTCTTTTCAAATAAGGGGGAATTGGCATTTCACCAAACTTTTCAAGCACTTCTGCAAAACTAAGTGTTTCCGGCTTCCAACTGAAGCCGATGACATTTTCACTCTCACCTTTTTGCAATAGTTCTGCAGAAAGAAAATATCCATTCTTTTCAATATACAGAAATCGCTCCTTCCATTTAGCAATTCTACCCACCAAACAATTCCATCTAATATTTTTTGTTTTCTCTAAAGATAATAACGGATCAGAACCGGGCTCAGCAGGTCCGAGACAAAATATTTCTATCCTTCCTCCTTTAGAATTTTTAAAATGCAATCTCGCATGCATGACTTTGGTATCATTATAGATCAATAACGAACCTTCAGCGATGTGTTCACTTATATTATGAAATATATCTTCAGAAACAGAAGAATTTTTATAAACTAACAATTTACTCAATTCCCGTCCGGCAAGAGGATACTTCGCTATGCGATCTTCGGGAAGGTCGTAAGTATAGTCACTAATTTGAATGTCCTGTTCAACCCACTCTGTCATTAAGCAAATATGTATATAAATAAATATTAAAATTACTCCCTTATAGCTCTTTAAACGAGAATCCTAATCTTGGATTTTTAACCCTATAGGCTCCACTTGTCTCAGCTCTTCACCTTCTACAGATTTTACTTTAATAAATTCAAAGTATAGTTTATCCCCATTCTTCGCTTGCTTGATCTCGTTTATCATTTCCTCAGTTAATCTTCCATCGGTTGTAGGATTAAATTCAACTAAGGTTCCATCCATCATGCGAACATGCGTTAATCGAAATGAAGCCAGAACATAATATCCTTCTGCATGCTTTGGAACGCGCAACTCCCCTGCTCTGATCAGAGTTTCTTTTGAAATTACGCCTTCAGATATTCCGCCAACATTGACTAAGAACCTTTGGCCCATATTAACAACTTTGCTACTATCCTGTGCATTTATGGAAGATCCAACAAAAAAAAGTGTAAGTACAAATATCACTTGATAAATTTTCATGGTAATTTAATTTTGAGTCGGGATAAATCCAATCGATTAATTACTATAGCAAGATTGTGATGGGTGCTCAATTAATTAAACCAAACTGCATAGCCTTCTCTTCTCAGATCAAGAGCAAGCTTTTCTTCCATCCTAAGTGCTTCTGATCTGGTCATTGGTTTCATATTTATTTCATTGTACAAACTGGGCCTTAGATAAGAGCCATACTTAAGCACAATAGAAGATGATAGCTTGTGACCTTTCTTGTTAATAAAGCCGGTCTTGTGCTGCTTAAATCTTTCAGCGGGTGTTTTGCTTGTCATTCCAACATACAAACATTCAAGCACACCATTAAACTGAGGATTAGCTTCCCTGAATTTTCTATTCTCTGTAAAAACACGTTTTGACAATTCAACAACGTAAACTGAATATTTTAATTGTGGCATACGATTTCTACCTACGGAAATAGAAATTCAAAGATAATTATTCCTGCAAGAATAGATGCATTGTCAAATCATTGAAAAATGAAGGGAAGGCCAAGTTGAGAAAGCAACAATTTCATGAATTTCTTTGAATGTCTTTCTCTATCCACCAGGCCCAAATAACAAAGAGCCACATCAAATTAGCCGACCATGCCACAGCAGATATACCGGGCGGTGGCGGACTAAGGAGGTTAAGGATATGAATAACTAAAAACATACTTATGAGGGACCAAAATGCAAGTTTTTTCCTTGGTTTGACTGACTTATAATACCATATAGTGCCCAATAAAAATAATCCGATTTCGAGTATTATTTCAATCGCAGGAAAATTCCATAGTGATAGTCCGACTTTTACATCGGAAAAAGGTGAAAGTGGGAGGTCCGGCCGGTGGGTGATGAAGTCTAATACCCAATGGCTAAATACCAATGCAAAAAGCAAAATGGAAGCCCGACCGTTCTTCGTGAACACGAAGTAAGTTAAACCGAATATTATACCCCATACTATCGACATCAATAAACTGTGTGAATAAGGGTAATAAGTGAAATTCAAGGGAGTCATCTTTGTATTTCCGGGTTCGATTTGGAAGCTTTCTATACCAAGTAATACGAAAATTGGCCATATCAAATCAAGGAATTGAACGGCAATAAAAATAAGTGCGAGAGACGGTGATTTATCAGCCTTTCTTGCAGAAAGACCCAGAGCAAAATGCCCTATAAACATATACAAATACAGTTATAATATTCTCAATATCTTTGTATCAATAAATATCCTCAAGCCAATATTAATTTTAAATACATCATCGATTGGATATTTCAATATAGGCTAAACTCAGCTCTATTGAATGTTTAAAAGATTTACCATGCAATTTTCCATGTCTCCAACAGTCAGCACGAAATCTTGAATTGCTTTTTGGCCATTTTCATATTCTGCGGGGCTCCATTTTGGCATATTGAGAATAGTTTGAATTAACAATTCATCAGCAACAGGATTCTTTGATGACTCAAAAACATGGGCATCTATAACCTTCCCCGTCATGTCAATGCTAAATTTAACTGCTGCCAGAGTTAGTTCTCCAAAGGTTCCATCAGGAATTTTATCTATTGCATTAATCTTTAGGTATTGATTTAGTTTTTCCTTACCTCCGGGAAAGGATGCCTCCTTATCAGGATCAGGAATAAATGAAAAGTTGATTTCCTTCAAATCATTAGTTGATAAATTATTCAGCGGGATATACTGAACTTTCACCGAAATAGCAGAGCCTACATCTGCCATTCTCATTAGTTCTTTTTGCTCAGGATTAAGTTTGTCGCTGTCTCCTGATACCTTACTAGTAGCTCCATTATGAACTGCATGCACATCAACGGAAATAAATTCGCGGATCCAGGATGGCTTAAAATTGGAATTAAGGTCACTCAGAGTTTGAGCATTTCTAAGTTCAGTACCGCTAATTGAAATGTAAGGATGAACCCTGTGCACACCATATTTCAGTTCATTTTTTAAACCTTGCTGAGCAAAACCTTTCGGTGAATATGAAAAGCTTACTAGCAGAAGAAGCATGAGGGTTTTGAGGAGATTTTTCATGCTACCAAGATATTAATTAATGCAATTCCCGACAAAGGCGGTCGAAAGTTAAACTAACACAGAATACACTTGTCACTATCAAAAATAAAAATGGCGATTGTCTGAACAAACGCCATTTTAAAATGATATATTATACAGATCATCCTTTCGAATGCAATGCCAATTTATTTCCTTCCGTATCAAGAAACATTGCAAAGTATCCCATCTCAGGGCTAATCTGAGTTTTCGGTACCAACACTTTCCCTTTGTTGGCTTCAACCTTATCCAGAATGGTTTTTAAGTCCTCGCCTCCATTCAAATACAAAGTAACCCCCTGAGTCGATGGGGAGTAATCTTCACCCTGAACCAAAGCACCGGAGACATTCTTACCATCAGAAGGTAAGAATCCCATTTTAGTGCCAAACATTTCGGCTTCCTTAATTTCACAAGCTAAAATACCTTTATAAAAATCGCAGGCTCTTCCAAAATTTTTTACAGGTATTTCAAACCAACTAACTAGATTTTCCATCGTTCTTTAATAATTTTTTGTTATTGCAATATTGCTTTGCAAATACAAAAAAAACAACCGGATGAAAATTGTAAAAATGCGACAACCTTCAACTTCCTATAAACAGGGCAGACATCTTTAATTTATTGTCAAAAAACTTTTTAGGACTCAGACCTGTAAATTCTTTAAAATCCTTTATGAAGTGCGCTTGATCATAATAAGAAGCTTCATGCGCAATAGATGTCAGGTTCTCAAAATTCTTATCAGCCAGGAATTTTAGTGTTGATTGAAGCCTTATTATCTTTAGTAATTGTTTCGGGCTAAGCCCGATCACTCGCAAAAATTTTCTTTCCAAATGTCTGCGATTCACATTCAAGCGTTCTGACAATTCCCCGACAGACAGTTGTCCATTTAATTGTATAATTAATTCAATACAAGATTTAACAATTCTATCTATAGACTCCGGCTTTGCCAGATTTCGCAGGAGAAATGATTCAACCAAGTTAATCCTCGCTTCAATTGTAGAAGCATTGAGTACGGAATTTTCAAGTTCGCTACCTTCATCCGCAAATAATTCTGTCAAAGAAACGGCCCGGTTTTCCAAGCTGCTGACAGGAACGTTGCTAAATGGCATAAACCCTCCGGGATGAAAGCGCACAGAAAATATCCCAGTCTTACCTGTAGGTTCGATGTCCAGAGGAAGTGTGATTTGTCCAAAAACAAAACACTTTGGTTGGACGATTGAACTGCCATCCTCAGCATACTGTTTGAATTTATCTCCATAATGAAAGATCATTTCCATACAGCCGTCTGAAACTATTCTTTGCTTCTCTGACTTAAGTTCCTTTGGTGCATCAAGAGTCCAATAACATTTGATGAATGTACTTAACTCTTTGGAAGGCTCATAGGTCTTGTAATCCATAATTGAAAACTATCTGTTACTTAATCTCCTACACTCTTTACTTTCAGCTACAATCATCTCCAACCGCGAAAGTCTGGTTTTGACTTGCCTTGCACTCATTATCCAACGCATCATCATTTTCTTATAGGAAAGAGGTTGATCATTAAAAAAGTCCCAGGCCAATTTCTGCTTTTTAAATCTGCTTTGCAGATCCTTATCCAATACAAACTTTCCATTTTTAGAACCATCATTTGTAAGTTTTATCTTCTTCCTCATTTCAAATGCTTGAAGTCCGGCCTCTTTCATCTGCCCTGCCTTGGTCAGGTCTTTGACTTTCTTAATATTAATATCACTCCAGTTACTATTTCTTCGCCGGGGGGTGAAACGATTTGAATAGCTTTCATCATCTATTCTCCTTCGAATGCCATCAATCCACCCATAGCATAAAGCCTGATCTACAGCCTGAGACCAGGTCATTGAAGGTTTGGCACAAGAAACCCTATAAAAACCAACAATCAATTCTGATTCTTTATCATGGTTCTTTTGCAACCATTCCCTGAACTTCGTTTGATCAGAAAAAAATTTGGCTTTCATAATAGATCTTGATTCAAATAACCGTACACTTTTTTCCACTAAATTGAACCTGCTTGCTTAGCGCAAAGGTAAGATCTCGTACAGTATTTTAAAACGAAAATAATGAATCCGATTCAATAAGTATCTTATCTTAAGAATTCAAATTCAAATTTGATTAATGTCCGTAACTCAAAAAGTTAAAAACTCAAGATAATCAAGATTCATTTGTAAAGCTGTCTATAGAAGGTTTACTGACTGCCTGTGTCGTTGGAACAACAAATTGGGTTTGCTGATACGGTTGCCCTTGAATGGGTTCCCCGATGGTAATTACTTCCATTTTCGGTAAGAGTAAATCGTTCTTTATTTCATGAACCAGACCGTACTCAACAGCTTCTTGCGGACTCAGGGTTGTTCTGTTATTCATGGCATTGTCAATCGCTTCAACAGATTTACCTGTAGTATCTGCAATAACTTTGGCAATATTCTTTTGATCGATCTGTAAACTTTTCAAATACTCCTCAAGCTGCTTCTCATCAAGGGAAGCTTGCCCGTTGATATTAAACTTCACACTATGAATTAAAAACCGTGAATGAGGAACAGTGAATCTTCTCGATCCAGCAGAAAATATAACCACTCCTATTGAATCAACGCTCCCGAAATTATAGGTATGAACTTCTATCGGTAAGCCTTTCAGGTAATTATGAATGGAGAGTCCGTGAAAAACAGAACCTCCTGGTGTAGAAAGCAAGAGTCTGATCTTGGTTGTGCCTTGTCTTAAAAGGTTGTCTATAGCTTGAAATAATTGGTCGGAAGTTTGAGGATTTACTTGTGCCAGGAAACGTATTGCTTTTTCCATAATTTGTTCATTCTAATTTTTTCGAACCCGGAATGGAATATGGTTGGTGCTGTTATCGGGTCCGAAGATCGCAACGAAGTTAAGAATTTAATTGACCCTATTAAACTATTTACTAAGAAGCTCTATACTTCTATTAACTATTCCAATTCTATGTATATATTGTATTTACCAATTACTTAGTTCTACATTCATAGCGTTCTTTCAGATATTTAAATGATTCTTTGCAAAGTCTCTTCAAGACAGGGATCTTAATATCTGAAAGTTTCTTAACATAGATACAAGCTTTACCCATTCTGAATTTTCCAAGATCCTTTAATAAGTGATCACTGGTATCGGTTTTAGAATAAACATACAGAGAGAACTCAGCTTTTCTGGGAGAGAAAGCAATGAGAGGAGCATCTCCTTCATGACCACTTGGATATTTATAATGATAGTTCCCAAACCCGATGATCGTTGGGCCCCACATCTTAGGTTCAAACCCGGACCATTCTTGCATTAGTTTGATCAACTGATAGCTATCTTGCCTCTTTTGGTCATTCTCCACAAATGAATTGATAAAATCAATTACATTTACTTCTGTTTCAACTGTTTTATTTTTCGTAGTCATTTCAATATCTATAAATACAAACTCATTGATTTCATCTTGATAAATTTTAAATCGTGAATACCTTTATTTTATGCGATACTGGTTATTGGTAGTACAGAAATTTGTTTGCCTTCTTATAACTGAACTTATCATCTTTTACCCTTCTTTTAACTGTTATAAAAACTTAAATTTGTTATCGACGGTTAAGGCAATTGATAATCTTCCAATCTGCCCAAAGCACTAGTGTTTGAATCATTAAGCGCTACCAATCTAAACTCGACAGTTTTATCCTCCCGAACATCCACAATTACAAAATTATCCCGGGTTTCAGATCCCATTCCACTAGCAACAAAGGTTATGTTGTCATAGGCATGATACATAAATTCACTTCCACTACTAAAAGCCCCTACATCTCCGGCAAACATAAATACCTTGTTTGACAATGAACTAAACAAAGGCTCAAGCTCTGTCCAAAAATTGATTGAATCAGATCTGCCCTGAAGAGAGTTCAATGTGACATTCTTGTATATATTATCCGGTTCCCACCAAAGAAGCTGATGAAAGAATACAAAAATATTATCTACATTCTGAGAGTTTTGGTTTAGAACATTCTGAAGAAAAAGTAACTGATCACCGGTGATATTCCAATTGTCAAGATTTGGATCGAGTATGATAATAAGATCTGATTTATGAATAAAACTTTTATAAGTTATTCCATATCTGGACTCATAAAGCGCCCTGTCAGTCATATCGTGATTACCAACTGCGAAATAAACAGGCTTTCCCATCAAAGCAACATCTGAATCTATTTCATTCCAGTTCACATTGGTTCCTTCCAGAACAATATCACCTGTCAAAACTCCAAAGTCCATGAATTCATCGTTAGAAATAAGGTCGAACTTATTTTTAAAAGGAGGATGAACTCCAATATTATCAACTCCGGGTTTACCGTAAGTATGACCGGCTGCAAAAAACGAATAGACAATAGGGTTTGATTCAGGAAAAGATTCCCTGTCCTTTTTACAAGCATTAAAAAACAATATCAGAACAAAAATTAATATTCTGTTTACAAATTTCATTGTCTGACTTTTAAAATTCAAATGGGCTTCAGAGTTAATCATTAGCGGAATTCAAAGCTACGAAATTTATTTTGCGGCTAAGATATAATACTTAAAAATAACTTTTCGAGAAGCCGGGCCAAGTGCCTATTCATGGATTTCAATGCAAGCAAGTTCTTTATATTCGGATTAGAAATAAAATCAAGAATAATCTCATTCTTGGAAATCAACAATTCTGCAATCTCCTTAGTCCAACGATTTCCAATTCTTGACCTAATAATTTTAGACGGATTTCAGAATAAATTGGCTAGATAAAAAAGTCAGAATCAAATTATACAATTTAAAAAATCATACTCTTTAGAATAATACCATATGTTCATATTCGAAAGGTTCTCTAAACCTAAATCATTTACATGATCAGATCCCGGGAACTATTCTTTAAGTTTCCTTAATACTCAAAAGGAAATATATTGGTCGAAAAGGAGTTTAATCCAGGCCACCCTGCTTCTGTGTTCTCTGTCAGCAGCATATGCTAAACATGTCTGTATATCATTCTCAGTCAGCTCAGGATAGTTTACTGGTATTTCTTTGATGTCGTTCGGGAAGCCAACTTGCAAAGGACATCGTAAACTGAAATACGTGTATTCAGTACACACGTCTTGTCAAATCTAAACTCTGGATTAATTACTATGACTTTTCTATAGTCTGTCATTGGATACTGTTTTGTCAAGTATACAATATTCTTGTTAAATACGCAGCGCCTAAGCATTGGTCCTAACGTTTGTGTTTATGCAGTGCGGGGAATAGGAAGGCAAAAAAATGATGCGCTACGAAATGGACTGCCCGACCTGCACTTCTCTGTCCGCCGATACCGAATTAAATAAAGAAATTATTTTTAAAACTTAAACCGAACCCCGTATTGCATAAACATTTTGTTGGTAGCTGTAGGGCACTTCCATAGACTTCATTCGTAGTCTCTATCTGTTGCCCCTACCGTAATTAAAGTGTTATAACTCTAAATTCTTGTTAATTCCATAAAATAATTAATAAACCAATTTTCTTTGGCTTTTACTTCGCTTTTCCATTTAAATGAGTTTGGAGAAATATTATAAAAACTCCACTTCATATCGATAGGGGTATTTGTGGCAGTTAATGTGATTTGATCAATATGGTCTTCAATGTCAAATACGAAAAACTGATTTTGTATGGGACCAATCCAAACCGCCTTCCATTTATTGGTCTTGGGATTGAACGTTCTAATAGTAGTTCCATATTCATGAAACGCATTGTCCCCTTGAGCGGTTAAACCAGGGATGATCCAAATATCCTGAATGGCACGTCCTTGCAGGATTCTATGAAAATGCCATTCGCCCTTATATTTTAAAGTAGAGCCATTGGGATTGGTGATGGTTAAGTCAAGACTCCATGCACCAATAAAATTCCCAAATGGATCCTTATTTTCAGGAATTGAACTATGACGGTCTGTTGAAAAAAGTTTGGTATTCATGTTATTGTTTTTTATTTCTGCAATTCAAAAATTTTTATGCTCTCATGTATCTGGTGTAATCACCTGACACGAATACGGTTTTCAACCAGATGCTGAAATAAGAATTACATAGTGTCAAAAAAGAGCCACACATTCGTGAGGCTCTTTTTATTTCCTTCAAGTACGAAGCTCTAGCACTTCACTGTCACCAATAGAAATGTTGCCGGTATTGAAGTTTTGCTTTTATCAGCACTTTGATTCTGGCTATTGAACAATTTTTCCAATTCGCGCTGTAGTTCTTCGGCTTTTCCATTTTTTTCGGCTGCTTCAAACGCATTCATGGTAGGACCGTAATAAGTTCGGAATTCATTGAGAAATTCAGCAGGCGAATAGGATGCAGTGAATGTAAACGTCTCCTTGCTAAAAGAAATACTCTCCCGTTTGATGCCTGCTTGTTCAAATCGTTCTGCAACGGAGTCTTCTACGCCCCACAACATTGGACTAACAAATCCTTCTGGAGGTGCCGGTGTGTACGCAGAGGAAATTTTTAAAATCTGGGCAACAAGCGTCGGATCTCCTGGAATCCAGTTGCCCATGATCACTTTTCCGCCTTTGCGTGTAACACGTACCATTTCTTTTGCAACATCTTGTGGTTTGGGTGCGAACATTGCGCCAAAGATGCTGATAGAAAGATCAAATGTTTCATTTTCAAGTGCTGATAAGTTGGTAGCATCACCTTCCTGAAAAGTGATATTGGTAAGCCCTTCTTCAATAACTCGTTTATTACCGGCTGCTACTAGGTTGCTGGCAATGTCAACACCCAATACATGTGCCCCCAATTTGGCTTGTGGAATAGCCGTGGTGCCATCACCGCACCCTAATTCAAGAACCTTAAGTCCTTTTGTGATTTCCAGTTTTGAAACCAGGGCTTCACCGCTTTCTCGCATAGTAGCTGCAATGCGTGTGAAATCCCCTTTTTCCCATAATGCTTTGTTCGGATTCATAATTGTTTGTTTTTGATTGTTTTTTTTAATTGATGATGCAAAAGTAGGGGATACCCAATAATCCGGATTTGCTGTGAAATCCAAAAAGTATTCTGAAAAGTTCAACCAAAAAAAAAGTGGTAGGCTAGTCTTTAGAAAGGGCTTGCCTGAATTGAAGCGGGGGTAATTCAAAGCGTTCTTTGAAGGCACGATTGAAGTGGGAATTGTTCTTAAATCCGCTATCGTAGCAGATTTCATTGATGTTCATAGTGGTACTTACCAACAATGATTTGGCAAAGTCGAGGCGCTTCTCCATCAACCATTTGCCTGGTGTTTGTTTAAAGCAATCCTGAAAGTCGCGTTTGAAGGTAGACAGGCTACGACCGCACATGCGGGCGAATTCTTCCAGGCTTAAATCGTGATTAAAATTTTTTTGCATCACCGATTCCAGATCGGTATGGCCTGTTGCTTGAATGGAACTAAAATATTGTGCCAGCGAAAGGTTTTTTGGATTAAGAATGATGTTAAAAAGCAACTCTTTAAACTTGATTTCCACCAATGCTTCCGGTATTTCTTTTCCTTGTTTCAGATAATTGGCAACGCTGTAGACTAAATTTTCAATCCCTTCATTGACATCAATGGGATGAATGGATTTTTGACTTTGTCCATTAGCTGCAGGAAGGTTCACTTCATCGTGTTCCAGCAGAAATTTGCGAATGAAATCGTCATTGAGCATGAAAGCAATAATGCAATGGTCAACATCAAAGTATTGCTTGGTGGCGTACACACCTTTCTTGATAAAGACGGCATCGCCTGATTTCATTTCAAATTTTTCATTACCGCAGTACCAATCTTTACGCCCTGAAATCACATAGGTGATCAGATGCATTTCATTCCAGAATTTAAAGTCCTCAGCGTTGATGGGGCATTTATAGGTAGCTGATAAGTAATTGGAACCAATGAGTTTGTTGGTAATATCAGGGGTTGTGCAGAAATACGTGTATAAATCGACTAACATAACTGCCAAAAAACAATTTTAATATAAGCTAAGTTAAGCAAATACTTTCATTTTTACTACGAATCAGAAGACCTGTCCCGTGAGAAATCTTTGTTAATAGTCTTTCGTCCGAGTTTTTTGAAACACAAATTTGTCCGGGCCCTATTGCCACTAACGTTCCGGCTTTATGAAGTAGCGGAATTCGAAGATAATAGTTTTCCTTGGCTGTTCAACCTTAATATAAAAAATTAAACATTCGAGCAGCCAAACAACGTCCCAGCCATTTCATTTAACCCAATGTTGTGTGCTACCTTATTTGGACAAATTAAGCAAAATTCCAATTGCGACTGTTTGTCTTAGTGATTTTGTCTTAGATTGTAAATTTCTGAACTCCTGGCTTAACCCCAAATTAAATATGTATTGTGGAACCATTTGTAGCGCGTTACTAATATCTATTTTGTAAGCTACTCGGCCCGTTATTGAAAACGTAAATTTGTTCTCATATTTATTGGAATTAATGTCTAATAGCTCATTCCCACCAATGTTTCCCAATTGAGACCAATTGCGATAGCCTATCATTTTCTGATCAAGTAATAAATTGCAGTTTATACCAAAATTTAACCAACCTGATCTTAGGAATCTGCGGTTAAATGGGAAGAAGCTAACTCCTAATGTCGTTTTACTCACCTCTGCATAGGTTGCACCAGACGTACCTAAACCACCATTGGTTACAGCTAAAGAGCCATTGTAGTTGTCAAGTGAAAAAATAGCTTTTACAAAAAGGTCATTGAATAATGAGTCCTCTAAACTGAAGAACATTGCATGACCAATTCCCGCGTCATACTCTGTCCTAAAGTGTCCATCTTCTTTCTGAAGATCAAAAAATGAGTTTCTATTTACTCCTCCTCCAAATTCGACGGATTGCCCTGCAAGCAAGTGAATATTTAAACACAATAATACGGTTAAGTAGAATTTATCCATCGGTTCAAAGGTTGCACAACAGCCACCGACGTTATGTGCATATGCACCTTCTCATTTACATTTCATTCTATGACAATCAATTTTATTCTTTCTTTCTTACCTGATAAATAACTTACCAATATACAATAGATCCCACTAGGTTGTGATATTCTGTATTGATTTTTATCTAACAATAAATCAGATTTCCCAAAAACATCTAACATTTGAATTGACCTTATTGAATCATCAGTATATTCAAAGTTTAACCATTGATTCCTTTTTACAGGGTTGGGGTACACTTTAATTTTGCTTTCTTTGGAAACTTCGGGAATTCCAATTAGCATAACATCACACCTACCATTAAAGTCGTCATTGGCATAAACTTGAGTTGTATCTGTATACTTACAAAGCAATTGATCAGAAATATAATTCCATCCATGCGTTTCACCTTGATAGGTAATACCAGCATTGGGGCCCGAACCTTCAATAAACTCCAATTTTGTTGTAAAACTTAATAAAGGAAAATCCAAACGTATATGCTTTATCCCATTGATCAAAAATACTGAGTCAACCAATACAGGTATAGAATCCATCCATAAAGTATGAATCAAAAAAGTATCACCTAACTGCAACGTAAGATCCATAATAATCTTTTCGGATTGTGATGCTAATGAATAATACCAAGTTTTCCCACTTACAGTATCTTCCCTGATCAGACCGGTCGTTTGAAAGTCATTAAAAACCTTCATGTAGACATTCCCATTCAATGTCGAATCAATACCGGCTATCGTATGATATCTATATGTCAATGCTGCATCAATTACTTCTGTCAACGTAAACCATTGGGTGCTGTCTTGTCCAAAAAGTGATTGATAATACTGGCTTTTCGAAGTGAACGAAGAAAAAAGGAAAATGAAACTCAATAATATTTTTTTCATATCAAATTTCGATTTTACTAGTTAACAGTTCGCACTGCATTGCACATAACGACCCTGGTGAATGAAGTGGCGAAGTTCGAATCTACGACTTTCCGGTGGCAGATCAAACAATAATTAAAAAATTCGGTTGATCAAGCTGCTATGCAATATCCCGGCCATTTCATGAACCCAATGTCATAGGCACAATTTTCTCCCGGTTATTCAAAAGGAATACTTCAAACGAAAAGCAGGTAAATATCTGAAATACCATCCTCGTTCTGTATAAATCACATCATTATTAACCCTATACCTATCGTTATTAGCCCACAAAAAACCATGACCCAATTTAATCTCATAAACCAGGACAATCCTATCTGTCAATCTAACTTGAGGAATAAGCCCGAAACAAATGAAATAACCATAACGACTAACCTTGCTTCCCGTGTTCAATCGTTCATACCAACCATAGGCTAAATTTAATTCAGGGCTCACAAAGAAATTAAATCGGCTTCGCTTCTTGACTAAAGCAATGTGATAAGCGCCTGAGATTGCAATGTCTTTCCGTTTTCCTTCCGTTGTAAAATACAATGGAATTGTTAACTCATTCCAATTATTAGTACGTCTACCATATTCAAGTGAAATTAAAGAAGAATTACGAAGTATATAGCCACCTATTCCTATAATCTTGTTGTTAGTTGCATTGCTTGAATCACTTTGAGAATAGGTATAAACACTGGAAAACAATATGAGTTTTAAAAAGAGAATAAAAGTTAAAGTGAAAATTGGTTTCATTTCTTAACAGCTAGTGTTGAAAGGTCACCCATAGCGTTCCGGGTTAATAAGGTAGCGGAAATCGAAGATAATAATTTTCCATGGTGGCAAAACCGAAATATAAAAATAAAACACTCGAACCGGCAAGGACAAAACCAGCCATTTCATTTAACCCAATGTTAGCGGAAGTTTTTATTCCTTAACAATTGCTCGTCTTATCGAACTTCGGGAAGATTTAAACTCCACTATATAGAACCCATTACTTAATAATGATAAGTCTACTTGAAAGTTGGGTTCGTCGAACGATTCATTTATTTTAACTTCTCCCAAATAATTATAAATAATTATATCGCCAACCCCAATCGGATCTATGATTTCAACATTCAAATGATTGTGGACAGGATTGGGAAATACTTTGACTGTAGAAATCTTATCTTCATCGACAATTGTTAACATACTTGGATCAATAAGCATTTCGCGATAGGTAGAAGACAATAAAATGCCTTGACGCCATTCCTCTACTAAAATATTTATGGCATAAACATTGGTTGTGGACGGCATCTCAAATCGTCCTGTATATAAATCAATGGTAGCTCCAGGAGGTGTACTATATGTGGCCGAAGAAGTTGGGACTAATTTATACGTCAAACTATCGCCATCAGGATCGATAGCCTGGGCTAGGTGAACTAAACTGTTTCCGACCCGACTAACACTAGTCTGCTTATATGAAAACATCGGACCTGAATTTTCACCAATAAAAGGGCTAATTTTGAACGATAAGTTACTCAAGATACTCTGCGTAGATGAATTCACTATGTTTTGAATATTGTAAATTCGGAAAGCATTTAGGAAATTTATACTGAAATATCCATTCCCATTGTATGTATGCTGAAAAACATACTTATATTCGGTAACATCATAGGTTAACCGGCTTGAAACGCCCATTAATGTGTCGCCTTGCGAGCTTATTAGCGTATCACGGTTAACACCAAAACTGGTTTGAGTGTATAAATACAATTCGAAAGTGTAAGTGTTAAATCCGGAGATATAATACTTCATTTCAGTCCCTCTAATATCTTGACCATAAAGGATTGTGTTAATGAACACAGAAACCGAAACAAAGGCCAAAAGTTTTTTCATTATGGGAATTTTAAAAGGTAAATTAACTGCAATGTTCGCCAGTATAAATATTTCCGCTAACGTTCCGGGTTAATGAAGTGGCGGAAATCGAAGATAATAATTTTCCATGGCAGCTCAACCGAAATATAAAATTAAACTCTCGAGCCACCAAGTACAAAACCAGCCAATTCATTTAACCCGATGTTAGCACCAGTGTTTTACTTACGCACTTTACAATATCTCCAAACTTCAACTCTACTGATGGTGTCTCCTTTTACAGTAAAACTTGCAGAATATTCACCCAATTCAGCAAAAACTATAGTTCCTTTCTGGTAATTAATGTCATTTGAAAGAAAAGCCTTCAAATCTTTCAATGGCGTACCTACCCCAATACTGTCCCAAACCATAACTTCATTTGTGGTTAAAATAATGGCGACAAATGTTTCATCCGCAGTTTCAAAGTTCCAACCTTCATCACTATCTTCTACGAAAACTACTAACTTTCCGAAAGGTGCATCATTACTAAATAAGTAATATTCTCCAAAGAATCCTGTTGAATCCTCCCTGCATAAATCTTGTGTTTCCTTCAATGGCATAACACCGGATGTTGAACCAAGATTGGACCTGTGTTTAATTTCATTAATATTTATTGGAGGAGGGAAAATAATGGTGTCAATCTGATTTAACTCAAGCCTTTCAAAATTTGATTCAATCAAATTGTCAGAATTTATCCTCTTGATATCTACTCTTTCATGTACGTTATTGCCACATCCAAATGCCAAAAATAAAAGGGACAACTTAATATTACTCATCATTAAAACAATGGTGCTAACGTTCCGGGGTAATGAAGTGGTGGAAATCATAGATAATAATTTTCCATGGCAGCTCAACCGAAATATAAAAATTAAACACTCGAGCCACCAAGCACAAAACCAGCCATTTCATTTAACCCGATGTTAGCGGAAGTGCTTTTATATAATTAATAGTATTAAACATTCAATAGAACCAACACTTTAGTCATCAATACTAGAAAATATTTTTCAAATCCCCCAAAGCACAATTATCATCCTGTAGATTATTTTTGAAATTTTATTAATCAGATACTATTATTTTACCTGTGTATATTTTATTAGTTTCAGTCAGATGTACAATATAAAGTCCCTCCGAAAGATTGTCCCGAGAAAAAGAAATTTCGTTCCCTGAAATATCTATTATTTGTTTTACTATTTGTCCTAAACTATTGCTAATTGTAAGAGTTGCATGTTCAAAATAGTCACCTGTATACAAAGTTGTTTGAGCTGAAAAAGGATTAGGAAATATTTGAATTAACTTTTTGATTTGATCCTGCTCTTGAATTCCCAAACCTATATCTACAATTGCCTGCTTCCACACTCCATTACCATAAGTTCCGACATATAAAGTATCGTTCAATATTTTTATTGAGCTCGCATTCAAATTTCTCAGTCCATTATTTATGGGATACCAATTCTGTCCGTAATTACTTGTAACGAAAACTCCATAATCTGAAGTTACGAAGAGGTGAGACCCATAATTTACAAAATCACGAATATTAGAATTTGAAACTAGGCCAATATTCGCGGGAAACCAATTGTTTCCGTCATTGAAACTTACGTACATCCCATCACCATATAAATATACAAATAATACACTGTTACAATATGCCAATGAAAGCGGCTCTCTACCGCCTGGAATTCCATTATTGGATAATACCCATTGTTGAATACTGTCTAGTTTCACTACTTGGCCGTTACCACAAGCAGCAGCAAAATGATTCGAATTAAAAATTAAAAAGTCATTGAAGCCGTTGCAGTATTGACTTGGCAAACTGATGTTTGACCAATTTAACCCTAAGTCATCTGTGAAATACATCTTTTCATCTGAGTATGCATAAATGCGCCCATTGCGAATATAGATTTTGTGCCAAGTGTTACCACCGGCAGATGTATAGGGAAGATGCGTAATTTGGTTCCACAAAGCACCATAATCAGTGGAGAAAAAGATAGATTGATAAAAGTATGGCCAATTTGATTGTACATAATAATTACTTATAAAAATGGTATCACCCATCTTATCTAAATTAATAAATAAGTCATTTGTGAAATTTGGCGTGATATCTGTCCAAAGATTTCTGTTATTTAGCATATAAACGAAATCATCGTCATTTGAGAAAACTAAACTATCTGTACATGATATAGTTCTTATATAGGAACAAATCATTCCTGATTTATTGCTGATCCATTGACCACCCTGGTAGTAGAATATACCTTTAGAATATGTCCCACATACTAAGGTTGAATCAAAGTATGAAATAGTAGTTACTTGCATTTCTGGCAAGCCAGCGTTTTGGGCATTCCAAGATATCCCATCTGTTGATTCGTAAATCCCATTGTTATTAGTACCCAAATAAAAATCATTACTTGTTTTACAAAATGAAGTGATCTTTGAAGGCGAAGTAAAAAGTAAACTCCAGCTATTTCCAAAATCTCTGCTTGTATATAAATTCTTATCTATGGCCGTATATAGCGTATCATTGAAAGATTTTATTAAAGTAACCATACTGTCAAGAAGTCCTGAATTTACTGGAACCCAATTACTAAGATTCGCCGAATTTCTGTATACTCCCCTATTCGTTCCACAAAATATATAATTTGCCGCTAAATCTATAGATGTAACATTCCACTCGTAATAGTAACCTGCAGTCCATGGGTTCCAAAAAGAATCAACAGGTAATCCATTTTTAACAGAAGACCAAGTGATTCCAAAGTCGTTTGACTTGAAAAATCCTGTTAATGAACTACCACCGTAAAGACAGGAATCAGAATGTGACAAAACAGATAAAGGAATTGAACTAATAATAATTGGAGGGTTATTAGGATTTGAAAGACTAATTAGTCTTAAATCGCTTCCTCCAACAAACAAACTGTCTCCTATACGAGTGAAGCCTAAAAATGATGAAATCGAATTTAGTGTCCAAGAATCTAAAATTGTCTGTTTAGAAAAGTATCCACAGTCTGTAGAAACTAATATAAGGGAGTCGCTTGGTATTATTGCCCTAACATTTGTATTTCCATAAGGACCATCTGTTTGAGTCCACTGAGAATAACAAGTTATAATACTTAACATTAATGCTGCTACTAAAACGGTAGTATATTTCATGTGTTGTCGAAATTTAACTTTTCCGCTTTCTTACTATGAAGAAGAAAACTCAATATTAAAAGCTCCATTGGCTTCTGGCATTTCCGCTAACGTTCCGGGTTAATGAAGTGGCGGAAATCGAAGATAATAATTTTACATGGCGGCTCAACCAAAATATTAAAATTAAACGCTCGAGACGCCAAGCACAAAACCAGCCATTTCATTTAACCCAATGTTATATGCGGTTTTTATTTCAGCCGGAATTACTCAAAACTTTATCGATAATTGTAATTGTCCTCCTAAACCAAGCTCTACAATCCTTTGCAAAGTTGAAATTCGGACCTCTTTAATATTATTCTCAATTTTAGAAATATAAGATTTTGTCGTTCCAACCTTTTCAGCTAATTCTTCTTGGGTTAGTCCTTGCTCAAGTCGAGCATCGTGAATTAAAACACCGATTTTAAAATTCTCATAACCTGCCTCTAAGGCATCACGCTTTTTAGATCCACGCTTTCCGTAATGAACATCCTTGAATTGCTCAAGGTTTTTAGAATTACTTTTTTTCGTTTTCATATTCTTCTTTAATTTTAATTGCCTTTTCTATTTCCTGGGAAGGAGTCTTTTGAGACTTCTTTTGAAAACCATTAGCTAGGACTACTAACTTTCCTTTGTCAAAAAAACAAAAGATCCGAAATATGTCACTGCCAACTTGAACACGAATTTCATATAATCCATCAGTATTTTCAATATGCTTAAGATACGTTTCTGGCACTCTTTGGATATCCTCTATCACTTCGAGGGTCCAAATGATCTTATCCTTCACCTTACTCCGCTGTTTCAAAAAGAAATCTTCAAAGTAGTGCTTATAAAAGATAATTGTTCGAAACTTCGGTTTTGGAGTCACGCTGTAAATATACAAAAGGTAGCCCTAAAGTGCAACTTTATTTAATAAAAATAATCCTGTTAAAATCAGTAAA
>Ga0116144_10000451_pt1 | contig 54510 bp, 73 predicted proteins | sample AD_UKC035_MetaG_FD_89746 | JGI IMG/M metagenome (GOLD analysis project Ga0116144, IMG submission 89746) | Active sludge microbial communities of municipal wastewater-treating anaerobic digesters from USA - AD_UKC035_MetaG | ecosystem: Engineered > Bioreactor > Anaerobic > Digestate | place: USA...
ACGACCCACACACCCGGACCTTGGGTTTGGCGATGGAAATCAGGATCTCTGCATCAAGTCGGGACAGAGCGCCCGTATGGGGCGACGGTTCTATCGCCAAGGCATGACTATGACAGCGGGACGTGCATTGAAGTGTCGGATGCCGATGCCACACTAATCGAGGCTGCGCCAGAGCTATTAGCTGCTCTGGAAGGCGTCATGCGCGTTGCTGATCGCGCTACCGTGGAATTTGATGCGGCCCGCGCCGCAATCGCTAAAGCGAAGGGAACCAGCAATGACCAACCCTGATACGACTAATTCGATCAACGTCTGGGAGATCGCGCGTCGGCATGCGCGGGATACGATGGCGTCTATAGCCGAGTGCCAAATGAAGACCTGGGGGCCGGCTAGTTGCGTCGATGGCCCGACGAGACTGATTGAACTGGCCATTGTGCGAGCAATGGAAGAAGCCGGAGTAAAGACACAATGAGCAACCCTGATACGACCGCTACAGTCCCCGCCAAACTCCCCGCAGCTAGAGAATCACTCCCGCGAGAGTTGGTAAAAGAGATCGCGATGGAAATCGGTAAGGAAGTCGCATCCCACATTGAGTTAATGTATCCAAAGGCGGTCGAAGCAACCTCGAAGAACATGCTTCTGTCACTTCGCAATTCTATCTTTAATGACATTATGGCCGCAGTGGACGCGCTGGAAGTCGGCAACGGCGAGGCTTGGTTGGCTCAACGCCAAGCGGCAAGGCGAGCGATAAGAGCGCAGTGGCGCAAGGCTAGCGCCTATAAAAACACATTAGATGGGACGGCAATCTATGAATGACCAGAAGCAAACGACCTGTGAATGGCGGCCGTCAGATCCAGTTGGGAGGCTTCAGTGGCTCTACACCGAGCACTGCATCAAGGTAAATCACACGCTCGCAAGGGGGTGTCGGTGCGGGAGTTGCCTCACGTTTTGTATCTCGTGGGAGGACAACGACGTTGAGCATACAGTCGAACACGAAATGCTCGTCAGCGCCATAGCTGTCGCTTGGCATGCGCTGGAAGGAAGCCAACAATGAGCAACCCTGATACGACCCAGCGGCCAGATGAACCTCCCCCTGGATGGATAGTATCTGGCGCGGCTCTTTGTGGACCGGATGGACGCTGGCGCATAGCCGAGACGCGGGAACACGCACTCGATATCGCGTGGGCGATGGAAAAGTGCCGCAGACCTGCGACCGACGGATGCTGTCACCGAACACGGATCAAGGATGCCGCGTGCCCGCTCGGCTTAGTCTGTCCATTTGACCGGAAGGAAGTCAACGATGCTAAACCATGATACGACTATTTACAGCCTGTCGTCAGCGCAGGCTAGGAGGCGGAGCGGGCCGGTCATGCCAAACGCCGTGACTAACCTAACAAGCGTATTGGCAGAAATCGGGTTCCCGATCCCACGGCGTTTCACGCACTTCCATCTCAAGCGTAGGCAGAAAGGAACGGAGGTGTGGGTCAATGATTGGGGCGCGGCTGATGGGGGGTTCAACCTGTCGGCAATGATGGATGTGTGGCCGCCGTCATATGCGGCAGCGAGGCAGTGGGTTGCCGCTTGGGGTGCTGCAAACGGACATGATATGCGGGAGGTAAAAAGAAATGCCTGACCCACAGACGACCGCCGACATAGGCCACCCGCTCACACAATTCGAGCGCGGCATCATAGACCGTGCGTTGGGACACGCATGCGATCCGTCGCTCCTGGATGAGCGTGAAGAATTAGAATATCGCAAGGGATACAATCATGACATCATCACCCGATAATCCGCAACCCACCGAAATCCCGTCCGACGACGCGCCACCAAAAAGGCTTAGATTTTCCGAACTAAAGATCGGACAGATATACCGTATTCGGTGGGTGGGTCACTACGGCCATGTTGAGCGCACTACCGGATACCTTGGCTGCTTCCAGGGGCTGCGCCCCATCCAATGCGAGAAGCACGGAGATTACATTGGTGACGAAGCGGTTTTCCGGCGCCTCAAGGGTCCCAAGCGCCGGAAGACAATCACATTTGGCGTTGTCGAGAGCGACACTATTATCACTAAGGAAGCCAACAATGCCTGACCCGCAGACGATATACCTAGACGTATGCGGCGATTGCATCCAGCCGGAATATTGCCGTCAGCACGAGCAATGCCATTACACCAAAACATGGCTACGGAATCCGGACGGCACCGCAAAGCGGTGGATACCGTATAGGGAAACGACAATGACCACTGATCCAACGGCCGCACGAAAGGCGGAAAACTTCCTGGCATTTACCCGCAAATACGGCTGGGTTGTCGTGCGGGATGAAAAAACAGCGTGGGGCGGCTATCCCAGCGTGCCCGGCAAGTATGTCATCCATGACAAGGACATTTTTGACCGACAAGCCCTACCAGCGGTGCCGCAGCATACAAGGAGCGTGTCGTGATCGACAAAACCACAGGTGTGTAATTGCAGAACCTGTCTCGCGAGCAGTCACAGGGACTTGAATTTGATATTCGGGATCGTGCCATGAAATATTCTGACGCTAAGGGAGCGTCAAGATGCATAAATTTAACATTGGACAATTTGTAACAACAAAGAGTGGCGCTGAGTATCGAGTGCTAGACTTGGTTGTCGAGCCTGATGGGGCGCTTGCATATCGCATTTGTCAGTATCGAGATGGCGGATGGTATGGGCGGGTCCGTTGCGTAAAAGAAATGGATTTGCGGATAGTGAAAAGAAAAAGCGGGGCGTCAACCCCGCTCATTAACCAACGATATAGAAGGCGGCGGTGGGCGCCACTTATACCCACTGCACGCGCACGGCAGTGGCATCCACGAAGTGGACGTAGTCGTTACCCCCCCCACTTTCTCGCATAGATAACACGCTGCCGCCGGCGCCGTCTGACTGCAAATAGGCGCCGGCTTGCAGGGTTGCGTCAGCGACAAACAGGTCTGTGCGGCTGAGCCCCACTATTGTGAGCCTGCCGTCGCCAGTGTTGTATCGCACCCAGTCAGACATCGTGGCATCCATCGCTAAGTGCTGCTCTTTACTGAACACCGCGTTGCTGACGCCTGGCTCAGTGAGGACAAGCAGGTCTGTCGGGGGCGCCGCCATAACCGCGTCCTGCTGCGCCTGTGCCCCTTGCCAATACCAGTTGTGGTCGCGGTCCCATGACACGAACGCCATGCCTGACATGGGCGGGGGCGGTGGTGGCGGGTCTACGGGGGGAGGCTCTGTGGGGGGCTCTACCGGCGGCGTGCCTGGCTGCAGGTCTGTGTCCTGCGCAAACAACCAGTCCATATAAGCGCCGCCGGCATCGTGCGTGCGGATATCCCACCACGAACCGTGCCCAACCCCTGGCAGCAGTGTCAGCCGGTATGCATCGTCCGGGCCCATAGCCGCGTCCACAGCGCGGTCCCAGTCGGTGGGGACCTGGCCATCGTCGGCACCGTGCACCGCCCACACAGGCACATCCTCAAGCGCCTGGATGACGGTGGGGTGAGGGGTCGGATAGCCGTGGTTGTAGACCGCCCCGTCAAACGGCATGCCGGCGGCGAATATCTTGCCATCTGTGCCGGTCTGGGCGTTGTAGTCGATCATCATTTCCCACGTGCCGATGCCACCCATGCTGTCGCCGGTGACGTAAACCCGTGTGGTGTCGGCATTATAATCGGCCAGAACTTGGCGCAGCACCTCGATGGCACGCCGCTCGCCGTCTGCCACGTCATCTGAGACGCCGCCCCAGTTATTGTGCTCGCCTGAGTCGGGCAGTTCAGGCACCACGATGATTGCTGGGTGTTCGGCGCGGAACTCGGTCGTATTGAAAAACTGGTCGGCGTTTGGGCGGGCGGCCGCATGGTCTTGCAGGGGGTGCAGGTAAAGCAGGACCGCGGATGAGTGGTTGGGGTCGTAATTGTCCGGCAGCAGGACGTGGTAACGCATGCCGTTTGTGTGGGTCGCAGTGACCCACACACCCGTGCTTGCCATCAGATGAGGCGAATGTTGAACGATTCGGTGACGTTCGGCAGATAGAACAGGTCTTCCTGGTGACCTGCGCCATTGACACCGACAACCGTGCCCGTCCCGCTGGCGTCGCGCATGCAGCGGATGAACGGCTGCAGCGAGGCGTCGATGTGCAGCATGTCCTGCACGGGGTCAAAGTCGGTGATGGTCACCCGCGCGTCGCCGTAGTTGTAGCGGATGATATCCCGTAGGCCCTCAGTCGCTGCGATAACAGGGTCTGTGGCAAAACTGGCGGTGGCGGTCTGTGTGCCTTGCTTGAGCACCATCCCAGCCCCCGGCAGGCTGTTGCCGATGTCCTGGGTTGTCGAGCCCCAGGTGCCACCAATTTTGTCGTGGAACTTCTGTTCGCCCGTCACCCACTGGACCTTTACGTCCCCAGTCACGCCCGGCATGTAGACGTAATCTGTCTGGTGGCCGGCGCCGTTGAACGCCCAGACACTGCCAGTGCCGTCCGCATCATCCATCCGACGCAGGAACGCCTTTAGCTGCGAGTCCACCATCAGCACGTCTTTGGTGATGTCAAATCCGGTGATTTTCAGCAGACCATCACCATAATTCAGACGGAAGATGTCACGGTCGGCGGTGCCTGCGACGGTGGGGGCCGACGCAAACGACTGGCTGGCCGTGGTGGTCCCGTGCTTGAGGATGCCAGGGGTGCCGGCCAGCGTGACCGACTCGTCCCGCACCGTAGCCGCCCAGGACGGCGTGTTGTCCCAGAACCGCTCGTTGTTCACCCACCTGACATTGATGGATGACACGACGTTGGGGATGTAGACGATATCACCAGCATGACCTGTGCCGTTGAGCAGGATCACAGAGCCGGTGCCGGCTGAATCGTCGCGGACCCTCAAGTCACCCTGCAGGGCTGCATCGATGAGCAGCACATCGTCGGTGGCGCTGAACCCATCGAGCCGCACAGTGCCGTCACCGTAGCTGAACCGGAACGTGTCGCGGGTGGCGGATGCAGCGGACAGCGGCGTGGCGCCGGATAGGTTGACGGTGGCCGTGGTGGTATTGTGCGCCAGCGTCTGCGCGGTGCCGGGCAGTGCGGTCAGTGCGTGGGTGCTCGATGTCCAGGCGCCTGAGATTTTATCCCAGGATTTCTCCTGCATCGTGGCGAGCGGCGTCATGTCCAGTTGGGAATGATACGACAACTGAACGGATTTGTAGGTGCCATCGGCGTTCAGGGTGCCATTAAGCTGGTCGCCGGGTTTGTAGCCGTGCACCCACCACGTGCCGGCGACGCCTTGCTGGTTGCCTGTGAACTCCGGCCCCCCCTGCGTTGCATAGAGCCCGTTCATGTAGTCAATCAGAGTGTCAGCCCATGCGTCGCTTTCAGACACGACTTCGCCGCCATAGGACCCGTCGAAATTGGCACCCATCTCGCCGATGAATACGGGCGCCTCACCGTTCGTTAGGTCGCCGTCCATGAGGTAGCCCCATGCGGCATTCATGGCCTCGACTTTGGCCAACCCGCTGTAGACCGGATCACCACCGACGTATTTGGGATAATGGTGGACGCTGTAATAGACTTTGTTCGCAACCGTCAGGATGACGGGGTGTGTATCGACGCGGCTTAGGTCGCCTCCGCTGGCGCTGGGACCGTTGGGGTTGTCAAAATTGCCGTTATAGTTCTGCGGCCCCTCAGCAATGATGAGGGCGTTGGAGTTGACCATCTGGATGGCCTTGCCGACTTCCTCATACATCATTTGGAGGTCTGTCGCGATATTGCCATCACCCCAGGTGCTGCCGGTTCCCACCCCCTGGACCAAAGGTTCATTGTGCAGGTCGAACCCTATGACAGTCGTGCCATACTCGGGCTTGGCGAACTCTGCTGCGATCTGTAGCCAGTGGTCCAGAAATTCCTCGTGCGTGGTGGTGCCCTGGTTCCCACCGCCGTCTGTGTTGTCGGTCGCGTTGTGTGCGCCGCTGTTGACGCTATACCACAGCCCGTTCTGCTGCTGTGCCCCCCACATATCCTGCTCGCCGGTGCCATTTTCGTTCGTGTGATGATCGAAAATGACCTTAACGCCATACTGCTTGGCCAGCGCAGCGATGTCTTTCATCCGCTGGAAGTCGGCGGCAAAGTTCTCATCGACCCAACTGACTCTGATCGTGTTGAACTGCTGCGCGATGCGCTGCATGTCTGTCGCGGTCAGCGGGTCCTGGACACCGACTGCTTCGATCCTGACCGGCCGGCCTTGATCATCGACGATCTGGTTGCCAGACGTGAACAGGTATGAGTCGGGGAGTAATGTGACTGCCATTTGCCCTCGGGTATTTCTGTCGATGGCAAGATTGCCATACAGTCTGGCAACGTAGCGTCATCAGCGGCAGATGCAACAGTTTTCCGGGCGTCACGGCGCAGGAATTGGTAACAATTTCAGTCTAATACCAAAACAAAACCCGCCACTTGGGCGGGTTGTCTCAGCCGACATGCATCCGGGCGGGCGCCGAACGCACGGCACCTGTATCACCAGTCGTCGTATAACTCCACGGCTTTGACAGCCGCCGCATAGTTGGCATCCCACCTGTCGCGGTGTGGGCGCCCAGGTCGCCAGTTGCGGATGTAAGTGCGCCATGCCGCCTCGGTCTCACCGATCGCCGGCAGGGCCGGCGGGTCAGTCCAAAGAAGCAGCCGCGCGAAAGCAGTAGACAGTGCATCGTTTTGGTCAATCGCGTCGTAAACCGCGGCACGCAAGGCACCTATGTCTGGCGACCAGGCGCCGCGGGTGTCTGGCTCAGGCACCATCAGAGCCTGGCACACCTGTCGAGCAATCATCGAGGATGATCTGTGCTGTAGGACGCCCGCCACTCCACCGCCCGACTCAAACTGATACAAGCCGCGGGCGTGGGCGACAGGCCGTTGCTTGCGCGCTACCCAGCCGTTTTCTTGGCCAGCAATGGCAAGCAGCAGCACGGCTGCGCGACGGTTGCGCGGGTCAGCAGCACTGCGCACCCCCAAGGTGCCTAGCCAAGTCAGCACCGGCGCGACGGATAAACGCAGGAGTAGGTCTGGTGTCACAGCATCGCCCCCCGCGTCGGATATGGCATGCCGTCGAGGGAGGTGCCGCTGATGATGGCGCCCCAGGTTATGCTGCTGCCCGGCGGCAGAGGCTCGCCGGCATGCCGCTCGCGCACCTGGCTCGGTGCCGGTTGGTTTTCGGCACGCTGCTTGTGCCACGCCAGCAGGGCGGCCCCCTTGTATGCTCGCCGGTCTAGCCGCCTCGGGAAACCTAGTTCGTCCATTTTCTTGGCGACTGAGTGATGGCCAATTCCGAGTGCGCGCGCCGTCTGATTTATGCTCGCGCCGCTTTGTATCATGTCCCGCAGTGTGGTTACGCGGGCATCGGTCCAGGCAAGTGCCTTGGGCATGTTTGACCTGTGTTTGTGGTTTCGGGTTGTTCGTGTCGGGCCTGGCAGGTGGCCCGCTGAATGGCCCGGCATCAGCGGGGGTGGTTAGCAGCGCCCCAGCAACCAGGACTGTCTGTGCAAGCGCCTGGCGCCAGATGGCGGCCTGTTTCATGACGCACGTGTCCACAAGTCGGCTGGCGGCTCATCGTCAGCATGCGGCTGAATCGTCAGCGCGATGGGCGTCAGGAACCGTCCTGTTTCCTGTTCGTATTCCATTTTCGCGATTGCGCCGCGCGTGCCCCAGCGACGGAACCTGGATTTCCAAAGGTGCAGTTCCGTTTCACCCTGCGCGGGGGAATGGATGGTAATACCAACGTCGGTCTTGTTGGCCCAGTGCGCAGAGCCGGCGATAGAATACGGGCCCGGTGCCGCTGGTCGCTCGCCTGGCTTCGTGGGCAAAGGTTTTGCCGGGTGAGCTATGATCCAGACATTACACCCGTGCCGCAGCGCAAATGCCTTGAGACGCTGCAGAGCGCGGCCGGTGTAATCGGTCTCGCTGGTCTGCCCGCGGTCGTGGTCGATTTCATTCCACGGGTCGATGAGCAGGTCTGTGGTGCCGTCGCGCAGCACAGACGCCGCCGCGCGTTCGAGCACCCAGTCAATGGTAGGCGGGTTGCCCTCAGCGTCACACACCAGCATCGTAATGTGGTCGTGCAGCCACGTCTCGGCATGCGCCACCTCATCGTCAGTCATGGGGTCAAGCCCACCGCCGCCGCGGTAGAATGGCTTGCCGACAAACACCTCTGCGCACTCTGCCGCGAATTGTTCCCATGGCTGGCTCTCCGGGCTGAATGCCAGCCACCGCCGGTCGTGGTTGGTCGCGGTGTGGATCATGACAAACCGAGTCCACGCTGTTTTCCCGTGGTTTGGAAATCCCGTAACGATAATCAGGCGTCCCTCTGTTGGCAGTTTAAGCACCTGGTCGCTGGACCTCGTGCCGGTTGTGAGCACTGCCGGCGCTGGACGGGCCCGTAGGGCTGCCAGCGTGCCCTGCTCGATCCTTTGCACGCCGTCGATTGGATAGGGCTCAGCCGCGTCTATGGCGGCCAGGACGATGGTCGAGCCGTGCTTAATCAGCGTGTCGTTCGCGTCTTTGCAGTCAGCCGGCCAAGTCACCAGCCAGCAGCGGTGCCGGCCCAGGCGGCGCGCTAGTTCCTCGCGCAGCGCCAGCCCAGGCTGGTCCATGTCGCCCGCCAGGATGATGCGTCTGGCCTTTGTCAGCACGTCGGCGTGGGTGCGTAGCGCCTCGAACCGCTTTTCACTGCCATTTTCCGACACCTTGGCAGGGGCGCCATCTTTGAGCGACACGACGTGGGTGATGCCGCACTCCATCACGGCCATCACATCTGGCTCACCCTCGACCCACACGATGGTGTCCGGCTTGTCGCCCAGAGCATCCACGTTGAAAAGCGTGTGCTCCGCGTCCCGCTCCTGCATCTGCGGGCTTTTCGCTGGGTGCGGTCGGTATTTCCGGTTTACCACCTCTCCGCGCCACACGTAGGGGAACACAATCGTGGGCGTCTCGCCAATCGGCGCATCAAACCGGCGGGTGACCGAGTAGATGCCCAGCTTGTCCACCACTCGCGCGCCGATGCCGCGGCCGGCGAAATACTCATACAGCCAGTCGGGTCTGTGGGCCGTCTGGGCGGGTGTGTGGGTGGGGGGGCGGCGAATGGTCGCCTGACGCCGTGGGGGCGGCTCTACGCCAATCCTGGCGCCGTCTGTCCACCCACATTGCCCGCGGTGGCATACCCACGTCGCGCCAGACCCATCCTGATCCACGGTGACTGAAAGGCTTTTCTCGCGCGTGCGGCCGCCCTCGCACCTGGGACAGATGAGGTGTTCGTTGGCGCCGGCACGATACGACCGCAGTTTGATACCGTGCTCTGCCAGCAGTTCGACGACACTGGTTGCCATCAGAACCCACCAACCATTTGCGAATACGCCCGGCCGTCACGCGCCTGTTGGGCTGGGACTAGGAACCTCCCACGGTCTGCGCACTCGCGCAGGCGGTTCCGGAACGTGGCATTCCAATCGAGTTTCACGCCATCTTTGCCAGGCCTGGCGAGCCAGTAGTCTCGGAACTCGGCCGCAGCCTTGTCGCAGTCAACCCGTAGGGACCGCGCAAGCAGACGTTCCTGGTCCCTCGGCTGCCAATCGTCCGTCAGCCGCGTTCCACGCGGCGTCTTCGCGGCAGGGGGCAGCGTTTCAAAATCTGGACCGCGCTGTGATGAAGGAAAGGGATTATGGGACTCAGATTCTTTCTTTCCTTCTCCTTCTCCTTCTCCCTTTAGGCTCGATAAGGAGGCCTTAAGGACGCCTTGATGGCTCCTTGTTGGAGCCGTTAAGGACTCCTTGTTGGTGTCCTTGATGGACTCCTTGTTGGTGTCCTTGAGGTCGCCATCTAGGACTGCATAACGACTGCGCTTGGCATCGTTCGCGCGGCGGCTGCGCTCCCTGAAAGCCTGCTTCTTGCCCCAGGCCTCGTTGGCCTTCTCGGCTACAACCACGTGGTATAGCCTGCCATCGCCGCAGCGCCTGAACCCACGCAGTGCGCCGGCCTCACGCAGCCTACGCCACCCATCCAGGTCCCGTCCGTATCCCAGGAGCTTGCACAATGATGCGTCGTCGTCGGGTAGAGACGCGGCGGGCACCTGATGCCAGGCCACACACCACGCGACTACGGCGGCTCGAAATGCCTCAGCGTCATCGATAGCGGCTATGTCGCTATCACGCAGCCGACGCACATCAAGCGGCATATAAGGGAAGTCCCGCAAGTCGCAGTCAGCCGGCGTCATCGGCTCAGGTGGTTCGGTCATCGTTTACTCTCTAACGTGTGCGTTAGTGCTATCAGTGTGGGCGGGTTTTACTTTTCGATGCTGCCCTGAACCCGAAATCACCTTGCTTGCTATGCTGCGCTACGTGGTGCCGGATCATTTCCAGACCCTCGGTGGTCAACCAGTCAGCCACCCGGTCGGTGTGGAAAAGCAGGCGCCCGGTTTCTCGGCTGATGCGCACCGCGTCAACGTGCCCGGTTCGCTGGCACCAACGCCGCATGGCCGATGAGCACCGCTGGGACAATTGCCTGCGCCCGGCCGGCTCGACCTTGTGCTGCATCAGGATGTTCAGCATGGGTTGGAACTGGGTGACGACTGCTTGATGCGGGTCGTGGCCGTCGAGCATGCGCTGCACCAGTTCGGTCAGAGTGTTCATACTGGCTTTGGTTTGCGCGAGTTCGCGATACACGGGCTCAAGCTGCTTGTGCATCACCGCCTTTGCGACCCCACCAGTCCGGCGCAGTTCGGCGTCGAGGTCGCGCGGTTCGGCCACCACAAGTGCCTTGCCGGCGAAGTGAGCATACAGCGCGTCCGCACACTCGGTCTGATACTGGATGATCTTGGCGCGCAGTTCCGGGGCGACTTTGTTGGTGTTTATGGTGGTCAGCCAGAAGTTAAGCCGGTTCAGCGGCAGAAAAGCGTGCTCGCGCGGTCGATCATCACCAGGAGCACGAGTCGCGATAATCGCGACTCGTGGCGACAACACCGGGTGGTCCTTCACCTTCGCTAATTGAGCGCGCCAATTTAATCCCATTCCCTCGGTTATTGGCTTCAACGCCACTAGACTATCACCCACCGGGTCGCGGCGGATGGCAACAAGGTCGCTGCCCTGAAATTGCACGCGTGTCAGTTCTCTACTCTCGCTCATTGTCAGTCCTAGTTGTGGGTCTGGGGTTGGTGCAGCGCGGCCAGCATCCACCGCGCATATCTCCGGCACTCTGCGATTTCCGCAGTGATGCCAGCCTTCGTCCATCGGCCTGTGTGCCGCTGCTGGAACAGATAGACGGCGATGGACCATTCATCGGTCACTTGCGCATCCTTCGGATCAGCACCACGGCGCCGGCGCCAACGCCCAGCAGGGCGAGCGTGGCAGGCTCAGGAACGTTGTGCGGGTTGCCATGGTGGACATGCCCATGCCCGTGTGGCGGTCGCGTGTGGCTGAACGGGTCGCTGGCCTGGGCGATGCAGGCGACAAAGGCAGGCAGGCTCACGCCCGCTGCTATCGCCGCGGCGGCCAACCTGGGGCGCCTACGCGGGGGCGGCGCCCAGTTCACAACCCCTGTTCCTCTCCGGCGCACAGGGGGCTTCCTGGCGGCGAGGCGCCAGCATCGGACGATGACGTTGAGCACGGCTGAACTTGCCCTTTCAGCGAAGGCCAACACCGGATGCACCATGCGCGCACCGGATGGCCGCGGTGCACGGTGAACAGGTCATCGAAATCAGAGTCCTCGGTGCCGGGCTGGACCGCTATCAGGTCCTGCGCCCCACACTCGCATTTCAGGCCATTTACCCTAACCACGGTTGTATAGTTTACAGGATGCACAACGCCAATCGGCGCACGCCACTTCAGCTTGGAACGGCTTGCGGCAGTCCAGGCAGCGTTTCGTCCGCGATTGATAGCGATGGTCGCGCCGCCCCCTCAGGGCAGCCTCGATGCGCTGCTCTTGCAAGAATAGATTGCTACTGCCCCTTTCCTTACGGGTCAGCCGCATGATGCGCGCTAAGTCGTAAAGGTCATCTGTGGTGATGTGCGCCATGCGCGGGCCAGGCATCCGGCCCATCTCGTCCAGGATATAGTCAGCGTCCGAGCCGACCGGCCAGAGCCCGCGGAACAGTGCGTCCCGGTCCTGCGTTAGCCACTTCATGCGCCGCCCCGCGGCCGCACCACAGACGTTATGCGCACGTGCTCAGGTTCATACAGCACGTCGATACGGCCGGATGACAGCGTAATAGCCCACCGCTCCCTGTCGCGTGTGGCGCCGATGTATGCGGCCTGTATGCGCGGCGATATACGGTTCCCGTCTGCTGCTACGGCGTCACCGATGGCCATGCATATGGCCCAGGACAAGCCGCCGCTCAGAGTTAGGCCAACGCCAGATGCCTGCTCTACGGCAGCCGGCGTGTGGTGGATGGTGCGGGTCATGCCGCTTGTCTCCTGCTGGGGCGTGGCGCACGCACGCCGAACTCGTAAGCGAGCCCTAAGGCCGCATCTCTGGCGTTGTGGTCGGTGATGTCCCAGCCACGCGCGATGCACCACTGCAGCACCGCGTCTTTGACGCGCCCTTTGGGGAATTGGCTTGTCCCCAGCACACCACTGCGGACGGTCGCCGACGCCCGGACAACCAGTCGCCTTTCCCAGCGCCAGCATGTCGTGTGCGTCAGCGTGGCCAGCGACATCGCCGCTATGGCCGCCTGTTCCGATTTCTGAAAATGGGCAGGAATAGCAGCCTCGATGCCGACAAGCCTGGGCTGGAACTTGTGCAAGGAGTCGCACAGTTCGTTTTCAAACGCGGCGCCGAAGCGGCCCAAGTCGGCCATGCCAGGCATTACCCAGACGCCCCATGCCGGGCACACGTCAGCCGTATGGCCGTATGCCCAGCCTGTTGTGGTTGACAGGTCGAGCCAGAGTATGCCGCCCGGCTCTGCCTTAATCATCGCAACCTCGACCAATCAGAGTGCTGTCGCCGGGTTTTGTGAAATCCTCCCAGTGACGCCATCCTTGGGGGCACCAGAACCCCCAATCGCGGACCTTGGGGCCCGTAATGAACAGCGTCCACACGCGCCGCTCTGAGAAATCCTGGTCGAGCAGCAGTTCTATCCTGTGCGCGGCGATCGACGGGCGACACACGATCCGGCCAGCCTTGCGCAGCAAGACTGTGCCGTCCTGCATGTGCTCGAAATACCTGCCGCGCAGGATGATGCTGATATTGAACCATGGATGATCGTGGAGGGCCCTGTCGTCGTCTGACCGGCAGAACTGGTGCAGGTAAACGTTGGCCCAGCGGTTCCGTGGGATGACATACCAGCGGCGCAGATAGGGGTCCGCATGGCCCCCTATCTCGATGTCAGGCTGGCGCGGGAATGTCAGCCAGCGCGGCCAGCGCATCAGCCGGCCTCGTCTTGGCTGTTAATCTCATCGATCACAGCCTGCGTCAGTTCGTTGGCGTTCGCCGCGGTGGGGGGGGCACGGCGCTGCCGGTCAGTGCGGGCGGCGCGCTTGGGCATCAGACCCTTCGCCAGATGCGCTTGGCCGGCGTGCCACTGTTCGCGCCACTTCACCCATTCCTCTGTGCCCTGAGGGTGCGGGTTCGCGGCGTTGATGTCATGGGCATTGAGCCCGGCCATGTAGCCGGCTGCGCCTGCCTGGTGCAGCGCCTGCTTGGCCGCTTCGTCGTCACTCAAAACAGGCAGCGGCGCGTCCTGTGGGAACAAGTCATCCTGATACACCGGGATGTTCAGGACGGCGCGCATCCGGATGTAAGCGCGTTCCTCGGCCACCACCTCGTCGTGGTCGCGCACCATCTCATCGACCACACGCACCAGCGCCTTCATATCGACGCCGGCTTTCTTGGCCGCTTTCTTTATACTTGAGATGGTGCCGCGCTTGCTGGCCGCCTCGTCCATGACTTCGCGTAGGTCGCGCTTGGCATCGGCTAGGCGGCGGCCGTAATCACGCACCTGCTCATCTGTCGGCTGGGTATTGTGGCCTATGCCGGGGTCGGCACGTCGGCGTCCTCGTGGCATGTGTGTCCTCGTTGTCGGGGGGGTAGTCACTCGACCGCAGCGACTGCCGCGGGCTGGGCACGGCGCACACGTAAACGTGTAGGCGACCCTGGGCGGCGTTTTTGGCCCATTCCGCCAGGCCCAAACGTGTGCGTCACAAGCACATCTAAAGTGATGTGCTCCGTTTCGGGCTTGTCACGGGCGATGATTGCGAGCCGGGCCCAGTGGTGACGCGGTATGCCGGTCCTGGTCCAGTTCGTAACGCCTGAGCGGCCGACGCCAGTAAGCGCGGCTACGCAATGAGTGCCACCTAGGGCTCGGATAATATCGGCTGCGGTCATGTCGTTTGTTTGCCAGACTGTATGGCAATCTGGCAAGCGGATTGTGGCGCACCTGGAATTTGTTACCGAATGACAGCCCAGGCTTGTTACGGGTATGGGGGTCCCATGCCACGCAAATCAGACCCCAACCGCCCCATCCGCCGCCATGGAAAAGAACGCTACAAAACAGAGCGGGAATTGATGGTCGGGCACCGCCTGCGCGTCCTGCAGGCGGAACTCGGCAAAAACGACGCCGCCATGGCTGAGTTCGTGGGGGTGTCGCGACAGTCATGGAGTGCTTGGTGCACTGCTGAGAACCGGATCAGCGACGCCGCCGTTGAGACACTAATAGATAAGACTGGCATCACGTCCGATTGGATATTTTTCGGCCGCGGCGCCGGCCTGCCGGTCGCGCTGTTCACCCGGCTGCAGGGGCGGGTCGAGGGGCTGGACCCAGATGACACGCAGGTCCGCGTGATGCTGATAGAGGGGCCGACTAAGGCCGAATAGCTGGCTGGAATAAATTTGGGAATAAAATAGGCGCCGGGAGGCGCCTTTTTTACGTTGGGGCAGCCCCCTCTTTGGGGGGCTCAGGGGCAGGCCTTGGGCGGCCGTCCCCGCCGTTCCCAGCGGCGGCGCCAGCACCGGCCGGCACCAGGCGGTCGCCATTCCGAGTGCTCTGAGGGAATTTCAATTTGTAACGATTTGTTGATAACGTCATCGACATGGCACTTTTCGGTTGATTGGTTGCCAGACTGTATGGCATTAATGATTGCGAAACAAGCGGGACACAGGAAGTTGCGACCCCATCCTGGTCGGATTTTTCGGATCAGATGAGACGGTAACATGACTGCCGCATGACGCAACCGCGACAAATTCGTTGCAGATGCCGCATGACGCAGCCAGACACTGGCAACCTATTGTTCCCGTTGGTTTTTGTGCAGTCACAAAAATATCACCGCTGCATGCGGTGCTGGAGCCAAATGGAACACCACCAAGAATGGTCGGGAATAATCCGCTCGCTTGAGCGTGCCCGCGACCAGGCATTTGAAAACTGTGGCCGCCTGGAACTGCCGTTAGAATTGCGTTTCAGCAATTGGCAGGTGGGCGAGAGGGCGAGCCAAATACTGCGCTGCATCACAGGGGACCAGTCGCCGCTGGTGCACGCCACATGCTGACACACCCCACAGCACGGCTGCTGCAGCCGGCGTTGGAATCCCTGATGTCTGTCAGACAGTTGGTCCTACTGCTCGAACTAAGCAGGCTGGACCCCGCACGGCGCACCGTCAAATCCTGCGCTGCAGCGATGGGTGTGGCCAAGCCCATTGTAACACGCGCGTGCGATGCGTTGGCAGCTATGGGGTTGGTCGCCCGAAGGGTGGCGGACCACGATGCGCGTGTGGTCATTATGAGCCTCACCGATGAGGGCCGTGTCCTTGCCAACCAGTGCACGCCTACGCGGCCGCACTGGCAGGACGGGGAGGCAGCTTAGTGGGCGCTGGCATCGCTGCGCTGGCGACTGTCACGGCAGCACTGTGCGCCGTAGGAATCGCAATGGGCGTGCCTGTGTGGGCCGTCTGGCTGTTCGCATCTCCGGTCGGGCTGTTAATCGTGGCGTTGGTGGTGGACGCGCTACGCCCATCCTTGCGCCCGCTGGGGCCAAGTAAGTTGGGCGGTCCGATCGTATGATACGGCACCCACTCGATACTTGTTGGCCACCGCTGCGATACATGGAGCCTGCATTGCAGCGCGATCCGACCCCAGAGGCGCTGGCGCTGGAACGGCAGGTCATCGCCGACGCCGTGGCTGAGGCTGTCGAGATGCACCCGCACCTCAATGACACCGCAATTGCACTTATCGTCACACAGGGTGTTGGGGCGACTGACCACACACTCGATGAGGTGCAGAATTTTATTCGCAACCACCTGACGCTGAGGCTGGAATATGCCTGACACCGACGATTTCAACTGGACCATCGACGTGACGGTGGCGGACCGCAAGACCCTCGTGGGGGTGCAGGTGCAGCCAGACGGGATGGTCTCACTGGCTCTGGAAACGCATGACGGTCGCGGCCGCCAGATTGGCTACCATCAGTCGCTCATGACAGAGCAGGCGCTGACCGAGCTTTCCGCCAATCTCGCGCTGGCGCTGCTGCAATTGCGCATGATGGCTGAGATGGAGCCCACCCATTGACCGCTGTTGATTTTGTCGGGTGGGCGCTGCTGGTCATCTGCCTGTGCGTCTCGCTGCGAGGTATCGTCTAATAAGGGAACGTCCGTGAACGTATTCGAGGAACTGGCTAGGGTGAATGCCCAACTGGACGGGCTTTATGCCTCGTTGGAAGCGTTGGAAAACGCGATAGCTGACTTACAGGAACGCCGCGATACGCTTGAGCGAGATGTCGAGCGCGCCGGCATGGAGTGCGCGGCATGAACGACATCGACCAGCACGAACCACCTCTGAGCAACGAACTGCGCGACATCGCGCAGGACCTTGCGCGCCTGATACACGGTGGCGCTATCGTCGGCACTACTGACATCGGCAAGCGGATGCTTGAGACTGTGAAGCACCGGCTCTTGATAGCGAGCGGGCAAGCATACTCGATGGAGCACCCAGACCGGCGCCAGCCTCGCCCTATATCAGATGTGGTCCGGTGCATAACTGCATCTCGGCTGATGCTGTCCGGATACCGGATGCCGCGCTGATGGCGTTCCACAACGTCCATGACGGGACGCCGGAGTGGCACGCCATCCGGCGCCAGAACGTCGGCGCCAGCGAGGTGGCTGCACTGTTCGGCGAGCAGCCTGATTTCGCCCAGTCTGCTTACACGCTACACATGGTCAAATCCGGCCGGATACCAACGCCGCCGGTGGATGACGGGCCTGGGAGCCGTGTCTGGTTCGGCAAATACCTCGAACCCACCATAGCCCGGATGGCGGCGGCCATGTGGGGGTGGTGGACTGACAAGGGGACATACTGCACCGACGACACCACCCCAGGAATGGCAGCATCGCTTGACTATATCGTGCGCGAGCCTGGCCCAGACGAGATAGCCAAAGGATACACTGGGCCGGGCGCACTAGAACTTAAAAACGCCGACTGGCTTGCGCACCGCAAAAGCTGGGACGGGGGCGACCCGCCTATGCACATCTTGTTGCAGCTACAACAGCAACTGGCGTGCAGTGGCTACACCTGGGGCTGCATCGTGTGCCTGGTCGGCGGCAATCAATTGGTAAAGTATCACTACGTGCCGCGCCCAAGGATCATCGACGCCATTCGCGAGCGTGTGACGCAGTTCTGGGCTGACGTGCGTGCAGGTAAAGCGCCGCCGGTTGACGGCACTGACAGCACCGCTGCGGCGTTGAAAGTGCTGTATCCGTCACTCGGGGACGATGAGCCGCTTGACCTGATGACGCACAATGAGGCCAGCGAGGCCGCTGCCCAGTTCATGATCGCCCAGGCAGACAAGGCGAGTGCTGACGCGCGATATATCGAGGCACGCAACAGGCTTGAGGGAATCCTGCAAGGCCGCCGTCGCGCCGTATGCCAGGGCTTTTCCATCAACGTCGCCGTCACGCCTGACAATCCTGGCCGCGTTGCTATGCCGGGTGAAATCATCGGCAGGCGTGCTGGGTCGAGACGGTTCACGGTCAGAGAGGTCCAGAACTAGAGGATTTCTGCGCCTTACCTAACTGCGGCGCAGCGACGTAACACAAAGCACGGAATATAAATGAGCGACATCCCAGCATGGCTCGACGATGGCCCGCCGCCGGATATGCACAACGGCCCACCTGCCAGACGCGACGGTAGCCGCAGCGGATACCAACGCCGACAAGAGCCTGAGTTCGATGTCGGCGTGGCTGCGCAGGATTTCTATGCGTGGCTCGACGACAGGGCGACCAGGGCGGCATTTAAGACGATGCTGCCTGATACCATCGACCTGGACGTGTTTATTGCCACCGCGAAAACAGCCGTCCTGAACAATTCCAAATTGCTCGCGCCAAACCTACGTGAGTCCCTACTCATCGCCGTGCAGCGCGCCGCAGCGCAGGGCCTGCCGCCAGACGGCAAGCATGGCGCCCTGGTGCCGCGGTATGACACAGAGGCCCGCCAGTATCGCGTGGCCTGGCAGCCCATGGTCTGGGGCATCGTCAAACTGGGCCGGCAGACTGGCGCCATCAAAAGCATCCGGGCTGTGATCGTGTTCGCCGGCGAGCGGTTCGAGATAGAGGCGGGGGATGAGGACCGATACAGCCACCGGGTTGACCGGGCGATTGTCGAGGAAGCATATGCCGCTTTGAACGGTGGGCGCGACCAACATGGCAATGTCATCGTGCGCCCTGACGAGTTTATGCGCCGCATCGACTGCGCATACTGCATAATCACCGGGACGGACGGCACTGTCACCAAGCGATGGATGACGCGCAGCCGTATTATGATGGTGCGGAACTCATCCAAGGCGGCTAAGGGGCCGTGGGCGTCGGCATTCATCGACGAGATGGTTGCAAAGACGGTGATTTTATTCACCACCAAACACGTTGACCTCGATGTGAATAACCCAGCGACCCAGCGATTCCGGTTGGCCCTTGAGACAGACATGGCTGCCGATTTCGACGCAATCACCGCGGCGCCGGATGTTCCATCTCTGCCGGCGCCGGGCACGCGGCTTGACATGTTCGAGGAAATGCTTGGGCGTGCGGCGCAGCGTGAGCCTGTGCATACGGCCAGACAAGAGCCACCACAGTCGCCGCCTGATAGACATGCGCAGCGGCCCCCGGATGACGTGCCCGCCGATACCGACACGCCGCACGCACGGGCCCAGGAACGCCCACAGCCGGCGCCGGCTAGCACCCTCCCATCTGTGGACCCAGAGGTGGCGGCAGGCCTGCGCGCTCAGGTGGACGCCGCCATTGCTGGGTTTGCCACCGCCACCGCCGAACAGGTGAGGCGCACCACTGACAGTGACCGATACAAATATCTGGTGCGCCAACTGATCGCCGGGAAGATGATCCAGGACATTGAGCGGCTGACACACGCCGCCAGCGCGAGGAATGAGCCGTGAAGATTATCAGCCTACGCATACAGGTGCCGGCTAGCGACGACGCATCCGCGCGCGCCGTAAAAACCATCCTGACGGATCACATCCGCATGTTGGGGACGGTAGAAGAAACATCGCCGGATGAGGTGCGACAGAGGCGTCTGATCGAGCACCCGGAGCAGATGCACTTTGCTCTGGCCGACGTGAAAGAGGGCGCTGAGACACGCGCGGCAAAGAAGGCGAAGACTCATGTCTGACGCGAAGCGCGTAAGCGGCGGCGCCTCTCCTGCGCCAGTGCGGGGGGTTCGCCTCAGTAGTGCAGCTATGATCGAGGCTAGGCGGCTGGTGGTGCGCTGTATGGCGCAACGTGGCGGCGTCTTAGAAATCTGTCTGCTCGACGATGATGATCCAGTGGGCGCGGCTTGTGCGCTTATTGTGTGCCTCGATATGGCGTCAGATGGGTTGTGCACACACGAGAAACTGTCCGATCAAACCGGACGGTTCACGCTACTGCCTGCGGGGTGGACGCTGCTGGGGACGATGGGCAATGCTTGAGCCGCGAACCTTGCGTAGCCGCATCCTCGACCTGCTGGGCGCATACATGGGCCTGGACTGGCGCACCCTGCGCGACAACACTCCGCTAGCTCTGCCGGAGCGGTTGATGGACGCGATGGTCCTGCAGATTGACTACATGATGATGGGCCAGCCTCTCTCGCTACCGGATGACGCGCCGCGCGTGGCGGACGCGCAGACCGTAGGGGATGTGTTGCGGGCGGTGGGGGTGGGCGATGAGTGAAGAGTCGCGCTGGCTCGCCCCGGATGCCGCCGCTGCATACCTCTCTGTCCGGGTAGACGCCCTGGGCCGCCTGGTGCGGCAGGGGCGCATCCCAGCACCATCATACGCCCTGGGCGAACGGTCCCCACGCTGGGACAAACTGAAACTTGACGAGGCTTTCGATGGGGGCACAGGGTCCACCGACCCACGCACAGCGAGTGCCGCCAATGTCCAGAAAATACTCTCGAAAGGCCGGGCGCGTCGTCAGATACACGCGCGCTGACGGCACAGCGGTCGAAAAGCATTATCCGCCGTATCGTGGCAAACAGCGGGCACAGGACCGTGACACCATCGGCGCACTGATCGAGGCATTCGAGCGGTCCCCAGAATATCAGCGCCTCGCGCGCACCACCCGCCGCGGATATGACACATACCTGCGCGACCTGACCGGACTGGAACGGGTCGCTGTCAAAGCAATCACACGCCGTGAACTGATGGAAGCGCGCGACGCCATAGCGCAAGCCCGCGGGGACGGCGCCGCGGCTGGTTTCAGCCGGGCTGTGAGCACACTATTCGGCTGGGCGGTTGATAGGGGGTGGATTGACCACACCCCCGCCGGGCGGATGCGTAAGGGGTTGGCCTCGGGCCATCTGCCAGCGTGGTCTGAGGGGGACGTGCGCGCGGCTCTGGGGGGGCTTCCGGAGCACTTACGGCGCGCGGTGGTGCTCGCGCTTTATACCGGTCAGCGACGGGGCGACCTGATCACCATGCCATGGTCAGCCTATGACGGCTCGACCATCCGGCTGGTGCAGGGCAAGACATCGCAGGCGTTGGTTATACCGGCGCCGGCAGAACTGCGCGCTGAATTGGACGCGTGGCGTCAACAGGCAGGCTCGACCATGATCCTGGTCAACAAGTTCGGGCGCCCCTGGCTGAACGGTTCCAACCTCTCCAAACAACTAGGCGGTGCCCTGGCAGCCATCCCTGGCATCCCAGCCGGGCGCAACATCCACGGGCTGCGCAAGCTGGCGGCGACAAGGCTCGCTGAGGCTGGCTGCACTCCGCACGAGATAGCTTCGATAACTGGCCACCGCACGCTCGCTATGGTCGCGCTCTACACGCGATCAGTGGACCAGGAACGGGCGGCAGAAGCCGCGGTCGTTAAGCTATCGGAGCACCGGCACAAACGCTGATACAAAAAATACAAAATACCGCAAAAGTGGCAGATTTCAGCCGTCACACGTGACAGCAGGAATTGTGCAATCCGCTGTTTTCTAAGGCTCTCGGGAACAAAAACATTCCGGACCTGTCCCGTTCTGGCACCTGGGGTAATCGTGAGCCTGTGAATTTTGCTCTTGCATTGTCCGATAAATCCGGACATTGTTTGCGCATGGCAAGGGGATTGGCCCCGGCCGAAAAGGGATAGCCCTATGAGCGTAAAGCAGAAGCGCCGCCACTTCCTGAACATCGCCCAGAAGATGGAGCGGTCTGGCAATATATCAGCCGCACGGATGGCTGAGAAATCAGCGCGGTATTACCAACTGATCAGCCGCGGTGTGATCACCGTCACCCACAGGAAAGCAGCATGAGAGGTGAGATTGAGGCCTGAGCGGTTTAGGGAATGCGCCCGGTTGCTGGGCTGGTCGATGCAAGAGATAGCCAGCCGGCTTGGGATGAATGAGCGCCAGGTGCGGCGCTGGGCAAGTGGCCAGTATCCTGTTCCAGACAAGGTGGCCGACTGGCTTGAGCGTGTGGTGACCGCCGTCGCAGGCGTGCCACCACCGCCCCCGCCGAGAGGCTAGACCACCTCGGCATGGTCCGGTGCGCCCACCAGCGCCCGGCCATAGGTGACCACCACATCGGTGCCGTAGTGGGTCACCTGGAACTGTTCGGTGCGATAGTCGCCCGCCAGCACCGCCCTCAGTATCGTCTCATCGCCGCGCGCAACGGTCAGTTCACCCAGGCCTGGCTGCACCGATCTCACCAGCACTGACAGGTCGCGCCCATCCCAGGCGCTGTCCACCCCTATCTGGCTGTCACGGCTGATGCCTCGGATGGTTCCAGCGAACCGCATGCCCGCTCCCTTCCCGAACTCAAGCATGCCGCTGTGCAGCCGGATCGTGGCGCCGGCGTCCACCGCGGCGTCGATGTCCACCCGGCCGTGGGCAACCACCGTAATGCCGCCGGTGCCAGTCACTCGTTCGAGGTGCACCACCCCTGCGTTGGCCGTGATCTGCCCGTCGTTCCGCACCTCGCCCGGCACGCTGTATTGGTTCGCGCCATAAAAATAGGCGGTGGCACTGCTGCCGACCGCCTTCACTTCGCCCAGATTGTGGAAAGCGCCGTATCTCAAGCCCACCACAAGCATGCCGTTCGTCACGATGCAGCCGTGGTTCTCGATCTCGCCGCGGATGGCGAACATTTCCACCCTACCGCCGCCCTCGATCACCCATCGGGCCCGAACGCCCAGCACCAGGCGGCCGTTGGGCTCGACCCTGATCAGCGAACCATCGCTGAGCGACGCCCCGCGGTTGTAGGTTCGCGCCACGTTGACATCTATTGTCTCGATACGCTGTGCCATCGTCCCCTCCGTAACGGAGGCAGATTGCCAGCATGCGTGGCAACGTCATTTCACTTTGTTGTGGGCCGCCGGCGTTGCCGCTTGGGTGGATGCAGCCGTGCTGCCTGGAACTTTGGGCTTTCAAAGCACGGGTTGCTGCAGACTTGTGCAATGCCGTAGCCATGCACTGCACGCGCGCCGCGGCTGCTGCCCTCGATGCGGGCGCCGCACACCCAGCAGGTCAAATCCTCGTGTTCGCCTGGTGGCGAGTAGTCTGCCGCCCCTGGGATCCCGGTGCCGGCGGCAGTCAATGGCCATGCCGTTCGGCCGGGACGCTTTGAGCCAATGCTTTCTGCGCTAGTTCAATCGTCCCCATTTTAGCCGCGCTGCCGCTGGATGAGCCAAAGTAGTAATTCACCACCGCGCCAGCCATGGCGACCAGGGCCCCCAGTATCAGGTCAACGCCCTGTGTGTCAGCCCCCTTGCCCAGCCAGATAACGCCGTAAAGCACCCCGAAAAACCCGGCCATGATGACCAGCGCCAGGGTTGGCCCGACCCATGCAGTCGAGGACCCGGCGGTGGTCAGCGCGGCGTGTGAGTGCCTGGCGTCCTGCACGTCGAGCAGTATGGCCTTGAGGCGATCTGTCTCGGCCGCCCGTGCTGCGGCCTCTTGCTCAGCGATGATTCTGGCGAGTTCGACCCGGACCTGCGCCGCTGCCGCTGGGTCGCCCTGCAGTCGGTCCATGGCGGATTGGGGGTCATCGGTGCCGGTGACGGTGCGCACCACGTTGACCACTGCGTGCGCTGTGTCCTCGGCCTTATCGCCGCCCAGCCACCGGGCAATCTCAGGGACAAGGGAGAGGGCGATGGGGATGAGAGGGAGCATCTGTCACTCCGCTATGGGCAGGCACACCCGGCATAGATCGTGTGCAGGATGTGCACCACGGTCGCACCGGCTGTGACGCCACATATTGTCCATACAGCGAACCACACGCTGAAACACCGCCATGGATGCCGCATGCGGTTCGCCTTGCCTATCAACGCGCTGGTGGCCAGCGCAGCAGCCCACTCAACCATCCGACGAGTCCTGTGGTGACAAGTGTCGCCAGTGATGTGAGCAATGCCCTGATGACCACTTCCAGCCATTGTCGCCGCGCCTCTGTTGCCAGTCGTCGCTTGCGAACCCAGTCTCGATCCAGGTCCAGTTGCCGTTGTTCATCTATTGCCGCCTGTTCCGCAACCATTCGTTCCGCGCGCGTCTGCATTTTAACGGCCGTTTCACGAAAACTGTATTTCCGCGCGTCTGCTGTGCTATGGTCGCGGCCGCGGGGCGCCCCTACCGGGGTGTCCATGGACGCTCTGGACACAGAGGTCCAGTCCTATACTGTGTAGCGGTCATCACGCGGCTAACCTCCGCGGGGTGGGCGTAGGGGGACGGTGCGACTTGCCCTCGGGCCGTCCCCTTACAGGGTTTCAATCCGCTACCATATCTTTCCGCAACGGCATACAGTTCCGTAGATTTGGGTTAATTTTTGACGCTTACGGCGACTGTTTTTCCGTGGGTGTTGCAACCTGAGCCTGTTTCGCTTTGGCCAGTTCCTGCCGGCAGCTAAGCGCATCAGCCCGTGCGCCGATCATCGCGCGAGTGATGTCAGATAAGGTAGCGTCCAACGCCCTCTGCATCGCGTCAGACTCTTGCGCAAGGCAGGGCGCTGGCGCAGCGAGCGCCAGGATGATAGCAAGTCGTTTCATTTGTCGGGTGTTCCTTGTCGGGGTCGGCAGCATTAACAGCCGGTCACGCCGCTGCCGATGTTGTCCAGGATGGTGACCGCTGTGCTGGATGTGCCTGCATATGCAACCAGTTTGGCACTGCCCGCATTGGTGCCGCAGACCAGTTCGATTTTGCCCCCGCCGGCGCCTGGCGCGGATGCAGAGGCTGTCATTTTCGGCAAGCCGACTGCGCCCGCCGTTAAGGTGAGCGACGCCGTGCCGATCTGAAATTTGCCATCAATTTTAATTGTGTCGCCTGCTGACCATGATGTGTTGAGTTCGGCGCCGCTGCCTTTCGTGCCGGCCGTGCTGTTCAGCGATGAGAACGCCACCGCGCCGCCTGGCGTGCTGGATGTCCACCCGCGCTTGATGACGCTCACTGTAGCCACCGCGCTGCCGCTGAGTGTGGCCACTTTGACAATGTTGCCGTAAACGTCGCCCAACACCTCGCCCACTGTGTAACCTGAGCCGCCGGCGCTGACCGTAGGCGTGCCGGACAGCGTGCTGTATGGGGCGCTGAGGACCATCCCACCGCTGCTGCCGTCTATCTTGCCGAACCCAGCCTGCACAGCGCCGGTGCTGGTGATGGACATACCGGGGGAGCGCCACGCAAACCCGCCGCCCTGCACGCCGGTGCCGCTGAAATCAATGGTCTGTAGGTCTATGCCGCCGGCGAGCGCCGCGGAGTCTGGGTCATTCCCGCGACGCGCTGTGAGCAGGTAGCCGTCAGGGTCCCCTGGCCACTCACCGGCGCCAGAACCGACCAGCATAATTTCCTTGGCGCCAGCACTGGCGCCGGCCTGCGCGCCGAACATCAGCATGCTGTCGCGCGTGGTGCCGTGCGCGGCATGGCTCTGTTCCAATACCAGTTGCAACACGGCGAAATAACTCGCCGAACTGCCGGACAGCATTTCCGCGCCGATTTCGGTGCCGACGACGCCATTATAGTATGTCCCGCCTGTCCCCAGTTTCACGCGCGGGTTGGCGCCGAATATCGCGCCATATCCGTTCTGGGTGAGCCCGAACCCAGACGATGAGCCGCCAAGGTTATGGTTGCCATAGACCTGACCGCCGATGCCAACGAACCCCTCGGCCGAACTGTTCAGCGTGGTGGCGCCCGTCGTGTTGACCTGATAGCCATACGCCCGCCGGCCGCCCGTCCATCCAGCGGCCAAGTTGTGGGCAATCATCTGGATGTTCAGAACCCCATCGGGGTATGCGGCCGTGTCGCTGGAAACTGCGACATACAGGTGGGAGCCTCGTGTATCTATCCCAGCCGCTAGACCACTCTCCGTTCCGGCCAGGTTCGCTGACAATTTTATCGGCTTGACGTTATCTGTGCTGCCAGAAAGCGTGATCGTGCCGTTCGTGTTTTCCAGCGTCGTGACCTTGACCACGCCAGCCCCTTTGGGCGTCAACCTTATATCGACATCGGTATCAGTGCCGCTGGCCATCAGTTGCGGGCCATTGCCAGTGCCGGCCGGGGCGAATGTGAAATAGTTGACCGGCGTGCCGACGCCGTTGACATCGAACACCCCCAGGTTCGACAGGCCGCTATTCCGTATCCGCACCAGCCCAGCAGTGGAACCGCTGCGCAGGTCCAAATTGGTGCCGGTTCCAGCAGCCCGAACCATGCTGATGCTGCCGTTGTTTCCTATTTCCACGGCCTGGGCGCCATTCCCGCCCGTGATGTTCGCTGTGCCGGTGGTCGCGCCGGTCACGCCAAGAGTGCCCGCCACGGTCGTGTTGCCGCTGGACGCTGTGATGTTGAATTTGTTCGTGTTTATGGCGACGTTGCCGGATGCGGCCAGCGTGCCGAACGAGGCATTCACGCCGGCCGAAAGTATCTGGCTGACCGTGCCATAGGTGTAAGCCGTTCCTGTGCCGCCCTGTTGCAGCAACAACTTGTCAGTCGAGGCGATGGACGACGCCGCGCTGAATTGGCTGATTTGCTTGGTGGATTGCGCCAGCGCAGGGAACGCCAGCAGGAGCGCGATGGCAGTGTGCAGGAACAGGCGCATGGTGTCAGTCCTCAGCAACCGCCCACGCCGCCGCCGATGCCATCAGCGATCGTGGTGGGGGTGTTTGATGTGCCGGCGTAGGCAATAAGGCGCGCTGTGCCTGGCGTGCTGCCGCATACCAGTTCCAACTTGCCATAGTAGACGCCTGGGTTGATGGCGCTTGGGGCGCGGCGCAGCATGTAGAAGCTGCCGCTGTCACCCAACACGAATGCTTTCTGCCCACCCGCCCAGTATTCCAGCATACCGTTGTAATGCGTCAGGTAGCTGCCGGTCATGCCGTCGCCGTTGAACGACAGCTTGAGGCCGTCGCGCATCTTAATCGCCACAGCGCGGTTCAGGTGGTCGATGTATGGGTTGCTGCGCTGGCCGACACCTTGGCTCAGGTCGATGGCCGCGATTGTGTAGCCGGCGTAATAGGCGCTTATGACGTTGAAGAACGAGTCTTCGACGCCGCCATGTGTTGCATTCCAGTAGTCGCCGAACCCCACCTCGAACGGCTTGGTGGCATCCTTCTGATGCGTCCGCAGCACCACCTGCCGCGCGAACCGCCATTTGTCGGCATTATTGTCCGGCCCCTTGTGGTCATCAGCGCCGTTACCGTCGATGTCCAATTCGAGCCCGACGAGTGCGCCGCCTTTGCTGGATGGCAGGCCTGTGCGATCGGACAAAACCCACCAGTTGGCCCAGCCCTCAGCGATGTGGCGGCCAGCGGGGACTGTGCCATCCGGGACTTTGGCTGTGGTTTTCACCACGTGGGCATAGATAGCGCCGTGTTGGCTTCCGCCTGGGGGGGGTGCGAGGTCCGCCAGGTTCTGGATGTATGCGGTGGCGCCTACGCCCCAGTAGTTGCTGGATGGCTGCCCATTGACCTGCACGCCCGCTTTGATGGCCGCTGTGGCGCCCTGTGCGCCACCTGTAGCAAGGTCAATCTGCTGGGTCACATCCAGCACCGGCTGGGCGCTGCCGGCATCGTCAGTGCCCGCTGACTGCATTTTGACCAGCGGTCCAGTCGCGCCGTATCCGAATCTGAAAAACTCGCTCTTGCCTTTGATGTCGAGTGCCTTACCCCACCCGCCAGTTGTCTCAGGCAGCACCGTGACCTTGAGGCTGTTGCTGGTCCCGAATGTGGTGGTCTGCGCGAGTGCCGGTGCTGTCGCCAGCATCATGGCCAGTAGGAAACGCATACGGTCATAGCTCCGCGTCGAGGGATGCGACATCGGTTGAGCCGATGTCATTGAGCAGGCACGGGCGGAACGTCGTCAGCCCAGTGAACCCAGTCCAGTTGAGCGTGAGGCCGCCGGTCTGGTCATCATAGTTGGCGATCGTAGGCGCCGTAGTGCTGGTGTAGTTTCCGTCACCAGGGAAGTTCATCGTCACAGTGCCTGACCATGTGATTGTCGGCTCTGTCCGCATGGCAACCGGCAGGCGGCCGCCGACAGTGCACGCTGTTGTGCTGGATGACCCGCCAGTCAGGCCAATGGGGATGCGGGTGTAGTATCGCTGGCACAGCAGCAGTTCGAGCCCCTTTGGGCGCCGCTCAGGCAGCAGGTCCACCGCGCCGTCCTGGATACACACGTCAGTAATTTCGAACGTGTCGGTGGCGTTTAGGGGCAGGTTTATGGTGAAAATTATGTGGTCGTTATTGTCGCTGCCGAACGTCTTACCGCCAATGCCGGCCAGCGTTTTCGTGAACGTGAACCGCTGCCAGGATGAGGTGACGTTGATGTTGCTACTGGAACTGTTCACCGTGCTACTGGGCGAGCCGCCCGTGCCAAAGTTCTGGGACAGCAGCAAGGTCAGCGTGCGGGAACTGTCGGCTTTGGCATAAAAACTGATATTCACCTCGCGGCCGGAAAAGTGGTGCACCCCCTCGATGCGCTGCTGTAGCTGGCGGAATGAGCCGCCAGTCCCGGCAGTGCCGCGGGTGATCTTCATGCTATTGCGGATACCGGCATCGAGCAGCGTTGAGTCCGTCACTGCTTCCTGGGTGACGGTGAATGCACTGCCAGAGCCGTTGTAGTTAATCCGCCAGCGGTCGAGCAGATACGAATTGGATGCCGGCGTGGTGAGCGACACACCGCGTTGGGCGATTTCCATACGGCCGTTGATGATGGCATTCCGTAGGCCGGACGCCGAACCCGCATTGAAGCTGGTCACCCCATGGACCACCCCGGCCAGTTCAATGCCTGTGGTGGGGTGAATATAAACCCGGTTCTCGGCAGGCAGGTCGCTCAGGACATAAACCAGCCCCGCCGTGAACGTGATGCGTGACGTGTTGTTGCTGCTGTTGCTCAGAACAGTGGTGCGCGCCAGGGTGTCGGTAGCTGCGTTTGTGAATGCGCCGTGGCCACATTCCCACTGCGTCCCGTTGGTCAAGAAATAGAACGCAAGGTCGCCCGATGTGATGAAATCGGCGAACCCCACCCGCCCCGTGATGGGGCCGTTCAGGTTGATGGTTGCGCTGTTGCTGGGGTTGGTGGTCGTCTCGACCACAAAGTTACCAAGCATGGTCAAAGCCTCTCGAACATAGAGCCTTGATACGACCGCACCCCTGTCGCGCGCATGCTGAAATTAACGTCCTGCGCATCTTTCAGGCGGCCAAATACAGCCTCATAGCCGATGGCGCTTGAGTTGATATCAGGGACAAACAGCACATTGCCACCCAGCCGGGCCAGGCGGTCGAGTTCACCGACGTAGGCGTATGACTCGCTGTCCACCACAGCGGCGAGCATAAAATTGTAAACACGCTGCACCCACCTCTGGGTGGGGAACTCCTGCCCGCCACGGCTTCGCAGTTCCGATATGTCATCACGCCGGCCATAGGTGGACTCAATGGCGGTGGCATATTCTAGGATGAACAGTTGGCCGGCGAATGCCAACGGCACGTTCAGGAAGCCGTCTGTGTTGCTGTTGTCGGTGATGGCGATGGTCAGGGTGTCGCCGGTATAGTCCTGGTCAGCAACCACCACGACCTGCCTGTAACCTGCGATGGGCCCTGTGGTAGTGGTTGTCCACACGGTGCTGCCGCCATCTTTGAGCGTCCACACAATCGAGGCGCCAGATGTCAGGTTAGTCCGGAATATACCCGCGGCGCGGAATGTCAGGTCGCTGCCGAATGCAATGGTCAGGGTCTCGTCGGTCTCGCCATCCTCTGTCTGCCAGGCGGTGCTTTCGGCGCCGTGGTCGGTTGCCACGTTGGTCGCCGGCAGTGCCGTTTCCTCGTTGGTGGCTGTGATGGTGGCCGTTTTCACGTAATTGGAATAACCAAATGCCGTCTGCGCGGTCATGTGATCACCGTCAAGGTCATGTGCATGTCAGCCGATCGGATACCTCGCCCAACCACCTGGACGATTTTCCCTGCATCGAGGTCAGCGAACGGATAGGTGATCTGAATATAGTCGCCGAACGTCAGGTTCATGCCCAGCCATATCGGCACTGTCACGTCGTATGACCGTATTCCGTTCTCGAACAGTTCGCCGATGTCGATTGCGACCTGATCAGCGTTCGCTTTGGCCGTCAGCATGCCACCGAACGGGGGGGGGTCGTTTGCGTTCCGCCAATTTGCAGCGACTGTGCCAGAATACCACTCAGCCATGAGTTCAGGTTGACCGATATACTGACGCCGGGCTGCCGTGGCAGACGATGAGACGCCTGTTTTCATTACGGTATAGTTGTGTCGATACGCAACCCGGATGCGCTTGGGCGGTGGGAACACCACGTCAGGCACCGCGCGCGGCACCAGGTCGATTATGGTGGCTTCGTCGAAATAGGCGTCAGGGGTGGCGTCGGCTGGGATTTTGCGCAGGACAAAGCACTGCAGTTGCCCGTCCGGTGCTGGCACCAGTTTGGCTCCCATCGAGCCAAGCAGCCGAGATACCGCCGTCACACCATCCATGGACTCGCCGGGCGGAATGAATATGCCGCCTGGATACGGATAGTCCGTTGCCGCGTCGGTAAAACTGGCTGTGTCGATGTTGGTGGACGGTATCGCCATGTCCTCGGTGAGAATGTATCGAGCGATATTGGCCGCCATGGTGACGAAGCCGGCGGTTGAGAAATCGCCAGCCACATCTGCCGTGATTTCCAGTCCGCTCGCTGGCGTCGAGCCTAACTGGACCAGGCCGCGGCTGTTGTCGGTGCGATATTGGCCGGCTGTGGTGCTGCCGCTGTAGAGGTCTGACGTGTCAGCCTGGAACGTGATGGTGGTCGCACCACCCTCATAGAGCGCATTCACGGTCCCTGGGCCATCGTTGTATTGCCAGATATTATTGGTTCGGTCGATGAGCGTCAGGGGCACGTTGTAGCAGGTGCCGCGGGCATAGGGCTTATTTATGCCGGCCAGTTCGGTGTCGCCCTCATAGCTGCCAGTGCCAGCATATGTCCTGGTCTGCAGTGTCTTTTGCAACCAGTAGGACGGATCACGTAGGGGAACCTCAAGTTCAAATTCAGACAGCAGCCAGGGCATAGCAAAGCCGCTGAATATCGTGGTTAGGTCACCGAAATCGGGGTCCAGCCAGATGCCCCTATCATCGTCCCAGGTTTTCTCACCGTAACGGATAGTCACCTCTCGACCGTCCGCGTTCCATTCCACCGCCGCGGTGTCGAAATAGCCGTCAACGTTGACCAGTCGCACAGAGCCCCAGCCCCAGGTGGCCGCTACCTGCCCAGGGTCGATGGGGCACCTCGCATCGAGTTCGAAAGCCTCTTGCATCCACGGTGGGTATGCAGTGACTGGCGTGCCGGCGGTTCGATATCCGGCGTCGCTGTAGGTGAGTGTCGAGGCATATTCCAGGTCCTCAGCCAGCAGCGACAGCGTGCCGATGGCGTGCGTGCCGATGCCTAATGCAAAGTCAACCGGGGCGATGCCGGGCGCATATACGTCGATGTCGATGGTAAAGAACGGACGCGTGCCACTGTTATGCCCCAGAGGCAGGCCGGTGCCCGCGCCGTCGCCTAGATAGAACCCAAAGGGGTCGATTACAAAATGGCCGCCATCACCTACCAGTGTCGGCATAGGTCACGTCCTATCGGCTGGCGGTCCATTAGACCCGTGGCGCAGTTCAGCCAGGATGTCGCGCAGTAGTTTGGCCATCTCTGCCTGGCTGCCCACGATGGCCTGAGTCTGGGTTTTCATGCCCTCTGTGAATGCAGCCGCGATCAGCCCATCAGGGGACATGGCAGAGATTGGCCGCAGGGCATCCTCGATGCGCATAACGGTGTCGGCGTATCCCTTGCCGCTGCCGAACACACCGCGCGCGGCTTGCCGCAGCGTCTCCGCGAACGTGGTCAGTTGGCTGATGGCGCCAAAGTCTCCAGCGGCGGCGCGGCCGCGGATGTCCTCGAACTGGGACGATGCCAGGCGCAACTGTGCCTGAGCCGAGAGCGGCGACTCAGAGCCGAACGACAGCCCGCGCGCATACTGGTTGATGCCTGTCAGGACTGATAGAGCATTGGCTGTGGCCGCAGTCATCGCCTGCGCCTTCTGCGTCTCGGCCTGGCGGGTCTCAGCCAAGATGCGGTCATTGAACTGCACAGTGATCGCAACCCGCTCCTGCTGCAGCGTGCGCTCAAGCAGCGCCATCTGGTCGGCATAGGCCTGGGACGTGCGGAAAGCCTCGCCGTATAGGCCAACCAGCCAGCCGTGCAGTTCCAGACGCTGCTTGTTGGCGTCCTGATCGAACCCGAACAGAGCGGCCGCCTGCTGGTCGAACACGTTGCCCGTGCCCTGGCCAAGCGCGGTCAGGTAGCGGGCATTAAAGCCCACATCCATGTCCCACATCTGAGACGCCAGTTGGCTCTGCACCTGAGCCATTGCCTGGTCCCGCGCTGCCGTCAGTTCCTTTTCGGATTGGATCAGCCGGGCCGTCATGTCGGCGTTGATGTTGCCGGCGGCCAGCATGTCACCCGCAGCCTTGATGGCCTCGTTGAACTGCTTAGCAACCTCGTTAATCTGGTCCTGGAACGTCTTAGCTGGCTGCACGCTTTTGATGAGCGAGTTCGCTGTTGTGTCCAGGAACCCCTGCGCATTCGCCATGGCAGATTGGAATGCCACCACCGCGTTTTGTAATTCTTCCGGGGAACTAAACGCGCGATCGGACACGATGCGATTGATGTCGGCGTTCGAGGACGAAAACCGGAACTGGCCGAATGCTGCGTTGAAGTCGCCGAATTTGCTGGGGTCCTGGAACCCGCCTGGGGTGTTGGTGCCAATCTGGCGCAGCGCGCCGATGCTGGCGATGGTCAGGCCAAGCGCGTCCATCAGTTTGTTGATGGCGTCGGCGCCCTGGACTGCCAGTTCACGACTGCTGGACGCAATCTGGTTGAACGACTCACCGACGTTCAACCTGCCGTCGCTGGTCATGTCGATGCCGGTGGTGCTGAACGCAGACGGTGCCTTGGGCCCGATCAGCCCACCGCCGCCGCCACCCAGCAAACCGCCGATTAGCCCACCGATGACAGTGCCAATGCCTGGGATTATTGACCCTATGGCCGCACCAGCCAACGCACCAGCGCCGGCGCCAATCTGTGGCGCTGGGCCGACCTTGCCCAGCGAACTCTGCAGGAACCCGCCAGCGAGGGAGCCTGCAGCGAACCCGCCGCCCACGCCACCCAGAACGCCGCTTAGGGTGGTGCCGGATAGCGCGCTCGACGACGCCGGAAGAACGGGCCCCTGCACGCCAGCAGCCAGTGGCGCGTATGCGGCCGCACCGGCAGAATTGAACACACTGGGCAGCAGTTCAGCGCCGATGCTGTTGAGCCAGGGGAACGCATTCTCGACTGTGCTAGTCAGGCCGCTCGCGCCGTTGGAAAGGAAACTCCACGCCCGGCTGCCCATGCTACCGATGCTCGACAGCGTGGACAGCGAGCCGAACAACCCGCCACCACCACCACCGCCATTGCCCATCGCCCCCAGGGCCGCGCCCAGCGTCGGCGCCTGCTGGCCTGTGCTGAACAGGGCGTTGCGGATGGGGTTTACCAGCGCAAGCTTGGCAAAGTCGCTGATGAGCGACGCCACGATGGCCTTGGCGATGTTGCCAAAGTTTACGGCAGCGCCAGAGCCAGACACGAATGCATCCACGATGCCCTGGCCCAGACGGTCAAACGCCGCGCCCAGCATGTCAGACACAGCCTGCACGCTGTTCTGCGCGTTCTGCAGACGCAGTGCGGCCTCTGTGCCGCGGTCCAGTTGCTCTGCATAGGTGCGCACAGCCTCGTTGAACCCCTCTTGATCGGGGCGCATCGACTTGAGCACTTCCGCCTGGGCACGCTGCAGGTTCGTGGCGCGCGCGATGGACGCGGCCGTGCCGTCATAGGCGTCGGCGATGCGTTCCTGTGCGTCGGCATTCTCGCGCGCGGCAACAATGGCGCTGTTGACGGCAGCGCGGTCACTCAGAGCCGCACGTTTGCGCGCCAGGTTCTCGACCACCTTGATTTGCTCAAGCAGCGCCGCGCGGACGGTTGGGTCTTTGGTCGTGTCGGCATAGTGCTGCGCCGATTTGGTGAGTTCCTGGACTTGCTTGTCTACCGCTGCGGTGTGGATTTCATAGGATGACTGCGCGCCGGATAGCTTCTCGGTGATGGCAACCTGTTCGCGCAGGTCGGCAATTGTCTTTGCCACCTCTTGCGTGCGCTGCTCGAACTCGGTTCTGCTGGTCGATGCCGCCTCGGTATTGGCGGCGATGTATTTGCGTTTGAACTCGGCCGCTTCTTTTTCACCCTGAATATTCAGTTCGCGGACCTTGTTCTCAGCCTCGATTTCCAGGCGGACGCGCGCGCGGCTTTCCTTGGATGCATTCAGCACACGCATCTGGGCATCGAGGGCGCGGTTTTGCTCAGCGAGGATTTTCGCATTCTGCGCCGCAGCGGCATTCGTATCGTTGAGGCCGCCCGATGCAGGGCCGGATGGTATTGGATTGGCCTGGCGCTGCAGGTCTATCAGTTCTTCAAGCGCGCGCTTTTTGGCGGCTAGTTCCTCGCGCTGCATTGTCAGTGTGCGGTTGGCAACGGCGCCAGTGGGCGAGCCAGCCTTGTTTATCTCATCCTCAAGCTTAAGGACCTGGTTGTTCAGCGCCATAATCTGCGCGCCAGGGTCCACGCCTTTCAGCGTTTGCGCCCACCGCTCAGTGGCGATGCGGAATGCATCAATGATGGCGATGACGGGCTTAGAGTTGGTGATCCGGTCCATAAATTCGGACCAGCCCACCCCAAGGTTCCGCAGTGCCTGCTGCATAGGCGAAAGCGACGACTCATTGATCCCGCGGATACGGGCGTCCAGCGCATCGAACGCCAGCCTGGCCGCGCCTGCCGCATCGCCTTGCCCGGTCATCGCCCGGATGGACTCAAGCTGCTTTGGCGTCAGAAAACTCAGCGCCTCATCTAACTTCTTAATCGCCTGATATGAGCCAGTTGCGGCCTCAGCTAGCCGTTCAGCCGCTACCTTGGCATCCACACCCAGCGCGACAGATGCGTCAGGCACCATGCGCGCCACGGTGCCGATGCCGGTCTGGCTCAGGGTGGTGCGACTCAGTTGGCTGACTACGGCACTCGCTTCGTCGCGCGCCACGCCTGCCTGAGACAGTGATTTGACAAACGTCTGTAGCTGGCCGGCCGACACCTCTGCGTCGCGCCCGACCGCTCGCAGCGAGACGCCGATTGCACGGGTCTCGCTTTCCATCTGTCCGGATTTTGATATGACAAGCGCCGCCGCGCCAGCCACCGCCACCAGCCCGGCCACGGCGAGGCCCGTGGGGGACAGCACGGCGCCAAACACGCGGCTGGCCGTCTGCCCAAGCGCCTGCAGCGCGCCGCCCTGGGCGGCCGCCATCTGGGCGACCTGGCTGCCTTGCTGCACCAGCGTGGTCATCACAGGCGCACCGGATGACAACTGGCTGAATACGTCGAACGACTGGATGCCCAGTTGACGCATCATGCTGGATGCGCCAGCCGTGCTGGTCGCCAGCCGCTGGTTCGACTGGTGCAGTTCGCCCTGTATCTCGATCAGACGCCGCTGCGCCTGTGTCGCCAGGGTCGCCGCGCGCTCAGCGTTCGGGCCGCCACGGGCTGCAATCGCCTGGAATCGCTCTAATTCTCGGGCAGTCTCACGCGCGGCCTGCCCCAGCGGATCGTATTTACGGGCGGCCGACTCTAGTTCGCGATTCTGCCGGGCGAATGCCGATGACAGGCGCCGGGTGGCCGTCTCAGCCTCATCGCCCACCATTTTATTGGCCGAGACAACCCTGGCTGCCGCCTCGCGGAACTCATCCGCGCCGCGCTTTGCCCCGGTCGCGTCTATCACCAGCCTTGTGACGGCTGTCTCGTTTGAGCCTGACATGCCGGGGGTCCACAACGATGTGATTGCAAAGCCAGCGCGAAATGCGCTTATGCTCCGCGCTCATGACAATTCAGATACGGATGGGGTTGGCTACGGCCGCTGTGGCAGCCAGCCTGATGAGCGCCTGTTCCGCACCCGATAGCCGCCCAGCGCCGCCTGTGGTCGAGTATCGGACCATGAGCGATGAGGCATGGGAGGCGCGGAAAGCGCAGGAAAAGCACATCAGAGACGCCGAACTAGACGCCATTCTGGCGCAGAACCAAATCGAGGCAGCGCAGGTCGAGCAGGAAATAGCCGCCACCCGCCGGCTGCACGGCAGCGCCGACCAAGCTCAGGCTCAGTGCCAGTATGAGGTGGCGGCCAGCCCCGCCAGCTATCAGGGGGGCTGGCTGTATCAGGCGGCTATGAGCAACCACCTGTTTGGCATGTGCATGCGGGCCAAGGGGTTCCCGCAGTAGTCATTTCTTCCTGCCGTGGCGCATGGTGTGCGCCTGCTGCCGCTTGAAGAACTCAAGCAGTTTGGCCGCCGCCTCAGCCGGGTTGGCTGGTGGCGGCTCTTTTTCTTCTTCCTCAGCGCCGCCCCATGGGTTTGTTTTCTTGAGGAAGTCGATTTTCCCTTTTAGAGCCAATTCCATCCGGCAGACGTTGGTGGTCATCGCCTGTTTGTCAGACCACCCCAGCCAGCCGGTGGCCAGTTCGTATAACTGCTCGACCAGTTGGTCGAGCGTCACTCGTTTCCCTGGTCGCTGTCGCCGCCCTTGGGTGGGGCGCCGTCATCCTCTGGCAATGGGCGGCCGCCGTTCATGAGCACCGCCACATAGGTCACCAGCGGCAGCAGCAGGTCATTTGTCAGACCGTGCCGATACACACGCTCCGGCAGCGCGGCAGCCTCTTTGTCTGAGAGGTCGAGCCCGAACCGCAGCAGGACGCAGATGCCCTCAAAGTCGGCGTCCACAATAGCCGTGCGAGCGTTTGCGATGCCCTTAAAGTGCCGGTTTATATTCGTCATCGCCTTGAGCGTAGGGCGCAGGAAACGATCCTGCCCGTTCAGCGTTATGGCGACCTCGCCGTCTGTGAGTTTGGACATGTCGGGGTGTCCTATAGGGGGGTGTCGGGGTGTCGGGAGTAGGCGGCGGCACCCCCGACAGAATGCCGCCGCCAGCCTGCGCAGGCTTGCCGTGGGCGCTTACGATGCGCCGATGAATGTAGGCGTGTTGATTTCCAGGCGGATGCTGGCTTTGATGATGCTGTTCACCGCGCCCATGCTGGTGCGGAACGACATCACTTTCGCCCCGAAATAGATGGTGTCGTATGATGCGTCGGCACCAACAATCGTGATCTTGAACGGGTAGGTGTTCTGATCGAGGGCAGACCCGTAACTCAGCAGCGCGGCCTGGCCGCTGTCGCTCAGGTCCTGCGCAACCATCAGGTCCATGGCGCCCTCATTGTATGCGCCTTTGAATTTGTATGTGCGACCATCAGAGACGGCGACGAAATTGACCATCTCGAATTGCTTGCCGAAGTCGCCAAGGTTCTCGATAAGCCCCAGTTCGGTGGCGATGGTCAGCCCCTGGAAATCGCCAATGGCGTCGCAGGATGTGGTCAGGTTGGTGAGCGGGGTGGCGCTGGTGTAGAGCCGTGCGCCAAGCGTGCCGGTGGCAGCCATGTTCAGTGTGTCCTATGCGCGGGGTGGTGGGTTACGCCTGGCGGACGTAGCAATAATCCACGGTAGCGGTGCGTGTGGCCGTGGTGCGGGAACTTACGCAAAGCGTCGGATAAAGTGTCGTGGCCGCGGTCGCATCGGCCATGCTGGTGCCGACGAGAGTGCCGTCTATGTAGAACGTGGCCGCGCCAGCGGCTGTCACCACCATGCGCAGGGTGCGGTATGTGTCAGCGACAAATGCCAGTGCGCTGTTCTGCGCGGTCGCGTCGCTGTTCGTGTCCACGCCAACGAACCAGATGTTGTCAGTGGACATCGCTGTATCGAACATGAACCCACAGCCGTCAGTGGCGTTCGATGTTAGGGTGTCGGCCGATGCGGCGGACTCTATGGGGATTTCCAGCGCCGCCTTTTGGTCGGTGAACCCAAAGAATGCCGCCACATTGGTTATGGCCGACAGTTTCACTCGACACTCGAACGTCAGCGCCCCGCTGCCCAGCGCATAGCCAGTATCGCCGATCGCCTGCGAGCCGTCTGCGGCGAACCCAGTCCCGGCGTCACCAGACACCATGACCAGGGTATTGCTGCTGATAACAGGGTCAGCGGCCTGGGCGTCGGAGCCGTTGAACAGTTCCCAGTGCGTCAGGCTGCCGCCGGTGACGAAGCGGTCATAGAGTTCCGCGGGGTCCACTGTGATGATGGGGCTGTTGACCTCGACCCGCGCGTTTGCCTTCACAATGCTGTTTACCGCGCCCATCGAGGTGCGGAACGACATGGCGAGGCCGCGGAAAAACACGGTGGTGGGGCCGCCAACCGTACTGGGCGCATCGTTGAACTCGATGCGGAACCCATAGTTACTCTGGTCAGTAAGTTCGGCGGCCGTTTTCATGATAGCTTGGCCGCTGTCGCTCAGGTCCTGCCCTAGCGCGAAGTCAAAGGCGCCCTCGTTGTAGGAGGCCTTGAACTTGTATGTGCGGCCATCGGCCACAGCGACAAAGTTTGCCATCTCGAACTGGCGGCCGAAGTCGCCGAAACTCTCGACCAGCCCCACCTCAGTCCAGGACTGGGCGGAGAACTCAGCCTCAGAGTCGATGGTGGAAGCAATTGCAGCATCTGTGATGAACAGCTTGCTGCCAAGCGTGCCATTAACAGCCATGTTAGTTCCCTTGGTCTAGCGGGTGCTGAGCACCACAAACGGCACGCTGCCGCTGACGCGGTAGTAGCTGCCTCGTGGTTGTTCGCCTGGGACATTCACGTCCCCAGGTTCTGCGGGAGATGGCGGGTTGCCGCCGTCCATCTTGATCTCACTCGATATCGTCTGCAGTTCCAGGGCAGATGTCATCGCATCCACCATTCCGGTCGCTCCGGCTTTGCCAGAGCCCAGCGGCACGAAGGCATGAAAGAATACCAGCCCCGCCTCTTGTGCCGATCGCTTGCCCGTGCCGCCATAGATCGTTTTCTCGGCATACACGCCCTCGACGGTCACGTAGACAAAGCGGTCATATGTGTCGGGTGGCGTCTCGTTCTCAAAGATCAGCGGCACAGAGGCATAGGCCGATGCAGCCCACTGTGTGCGGATATGAGCCTCGATTGCCGCCTCTGCAGCAGACCACAGCATCGCTACCTCAGAGACATGACAAGCGCCGGATAGGTCAGGTTTACCCGCGCGGGGCCGCGGCGCATGCGGCTGCGAACACTGACGTTGTTCAGCGCCAGGAAACTGATGTGTGTCCTAACTCCACGCGCGCCATACCGCTGACGCACCTTCTGCCGGACCTTTTCCACGATGCCCGATGGGGTGGCATATTTCTCGAACCCCTTGGCGCCAACGTGGATTTTGCGGTGATACGGCTGGTCGTTCACCAGTATCACTGCGTCGTATGCGTCCACCTCATCGAACCCTATGGGCACATTGCCGGTGGTCATCAGGAACCAGGACGATTTGTATCTGCCGCTGAGAACGGGCGACAATTCCTCTGCCGTGCGTATCGCGAATGATGCAATTTCTCGCAACCGGCTGAGGTGGTAGATGATTATGCCATACGGCTGCACCGCGTCCTCGGTGCCGGTCGGGTGGCCGTCCGTTTCGATTAGGACCTGTGGCTTTGCGCCCTGCCGTGCCATAAACTCGCGCAGGGTTTTCCGTGCCACAGCGATGTGGATGCGCCGCGCTTCCTCTGGGCCCCATTTTTTGAGTTGAAGCGCAATTACCTGCTCAAACGACGCCATTGCCAGATGGCCCGCCCCGCACCCTAAGTTCGTGCTGGACTGTCACGTCATCCACCACGATCGTGTCCACGTCCTCGACCGTGTATGAGCGGCGACCCGCTATCAGACGGTCACCCCTACGCGGCGGGCCCGGCCACCGTTTGGCTGCGATCTCGTGGTTCGAGATGATCACCTGCCGGTCCATCTGCATGGCCGATCCTGCCATCTGCTGCTCAGCGGCGCCGCCAATGACCGCGCGCAGTTCCACCGACATCGGTATCTGCTGCGTCCCGGTCAGGCGGCGCAGCGTGGCCGACTCACCTACCTGATAGATGTAGGACCGCACGGCAGCCTCAGTGGCGCGGCCGAATGCGCTCATCTGGCCACCACGCGGCCGGACACCACGGTGTTTGCATAGGTGCCGACGACAACCACCTTGATCCGGAACCGATCGCCCAGGACGCCATCGACCGCGGTGTCATCCGTCAAAGAACCGTCAGAGGGCGTCAAAGCGGTGGTTTTCGGCGTCAATCCGCTGAGATTGTAAAGCTTCGTCACACTGCTCGTCGTGCAGGCCACGCATGCAATGTCGATGGCGGTTGTGCCTTCGTCGATTGAAGTCTGCAGGTAGATTTTTGCTGTGGTGCCGCCGCTGCCATATGACATCGACAACTGAACATTTAGGCCCAGCACACCCTCGAACCCATCAACCCAGTCGCCGACATAGGTGCCGGCAGTGGTGATGGCGAAATCGCCAGTGTCGTTATATGTCAGCGAGTATGCGCCAGGGGTGTTCACGGCGTGTGCTCCACGAATGTCGCCAGCATGTCCCGCACGTCAGGCGGCAGGGCGCTTTCATTTGCGCTTGGCACCCAGAACTGTTGCTCAAGCACGTTCCGGACCCTCTGCGCGCGCAAGTATGGGTCTCGACCGCGGGCGTAGTAGCGATGCTGGATAAGCCGTATGGTGGCCTTCTCGATCTCGCGCGGCAGGCCTGTCAGAAGCGTGTATCCAGCGCGGTAAACCACCGTCAGGCGGCTGCACATCCACCACTCGCGATTGCTGCTGCCGTCCAGGCGATACAGCAGCCCAGCACCCAGGTCAGCCTCATAATAGGACGTGGTGAGCGCGGTATCGTCATCCTCGGTGACAGAGGTCAGCGACGCCACTGGACTGCGCGAAAGCGGCACGCAGTCCCGGTCGTCATAGGGCTCGAACCGGATCACCTCGCGGACAGTTTCCAGCGCGAACACCCGCCGGCAGTGGCTGGCGACGCGTGCCGATTCCTCAGTGATCCAGCGGCGCAGCATGGCGTCGTCGGCACCATCCGTGACTGACAGTTCTTCCTTGACGGTGGTCAGGGATGTCAGGTCGTAGGTGCTGGCCGCCGATGTCACTGTCAGAATGCTGTTCATCGTGGCCTCGGTGGACGTGTCGGGCGCCGGCTGGCAGCCGGTGCGGCTTGCTGCCTTGGCAGCATGGCGTGGATGGCAGGTGGGCTGGCCTGTCGTTCGGCTGCTGGCCTGCTATGGGCCCGGTCGGCGTTCCGCTGCACTGACACCGGCATGCGCACTGTCGGCATGCCCGCCTGTGTCAGCCGCGGGGCGTGGAAGGCAGTATATTGGACCAGCCGAACCGGCCGAATTATGGCCTTGTCCTGGGCCACCCCAGGCATGTGGAACGCATCGGCATCTGTAAATGCCGTGGGCAGCAGCACGACCGCGCCGCGCACCACAGATGCGCCAGGGAACTGCGCTTGCGCCGCCAGGATGGGCGGCCGCAACACCAGAGGCACACGGCCGACCTGGGGCGCGTGGATCGTGTCCGCGTCGAGCAGCCGCGGCGGCGATAGGGTGACGGCGCCGGGCGATACCGTGGCAGCGTAGAACCCATCAGCATCCACAAACATGGGCGCGATGAGATGGCCAGCGCCTTTCGTGACCGCCGGGACGTGGAACACATCCACGTCCACCGCCTTGGCCGGCGTAAGCAGTATCTTAGAGCGAGTAACCGCCGGGGCGTGGAACGACTGGCTGGTCTCGTAAATAGCCGCTGTGAGCGCACGCCCGCCGCGGACGATGACCGCGCTATGGAAAGACTGGCTATTGCCCAGCGTCGGCGGCGTGAGACTCGATCCCGCTGCAGATACGGCCGGCAGGTGGAACGTGTCGGCATCGACCAGCCTAGCCGGCGACAGCGCGATGGCGCCCCTGGTGACCGATGGTGCCGGGAATGCGTCGGCATCCATCACCCTGATCGGGGCGAGCCCCACAGCGCCGCGGGTGACAGTCGCCACAGGGAATGCCTGCGCGGCCACATACCGCGCTGGGCTGAGTGTTATCGCCCCCCTGGTGACCGTGGCAGCGTGGAACGCCTGCGCGGGCGCCGTCAGGCCCGGTGTGAGTGTGACCCGCCCCCTGGTGACAGTGGGGCCAGGAAACGTGTCACCGTCTGAGTGCCTGGCCGGCGCGAGCGACTGGCTGGCCGCCTGGGCGGTAACGGCTGGGCCATAGAACGTGTCCCCATCGCTGTGCAGTAATGGGGTGAGTGAGACATTGCTGGTCGGCGTGTAGGTGATGCGGATTTGCCCGCGGGCGCCATTGCCGCCGTTGCCTGGGGATGTCGCGGTTGCAGCGCCGCCGCCGCCACCTGGCGCACCACCAGCACCACCTGTGCCGGAATTGTTGCTGTTGCGGGCCCCACCGCCGCCGCCCTCTACGTTGGCTGTGCCGGCCTGTCCCTGCGTTGAGCCGCCAGCCCCACCCTGCCCATTGTCGCCAGCGCCTCCGGTTGTGCCGGTGGATGATACGCCGGCGCCGTGCTGCCCTGCCGCACCCCCCGCGCTTCCACCCTGCGCACGGGTCGCGCCATTGCCGCCATTGAACCTGACGGTTCCGACACCGGCCGATGCCTGCCCGCCTGTGGCGCCTGTAGTGCCGTTGGTTGCAGATGCCCCTTTCGCCAACAGGGTGACGTTGGTTTTCCACCACGTGTCCCCACCGGCGGCACCATTGCCGCCCGATGCTGCTGTCTGTCCATTCCCGCCTGTGCCGATCGAGTAGGCTATGCCGCTCGATTTGTCGCCTGATGTGACGACGTATTCACCGGCTGAATAACCACCACCAGCGCCACCAGCACCAAACGTCGTCGAGAACCGCCGGCCGCCGCCTGAACCTCCCCCCCAGAGTTCGACGTAAAGCGTTGTGCCTACGGAACAATCTGATGGGACCGGCCATGTGCCCGTGCCGGTGGACGTAAGGATTACAGTAGCCAATACCTCATTCGCATAACGTGGCCGCTCAGAACGTCACGATGCCGGATGCGTTCCAGGTGACGCCGATGTCGCCGCCGTTCGGGGTGACAGGCAGACCAGTAACGCCGGTGTCGATGTAGGCCACCAACCGCCACGTGGTGTTGGCGCCGGCATTCCGACGATAGATCACCAGTGCCTCTACGCTGTTCCCTGTAACCGCACTGAACGTGACATCGCCACCATCGAGCGTGCCATTGACCAGTGTCGGCGTGCCGATTTCCTGTGGAGTGCCGACGATGCCGGACAGGTCGGAATAGAACTCGTGCGCGGCGCTGTAGGTATAAGTTCCGGTGTCCACAAGCGCGACATACAGGCCGGTTGTGCCGCTGCCGTTGATGGCCGAGTTCGCGGCGCCGGTATAGATTGCATCCTTGTATTTCGGATAAACCGCGTTCGCCATGTGTTAGTTCCTCGCGTTAGGACTTGCGCAACCACAGGCATGGGACGCCAGCCAATAGAGCGAGGCTGGCGACTGGGGCGCTGGCTGTCAGTGCGCCGAATGTGTGGTTTGCGATTAATCCCGTGCTTGAACTTGACGGGCTGGACGTGCCGATGATCCCGCTGCCTGTCGCGGTGGCTGTCCGAACTGTCGGCGTGCTGGACACCGCAGCACAAACCCACACCCACTCGTCAGGCAGTGTCAGTGCGGCAATGGTGCTTTCCAACACGGCGTTGCTGCTGATGTCCAGTTGCCCGCCGTCTACTAATAGGTTGGTCGGCAGCCCGCCGACGTTGGTGTAGATGCCTAGTCTGGCGTTCCCTGCTCCTGTTGTGGTCTCGATACCGATACGGTCAACGGTGACCCCAGGCAGTAGGAATGGCAGGTAATAGATGCGGTCCCCTGTCAGCGCGCCTGTGCCGGTGCCAGCAGTCTTGGTCGCTGGCAGATAGTAACTGGTCGGCGACGACCGGATGCCAGGATGCGGTGGGATCGCAGCATAGTTAATGGGCATTTCACCACTCCCTCGCGGCGAATGCTTGGCCGGTTGTCGCGCCGAAGATCGAAATGGCGGCAACCGTCACGCCCGTGTCTTCCATGATCCAATATGCCCCTGCAGGGATACGGATGGCCGGCTGTGTCGCCGCAGCGGTGCTGCCGATCTCATTAACCCACAAGTCGGCGTTAGACTGGTTCTGCAGCCAGAAGCCCTGCCGGTCCGTGCGCGCCGCGGCAAGCGTCTGCGCCACGCCACCACTGGCAATCGTGCCCGACTTATCGGTGCGCACCACGCGCGCATTTATGGTCGCCATGTTAGCACCTCATTCAGACCGACTTTCGCGAACTCATCTAGCGCGGTGCCATCGGTCGCATTCCAGATTTCCACACCCGCATCCCGCGCCGCGGCGTCCCAGCCATTGAACGAAGGGATGAACTCCTGTGCGTAAACCTTCGCCGCCTCAGTGTTGTGGTAGTCATTGTGGCAGTGACTGCGCCCGCTCACAGGGTCGATGCGCATATCGTAACCCAGCAAGATCACCCGGCGCGCGCCAAGTTTGACAGCCACGCTTATGGCTCGATTGCCGCTGGACCGGCCATCCTTGATTGGACCGGCGCCCACAGCAAAGTCGGGGCGCGTGGTGTTGTCGATGCGCCAGAGGTCGGGGAACGCTACTTTGGCGCGACGGCTGAACGTGAACCGCGGGCCAGGGAACGCCTTAATCAGAGCCTCATTGTCCTCATACCAATTGAGGTCAGAGAACAGGATGGCGTTCGGTTCACACCCGGCAGCGCGAGCCGTTTTAATGGACGAATTGATGGACAGCACGATACTGCCCGTCCATTGCTTGGCGATGATGCCGTGCCACTCGCTTTCGGTCAGCCGGCGCAGGCTATCACCGCTCGCCAAGCAGAACACCGTTTTGCCGGACCATATCAGCCCAGGTTCGGCGTATTCGTCTCCTGGCATCATATCGTCAGCCCCATGTGCATACGGGCCCACTCGGCCATCCAGGCTTTACGTGTGCCCCTGAAATGGACCACTGTCGGCATGCCAGCCGGGTGGGCCAAGTAGTCGGGCGCCCAGTTGTGATCCTCACAGCGCACCCGCTGCACATCCAGCCCTGACACCCGCACAGCGGCATACAGGCTTGTCTGATCCTCGCCCCAGTCAGTGGGCCCACTGTCAATCGCAGCCTGCCACACTGGCGCACAGCGCGGGCCATCGGCGCACCAGATGGCGCCGGTGTTCATCTCGCAGTCGCCGAATGGTCCAATGGTGACGGTCATATCACCAGCCAGGACTGGCCGCGGGTCACGAGTTATCAGGCAATCAGCCCCCACCATCAGGGCTGGGCCAGGATGCGCCGCCAGGAATTGGCGTTGCCCATCCAGAATGGCCAGCATTAGGTTGTCAGGCAGGTCGCACAGGAACGTCTCAAGCCCGTCGAGTGGCTTGTCACCTATCGCCACATGGCGCAGTCCGAACCGCGCGCAGGATGCCGCCAGCAGCCGCATCAGTGCCGGATAGTCGCAGCCCCACTGGTCGTAACGGTAGGCGTAAAAACTGGTGACGATCATGCAGCCACCGCTTCCATGAGCGCCGTGTGCAGCGCGCCCTGCTCTTTCAGCATCCGCGCCACGTCATGCCCGCCGGTGGGCCACTCGCGCAGGTCAGCCATCAGGCGCCCCGCATGTATGGCGTCCCAGCGGTCATCAGCAGCGTAATGGACAATTGCGTTGTCCCAGTGGCCAGCGAGGTCGCACGACGGCGTGTGCATGCACCACTCATCCCACCGCATATCGCCCAGCGACCGCTTGGCCGCACCGCACGCCGACTGAGGCGAGAATGCCAGAGTCATGTGAGCGCGCAGCATGCGGCCGAACATGATAGCCGCGAACCCGCCGGCAGAGCCGCCGATGCAGACCGTGCGCCTGCCGCCGATGATGCGTATCGCCGCCGCTACCTGCTGGGCGATTGCCGCTGTGTCTATCTGATACCAGGCATTGTGCGGGTCACGCACGCCCACAAAGTTTGCCGGTATTTCTGCCAGGCTGCGTGTCCACTCGAACAGGTGGTTGCGCGGCGCCAATCCACTGAATGCCACCACCGTGGTGTCATAGCCGCGCACATCGACCGTAATCACCGCGCTGGGTTGCCTTTCACGGTTACGCCCGGTGGCACATCCTTTGTCGCGACGGCCATAGCTGCAACCGTGGCACCGGCGCCGATCGTAATGCCGGCCTGTATGTAGCACCCCGCGCCGATCGTAACATCATCACCAATCGTCGGGCCCTGCTCGTCGCCGCGCCATACGTATTCGCCTGGATGTTTTTCATTCGCCATCATCGAATGTTGACCGACAAAAACGCGGTTGCCGATGCGCGCCTTGCCGGTGATGTGCGCGCTGCCGACAATATGCACGTCGTCGCCTATCACTGTGTCGTAAGCAATCTCGACGTTGAACCCCACCACGCACCGCTTGCCGATGCGCACCCCCTCGCGGATTTGCGTCAGGGGCCCGATGAATGTGTCATCGCCGATTTCAGCCCCGGCATACACGATGGCATATGGGCCAATGGTCACGTTTGCGCCAATCACCGGCGGCACCTGCTCGCCAGGCTGCCGGGCAATCGCTGCGGATTTGATGGGCTGGAACCCTACCAGTGCCGTCCGGTGCACCCGGATGCCGTTGGCGAGAAAGTGCCACTGATCGTTGGCCTGGGTCATTAGAGCGCGGACTGTGTATCCGCCGTGGAACCCATTCATGGCTACCGCCTGCGCTGCCCGTAGGCAGGCGCCTGGGACGCGGGCAGCTTGACTGCTGGCGCAGGTGCAGGAGAGGCTGGCGCGGCTGGGACAGGAACAGCAGGCGTGGCCGCCGACTGCTCCACAACGCCAACCGCGCCCTCATCCCGCGCCGGTGCCGGCGCCTCAACCTGGGCCGTCCCCACCGCTTGCACGGTTGGCGCTGCCTCCCTTACCACCGGCGCCGGCAGCGGGGGAAGGCGTGGGTCAGGCACAGGCTGGTCTGGTCCGTCGTATAAGGCCGCCACCTGTCGCCGCACCCAGCGCGCGCCAAAGTCATCGTCCAGCATGTAGACACAGCCCTCCCTGTAGACAGGGAACGGCATGTCGCCGGACTGATATGTGACGGTCTGGGTGAAGCGATAGGCGCGCATGTCAGCCCTCTTACGCTATGGCAGTCGGAAGCGGGTCAGTCCCGTAACGTGGCTCGTGGCCGATATACAGGATTGTCCCGATTTGACTGGTCGAGCCGGTGTCGGCGATGGACGCCTGTAGCCAGTCATAGCCGTTGTCCACGTCCATGTCCTCGGCCTTGATATCGACCACCCACAGCTTCTGCTTTTCACCGGAAGTCGCCTCTGTGTAGGTGTTACCGGCGGCCTGGGTCACGGTCGTGAACGTCCCCACACTGGTCAGTGCAGATGCCTGCTTCACGCGGATTTCGGTGAAATTCACAGCTTTGCTGCTGCCACCATCACTGGTCGCTTGCACGAGAGTGAGGGTTGGGTCCTGGGATGCGGCGCCGACACCGATCAACACGACAACGGCCACACGGCCATAGTTTTTCATGTTGAACCAGTCACCGTTGTTCGCGGCGGTCGCCAGGTTCACCGGGATGACGGCCGGCTGTATCTGCATCTTGTCGCAGATGTGCTTGTTCATGGTCTAATTCCTGATTTGGAACGTGAGCCAGTCGCCCGGCTCACTATGCCTGGGGACTAGCTATTATCGCGCTTCGAGCACGACAAAGCTGGACAGGGTGTTGGTGCCGTTCGCGCGGCTGATGGCACTTTCCCACCACGGCTGACCAGCCACCCGGAAGATGAACCGGAACGCGGTCACGTCCTGGTCAAAAAACAGGTGGATGCTGGAGTCTGTGCGGATGCCGCCAGCCTTGATAACAGCCAAATACTTGCTGAAATCAGCAAGCATGATGTCACCCTTGTCGCCGATCGTTTTGCACACTTCATGTGCGATGACCGGGCGCCCCATCAGAGTGCCATACGGCGCCCCGTTGATGCCGCCGGGCGGCACGTAGACTGGGATGCCAGATACGTTCTCGGCCTGGGCCACATTCTTCGCGTGGATTTGCAGGTTGTAAAGCTGCGGCTCAGCATCCTGATTGATGAGCCACACCGCGTTGCGGCGGCATGGCGCATACATCCGCGACCACATTTTGAAGATGTTCTCGGACAGGAACGTATCCGCCGGCTGGCTGGTTTCCTTGGATACCGTTACGGTGCAGTTAGCGTTAAGAACGCCCAGAGGCTGACCAACGCCAGTGCCGTCATAAATAGCGTTCGACACCTTGTAGTCGATTTTTTGAGGCGCCTTGCTGCGCAAATAGGCGTCCATCGAGGGCACATCAGCCAGCAGTTCCTCTGTCACTGGGACGAGGGCTGTCAGTTTGTGCAGACGCAAGTTGCGGTCCTGCAGGGCCGGCTTGCTCTGCGTCATCGCCGCAGCCTCGCCTTCCCAGTATGCCTGGATGCCACCAGTGGACTGCCACGCAGTCGTTTCGTCAACCGGGAACGACATGTTATTGCTGCTGGTGACCTGCACATCGCAGCGAGACAATAGGCTGTCCGGCCCCTGCACCTTTTCCATAATGGCAGCACGGAACTCCGGCGGCACAGCCCAGCCGCCATCCGCGCCAACGCCTTCCTGGCCGTATGTGGACAGGGTGGCGTTCTGGATGGACAGGCGGTTGTCAACCACAGGCGCCTCACGCCGGCTGGCATGACGCACCGCGGTGGCGAACTCACCAAAGTTGGTGAACCCCCCACGTGGGTCGTTCGCCCTGGGCTGCGCCGGAACGGTCGGGCGGCCAGCGGTGTTGCTCACCTGCCCTACAGTTGACCGCGCAGCTTCGTCTGGCTGAGTGCGGCGGCCGGCAGTGGCAGTAACACCCACAGCCTCACGCGCTTGTATCTGGCGGCCGATGCGCAGGGCTTCCTCGCGGTTCGCCTCAATCGTGGCAAGTGCCTCGTCGCTCAGGTCCTCACCAGCCTCGTCGGCAGCCTCAATCAACGCCTGAGATGCCGCCTGTATGTCGGCCTGGCGGGTCCGAAGCGCCTCAATCGTGGGCGCCGCCATATAGACGACGCCAGCCGGAACCTGGCCAAGAATGGCCAGGGCACCATTGGCCTGGTTCTGCATGTTAGATTGTCCTCTGGGATGCGCTGGCCCAAGGCGCTGTGCAAGGCCTACCGGCTGAGCCGGAATGCTTACCGCTTTACAGCGGACATCTGCTTGAGTGCGGCCGCGGCCTTGAGCCGGTTCGGGCGTAGCGCCACAGGCAGATGTTTGAACTTTGACGGGTCGCGCACAGACGCGGCCACCTTCATGTTTTCGACGACTCGATCCGCAAACCCGCGCTCTACAGCCTCAGCGGCGGTCATCCACGTTTCGTCATCCATCCATTTCTTGAGGTCGGCGGCAGACTGCTTGGTTCGCGACACATAGATGGATTGGATGGCGCCGTTGGTCATATCGAGCAGGTCCGCGGTTTTTCGCATCTCTCCCGCGCCACCGAAACATGCCCCATGCGCGTTGTGGATCATCACAAAGGCACTTTCGGATATGACAATCTCATCGCCCGCCATCGCGATGAACGACGCGGCACTGGCTGCCAGGGCGTCGATGTAGACCGTCTTACGTGCCTTGTGCGCGGTCAGCAGCGTGTAAATGGCCTGCCCATCAAACACGTCGCCGCCTTCGCTGTTGATGCGGATGTCGATGTTTCGGATGCTCGCTCCCATGCTGTCCAGGTCCTTACGGAACTGGTTCGCGCTGATGCCGCTGTCATCCCACCACGACGCACCGATGGGGCCGTAGAGGTAGACCGTTGCCGTGTCTTTGGCCGCAACCATCCGGTAGCCGCTGGGGGTCCCAGCGCGCTGCATGCGTGTAACTGTCATGATGTCAGTCCAGTGTGAGGACGCGGATGGTCTGGTCGCCGATAACCAGTTCTGTCACGCGGACCTTGTTCAGTGTGGACGCCGTAAGGCGCGCGTCAGATACGAAAGAGACTTCCGTCGATGCACCTGGCTCGCCAGCAGGGCCTTGTGGACCAACTTCGCCGCGGATGCCTTGCGGTCCACGTTCGCCTTGCGGGCCTCGTTCGCCGCGGGGGCCGACAGGTCCGGCGATACCTTGGGGTCCTGCGTCACCTTTGTCGCCTTTCGGTCCTATGAGCCCCATCGGGCCACGTTCGCCCTGGGCGCCTGGGGTGCCTGGGGTGCCCTCTGGGCCTCGTGCCCCCTGTGGGCCCTCTGGGCCAACCTCACCCGGCGCCCCAGGCTCGCCATGCGGCCCTGCCTCGCCACGTGGCCCCTGTGGGCCGGGGTCGCCGCGCTGACCAGGTGGTCCGGCGGGCCCCATTGGACCAATCAGTCCCTGGGGGCCCGCTTCGCCACGGGGGCCTGGGTCGCCACGTTCGCCACGCTCGCCTTGTGGGCCCTGTGCGCCAGTAGCGCCGACAGGACCAACAGAGCCCTGTATGCCAGGCTCGCCACGTTCGCCCCTTGGCCCAGCGATGCCTTGCGGCCCAGCAGGGCCAATCTCTCCGCGCTGCCCATCGGCGCCCCGCACAATACCCAGGTCTACGCGCACGCCGTTCGACAGCGTGACAACCAATCGGCCGTCGTCGTCGGTCGCGAACGCGAGGATGCCGACCCCAGGGGCGCCATCGTCGCCGCGCGCACCGCGGGGGCCAGTCATGCCTTGCGGCCCAGGCTCACGCGCCAGAGCCTGCACGCGCTGCAGGGCGTCCACTGCGACTGACAGGGCATCCTCGACAGCCTCAGCCAGTTCGGCGAGCGTCATCGGCCGTTCGTCTGGCTGCATGATGTCACGAGGCACGGGCTGCACTCCCTATCCGTTGGAGCGCGCGGATGTTCCGAACACGCGCGGTTGGCACCGTATCGTTTGCAGGTGCCGGCGTTTGGGTGCTGGGCTCCGGTTCTTCACCGACACGTTCCAGCGTGGTCATGTTCTGCTCGATGACGTATTTGCTGCCGCCCGTGGCACCCATCGGGCCCATGTCCTCGATGTCGCGCCATTCATCCGCGTTCACGATGCCATTCCGGCGCATGATCTAGGCCTTCCTGACGATCCTTGAATGCCCCGCGCAGCAGGCCTTTCAGGTCCAGTTTCATATAGAAACCAGCGCGGTTCTGGCCGAACAGTTTATAGTTGGCTTCTTCCTCCCACCTGATCGCCCAGGGGGTGATGCTGTCCACCACCACCTCGATGCTCAGGTGCTCGACGTTATTAAACGTCATCCGCAGCAGGTGCCCGACTTTCTGAGGCGGCACGCCGAACACGCGGCAGACTTCCTCTACCTGGAACTGCATTGTCTCTATGAACTGCGCATCGTTGGGTTTGACCGATGTCTGGACCCACTTCATGGCCTTATCGAGAAACAGCGGCATATGCGAGCGACGGGGGCCGCCGTGGCGCTTGCGCAATTGCGCCTCAAGCCGCTCTTGCCCAGCTTTGTCCAATGCGCCGGCGCCCTCGATGATGCCGGATGTATTCAGACCGTTGCCAAAGAATGAAGCGCCGAACAGTTCAGTGGCACGCGCCCACCCCAGAGTTTCCGCAGCATATTCGACGACGCTCAGCCCGACTGGGCCATTGCCGAACCCACGCAGGTGGAACACGTCATATTGGTCGAGCAGCGTCGGACCATCTGTGCCGTTGCTTATTTTGTAAATGAGCCGGCGGCTGTCGAGGTCGCGCAGCACTTCCACGCGGTCAGGGTGTATCGGATACAGCGCAGTGACACGCCCTACCGCGTCCCGCTCAATTTCAGCGATGCCGTTGCCGTAGAGTATCGCCCAACCCGTCAGGGTCTCTTTTAACTGGAACGGCGACAGTTCCGGGTTCGCCCGCCAGTTGAACACATTGGCCACAGGGTGAGTCGTCACCCGTTCCGACAGATTGCCACGCTCGCGCATCACGCGCACAGGCAACTGTGCCACCGTCTGCGTCAGATACCTGTGGCACGCCCATGCCGTCGCGCTCTGCAGGCTGCTGTCGGGCGTCACGCGCACACCTGACGCCGGCCTGCCCACCACAAAGGCAGGCCGCTCTACCTCGCGCGGCTCGCGCGACTGACGTGCCTCGATGAACGGCCGAAGGAAACTCACTTGCGGGTCGACTCAATCGCGAATGCCAGGAAAATTACAGCGAGGCCGCCGACGATGAACCCCAGTGGGGGCCATGCCATCCAGAATCCGTAGGATGTCAGGCCAGAGCCGGCGATGAACACACCGTCTGGGACGTGGTTGTGCACGGAACGAACAAGGCGCTTTACCATTGGTCATCGTCCGGTTGCTGCGCCTGCCAGGCCTCGAACCTAGCCTTGTGCACGGCGAAATCAGGGTGGGTCACGTCACGTATGACTGCGGGGTCCCATGACTCCGCGGTGTTGCCTGTCAACATTTCGCCGAACACCGTCGCGTATGCGTTCGGGTCGCTGTAGATCGAGATGCCAGGCGCCTCTGGGTTTTTGCTCATCAGCGCGACGGCGCAGAACAGCGCCATCAACGGGTCTATCTTGCCGGCGCCAGCGACTGCCTTGGTGATGGTGATGGCGTTGCCTTTGGGCTCGACCTTGGCATTCTCGACGGCCCACCTGGCAAGCCCCTGGTCAGCATGCACCAGCATGCCGGATGCCAGTTTCACCTCGGTGGTTTTGATGGCGCCGTTTAGCGTCCACCCCTGCGACACAGCCTTAATGCGCTCCGTGCCCTCAATGCCCCGCTCTGCCAGCGCATCCACGATCAGACCCACACCCATGGGGTCGAGCCCCACCTGCGCCAGCATGCCGGTGTCATCCACCTGTGACACGATATCGGCCAGTTGCTGAATCGCGTCCTCTGTGTCCTCGACCAGCACCAGGTCGCCATCGCGCTCAAAGTCGCGCATTCGGGGCGCCTCGCTCTTGCGCAGGTCGAGCACAGACCGATGGACCCACGCCTTAGTCCACGACAACCACCGCCGTGTGCCGGGCTCACGACCAACCAGTGTCAGCCCTAGCAGGTCATCCAAACCACCACCGTCCACCCCGGCCACTATCACCTCACTGCGCTCTAACAGAGCCTGTAGGGACAGTGTGTTGTCTGTAGCGGCCAGCCAGTGGTCAGCGCCTCGCCAGCGGTCGCTGCGCAGCCCTATGCCAATCTCGACATTCAGGTGCTTGGCCAGGAACCCCTGCAGAGACTCAGGGCCGGCGCGGTCAGCAATGTCGAACTCGCGCTCTAAAAATTCCTCATCCACCGACGCCCCCAAATTTGGGTTCGTCACGTAGAACATCGTCTTGTCGCGGTATCGCTTGTCCACCTGCATTTGCTCTGGGAACTCATAGAGCACCGGCAGGCTGCGCTTATCCTCGACCTTCCCGTCCCGCACGTCCCGGAAATAGTTCAACTTCTGACGGAACACCCCGGCCGGCGGTTCATCCGACTGAGTTGAGAGGTAGATGACAAACCCCTCGGGGCGCGATGCCAGCCCGCCTGTCGCCTCTCGCAAGATACTCTCAGCGTTCGCACGCTTGCCGAACAGCCACAGTTCATCGACCAGGACGCCGGTCGCTTTCTTCCCACCCACCGTCGCATCGTCCGCGGCGACCACCCTGAGCGTGGCCTTGGTGTTCAGGTGCGTGATGGTCCGGAAATGCTCCTGTATGTGCATAATCGCACTCAGGTCCGGAGACGCCCGTATCATATCCGACGCCGGTTTGAAGGAGTTACCCGCCACCTCGATCGTGGGGGCGACAATCAGGAACTCAGCCGACTGACGCCAGTTACGCACCAGCGCAGTTAGCATGATGCCGGCGGCCAGCGTCGATTTGGCGTTCTTCTTACTGACCAGCAGGAAGAACTCACGGATCAGCCGGCGGCCAGTCTCGTGGTTGTATGCGCCGAACACCGCATCACAGAACTCAAGCACCCAGGGGCGGCACGCCTCACCCATCGTCGGGCTACCTGGCGCGTCCACTATGTGCAGGTCCCGGAACACCTCAGCAGCCGCGGCTGCCTCATCTGGGAACAGTGGGGGAAACGGTATCAGCGACTGCCGCGACAATATCCGGCTTTCCCAGTCGGGGCAGGCTGTAGACCAGTCAGTCAATTGACCACCACCAGCTTGGGCGGCGGCGGCGTGGCGAACCGGCCATTGGCCGCCGTCTTTGCCGCATCGGCAGCCTGCTCACGCTTGCCTGGCGCCGTCTCAGCGGCCTTGGCGTTCTGGAACGGCAGAATGGCCACAGCCAGCCTGATCTTGTCCGAGACCTCAGCAGTCGGGTCATTTATGACCGACATCGCGTATTCCATCGCACTCTCAAACCGAACCGGCTCAGTGGTGCGAGAGGCTATCGCCTTTTCCACCTCCCTAACCTTGGGAGACGCCGCTTTCTGACCCTTCGGACGGCCGGCGCCTGGGCGAAAACCACCCCTGGGCATTGTAACCTCTGATTTTCGGTGTCTTTGATTACGGGCCAGACGGCCGGCGGAATTTTCAAACGGGGGCCAAAATTTTTGCGCGTGAG
>Ga0116144_10000456_pt1 | contig 54290 bp, 46 predicted proteins | sample AD_UKC035_MetaG_FD_89746 | JGI IMG/M metagenome (GOLD analysis project Ga0116144, IMG submission 89746) | Active sludge microbial communities of municipal wastewater-treating anaerobic digesters from USA - AD_UKC035_MetaG | ecosystem: Engineered > Bioreactor > Anaerobic > Digestate | place: USA...
CCGCGCCGCCGCGATCGCCGCGCTGCGCCAGGAACCCTTCCTGCGCGCGCAGGTCGGCGTCAAGGAGCTCTACTGGACCTGCTACTCGATGTTCATCTGCAACACGCCCTACGGCACGACCGCCGGCAGCGAGATCCAGTCCAAGGGCAGCATCAAGAAGGCGCAGGAGCTGCTCAAGGAAAGCGGCTACGACGGCACGCCGGTGGTGCTGATGAAGCCGACCGACCTGGCCAGCATCCAGAAACTGCCCGACGTCGCCGCGCAGCTGCTGCGCCAGGCCGGCTTCAAGGTCGACCTGCAGGCGATGGACTGGCAGACGCTGGTGAGCCGCCGCGCGAAGAAGGACGCCCCCGACAAGGGCGGCTGGAACATGTTCTTCACCGCCTTCAATGCCTTCGACATGTGGAACCCGCTCGTCAACGCGATGACCGACACGCGCGGCGAGCAGTCGGGCTGGTTCGGCTGGGCCAAGGACGACAAGATCCTCGAGCTGCGCAACCAGTTCATGCGCGCCACCGACGAGGCAACGAAGAAGAAGCTCGCCGAGCAGATCCACGCGCGCATGTACGAGATCGGCACGCACGTGCCGGTCGGCGAATACGACCAGCCGATGGCGGCGCGCAAGAACGTGAGCGGCTTCTTCGTCACCAACAGCAACATCTACTGGAACCTGAAGAAGGACTGACCGTCTCCGTGCCGCCGCGGCCTCGCTGCGGGGTCGCGGCTTCGGCCACACGCAAGGGCATCGATGCTCAAGTTCCTCGCCCGACGGCTGCTCGCGACGATCCCGGTGCTGCTGATCGTCTCGGTGCTGGTGTTCCTGGTGCTGCGCCTGACGCCGGGCGACCCGGCGGCGGTGCTCGCCGGTGACGCGGCCAGCATCGACCAGATCGCCAAGATCCGGCAGGGCCTGGGGCTGGACAAGTCGGTGCCCGAGCAGTTCTTCATCTGGTTCTCGCGCATGCTCACCGGCGACCTCGGTGAGAGCTACTACTACAAGACCGAGGTCACGACGCTGATCGGCCAGCGCCTGGAGCCGACGCTGTCGCTGGCGCTGATCACGATCACGATCGCGGTGCTGATCGCGGTGCCGCTGGGCGTGCTCGCGGCCTGGCGCTTCGGCAGCTGGCTCGATCGCGCGCTGATGAGCTTCTCGGTGCTCGGCTTCTCGATCCCGGTGTTCGTGCTCGCCTACATGCTGATCTGGCTCGTGAGCCTCAAGCTCGGCTGGCTGCCGGTGCAGGGCTACAAGCCGCTGGCCGAAGGCGTCGGCGGCTGGCTCTACCAGCTCATCCTGCCCTCGCTCACGCTCTCGGTGATCTACATCGCGCTGATCGCGCGCGTCACCCGCGCAAGCGTCCTCGAGACCCTCGGCGAGGACTACATCCGCACCGCGCGCGCCAAGGGCCTGCCTGAGACCAAGGTGCTGATGCGACACGCGCTGGCCAACGCCGCGGTGCCGATCATCACCGTGATCGGCATCGGCATCGCGCTGCTCATCGGCGGCGTCGTCGTCACCGAGTCGGTCTACGCGATCCCGGGCCTCGGCCGGCTGACGGTCGACGCGGTGCTCGCGCGCGACTTCCCGACGATCCAGGGCGTGATCCTCTTCTTCAGCGTCGTCTACGTGCTGGTGAACCTGCTGATCGACCTGTCCTACGTGTTCTTCGACCCGCGCATCCGCTACTAGCCGGCGCGTCAGCGACGAACGAGCCCCGCCGGAAAGCCCAAGACCGTGACCGAACCTGCAACGACCCCCGACGCCGGGCGCACGTCGCTCGAATCGCTCTCGGTCGAGTCGGCGACGATCGTCAGCCAGCCCAGCGTCTGGCAGCGCGTGCGGCGCAACACCTCGGTGCGCATCGGCGGGCTGATCCTGCTCGTGCTGGTCGCGGTGGCCGTGGCGGCACCCTGGCTCGGCACCGTCGACCCCTCGCTCTTCGACCCGGTCAGCCGCGACCTGCTGCCGGGGCAGACCGGCGAGATCACGACACTGGACGGCGACACGCTCGAGCACCGCTTCATCATGGGCAGCGACAGCTTCGGCCGCGACGTCTACAGCCGCGTGATCTACGGCACCCGCGTCTCGCTGATCGTCGGCCTCGCGACCGCGATCGTCGCGGTGGCCTTCGGCGTGCTCTTCGGCCTGCTCTCGGGCTTCATCCGCTGGCTGGACGGGCCGCTGATGCGCTTCATGGACGGGCTGATGGCGATCCCGGCGATCCTGATCGCGATCGCGCTCGTCGCGATGTGGCGCGGCACGCTGCCCACCGTCGTGATCGCGATCGCGATCCCCGAGATCCCGCGCGTGACCCGGCTCGTGCGCTCGATGGTGCTGACGATCCGCGAGGAGCCCTACGTCGAGGCCGCGGTCTCGATGGGTACGCCGACCCCGCTGATCATGTGGCGCCACATCCTGCCCAACACGGTCGCGCCGCTGATCGTGCAGGCGACCTTCATCTGCGCCTCGGGCATCCTCGTCGAGGCCATCCTCTCCTTCCTCGGCGTCGGCCTGCCGCCCGACATCCCGACCTGGGGCAACGTGATGGCCGAGGGCCGCGCACAGTTCAACCAGTACCCACACAACATCTTCTTCCCCGGCCTGTTCCTGGCGGTGACGGTGCTGGCGGTCAACATCCTCGGCGACGGGCTGCGCGACACGCTCGACCCGAAGATGGCCAAGCGCGGATGAACGCCGACGCCCCCATCCTCCAGGTCGAGCAGCTCACCGTCGGGCTGCCCGGCGGCGGCGACCGCGCCGTCGCGGTGCGCGAGGTCTCGTTCAGCGTCGGGCGCGGCGAGATCCTCTGCCTGGTCGGCGAATCCGGCTCGGGCAAGAGCGTGATCGCGCAGGGCGTGATGGGGCTGCTGCCACGGCAGCTCCCGATCCTCTCGGGGCGCATCCTGCTGCAGGGCGAGGACATCACGCACGCGCCGCTGTCGCGCCTGCGCGAGCTGCGCGCCACGCGCATGTCGATGATCTTCCAGGAGCCGATGACCGCGCTCAACCCGGTCATGACCTGCGGCGACCAGATCGACGAGGTGCTCGCCGAACACACCAGGCTCAGTCCCGCCGAGCGCCGCGCCAAGGTGCGCGCGATCATCGAGGAGGTGCTGCTGCCCGACCCCGACCGGATGATGGCCAGTTACCCGCACCAGCTCTCGGGCGGGCAGCGGCAGCGCATCATGATCGCGATGGCGCTGGTGCTGGAGCCGGTGCTGCTGATCGCCGACGAACCGACCACCGCGCTCGACGTAACGACGCAGAAGCAGGTGCTCGAGCTGATGCTGCAGCTGCAGCGCAAGCACGGCACCGGCGTGCTCTTCATCACCCACGACTTCGGCGTCGTCGCCGAGATCGCGCAGCGCGTGGCCGTGCTGCGCCTGGGCGACATGGTCGAGGTCGGCACCAAGGCCGAGGTGCTGCAGCAGCCGCGGCACGACTACACGAAGATGCTGATCGGCGCCGTGCCGACGCTGCGCCTGGCCGAGCGCCCGGTCGACGACAAGGCTCCGGTCGTGCTGCGCGCGCGGGGACTGGCCAAGACCTACGTCGACAAGGGCTGGTTCGGCAAGGCGCGCACCGTCTACGCGGCGCAGGACGTGAACTTCGAGATCCGGCGCGGCCAGACGCTTGGCATCGTCGGCGAATCGGGCTCGGGCAAGAGCACGGTCGCGCGCTGCGTCGTGCGCCTGATCGACCCGAGCGCCGGCGAGGTCCGGCTCGGCCAGGACGACATCGCCCAGCTCCCGCCACGCGCGCTGCGGCCGCTGCGCAAGCGCGTGCAGATCGTCTTCCAGGACCCCTACCGCTCGCTCAACCCGCGACGCACGATCGCCGAGGCGATGATCGAAGGGCCGCTGAACTACGGCGTGCCGCGCGCGCAGGCGCTGGCCAAGGCGCGCGAGCTGGTGGCGCTGGTGCGCATGGACGCCAGCGCCATGGACCGCTACCCGCACCAGTTCAGCGGCGGCCAGCGCCAGCGGCTTTGCATCGCGCGCGCGCTGATGATGGACCCGGAGCTCCTCGTCGCCGACGAGGCGGTCTCGGCGCTCGACGTCTCGGTGCAGGCGCAGGTGCTGCGCCTGTTCGAGGAGATCAAGGCGCGGCTCGACCTCGCCATGCTCTTCATCACCCACGACCTGCGCGTGGCCAGCCAGGTCTGCGACCAGCTCGCGGTGATGAGCCAGGGCCGCGTCGTCGAATACGGGCCGGCGCACCGCGTCTTCGCCGCGCCCGAGCACGAATACACCAAGGCCTTGTTCGCCGCCGCGCCGGGCAGAGATTTCGCGTTCGGGGGATGATCGCGGCACGCATTGTCACCGTTTCGGGTGAGACGCCATGAGCTTCGACGACTCCGATTCTTCGCTTGCCGCGGCGCCTGGCGTGGCGGCGCTGATCGCCACCGCCGGACTTGTCGCCGCCTGCGGCGGAGGCGATTCTGAAACTTGGCCCGAACACGGGCGCGACCCGAACAACGCCCGCGAGGCGCCCGAGCTGTTGCGGCGACATGGCTTGGCGTTCAGCAGCGCAAGCCAGCGCCTACCCGATGCGCAAGCGCTGTTCGACTGGGCCGAGCGCAATTACCCCGAGTTCTTCCCAAGCCACGAAGTCAACCGCCGCTTCGAGGCCTACACCTACCGCTGGTACCCGGGTACGGGCAACTACGTCGGCATCGCCGGGCACGACGTCTACGTGCTCGGCCCCTTGAGCAACGACGAGCTGTTGCGCGTCGGCTCGCTGGCCGACTTCGCGCCGCTGGTGCATCCGCGCTTCGCGCCGGCCACGCGCGCGCAGGCGGCTCGCTTCCTGCTGCAGGCGCAGATCGCCGCCACCGACGAGGACATCGCCGCGGTGATGGCGCAGGGTTACGAAGGCTGGCTGCAGGCGCAGTTCGCGCTGCCGCCCGGCGAGCTGGCCTGGGACTGGCTCGAGCAGCGCGGCTACGGCGCCGTCGACCGCAACGAGTACTACGACGGCGGCCATCCCTTCTTCGATCTCGCGGCCTACAAGCAGTTGCTGAGTGCGCCCGACGGGCTGCGCAAGCGCATCCAGCTCGCGCTGACCGAGTACTTCGTCGTCTCGCTGGCCAGCACGCAGCCGCCGTGGCCGCATTTCGCCTACGCCACCTACTGGGACGGCCTGGGCCAACAGGCCTTCGGCAACTTTCGCGAGCTGCTCGAGTTCGTCACCCTCAGCGCGTCGATGGGTGCTTTCCTGAACACCGCCGGCAACGAGAAGGAAGACCCGGCTACCGGCCGCGTGCCCGACGAGAACTACGCGCGCGAAGTGATGCAGCTCTTCACGATCGGCCTGTACGAGCTGTACCCCGACGGCACGCCGCGCCGCGATGCCCAGGGCCGGGCGATCGAGACCTACGGCACCGAGGACGTGACCGAGCTGGCGCGCGTCTTCACCGGCTACCAGATCGACGACAGCGGACCACGCATCACACCGCTCGTCGGCGGTGGCTGGCGCCCCGCGCACCCCTACAGCCGGCGACCGATGCGCTTCGTGTCCACCCTGCACTCGCCGCAACACGCGCGCTTTCTCGGCACGACCATCCCTGCCGGCACGCCGGGCCCGCAGGCGCTGAAGATCGCGCTCGATACCTTGTTCAAGCACCCCAACGTCGGCCCCTTCTTCGGCCGTCAGTTGATCCAGCGCCTAGTCACCAGCGACCCCAGTCCGGCCTACGTCGGCCGCGTCGCGGCGGCCTTCGACGACAACGGCGCCGGCGTTCGCGGCGACCTGCAGGCGGTGATCGCCGCGGTGCTGCTCGACGAGGAGGCGCGCGGCGAGGCCGGCCTGCACTCGCCGGCCTTCGGCCGGCTGCGCGAACCGGCGCTGCGCTTCCTGCAATGGGGCCGCACTTTCCGCGTGGTCTCCAAGGCCGGCTCGTGGAAATGGGGCTTCCCCTATGACAATCCCGACCTCTTCCACGGCCAGCGCCTGTTCTGGTCGCCCTCGGTGTTCAACTTCTTCCGCCCGGGCTACGTACCCCCGGGCACCGCCCTGGCGGCGCGCGGCGCCACCGCGCCGGAGTTCCAGATCGTCAACGAGTCGACCGTCGCGCAGTACGTCAATCTGCTCGAGCAGACCCTGCTCGACGGCGTCTGGGTGCACGCCCCCGACCGCCCCGACTACGACTTCGAGACCCCGAGCCCGGCCTCGGGCTTCGACATGCCGCCCGACTACAGCCGCGAGATCGCGATCGCCCACGACGCGCGCGCGCTGGTCGACCGGCTGAACCTGCTGATGGCCGCCGGACAACTTTCGGCGCCGACCTGCGCGCGCATCGTCGCGGCACTGGAGACGGTCCCGGTCGACCACGGCAGTCCGGCGCGCGACCTGCAGCTGCGCGTTGCGCGCGCGCTGATGCTGGTGATGGTCTGCCCCGAGTACCTGGTGCAGAAGTAGGAGCGGCAGCGATGCACCCGAACTCCACCCACTGGACGCGTCGCACCTTCCTGCGCCGCGCATCCAGCCTTGCGCTGGCCGGCAGCGCCGCACCACTGGCACTGAATCTCGCGGCCCTGGGCGAGGCGGCGGCCTTCAACGCCGACGATTACAAGGCGCTGGTCTGCGTCTTCCTCTTCGGCGGCAACGACCACGCCAACACCGTGGTGCACGCCGACGCCGAGCGCCACGAACGCTACCGCAGGATCCGCGGCACGCTGGCGCTTGCCCGCGACGCGCTCGGCCCGACGCTGCTGCGTCCGGCGCAACCGCTGTCCGACGGCATGCAGTACGCACTGCACCCGCGGATGGGCGCACTAGCTGCCTTGTTCAACTCCGGGCAGGCGGCGATTCTGTTCAACGTCGGCCCGCTGATCGTGCCGCTGACCAAGGCGCAGTACCTGAGCGGCGACGTCGCGCGCTACCCGGTACCGCCGAAGCTGTTTTCGCACAACGACCAAGCCTCGGTCTGGCAGGCCAATAATCCCGAGGGTGCGACGCGCGGCTGGGGTGGGCTGATGGGCGACCTGGCGCTGGCTGACAACGGTGGCTCGCTGTTCACCTGCATCAGCGCCACCGGCAGCGGGCTCTTCGTCTCCGGCGACCGCGCGATGAACTACCAAGTCTCGAAGAACGGCGCGGTGCGCGTTTTCGCACTCGACCATGGGCCCTGGGGCGGCTCCTCGATGAAGGCGACGCTGCGCGAGCTGATGACCGAGCCGCGTACACACGAGTTGGAGCATGCCTACAACCGCGTCACTGCGCGCTCGCTCGGCGCCGAGGGCCAGGTCAGCGGCGCGCTGGCCGGCGTGCAGTTGCGCACCACGTTCCCCGAGGGCAACCGGCTGGCTGCCGAGCTGCGCATCGTCGCGCGGCTGATCGCCGCACGCCAGGCGCTGGGCGTCAGGCGCCAGGTCTTCCTGTGCTCGCTCGGCGGCTTCGATCACCACGATCACCTTATGACCTACCACCCGGGTCTGGTCCAGCAAGTCAGCGAGGCGCTGGCCGCCTTCCACCAGACGACCGTCGAGCTCGGCGTCGCCGACAAGGTCACGGCCTTCACAGCTTCCGATTTCGGCCGCGCACTCAGCTCCAACGGGAACGGCACAGACCACGGCTGGGGCAGCCACCACTTCGTCATTGGCGGCGCCGTGCGCGGCCGTGCCTTCTACGGCGTGCCGCCGGCACCCAGCATCGGCGAAACCACGGCACCCGACGATCAATGGCACGTCGGTCATGGGCGTCTGCTGCCGACAACGTCGGTGGACCAGATGGCGGCAACGCTTGGCCGCTGGTTTGGCGCCACCGACAACGAGCTCGATCTCGTGCTGCCCAATCTGCGCTACTTCGGCGGCAGTCAGGCTGGCATCGACTACCCACGCAACCTCGGGTTCATGGCCTGATGCCTGAAGTGGACGACGCTTCGCCCGCGTCGCACCCGCAGCCCGGCGGCGTGTCGTCGGCGCGAGATGGGACGCCGCCCCTGCCCTGGCTCGTCGTCACCACCGTCGGCACGCGTGAGGACGCGCAGCGCCTGGCGCGCGCCGCCGTCGAGCAGCGCCTGGCCGCCTGCGCGCAGATCGAGGCGATCGACAGCGTCTACCGCTGGCAGGGCGCGGTGCACGAGGACGCCGAGCTGCGCGTCCTCTTCAAGACCGCGCCGGCACGCGTCGACGCGCTGCTGGCGCTGCTGCAAAGCCTGCATCCCTACGAGCTGCCCGCGCTGCACGCCCTGGCCGTCGACAAGGCGGATGACGCCTACGCCGCCTGGGTGGCCCAGAGCTGCGAGGGCAGCGAAGGCTGAGCCGCCCCGCAACACCCCGGCCCGGCCGCTGCGCGCCGGCCCCACCCAGACCCCGCACCATGCCCCGCATCCTGATCGCCGGCTACCAGCACGAGACCAACACCTTCGCCCCGAGCCCGGCCGACTGGGCCGCGTTCACGCGCGGCGACTCCTTCCCCGCCTACGTGCGCGGCGAGGCGATGCGCGAGGCGATGACGGGCCTGAACGTCCCCGTCGGCGGCTTCATCGACGCCGCGCGCACCCACGGCTACACGCTCGTGCCCTCGGCCTGGGCCGGCGCGATCCCCTCGAGCTACGTCACCGAGGACGCCTTCGAGCGCATCGCCGCGGCGATCGTCGAGGACGCCCGCGCTGCGCGCGAGCAGGGCGGGCTCGACGGCATCTACCTCGACCTGCACGGCGCCGCGGTCGCCGAGCACGCGCTCGACAGCGAGGGCGAGCTGCTCGCGCGGCTGCGCGCGCGGGTCGGGCCGCAGCTCCCCATCGTCGCGAGCCTGGACCTGCACGCCAACGTCACGCAGCGCATGCTGCAGCAGGCCGACGCGCTCGTCGCCTACCGCCAGTATCCGCACGTCGACATGGCCGACACCGGCGTGCTCGCCGCCGAGCTGATGGCGCGCCGGCTGCGCGCCGGCCAGCGCCTGCCGCAGGCGGCGCGGCGCCTGCCCTTCCTGATCCCGCTGAACGCGCAGAGCACCTGGATGCAGCCGGCGAAAACGCTCTACGACGAGCTGCGCGCGATCGAGCGCGAGCAGGGCACGATCGCCAGCTTCTGCATGGGCTTCCCGGCCTCGGACTTCGACGAATGCGCGCCCATGGTCTGGGCGCATGGCGAAGCGCCCGAGGCCGCCTTCCGCACGGTGCAGGCGCTCTACGCCCGCGTCGCCGAGCCGACGCAGTGGCGCGGCGAGGTGCTGGAAGCAGGGCAGGCCGTCGAGCGCGCGCTGGCGCTGGCAGCCCGCGCCAGCGCGCCGGTCGTCATCGCCGACACGCAGGACAACCCCGGCGCCGGCGGCGACAGCAATACGACCGGCATGCTGCACGCGCTGCTGGCGCAGGGTGCGGGCCGCCGTCATCCAGGGCAGGTCGCGCTCGGGCTGATGTTCGACCCGGCTGCCGCGCACGCCGCGCACGAGGCGGGCGTGGGCGCCGAGCTGGAGCTCTCGCTCGGCAGCGCCGTGCCGACCTTCACCGGGCAGCCGAGCGACCCGCCGGTGCGCGGCCGCTGCAAGGTGCTGAGCCTCGCCGACGGGCGCTGCACGCTGACCGGGCCGATGATGACGGGGGTGAGCGTGCGGCTCGGGCAGAGCGCGTGCGTCGAGATCGACGGCGTGCGCGTGGCCGTGGTCAGCGGCAGGAAGCAGCTGCTGGATCGTGAGCTGCTGCGCATGGTCGGCATCCACGCCGAGCAGATGAAGATCATCGTCGTCAAGAGCAGCAACCACTTCCGCGCCGACTTCACGCCGCACGCCAGCCACGTCCTCGTCGCCAAGGCCGCCGGCCCGATGGCCGCCGACCCGGCCGACCTGCCGTGGACGCGCCTGCCCGAGACCATCCGCCGCCGCCCCTGAACCGTCGCCAAAGCCCTTCTCCGGCCTCCCTGCGGCCTCCCTGCGGCCTCCCTGCGGCCTCCCTGCTGCCTCACTGACGCGCCCCCGCCATGACCGCATCCCCGACCGACACCGCCCCGCTTCCCCGCCCCTGGTTCAGCGCGGACGCCACGGCCCTCGCCGAAGCGATCGCGCGCGGCGAGTGCAGCGCGGTCCAGGCGCTCGAACGCACGCTCGCCGACGTCGCCGCGATCGACCCTCTGCTCAACGCCGTCTGCCTGCTCGCGCCCGAGGTCGGCTTCGCGCAGGCGCGCGCGATCGACGCCGAACTCGCGGCCTGCCGCAGCGACGCCGAGCGCCAGGCGCTGCGGCGCAAGCGGCCCTTCCTCGGCGTGCCGCTGCTGCTCAAGGACGTCGGCCCCGCGGTCGCGCACCGCGGCCTGCCCTCGCGCATGGGCTCGCGCCTCTTCCCGCTTGGCATGCCCTGGCCGGTGGACGGCACGCTGACCGAACGCTATGTCGCCGCCGGCTTCGTCCCCTTCGGCCGCAGCGCCAGCCCCGAGATGGGCATGAGCGCCACCACCGAGGCCGTGGCCTACGGCGGCCCGACGCGCAACCCCTGGAACCGCGCGCATTCGAGCGGCGGCTCGAGCGGCGGCGCCGCCGCCGCAACAGCCAGCGGCATGGTGACGATCGCGCACGCCAACGACGGTGCAGGCTCCATCCGCATTCCCGCCTCGGCCTGCGGGCTGATCGGCCTCAAACCCAGCCGCGGCCTGATGCCCAACGGCCCGCTCGTGGGCGAAGGCTGGGGCGGCCTCACCACCGACCACGTGCTCGCGCGCAGCGTGCGCGACTGCGCGCGGGCGCTGGACGCAGGCGCCGGCGCCGACCCCGGCGCGCCCTACGCCGCGCCGCCGCGCCCGCCGAGCTTCGAGGCGGCGCTGGCCGAGCCGCCGCCGCGCCTGCGCATCGCCCTCGTCAAGCGCTTCTACGAAGGCGAGCCGGTGCACCCCGAAGTCGCCGCCGCCGTCGCCGCCTTCGCCGCGCAACTCCAGGCGCTCGGACACGAGGTCGAGGAACTGCCGCAGCAGGCCCTGCCCTTCACGACGCGCGACGTGCTGCACCCGGCGATGCTCGCCGTGGCCACCGGAACCGCGCTCTTCCTCGAGCAACTGCAGGCGCAGCGCGGCCGCCCCATTGGCCGCGACGAGGTCGAACCCGTCGTCTGGAGCGCCTGGCAGACCGCCAAGGAACTACCGGCCAGCGCCTACCTGGACGCGGTCAACAGCTTCCACCGCCTGGGCCGCCAGATGGCCGCGCTGCACGAGCGCTACGCGCTGCTGCTGACCCCCACGCTCGCCGAGCCGCCGCCGCTGCTCGGCCGCTACACCATGGACCGCGAGGACTTCATCGACTACCGCCTCGGCCCGCAAGGCCTCTGGCGCTACAGCCCCTTCTGCCCCCTGGCCAACGCCACCGGCGCCCCCGCGATCAGCCTGCCCGCAGGCCGATCGGCCCAAGGCCTGCCGATCGGCGCGATGCTCTCGGGGGCGCTGGGTGAGGATGCGCTGCTCTTGCGGGTGGCGAGGCAGTGGGAGGTGGCGGACGGCGGCGTGCCGATGCCCCGCGCCGGGTGAACAGCGCAGCACGCGCCATCGGGCGCGCGTCCTGCAAAAAGCGCCTCCAAAAAGCCGAAGGCCGCGCCACGCAGAATACCGCCGTCGAGCGACTCCAGCTCGGGCGAGACCCTGACCCATGGCACTCAAGAAATCCCAGCTCTATTCCTCCCTCTGGCAATCCTGCGACGAACTGCGCGGCGGCATGGACGCCTCGCAGTACAAGGACTACGTCCTCACGCTGCTCTTCATGAAGTACGTGTCGGACAAGGCGGCCAGCGCCCAGGGCTCGCTGATCGACGTGCCGCCGGGCGCGAGCTTTGCCGACATGGTCGCGCTCAAGGGCGACAAGGAGATCGGCGACAAGATCAACAAGATCATCGGCCGGCTCGCCTGGGCCAACGAGCTCGAGGGCGTCATCGATCTGGCCGACTTCAACGACGAGGGCAAGCTCGGCTCCGGCAAGGAGATGCAGGACCGGCTCTCGAAGCTGGTGGCGATCTTCGACGGGCTGGACTTTCGCGCCAACCGCGCCGAGGGCGACGACCTGCTGGGCGACGCCTACGAGTACCTGATGCGCCACTTCGCGACCGAAAGCGGCAAGAGCAAGGGCCAGTTCTACACCCCGGCCGAGGTCTCGCGCATCATGGCGCAGGTCATCGGCATCGAGCGCGCGGGCGAATTGCCCGAGCCCACCGTCTACGACCCGACCTGCGGCTCCGGCTCGCTGCTGATCAAGGCCGCCGACGAGGCCGGCACTCCCAAGCTCGCCATCTACGGCCAGGAGATGGATGTCGCCACCTGGGCGCTGGCGCGCATGAACATGATCCTGCACGGCCACCCCACCGCCGAGCTCTGGCGCGGCAACACGCTCGCCGCGCCGTATTTCAAGAACAGGAACGGCAGCCTCAAGACCTTCGACTTCGCCGTCGCCAATCCGCCCTTCTCGGCCAAGGCCTGGGCCAGCGGGCTCAATCCCGAGCATGACGAGTTCGGGCGCTTCGCGTACGGCATCCCGCCGGCCAAGAACGGCGACTACGCCTTCCTGCTGCACCTCATCGCCTCGCTCAAGAGCAGCGGCAAGGGCGCGATCATCCTGCCGCACGGCGTGCTCTTCCGCGGCAACAGGGAAGCCGACATCCGCAGGAACCTCGTTCAGCGCGGGCTCGTCAAGGGCATCATCGGCCTGCCGGCCAACCTCTTCTACGGCACCGGCATCCCGGCCTGCATCCTCGTGATCGACAAGGAGCACGCCCACGCGCGCAGCGGCATCTTCATGATCGATGCGAGCAAGGGCTTCCTCAAGGACGGCAACAAGAACCGCCTGCGCGCCCAGGACATCCACAAGATCGTGGACGTGTTCACGCGCCAGATCGAGCTGCCGCGCTACTCGCGCATGGTGCCGGTGAGCGAGATCGCCAGCCCCGCCAACGACTACAACCTCAACCTCCCGCGCTACATCGATGCCAGCGAATCCGAGGACCTGCACGACCTCGACGCGCACCTCGGCGGCGGCATCCCGCTGCGCGACATCGACGCGCTGGACGCCTGGTGGCGCGTCTTCCCGAGCCTGCGCACGGCGCTCTTTCAGGAAAACGGCCGCGAAGCTTATCGCGAGCCGCGCGTGGCCGGGCATGAGCTCAAGGCCACCGTCACCGGCCATCCGGAGTTCCAGGCCTTCGCCGCGCGCGTGGCCGGTGTGTTCGAGGGCTGGCGCGCCGCGCACCAGCCCGCGCTCGAACGCATCCAGATCGGCGACCGGCCGCGCGAACTGATCCAGACGCTCTCCGAAGACCTGCTCGCCCGCTTCGCCGAGCTGCCGCTCATCAGCCGCTACGACGCCTACCAGCGGCTCATGGACTACTGGGCCGAGACGATGCAGGACGATGTCTATCTCATCGCCGCCGACGGCTGGCAGGAGGCCGCCAAGCCGCGAGGCATCGTCGAGGACAAGGAACGCAGGATCAAGGAAACGCCCGACCTTTCCATCGGGCGCAAGAAATGCAAGATGGACCTCGTGCCGCCGGCGCTCGTGGTGGCGCGCTTCTTCGCCGGGGAACAGGCCAAGGTCGATGAACTACAGGCCACGCAGGAAGCCGCGGCGCAGGCGCTGGACGAATTCGCCGAGGAGCACGGCGGCGAGGAAGGGCTGCTCGCCGAGGCGACCAACGACAAGGGCAAGGTCAGCAAGGCCGCCGTCAAGGACCGGCTCAAGGCCATCGCCGGCGAGGAGGAAAGCTTTGATGAGCGCGAGGCGCTCGCACGCTGCCTCGCCCTGATCGACGCCGAAGCCGACGCCGCCAAGGCCGTGAAGGAGGCCCAGGCCGCGCTCGACGAGAAGACGCTCGCCCGCTACGCCCGCCTCACAGAAGCCGAGATCAAGACGCTGGTGGTCGAGGACAAGTGGCTGGCGGCACTCCGCGCCGCCATCGACGGCGAAGTGCAGCGCGTGACGCAGCAGCTCGCCGGCCGCGTCAAGGAGCTGGAAGAGCGCTACGCCCGCCCGCTGCCCGAACTGGAGCGCGAGGTCGAGACGCTCGGCGCTCGGGTCGAGGAGCACCTCAAGAAGATGGGGCTGGCGTGGTGATGGGCAGCGAGGCGATGCAGGTCAGGGATGCGGCGCCGGGCTATGGCGTGGAGACGTGGGTGCAGGATGTGCCGCCTGGGTACAAGCGCACGGAAGTAGGGGTGATCCCGGAGGATTGGAATACAGCCCCATTATTCAGTGTTGCGGACTGCTTGGATAACCTACGCGTACCACTCAATGAGGCGCAGCGGCGCCAAATGCAAGGGGGTATTCCGTACTGTGGTGCAAATGGCGTCTTGGACTATGTCAGCGACTACATAATCGATGACGACATCATTTTGATGGCCGAAGATGGTGGATATTTTGAGGAGTTCGCCTCGCGACCCATCGCCTATCGCATGTTGGGCAAGTGCTGGGTCAACAATCACGCGCATATCCTCAAAGCAAAACGTGGGCACGATCAGGGCTATCTATTTTTCACCCTTGTTCACAAGAACATTCTTCCTTTCCTCGCGAGTGGCACACGTTCAAAGCTCAACAAGGGGGAGATGGCGAAGATCGTCGTTCCAGCACCTTCCTCGGAGATCGAACAACGCGCCATCGCCGAGGCCTTGTCGGATGTGGATGGCTTGCTCGGGGCCTTGGAGGCGCTGATCGCCAAGAAGCGGGCCATCAAGCAGGCCGCCATGCAGCAACTCCTCACCGGCAAGACCCGCCTGCCCGGCTTCAGCGGGGCGTGGGAGACGAAGCGGTTGGGGGACTTGGCCGAAATGGCCAGCGGTGGAACACCAAAATCGACGGTTGCTGCGTACTACGGGGGAAACATTCCGTGGGTGTCGATTGCCGACATGACTCAAGGCGGCAAGCTCATTACACAGACCGAAAGGAATCTCAGCGAGCTCGGATTCTCGCAGAGTGCTGCGCGCATGTACCCGGCTGGCACAATCCTCTATGCAATGTACGCCAGTCTCGGCGAGTGCAGTATCGCGGGCGTTGAATTGTGCTCGAGCCAAGCGATTCTTGGCATCAGTACGGAGCGTGCGCTGGATTCTGAGTTCTTGTATTACTGGTTGACTGCGATCAAGGCAACGGTGAAAGAACTTGGACAGCAAGGAACACAGGCAAACTTGAACAAAGGGATGGTTCAAGGTTTCCAGATTTCCCTGCCGTCGATTGAAGAACAAACCGCCATCGCCACCGTCCTCTCCGACATGGACGCCGAGATCACCGCGCTCGAAGCCCGCCGCGACAAGACCCGCGCCATCAAGCAGGGCATGATGCAGCAGCTCCTCACCGGCCGCGTGCGGCTGGTGGCGCCGGATGGTGTGGCATGAGCGAAGACCAGCACACCGAATGGAAGTCGTCCTGGCGCGACGAGTACCTGAAGTGGATCTGCGGCTTCGCCAATGCCGAGGGTGGTGTGCTGGTGGTCGGGCGCGATGACCGGGGTGGAGTGGTCGGACTGGATGATGCGCGGCAGCTTCTGGAGGAACTGCCCAACAAGGTGCGCGATGCGCTCGGCATTCTGGTCGCGGTGAACCTGCACAGCGAGAACGGCAGGGACACCCTCGAGATCCGGGTGGATGCCCATCCCAACCCGATCAGCTACAAGGGCGTCTATTACCTGCGCAGCGGCAGCACCAATCAGGTGCTCAAGGGTGCCGGGCTGGATCGCTTTCTGCTGCGGCGCTACGGTCGGACCTGGGATTCGGTGCCGGTGCCGCACGTCTCGGCGGCCGATCTGGACCCGGCCGCGGTGGCACGCTTTCGCCAGCGGGCGCTTGCCAGCGGGCGTCTGGATCCCGATGCGCTGGCCGGGAATGATGCGGCCCTGCTGGAACGGCTGCGACTGACGGAGGGAGCGTACCTGAAGCGCTCGGCCGTGCTGCTGTTCCATCCGGACCCGGAGCGCTTCGTGACCGGCGCCGCGATCAAGATCGGCTATTTCGCGAGCGAGACGGACCTGCGCTACCAGGACGAGGTTGGCGGTGATGTTTTCTCGCAGCCCGCGAAGGCCCATGAGCTGATCCTCACCAAATACCTGCGCGCTGGCATCAGCTACGAGGGAATCCGGCGCATCGAGCGCTTTCCGATGCCGCCGAGTGCGCTGCGTGAAGCCTTGCTCAATGCCGCGATCCACCGCGACTATGCCACGCCCGCTCCCATCCAGATCCGGGTCTATCCGGATCGTTTGCGCATCTGGAACCCCGGGCAACTGCCGGAAGGCTGGACGATGGAAAAGCTGCTGGGTGCGCACTTTTCCAAGCCTCATAACCCTGAAATTGCCCACGTATTTTTCCGTGCAGGCGAGATTGAAGCCTGGGGACGCGGGATCGAGCGTGTTTTCGAGGCCTGCCGTGAGGCGGGGACGCCGCAGCCGCGCATCGAGTTTGAGGGACAAGATGTTTGGTTCGAATTCCCCTTTTCGAAGGAGTATTTGGAGCAAGCAGCCATTGCTTCTGGCAGTGGCACCCCGGAAGTCACCCCGGAAGTCGCCCCGGAAGTCAGGCTGGTGCTGGTGCTGGCCGGTGCGATGACGCGGCGTGAGCTTCAGGAGGCCCTTGGCCTGCGCGACCCCGAGCATTTTCGCAGTGCCTATCTCGTGCCCGCACTCGAAGCGGGCCTCGTCGAGATGACGATCCCCGACAAGCCGACCAGCCGCCTGCAGAAATACCGACTGACGGACAAGGGCCAGCGCTTCGTCCGCGAGCACATGAGCGGGGGAGTGCCGCAATGAGCAGCGTCGGCCAACGCGAAATCAAGACCCAACAGCGGGTGATCGCCTTCCTGCGCGATGCGCTCGGCTACGCCTACCTCGGCCACTGGAAGGATCGCGAGGGCAACGCCAACATCGAAAAGGAGCTTCTCGCCGACTGGCTGCGTCGGCAGGGGCACGACGACAAGCTCATCAACCGCGCGCTGTTCGAGCTGGACAAGGCCGCCGCGCTGGGCGGCAGCAAGACGCTTTACGACGCCAACCGCGAGGTGTACGGCCTGCTGCGCTACGGGGTGAAGGTCAGGCCCGGGGCCGGCGAGCAGACGGTCACGGTCTGGCTGGTGGACTGGGCGCACCCGGAGAACAACCACTTCGCCGTTGCCGAGGAGGTGACGGTCTGTGGCGTACACACCAAGCGGCCCGATCTCGTGCTCTACGTGAACGGCATTGCCCTGGGCGTGCTGGAACTGAAGCGCTCCACCGTGGCGGTGAGCGAGGGCATCCGCCAGAACCTGGACAGCCAGAAGAAGGACTTCATCCGCCCCTTCTACACGACGGTGCAGCTCGTCATGGCGGGCAACGACACCGAGGGGCTGCGCTACGGCGTGATCGAGACGCCGGAGAAGTACTGGCTGCGCTGGAAGGAAGCCGAGGCGCCCGCCGAAGTCTTGGCCGCAGCTGGCGAGAACCCGCTGCTGCGCGAGCTGGGCCAGCTTTGCGGCAAGGCGCGGTGGCTGGAGATCATCCACGACTTCATGGTCTTCGACGCCGGCGTCAAGAAGACCTGCCGTCACAACCAGTACTTCGGCGTGCGCGCGGCGCAGGAGCGGGTGCGCGCGCGTGAGGGCGGCATCCTCTGGCACACCCAGGGCAGCGGCAAGAGCCTGACCATGGTGTGGCTCGCCAAGTGGATCCGCGAGCACGTCAAGGACGCGCGGGTACTGGTCCTCACCGACCGCACCGAGCTCGACGAGCAAATCGAGAAGGTCTTCAAGGGCGTCGGCGAAGCCATCCACCGCACCCATAGCGGCGCGGACCTGGTGCGGGTGCTGAACGCGGGCGAGGAATGGCTGATCGGCTCGCTGATCCACAAGTTCGGCGCCTCGGAAGAGGGTGACGTCGATGCCTTCCTCGCAGAGGTCCATAGCCACCTGCCCAAAGACTTTCGCGCCAAGGGCGAGATCTTCGTCTTCGTGGACGAGTGCCACCGCACGCAGTCGGGCAAGCTGCACGACGCGATGAAGGCGCTCCTGCCCGGCGCGATGCTGATCGGCTTCACCGGCACGCCGCTCCTGAAGAGCGACAAGCGCCGCTCGATCGAGACCTTCGGCCCGTACATCCACACCTACAAGTACGACGAGGCGGTGCGCGACGGCGTGGTGCTCGACCTGCGCTACGAGGCCCGCGACATCGACCAGAGCATCACCTCGCAGGCGAAGGTGGACCAGTGGTTCGAGCTGAAAACCCGGGGCCTCAGCGACGTGGCGCGCGCCCAGCTCAAGCAGCGCTGGGGAACGATGCAGAAGCTGCTCTCCTCGCGCAGCCGGCTGGAGAAGATCGTCGCCGACATCCTGATGGACATGGAAACCCGCGACCGGCTCAAGAGCGGGCATGGCAATGCGCTGCTCGTTTCCGACAGCATCTACTCGGCCTGCCGCTTCTTCGAGATGTTCCAGCAGACGGACCTTGCCGGGAAGTGCGCCATCGTCACTTCCTACCGGCCGCAACCTGCCGACATCAAGGGCGAGGAGAGCGGCGAAGGGCTGACCGAGCGGCTGCAGCGCTACGAGATCTACCGCAAGATGCTTGCTGCCCACTTCGACGAGCCCGAAGAGACCGCGATGTACAAGGTGGAGCAGTTCGAGCAGGAGGCAAAAAAGCGCTTCATCGAGCAGCCGGGGCAGATGAAGCTGCTGATCGTTGTCGACAAGCTGTTGACCGGCTTCGACGCGCCACCCGCGACCTACCTCTACATCGACAAGAAGATGCAGGACCACGGACTGTTCCAGGCCATCTGCCGCGTGAATCGTTTGGACGGCGAGGACAAGGAATACGGCTCGATCATCGACTACAAGGACCTGTTCCGCTCGCTGGAGGGCGCGGTCAAGGACTACACGGGCGAGGCCTTCGAGGGTTACGACAGGGAGGATGTGGAGGGGCTGCTGAAGGATCGGCTCGAGCAGGGGCGCGAGCGACTGGAGCAAGCCCGCGAGGCGGTCAAGGCGCTGTGCGAGCCGATCGAACCGCCGCGCGACACCGCCGCCTACGTTCGTTATTTCTGCGCTCTGGAGAGCGGCCATGCCGGTGAGCTCAAGGACAATGAGCCCAGGCGCGTGGCGCTGTACAAGCTGGCCGCCGCCTTCCTGCGGGCCTACGCGAATCTCGCCAACGAGATGCGCGAGGCCGGCTACAGCGACGCCGAGGCGGAAGCCATCCGGCGCGAGGTGGACCACTACGAGAAGGTCCGGCAGGAAGTGAAGCTGGCCAGTGGCGACTACGTGGACATGAAGATGTTCGAGCCGGCCATGCGCCACCTGCTCGACGCCTACATCGCGGCCTCCGAGAGCGAGAAGGTCTCGGCCTTCGATGACCTGACGCTGGTGGAGCTGATCGTCGAGCGCGGCGAGGCGGCAGTGGATGCGCTGCCCGACGGCATCCGCAAGAACCGGGAAGCCATGGCCGAGACGATCGAGAACAACGTGCGGCGGCTCATCATCGACGAGATGGCCGTCAACCCGAAGTACTACGAGCAGATGTCGGAGCTGCTGGATGCGCTGATCGACCAGCGGCGCAAGGAAGCGGTCGATTACGAGGCGTACCTGAAGCGGATCGTCGACTTGACCCGACAGGTGAGCAAGCCCAATCGCCAGACAGCCTACCCCACGGCCATCGACACGGGAGCGCTGCGCGCGCTCTACGACAACCTGGACGAGGCCATGGCGTCCGGGGTTCGGGAGCCGACGCCCTCCTACGGAGGCGTCGAGACACCGTCCGCCCGGGAGACGACCGCGCTCGCGCTCGATCGCGCCATCCGTGCCGTGAAGAAGGCGGACTGGCGCGACAACCGCTTCAAGGAGCGCGAGGTGCGCAAGGCCATCCAGGCCGAGCTTGGCGCGGACGATCTCGTGGTCGAACGGATCTTCGCGATCGTGAAGGCGCAGCGTGAGTACTGAGCGGCACGAGATGCAGATCGCCGGCATCGCCGTCGAGGTCGTGCGCAAGGAGATCAGGCACCTGCACGTCGGGGTCTATCCGCCCGCGGGCCGGGTCCGGGTGGCGGCGCCCTTGCGCGTCGATGACGAAGCGGTGCGGCTGGCGGTGGTCTCGCGCCTGGGGTGGATCCGCCGCAGGCAGAAGGGCTTCGCGGAACAGGAGCGGCAGTCGCAGCGCGAGATCGTGACGGGCGAAAGCCACTACTTCCAGGGGCGCCGCTGCCTGCTCGCCGTGAACGCGTGCGATGCGGCGCCGCAAGCGCGGCTCGTCGGCAACACGACGCTCGAACTGCGCGTTCCCGCCACCTTCGACCATGCTCAACGGGATGCCGTGTTGCAGCGCTGGTATCGCCGCCAGCTGCGAGCGCTGCTGCCCTCGCTGCTCGCCAAATGGGAGCCCAGGATCGGGAAGCCGGTGACCGAGGTGCGGATCAGGAAGATGAAGACGCGCTGGGGGAGCTGCAACGCCTTGGCCGGGCGCATCTGGCTGAACCTGGAGCTCATCAAGAAGCCCGTGGGGTGTCTGGAGTACGTGCTGGTCCACGAGTGGGTGCATCTGCACGAGCGGCATCACAACGACCGATTCCTGGCGTGGATGGATCGTTTGCTTCCCCAGTGGCGTGTTCATCGTGACCGACTGAACCGCGCGCCGCTCGCACACGAGGAGTGGACGTACTGAGAAATCGGCGCGGCACGACGGGCGCGTGCTGGCCGTCGAGGAGGGAACGGTGAACACCGCATGGCTGGATGCGGCGATGGGTCGCCACGTTCGCCGCACATCACGCGGAGAATGACCTGTCCTTGCGGCGAACCAGGCGTTTCATCTCCGCATGGGAAGCGGAGAAAAGCGCTACGTCTGGCAAGCCGACGACTGGCCGAAATGGCGTCATGAGCTTTCGGCTCTCGTTGGGCCCTTGACCGAGGTCAGCCGCGCCCAGGGCGTGCTGCTGGGCCGTCTGGCCGACCTGGGCATGGCCCTGCGCGATCAGGCCAGTCTCGCCGCGCTGACCGAAGACGTGGTCAAGACCAGCGAAATCGAAGGCGAAGTGCTGAACGTGGACTCCGTGCGCTCGTCCATCGCCCGGCGTCTGGGCGTGGACATGGGCGCGCTGCTGCCTGCGGACCGGCACGTCGACGGCGTCGTGGAGATGGTGCTCGACGCCACCTCCCATGCCGCCGCACCGCTGACCGCCGAGCGCCTGTTCGGTTGGCACGCCGCCCTGTTCCCGACCGGCTACTCGGGCATGAACAAGCTCACCGTGGGTCGGTGGCGTGACGATGCCGCCGGACCGATGCAGGTGGTCTGCGGCCCGGTGGGGCGGCGCAGGCTTCACTTTCAGGCACCGCTCGCCGACGTGCTGCCCACCGAGATGGCGCGCTTCCTGACATGGGCCAACAGGACGCGGGCGAACCCGCACTCATCAAGGCCGGGCTGGCGCATCTGTGGTTCGTGACCCTGCACCCCTTCGACGACGGCAACGGACGCGTCGCCCGCGCCGTGGGCGATCTGTTCCTGGCCCGCGCCGATGGCAGTCCGCAACGCTTCTACAGCCTGTCGGCCCAGATCCAGCGCGAGCTCCGCGACTACTATGACGTGCTGGAGCGCACGCAGCAGGGCACGCTCGACGCCACCGGCTGGTTGTCGTGGTTCCTCGGCACCCTCGGGCGGGCCGTCGCCAGTGCGCAGACCACACTGGATGCCGTGCGGGTCAAGGCGCGTTTCTGGCAACGCTGGGCGGGCACGGCGCTGAACGAGCGGCAGGTGAAGCTGCTCAACCGCCTGCTCGACGGCTTCGAGGGCAGGCTCACCAGCAGCAAGTGGTCCGCCATCGCCAAGTGCTCGCCGGACACTGCACTTCGCGACATCAATGCCTTGCTGGAACGGGGCGTGTTGAAGAAGTCGCCCGGCGGTGGGCGCAGCACCGGCTACGAACTCGCGGATGGCTGAGGCGCATCGGCGACCGTGCGCGTGTGGCTGCGGCATGGAAGCGGGGCGCCCCTGCCGACAGCGTCGGCGGACGATGCCAACCCGGGACGCTGCAGGTCAACGACGGGCTGCTCACCGATGCGCGCGGCTGCCCGGCGGGCGACGAGCCGCGCTGGCATGATCGGCCCGCAGCCCGGAGCCCGCGCATGAACCTCACCGATCTCGACGCCCACGATCTCAGCCGCGCGATCCACGCGCGGCAGTTGTCCTGCCGCGAGGTGATGCAGGCTTACCTCGGGCGCATCCACGCGCTCAACCCCAGGGCCAACGCGATCGTCAACCTCGCGCCTGACGACACCCTGCTGCAGCAGGCCGACGCGCGCGATGCGCAGCTCGCGCGCGGCGAGTCGATGGGCTGGCTGCACGGCATCCCGCAGGCGATCAAGGACACCGGGCAGGCGACCGGCTTCCCGACGACCTTCGGCACGCCGCTGCTGGCGCGCTCGACGGCGGCGGTCGACAGCCTCTACGTGCAGCGCATGAAGGCCGCGGGCTGCATCGTCGTCGGCAAGACCAACATGCCGGAGTTCGGCCTGGGCTCGAACACCTACAACCCGCTCTTCGGCGTCACGCCCAATGCCTGGGACGAGAGCGTCACCTGCGGCGGCAGCAGCGGCGGGGCGGCGGTGGCGCTTGCGCTGCGCCTGCTGCCGCTGGCCGACGGTTCGGACTTCATGGGCTCGCTGCGCAACCCGGCGGGCTGGAGCCACGTCATCGGCCTGCGCCCGAGCCAGGGCCGCGTGCCGGGCTGGCCGCGGCCGGAGCTGTTCGTGAGCCAGCTCGCCACCGACGGGCCGATGGGCCGCAGCGTGCGCGACGTCGCGCGCCTGCTCTCGACGCAGGCGGGCTTCGACCCGCGCGCGCCGCTCTCGCTCACCGACGGGCCGCGCGACTTCGTGCCGCCGCCCAACGCTTCGCTGCGCGGGCTGCGCGTGGGCTGGCTGGCCGACCTCGGCGGGCACCTGGCGATGGAAGACGGCATCCTCGCCTGCTGCGAAGCCGCGCTGCGCACGATGGAAGGCGGCGGCGCGATCGTCGAGCCGGCGACGCTGGAGCTCGACCTGCACGCGCTCTGGCAGGCCTGGCTGCTGTGGCGACGCGCGCTGATCGCGCCCATCGTCGCGATGACCCTCGCGCTGCCCGGCGCCTCGCGCGAGCAGGTCAAGCCCGAGGCGCTGTGGGAGCTGGACCAGGCCGCGGGCCTGTCGAACGCCGACTTCATGCACGCCGCCGCGGTGCGCAGCGCCTTCTACCAGCACATGCGCGGGCTCTACGAGCGCTACGACCTGCTGGCGCTGCCGGTGGCGCAGTGCTGGCCCTTTGCGCCCTCGCTGGCCTGGCCGCGCGAGGTCGGCGGGCGCGCGATGCAGACCTACCACCAGTGGATGGAATGCACGCTCTACGCGACCTTCGCCGGCCTGCCGGCGATCAGCCTGCCCGCGGGCTTTCACGCCAACGGCCGCTGGCCCTGCGGCCTCCAGCTCGTCGGGCCGCCGCAGGGCGATGCGGCACTGCTGCACGCGGCGCAGGGCTACGAGAACCTGGCCGGCGAGCTGATGGCGCGCCGGCCCTGAGTGCGGGGGTGGCGGCCAGCCGCCGTTCGGCCTCGACCTTCGCAGCGCGGATCACCTGGCCCGAGCGCTGGATCGCGCGGGCGAGCATCTCCTGCAGTTCGGCTGGCTCGCCGGGCAGCGTGCCTCAGCGCAAGCCCATCGCCCCTGTGCCAACGGGCCAGATCGAAGTTCCCGGCAGTCCACGCCGATCAAGCACTTGACATGTCTTTTTTAGACTAGTCACAATGCGACATGTGGACGATCCTGGAACACCGCCAGGCCGACAAGGATCTCTCCTCGGGGCGCGTGCCGATCGAGATCCTCAAGCGCTACGAGAAGTGGAAGGACATTGCCATGCTCTCCGGCCCGCAGGGGCTTCGCGCCATCAAGGGTTTTCGTGACGAGGCCCTCTCCGGCGACTGGAAGGGCTTCAGGTCGTCCCGGCTCAACGAGCAATGGCGCGTCGTCTACTCCGTGGAGGCCGAGGTCATGATCGTCCAGGTCGTACGGGTCACTGCGCATGACTATCGGAAACGCTGACATGAACAAGCTCATTCCGGCGAGGAAGCGGATCGACGTCACCCCTGGTGAATCGGTTCGGATTCTTCGTGAATTGCAGGGTCTCAGCCAGACGCAGCTCTCGGCTCTCTGCGGCATCCCGCAGACCACCATTTCCAGCATCGAGAATGGGCGCGTCAACCTTGGCGTCGAACGCGCCAAGGTGCTTGGCCGCGCCCTTCGCTGCCATCCCGCGGTGCTCGTGTTTCCGGGCTGGCAGCTCGAATCCGCTGCCTGAGGATTCGCTCGTCCGCAGCGCCGACAGATGATCGCGTTTGCCGGCGAGGCGCTGCTGCGCTGTCCGATCTCCCGGGGGCGACGACGGCGCCGTACAGCTTCTTCGTCGCGGCAGCGACCTGCCGCTACTCGGGCTCGATCTTCGCGGCGCGGATCACCGCGCCCCAGCGCTGGATCTCGCGCGCAAGCAGCTCGCGCAGTTCGGCCGGCTCCCCAGGCAGCGGGCGCACGCCGAGCTGTCCGAGCTTCTGCTGCACCCCGGCGTCGGCCAGCGCCGCCTGCAGCGCGCGTGCGAGCGTGGCGAGCACCGGTGCCGGCGTGGCCACGGGTGCCGCAATGCCGTTCCAGCTCTCGACCTCGTAGGCGGGCACGCCGGCCTGCTGCACCGTCGGCACTCCGGGAAGCGCCGGGTTGCGCCGGCTGGAGGTGACGGCCAGTGCGCGCACAACGCCGGCCTGCACCTGCGGCAGCATCGGCCCGAGCACCTCGAAGGCCAGATCGACTTCGCCCGCGCGCAGCGCGGTCAGCACGGCCGGGCTGCCCTTGTACGGCACGATCAGCGCCTCGATGCCGGCCATCGTCTCGAAGAGCTTGGCCGAGAGGTGCTGCGTGCTGCCCGGTGCGATCGTGCCGATGTTGAGCCGGCCCGGATTCGCGCGCGCGTAGGCCAGCGCGTCGGCCAGGGTCGTGAAGCGGCCTGATGCCGGTGCGAACAGGCCGAGCTCGAAGCTGCCGATCAGGCCGACCGGCGCGAAGTCCTCGAGCGGGTCGTAGGGCAGGCGCTTGAAGAGGCCCACGCTCACCGCGTTGGCGTTGCTCACCAGCAGCAGCGTGTAGCCGTCGGGTCGCGCCCTTGCCGCGGCCTGGCTGGCGACGATGCTGCCGGCGCTGGGCTTGTTCTCGACCACGACCGGCTGCCCGAGCGTGCGCCCCATGTGCTCGACGACCGTGCGCGCGCAGAGATCGGCGATGCCACCGGGCGCGAAGGGCACGAGCAGCGTCACCGCGCGCGTCGGGTAGCTGCGCTGGGCGTGCGCATGCAAAGGCAGCAAGGGCAACAAGGGCAGGCCCGAGGCCCAGAGCACGCCGGGCCACGCGAGCCGCAGCAAAACGCGGCGGCGGGACTGCCGGCGCGGGCGATCGGAGGCGCAGGTCATGCCGGCAATCCTAAGCGGCTGCGCATCTGGCGCCGGCAGACGATTGTCCGGGCCCAGGCCCGCGGACGCCGAGTTCCCCTCCGTGGAAGGGACAAGCTTGGCACCGGCCTGCGTTTGGAGGCAGCATCGCGGGACCATGAAACTGATCGACGCGTTCCAGGCCGAGCACGAGCTGATCGACCAGGTGCTCGGCGCCTTCCGGACCTATGCCGATCGCCTGGGCGAGCCCGACGCCGACGCCGACGTCGACCCGCAGGACGGCCGGCGCTTCGCCGCCTTCTTCGCCGAGTACGTCGGGCACTTCCACGTCGAGCGCGAGGAGCAGATCCTCTTTGCGGCTCTCGTCGACGACGCCGGGCTGCCCGCCGACCGCGGCCCGGTGCACGCGATCACGCAGGAACACCGCGAGATGGACGCCTGGCTGCGACGGATGCAGCCGCTGCTCGAACAGGGGTCGCTCGCGCCGAACGACCGGCACGCGCTGCGCATGCTGGCGACGCGCTACTCGCACGCGCTGTGGCGGCACATCGACGCCGAGAACTCGGTCCTCTACCAGGAAGGCGCCGAGCGCCTGGGCCGCTACGGCGTCAGCGAGCTGCCCGACCGCGCGATGCGCCCGGCCGAGGCCGCGGCACAGGCCGATGCCGCTGCGCTGCTCGGCCGCTACCCGGCGCGCGAGGACGCGACGCTCACGCGCGGCGAGGGCTGCTTCATGTGCAGCGCCCACGGCACGACCTGCGAGGGGCTCGAGGCCGAGTGGTGGGACGAGATGGAGTGGGACGACTTCTTCAACCGCTGATCGTCCCGGTCACTTCCGGCAGTCCGCACATTCGCCGCGTTCGCGCCATTCGCGCCATTGCACCGTCGCCGCGCGCGAACCCCGCGGCCGCGGCGGCCGCACGCTGACGCCACTGCCACCGTGATCGACCCTGCCGGAAACCCCGGCTCTCAGGCGCGGGCCTTGGCCGCGCGTGCGCGTTTGCGCGTGCCACCAGTGCCGCCGGTGCCGCCGCCGGCGTCCGGCTTCACGCCCGCGTGCGCGACCACTCGCTGCACCTTGCCGCTGCGCCCGCGCTGCGGCGGGATGTCGGGCTCGCGCAGCAGGCGCAGGGCGCTGGCGCCCTGCTGCTTCGCGTAGCGGTGCAGCACCTCGTGGCAGCGCTCCCAGCAGTCGCCGGCCTCGGCCGCGCCCAGGCGCAGCACGAGCGTGCGCTCGTCGTGCTGGCAGAGCTGGAAGTCGAACACGCCGGCCTCGTCCTCGAGCACGGTGGACAGCGCCATCGGCAGCAGCGTCACCCATTGCCCGCGCGCGCCGCGCAGGTGCAGCGCGTCGTCGTGCCGGCCCTCGACCTCGATCACCGGCAGCGGGCTGCCGCAGGCGCAGCGCCCGGGGACGAAGCGCACGCGGTCGCCGAGGTCGTAGCGCAGCAGCGGCTGAACGTGATTGGCGAGGTTGGTGAGCAGCGTCGTGTACGAGAAGCTGCCCTCGGGCACCGGGCGCAGCTCGCGGTCCACCGGCTCCAGGATCACCCAGTCGGTGTTGACGTGCAGCGACTCGTGCGCGCACTCGGCGGCGATCGTGAGGAACTCCGAGGCACCGTAGCTGTTGCGCACCGGGCAGCCGAAGGCCGCGGAGATCGCCTCGCGCTGCGAGGGCCCGAGCGTCTCGCCACCCGTCATCACCTGCGAGAGGCGCAGGTGCAACATGCCCTGACGCTGGCACGAAGCCAGCAGGGCCGCCGCGGTCGGGTAGCTGGCCAGGCGCGTCGGCTGCCATTCGTCGAGCTGCGCGAGCAGGTCGGGCAGCGGTTGCAGGATCGAGAAGCTGCGCAGCATCGGCGCCAGCCAGGGGTTGAGCCGGCGCAGCCGCTCGAGCGAGGCGTAGCTCGCGAAGTGCCCGTCGATCGCGCCGACGAAGGCCATGCGCCCGCCCGGCGCGGCGCCCATCCAGCTCGCGCGCGGGTCGGCCCAGCCCGGGCGCAGCGCCTCGAGCGCGTCGTAGACGGCCATCGCGCCCGGGTCGTGCAGGAAGAGGCCCGGGTTGCCGCTGCTGCCCGAGCTCTCCCAGACCGCGTAGCGCCCGTTCATCGGCCGGCCGATGCGCGCCGGATCGCGGACGAAGGCGCGCACGCTCTCCAGGTTCACGTCCGGGTCGGTGAGCGCGTCGTCGAAGTTGGCCATCAGCAGCGCCTTGTCCATGACCGGCAGTTCGGACAGCGGCGCGTCGTCGGGGAAGGCGGCAAGCCGGTCCGCGTGCAACGGCGCGCGGCGCGCGGCGGCCAGCAGCCGCGCAAGCCGTTGCGCCTGCACCGCCGCCAGCCGCTCGGGCGAGGCATGCGAGAGCGCGACCACGTCGGAGGCCGTGCTCATGCTGCGCCAGGGATCGAATTCGAAACTCATGGACATCGTGCTCCAGGGTCCATTGGCGCCGCGCAGGGGCGCAAGCGCATTGACCCCCATCAACGGACAACGGATCGACTCTAGCGCCGCTTGCAGTCCCGAGCCTGACGGCCGGTCCGCGCCTCGGCGCGCGCCGATCGGGAGCCCAGGGGGCCAGGCACGCCTTCTTGCGTAGGATCGGGACTGGGGCGGGCCTCCCCGGCCCGCGCGACACCGCAAAAGGAGATCCTGTCCATGACCACCTGGTTCGACCTCACCAAGAGCAGCGACGGCCAATTCCGCTTCGCGCTGCGGACCGACGAGGGCACGCTGCTGAGCAGCGAAGGCTACGAAGCCAAGGCCTCGGCGCAGAACGGCATCGGCTCGGTGCAGACGAACGCGCCGCAGGACGAGCGCTACGAGCGCAAGGTCGCCAGCGATGGCCGCTTCTACTTCAACCTCAAGGCGGCGAACGGCCAGATCGTCGGCACGAGCCCGGTGTTCGCGACCCAGGCGGCGCGCGACGCGGCGATCGCCACCACGCAGAAGGGCGCTGCCGGCGCCGCGGTCAAGGACCAGACCTGAGTCCGGGGGCGCAGCGCCCCCGAAACGCGGACAGGCGCAGCCGCCTGCCGTTCGGGAGCCGCTGGACCGGCGGCCGATGTCCTGGCTGAACCTCAAGATCCCGCCCCCGGCGGTCGGGGTGCTGGTCGCGCTGCTGATGTGGCTGGTCGCGCCGCTCGGTCCGCCGCTGCCGCTCGCGCCGGAGACGGCGTGGACAGCGGCACTCGTCTTCGTTGCCGTGGGCCTGAGCGTCGACTTCCTCGGGCTGCTCTCGTTCCGGGCGGCGCGCACGACGATCAACCCGATGCGGCCGCAGCGCAGCGCGGTGCTCGTCACCGGCGGCATCTATCGCGTCACGCGCAATCCGATGTACCTGGGCATGTGCTCGCTGCTGCTGGGCTGGGCCGCATGGCTGTCGGCGCTGGCGCCGCTCGCAGGGCCGCCGCTCTTCATCGCCTACATGACGCGCTTTCAGATCCGGCCCGAGGAGGAAGTGCTGTCGAAGATCTTCGGCGCGGAATACGAGCGCTACTGCACGCGCGTGCGGCGCTGGCTCTGAAGCTCGGCGCGGGGCCTGACGCGTGGGGCCGACGAACCGCGCGCGCGACTGTGCGGGCCGTGGACAATCGCGGCTATCCGGCGAGATCGATCGCCCTGCCCTGCCGCGCCATCCAAGATGTCAAGCGACCCTTCCCTGCCTCCCGAGTCTCCGACGCCGCAGCCCGATGCCGCGGCATCTGCCGGACCCGCAACGCCGGAGCGCCTTTCGAAACCCGGGCCGGAGGCTGCTGCCGAAGCGGCCAGCGAGCCTCGTGCCGAGCCTGCATCGAGACCTGCGCCCGAGTCCGCTCCCGGAGCACCCGCGGTGCCGACACCGGCACAGCGTGCTCCGGCAGCGGCACCGACGATGGACTTCGCCGCGGTGGCCGCGGAGCTGAAGACGCGCTTTCCCGCGCTCTTCGGCGGCGCGGCCAAGCCTTTGAAGCTGCAGATCCAGGCCGAGATCCAGGCGCGCGCACCTGGCGTATTCACGCGCCGGGCGCTCTCGGCCTTCCTGCACCGCCACACGACGAGCACGAACTACCTGATCGCGCTGTCGCGCGAGCCGCAACGGCTGGATCTGGACGGCCAGCCTGCCGGCGAGGTCTCGGCCGAGCACCGCGACGCCGCCGCGCACGAGGTCGAACGCCGGCGCGCACTGCGCAAGGAGCGCGACGCGCAGATACGCGAAGCACGGCGGGCCGCGCGGGCCGCTGCGCGCGAAGGCGCGCCACGGCAGCCCCATTCCGCAGCCGGGACCGGCGAGCCCGGGATGAGCGAAACGCCGCCCGCGGCGTCGGGGCGCGAGCACGAGCGCCATCGTGCTCGCGAAGGGCGCCCACCACGCCCGCGCGAAGCCGTCGCCATCATCCCGGCGCGCGATCCGGCGCAGGAACAGGCGCGGCGCGCGCGCGCGCGGCTGCTGCGCGACTTCGAGAGCAGCCCGCTGGCGAAGACGAATTTCTGCGCGCTCAAGGGCATCACGCCCGAGGCGCTCGACGGGCAGCTCGCGCTGGCGCGGCAGGAGGCGGCCGAGTACCGCGCTGCCCACGCATCGGCGCCGCCAGAGGATCGCAGAACCCCCGCCGCGCAGCCCGGCGACCGCGCACAGGGGCGACCCGCGATGCAGGCGCACTCGCCGGGAAGGGAAACCAGAGGCCGCGCGGATCGTCAAGGGCACCGGCCTGATCCAGCGTCGCCGCCCCGGGATGAAGACCGCCTCGAGCGCCGCCCCGAGCGCCGCCACGGCCAGCGGCAGGAGCATCGGCACGGGGCATCGCGCGCGCGCGAGCAGACGCCGGACATCGTCGTCCAGGCGAACGCACTGCGGCGGCTTGCGCAAACGATCGTCGAGCGCGGCGGCTCGCTGCCCGAGGAGGCCGAGCGCGTCGCGCAGCACCTCGTCGACGCGAACCTCGCCGGGCACGACTCGCACGGCGTGGGCATGCTGCCGCGCTACGTCGACAACCTGCTCGCCGGGGTGCTCAAGCCCAACCAGCAGCTGGCCGTGCGCAGCGACCACGGCGCGCTGCTGACGCTCGACGGCCAGGCGGGCTACGGACAGGCGATCGGCGTGCAGGCGATGCAGCTGGGCATCGAGCGCGCTCGCGCGCACGGCGTCGCGGTGCTGGGCTTGGCCGACACCCATCACCTTGGCCGCATCGGCGCCTACGCCGAGATCTGCGTGGCGCAGGGGTTTGTCAGCATCCACTTCGTCAACGTGATCTCGCCGCCGCACGTCGCGCCCTTCGGCGGCAGCGACGCGCGCTTTGCAACCAACCCGATGTGCATCGGCGTGCCGCTGGGCGATGCCCGGGCCCCGATGGTGTTGGACTTCGCGACCAGCCGCATCGCGTACGGCAAGGCGCGCGTTGCGCATCACCGCGGCCAGCCGGTGGCCGCGGGCGCGCTGATCGACGAGGCCGGGCGGCCGACGCGCGACCCGGGCACGCTCTTTCGCGAACCGCGCGGGGCGATGCTGCCCTTCGGCGGGCACAAGGGCTACGGCCTGGCGGTGGCCTGCGAGATCCTCGCCGGCGCGCTCTGCGGCGGCAGCACGCTGCACGCGGCACCAAGCTCGGACGCGATCATCAACAACATGCTGAGCTTCATCGTCGACCCCGAACGCCTCGGGACGGCGGCGCACCTGGCACAGGAGGCGCGCGCCTTCGCCGACTGGGTCAAGGCCTCGCCGCCTTCGCGCGAAACCGCGGTGATGCTGCCCGGCGACCCCGAGCGCGCCAGCCGCGAGCGGCGCAGCCGCGAGGGCATCCCGATCGACGCGACGACCTGGGCCGAACTGCTGGCCGCCGGCGCGCGCCTGGGGCTCGAGGAAGCGGCCATGCGCGAGCTCGCGCAGCTCGGCTGAAGGCGCGCACTGCGACCGACGACCACTGGGAAGTCTCCTCTGCCCGCGTGCGAGGAGGGGGAGAGAGAAGGAAGTGCCTCAGGCCGCGCGCGGCCTGCCGACGCGCGGTCCGCCCATCGTGCGCCAGAGCAGGAAGCCGGCGATCGAGAGGTTGAGCAGGTTCCAGGCGATGCCGTTGAGGAAGGCCGCGTGGTAGCTGCCGGTGAGGTCGAAGACCTTGCCCGACATCCAGCCGCCCAGCGCCATGCCGAAGAGCGTGAACATCATCACCGTGCCCACGCGCGCCGCCGCCTCGCGCGGCGGGAAATGCTCGCGCACGATGATCGCGTAGCTCGGCACGATGCCGCCCTGGAAGAGCCCGAAGAGGCCCGAGATCACGTAGAGCGAAACGAGCCCGTCGAAGGGCAGGAAGAGCAGCAGCGCCACGCCCTGCAGGAAGCTGCCCAGCAGCAGCGTGCGCAGGCCGCCGATGCGGTCGCAGATCGCGCCGGAGACGAGCCGGCTGATGATGCCCAGGCCCAGCATCAGGCTCAGCATCTCGGCGCCGCGCGCCGGGCCGAAGCCCAGGTCGCTGCAATAGGCGACGATGTGCACCTGCGGCATCGCCATCGCGACGCAGCAGGCGGTGCCGGCGATGCACAGCAGGACCTGCGCCTGCGTGAGGCTCAGGCCGAAGGGTCGATCGGACGGCACCGGCCCGCGCGGCTGCCCGGCCGGCTGCGGCTGCAGCGCCGGCGGGCGCCCGCGCAGCGTCAGCGCCAGCAGCGGCAGCACGAGCGCGCAGAACAGGCCCAGTCCGGTGTAGGTGGCACGCCAGCCCTGCGTCTCGACGAAGTGCTGCACGATCGGCGGCCAGATCGTGCCGGCGACGTAGTTGCCGCTGGCGCAGATCGCCACCGCGATGCCGCGCCGGCGCACGAACCACAGCGAGGTATCGGCCAGCAGCGGCGCAAAGCTCGCCGACGATCCGAAGAAGCCGAGCAGCAGCCCGTGCCAGAGGCTGAAGGCCTCGATGCTGCCCGACGCGCCGGCGGCGACGAAGCCGCTGGTGAGACCCGCGGCGCCGACCATCAGCGGCCGCATCACGCCGTGCCGGTCGGCCAGGCGCCCCATCCAGATGCCGCCGAGGCCAAAGCCGACCATCATCGCCGTGTACGGCATCGAGGCGTCGGCGCGCGCGACGCCGAATTCGGCCTGCACCGCCGGCAGCACGACCGGGATCACGTACATCGCGGCCGAGCCGATCGTCATCACGACCAGCGTGACGAGCAGCCGCGTCCAGGCGTAGCGCGAATCCGGGGCGTGCGTCGTCGCGGTCATCAGGCCGCGATGATCAGGCCACTGTTTCGGCGCGGCGCAGCGCCGCCGATTCGCGCCGCACCAGCCAGAGCGTGGCCAGGCTGATGATGACGCCGCCGGCCAGCGTGCTGCTGCTGGGCACGTCACCGAAGAGCAGCAGGCCCAGCAGCGCCGCCCAGACGAGGTCGAGGAACTTGACCGATTGCGTCGCCGAGATGTCGGCGTGCCGGTACGAGCGCGTCAGGCAGTAGTGGCCGACCGCGCCCAGCAGGCCGCAGACGGCGAAGCCCGCCCACTGCCAGAGGTCGGGCCACTGCCACACCGGCAGCGCCAGCGGCAGGCTGAAGAGCGCCACCGTCAGGGCCTGCCAGAAGACGATGACCTCGGTCGTCTCGGTGCGCGTCAGCGCCTTGGTCAGCAGGAAGGACGCGGCGAAGACCGGCGCCGAGACCAGCATCACCAGGTGCCAGAGGCCGGCCTGCCCGCCGGCACCGGCGAGCTTTGGCGCCAGCATCACCAGCATGCCGACGAAGCCGATGCCGGTGGCCAGCCACCGTTCCCAGCGCATCGGCTCCGAGAGGAAGAGCCAGGCGCCGATCATGATGAACAGCGGGCCGGTGAAGCCGATCGCCGTCATGTCGGCCAGCGGGATGCGCGGCAGCGCGGTGAACCAGAGCACGAGGCCCAGCGCGTGCACCCCGCCGCGCAGGAACTGCCCGCCGATGCTGTTCGGCCGGTACGCGGCCAGCCCCGCGCGCCACACCAGCGGCAGCATCACGACGATGCTGAAGAGGTAGCGCAGGAACTGCGCCTGCATCGGGTGCAGCTGCTGCGAGAGCGAACGCACGGTCGCGTTGAGCACGCTGAAGACGACGCCGGCACCCGCGCTCCAGAGCAGCGCGCGTGAGGTCGGGCTCAAGGTCTCGAGGCGCTGCTGCAGCGCCTGCATCCGCTCGCGCAGCGGGTCGGACAGCACCGGGCGCAGTGCCCGCATCGACGGTGTGGGGGCGGGTTCTGCGCTCATGTCTATACAAGCGAAGGATAACATCGCTGCACCGCACAAGTCGTGCAGGAGTGGGCAGCACCGGCCGCGCTGGTCGCTGCACGCGGCACAAAGGCAACAGTGACCGTCGCGGTCGAAGCTCAGGGGCGAACGCGGCTTCGATCGGGACCGGTGCCCCGTCGCGCGCCTCAGCGCGGCGGCGGGCCGCTGCGCAGGACCTTGCGCAAGGCGCGCAGCAGCGCCGTGCGGTCCGGGGTCGGCGCGCCGCAGCAAGTCCGACGCTCGATCGCCAGATCGAGCGCGGCCTCGGCACCGTGCCGGTCGACCGAGAAACGCGTACTGCAGGGATGGCCGGCACGGTCGCGCCAGGTCGCAACGACGTAGAGCACCGTACGCAGCGCAAACGGCGTCCACTCGAAGCGCACGCCCGCGGCCGGTGTGCGACTGGTGCTGAGCAGCCGGCCGGATTCGCTGCCGCCGCGCTTGCGCGTCTTCGGCAGCCCGAGCTCGCGCGCCAGCCGGCGCGCAGCGCGCAGTGCCTTGTCGGCGCCGCCGAGCTTGCGCGCGGCAAAGAACTTCGAGAGCCCCGCGCCGCCGCCGTTGATGCGCAGCTGGTAGCCCTCGATCTCGCCCTGGCGGCGGATCGCGACGATGTGAGCCGTGGTGGCCGGGGTGCTCGGCGTGCTCATGGGGATGCAGCCCTCCTTGCCGGCGGCCGCGCCGGACCCGGCGCAGCAGGAGACCCCGCATCCTGCCCGACCTCGGCCAGTTCGTCCAGGATCGGACACTGCGGGCGCTCGTCGCCGTGGCAGCAGTGCACGAGCTGCTCGAGCGTGCGGCGCATGCTGCTCATCTCGGCGATGCGGCGATCCAGGTCGGCCATGTGGGCCTCTGCGATCCGCTTGACGTCGGCGCTGGCGCGCTCGCGGTTCTGCCAGAGCTTGAGCAGGTCGGCGATCTCGGCCATCGAGAAGCCGAGCTCGCGCGCGCGGCGGATGAAGCGCAGCGTGTGCACCTCCTCCGGCCCATACTGGCGGTAGCCGGCCTCGGTGCGCGCCACGCGCGGCAGCAGGCCGAGCGACTCGTAGTGCCGCACCATCTTCGCCGAGACGCCCGAGCGCCGCGCCGCTTCACCGATGTTCATGCGGGCTGCTCCCGTGCCGCGGCCGCGGTCGCCTCGGCCGGTTGGCGACCACGGTCCAGGCGCTGCAGCAGCAGCGCGTTGGTGACGACGCTGACGCTGCTGAAAGCCATCGCGGCACCGGCGATCACCGGGCTCAGCATCCCCGCGGCCGCGAGCGGGATGCCGATGACGTTGTAGCCGAAGGCCCAGAACAGGTTCTGGCGGATCTTGGCCGTCGTGCGGCGCGACAGGTCGATCGCATCGGCGACGAGCCGCGGGTCGCCGCGCATCAGCGTGACGCCGGCAGCGTGCATCGCGACGTCGGTCCCGGTCGCCATCGCGATGCCGACGTCGGCCGCGGCCAGCGCCGGCGCGTCGTTGATGCCGTCGCCGACCATCGCGACGACGGCGCCGCCTTCGCGCAGCGCCGCAACCACCGCCGCCTTGTCGGCCGGCAGCACCTCGGCGCGCACGTCGTCGATGCCAAGCTGTGTGGCCACCGCCTGCGCGCTGCCGCGGTTGTCGCCGCTCACCAGCGCGGTGCGCACGCCCAGTTCGTGCAGGCGCCGGATCGCCTCGGCCGCACCGGCCTTGAGCGTGTCGCCGAAGGCCAGCAGCCCCAGCACCCGCGGCGGCGCTTCGCCCGCGCGCTCGACGAGCCACGAGACCGTCCGCCCCTGCTGCTGCAGCGCCTCGGCCTGCGCGGCAAGCCGGCCGCGATCGGCCTGCATCTCCTCGACCCAGCGCGTGCTGCCCAGCGCCAGAGCGCGGCCCTCGACCTCGCCCTCGATGCCGCGCCCGGGGACGGCACGCACGCCGCTGGCAGCCGGCACCGCGAGCTGCCGCTCCTGCGCGGCCTGCACGACGGCGCGCCCGAGCGGATGCTCGCTGCCGGACTGCAGCGCCGCGGCCCGGCGCAGCAGCGCCGCCTCGTCGCCGTCGGCGGCCAGCGCCTGCACGACGCGCGGGCGGCCCTCGGTCAGCGTGCCCGTCTTGTCGAAGGCGACGACGCCGACGCGGTGGGCGAGTTCGAGCGCCTGCGCGTCCTGGATCAGGATGCCGCGTCGCGCCGCGACGCCGGTGCCGGCCATGATCGCCGCCGGCGTCGCCAGGCCCAGCGCACAGGGGCAGGCGATCACCAGCACCGCCACCGCGTTGAGCAGGCCCTGCTGCCACTGCCCGCCGATCAGCCCCCAGCCGAGCCAGGTGAGCAACGCGATCGCGATCACCGTCGGCACGAAGACGGCGCTGACCTGGTCGACCAGGCGCTGGATCGGCGCCTTCTTCGCCTGCGCCGACTCCACCAGCCGCACGATGCGCGCGAGCGTGCTCTCGGCGCCGACCGCGCGCGTGCGCAGCAGCAGCGCCCCTTCGCCGTTGACGGCACCGCCGGTGACGGCATCGCCCGCCTGGCGCGGCACCGGCAGGCTCTCGCCGGTGATCAGCGACTCGTCGACCTCGCTCGCGCCCTCGACCACCTCGCCGTCCACCGGCACGCGCTCGCCCGGACGCACGACGACGAGGTCGCCGACGCGCACCATCGCCAGCGGCACGTCGACGTCGACGCCGTCGCGACGCACGCGCGCCGTCTCCGGGCGCAGTGCCTGCAGTGCGCGGATCGCCGCCGTCGTCTGGTGCTTGGCGCGCGCCTCCATCCACTTGCCGAGCATCACCAGCGTGATGACGACCGCCGCGCCCTCGAAGTAGAGGTGCGGCATCGGGTCGGCGCCCGGGCGCAGCCATTCGTAGAGGCTCAGGCCGTAGGCGGCGCTCGTGCCCAGCGCCACCAGCAGGTCCATGTTGCCGCTGCCGGCGCGCAGCGCCTTCCAGCCCGCCTTGTAGAAGCGCCAGCCGAAGATGAACTGCACCGGGGTGGCGAGCGCGAACTGCAGCCAGGGCGGCAGCATCCAGTGCGAGCCCCAGAGCATGCCCACCATCGGCAGCACCAGCGGCAGCGACAGCGCGCCGGCGACCCACAGCGGCCAGGTCGGCGCGGCCTTGGCTTGCACCACGGCGCCGGCGTCGTCGTCGAGCTCGACACGCGCTTCGTAGCCCGCCTTCACGACGGCGGCCAGCAGCGGCGCCACGCCATCGGCCAGGCCGCGCGTCGAGACACTCGCCGTCTCGGTGGCCAGGTTCACCGTCGCGGCGGTCACGCCGGGCACTTTCTTCAGGGCCTTCTCGACGCGCGCGACGCAGGAAGCGCAGGTCATGCCCTCGATGCGCAGCCGCCACTCCTGGCTCGGGACTTCGTAGCCGGCCTTCTCGACCGCCGCGGCCATCTGCTGCAGCGTCAGCTCGGGGCCGGCCTGCACGTGGACCTGCTCGGTCGCCAGGTTGACTTCGGCGCTCTGCACGCCGGGCAGCTTTCGCAGCGCCTTCTCCACGCGCGTGGCGCAGGAGGCGCAGGTCATGCCCTGCACCGCGAACTGCCAGCTGCAGGACGCGCTCGACGAGGTCGCCGGCACCGCGGCGACGGGTTCGGTGATCGTGTTCATCTGCGCAGCATCATCCCTCACATCATGGGAAGGTCAAGCCCTAATTCGATCGTGGGTGTCACGTTGCGCGTCACGGATCGGTTCCCACTTGACCTTCCCATCGTGGCAAGGTCGAAGATCGTCGTATTGACCCTCAGACCCGATCCAACCCGTCCGGAGCTCATCCCATGCTCGAATACGACATCGCCAAGCTGTCCTGCGGCCACTGCGTCCGCGCCGTCACCGAGGCCGTGCAGGAAGTCGATCCGGCCGCGCAGGTGCAAGTCGATCTGGCCCGCAAGCACGTGAGCATCCAGACGCAGGCCGAAGCCGAGCGCGTGCTTGCCGCGCTGGTCGAAGCGGGGTATCCGCCCTCGGCGCCCTCGGCGCCCTCGGCAAGCGCCTGAGCCGCCCGCAGGGCTCGCCCCGTGAGCGAGCCCCGCAGGCCCTGAGAGATCTTTCAGGTCCGGATTCGCCCCGGATGGGCGACGATGGCGACCATGCCCCGCATGGAGTCCGCATGAGAGTCGTCATCGCCCAGATGAAGCACGAGACGAACACGTTTTCGCCCGTGCCCACGCCGCTGACCCGCTTCGCCGGCGACGCGAGCGAGCCGATCGGCGGCACCGACGCCTATCAGGCTTACAAGGGCACCGGCACGGCGATCGGCGCCTTCATCGACCTGGCCGAGGAAGCCGGCGCCGAGGTCGTTCTGCCGGTGGCGGCCAACGCCTGGCCGAGCGGCCCCGTCGATGACGAGGCCTACGAGCACATCGTCGGGCGCATCGCGGCGGCCGTCGCCGACGGCTGCGATGCCGTGCTGCTGGACCTGCACGGCGCGATGGTGACGCGCTCGTTCGAGGACGGCGAGGGCGAGCTGCTGCGCCGCCTGCGCGCGATCGCACCGAAGGTGCCGATCGGCGTGGCGCTGGACATGCACACCAACCTGTTCCCGGCGATGGTCGATCACGCGACCGTGATCGCCGGCTACCAGACCTATCCGCACGTCGACATGTTCGACACCGGCCTGCGCGCCGGGCGTGCGGTGTTCGCGATGCTCGCCGGCCGCAGCCGGCCGACGATGATGTGGGGGAACCGGCCGATGCTGCCGCACGTGATGCGCCAGGGCACGCACGAGAGCCCCAACCGCGAGCTGCAGGCGCGCTGCAAGGCGATCGAACTGGAGGGTGCGCTCTGCGCCTCGGTCTTCGTCGGCTTCCCGAATGCCGACGTCAGCCAGGCGGGACTGTCGGCGGTCGTCGTCACCGACGGCGACCCCGAGCGCGCGCGGCGCTGGTGCGACGAGCTGCTCGAGCAGGCCTGGGCCGAGCGCGCCGGCTTCGTCTACCGGACCGAGCCGCTGGCCGAATCGATCTCACGCGCGCAGGCGCTGCGCGCGACGCTGCCCGAGGATGCGGGGCCGGTCGTGCTGCTGGATCACTGCGACAACTGCGCCTCCGGCGGCACGATGGACACGATGACCGTGCTCGGTGCGATCCTCGACGCCGGGCTCGACGGTGCGGCGGCGTTCGCGATCCACGACCCGGAGGCGGTGCAGGCGATGATCCAGGCGGGTGTCGGCGCCGAGGTCGAGCTCGCGCTGGGCGGCAAGCTCGCGATGCCGGCGATCGACCTGCAAGGGCAGCCGCGCCGCGTGCGCGGGCGCGTGCGCCTGATCAGCGACGGGCGCTTCCGCAACCTCGGCCCGATGGCGCGCGGCGAGGTCAACCACATGGGCCCGACCGCGGTGCTGGACACCGGCAAGGTCGAGATCGTCGTCGCCAGCCGCCAGGTCGAGCCGCACGACCTGGCCGCCTTTCACGCCGTCGGGATCGCACCGGCGCACAAGCGCTACCTGATGCTCAAGAGCCGCGTGCACTGGCGCGCCGGTCTCGGCAGTCTTGCCGCCGGGGTCGTCGAATGCGCAGGCACCGGCGTCTGCACCTCGGACTACGCGGCGCTGCCCTTCCGCCACGTGCGCCGGCCGATCTACCCGCTCGACCCCTTGTAGGCGCCACCGGGCGTGGGCGCGCGATGCGGCCAGAATGCCGCCAGCAACATCGTGAAAGTCCAGCCCACAGACGTCGCCCCATGCACCTGGATCCCCAGCACCCCGCAACGGGCGCCGAGCGGCCGCACAAGATCAGCACTGCCGCCGACGCAGTGCGCCTGATCCACGATGGCGACACCGTCGCCACCGGCGGCTTCGTCGGCATCGGCTTTCCCGAAGGCATCGCGATCGCGCTCGAGCAGCGCTTCCTGGCCACGCGCGAGGAGACCGGCCAGGGCTCGCCGCGCGGGCTCACGCTCGTCTACGCCGCCGGCCAGGGCGACGGCAAGACGCGCGGGCTCAACCACTGGGCGCACGAGGGCCTGCTGCGGCGCGTGATCGGCGGCCACTGGGGCCTGTGCCCCGGGCTGCAGGCGCTGGCCACCGGCAACCGGATCGAGGCCTGGAACCTGCCGCAGGGCGTGATCTCGCACCTCTTTCGCGACATCGCCGCGGGCAAGCCCGGCACGCTCACGCGCGTGGGCCTGGGCACCTTCGTCGACCCGCGGCACGGCGGCGGCCGCATCAATGCGCGCACCACCGAGGAGCTGGTGCGGCTGATGGAGATCGACGGGCAGGAGTACCTCTTCTACAAGGCCTTCCCGATCCAGGTCGGGATCATCCGCGCGACCACCGCGGACTCGGACGGGAACCTGACGATGGAGCGCGAGGCGCTGACGCTCGAGGCGCTGGCGATCGCGATGGCCGCGCACAACAGCGGCGGCATCGTGATCGCGCAGGTCGAGCGCATCGCCGAGCGCGGCTCGCTCAACCCGCGCCAGGTCAAGGTGCCGGGCGTGCTCGTCGACTGCGTCGTCGTCGCCGAGCGCGCCGAGGACCATCCGCAGACCTTCGCCACACCCTACAACCCGGCCTACGCCGGCGAGATCCGCGTGCCGGCGAGCCAGATCGCGCCGATGCCGCTGGTCGCCCGCAAGGTGATCGCGCGCCGCGCGGCGCTCGAGCTCACGCGCGGGGCGGTCGTCAACCTGGGCATCGGCATGCCCGAGGGCGTGGCCGCCGTCGCCGCCGAGGAGCAGATCATCGACCTCGTGACGCTGACCGCCGAGCCCGGCGTGATCGGCGGCATTCCCGCCTCGGGGCTGGACTTCGGCGCGGCCGTCAACACGCAGGCGATCATCGACCAGCCCAGCCAGTTCGACTTCTACGACGGCGGCGGCCTGGACCTGGGCGTGCTCGGCATGGCGCAGGTCGACGCCGCGGGCAACCTCAACGTCAGCCGTTTCGGCCCGCGCCTGGCCGGCGCCGGCGGCTTCATCAACATCAGCCAGGCGGCCAAGGCCGTCGTCTTCGTCGGCACCTTCACGACCGGCGACCTGCAGCTGCGCGTGGGCGGCGGGCGCATCGAGGTGCTCTGCGAAGGCAGCGCGCGCAAGTTCGTGCGCGCGGTCGAGCAGCGCACCTTCAGCGGCGACTTCGCCCGCGCCCGCGGCCAGCGCGTGCTCTACGTGACCGAACGCTGCGTCTTCCGCCTTGCCGAGCAGGGGCTCGAGCTGATCGAGATCGCGCCGGGAATCGACCTGCAGCGCGACGTCCTCGCGCAGATGGAGTTCATGCCCGCGATCAGCCCGCAGCTGCGCACGATGGACGCGCGGCTCTTCGACGAGGCGCCGCTGGGCCTGCGCACGCGGCTGCTGCAGCAGCGCTGTCCCGAACGCGTCACCCGCTACGGTGCAAGCAGCTTCCTGCGCGCACGCCTTGCCGGAGAACGGACCTGATGGACTTCGCCGCCTTTCTCGAGACCTTCTCCGCCGCGGTGAGCCGCGCCGATGCCGAGGGTTTCTCGGCACTGTTCACCGAGGACGCCTGCTACCGCGACGGCTTCTTCGGCGCGCATCACGGGCGTGCCGCGATCGGCGCGATGCTGCTGCGCTTTCACGAGGGCGGCGAGCGCCTTGCCTGGCAGTTCCTCGAGCCGCTTTCCGACGGCACGCTCGGCTACGCGCGCTACGTCTTCAGCTACCGCTCGCGCCAGCCCGAGAGCGCCGGGCGGCTGATCGCCTTCGACGGCATCGCGCGCATGCGCCTGCAAGGCGGCCTGATCGCCGACTACGCCGAAGCCTTCGACCGCGGCAGCGCGTTCACGGTGCTCGGCTACGCCGGGCCGCGGGTGCTCAAGCTGCTGGACCGCTACGCGGCGCAGATGGAGAACAGCGCGCCCGTGCGCGAGCACCTGGCCTGGCGCGAGGCGCGCGGGCTCTGAGCCCGCGAAGACACGAAGCGCTCACGCGAGCGCGAAGCGTCCGTCGTCGCGCTCGCGCACGCGCCCGGCCGCGCACAGCTCGGCCAGGTGCAGCGTGATCGTGCGCTGCTCGGCCGAGTCGATCCACAGCTCTTCGGCCTCGGGCGGGTAGAGCAGCCGCTGGCGCACGAGTTCGTCGATCGTCGAAGGCCCGGCCTGCAGCATCTGCAGCAGGCGTTCGCTGCGCTCGTCCAGGCGCGCGGCGTAGGCCTGCAGCATCTCGAGGAACTTCGCGCGGTCGGTCACCACCCCCTTGTGGTGCGAAGTCACCCAGACGGATGCCGGCAGCTCGGGCAGCCGCGCCAGCGAACGCCGGAAGGCCGCGAGATCCGAGCTCGCGTCGCCGTAGTAGGGCCCGAAGCTCGAGAGATCGATGTCGCCGATGAAGGCCACGCCCTCGGGCTCGACCAGCAGCACGCTGTGTCCGGCGGTGTGGCCGGGCATGTGCAGCGCGCGCACGCGCACCCCGCCGCCCAGATCCCAGACCTGGCCATCGGCGTAGGCGATCGCATCGGGCCTTGGCTGGTAGTGGAACTGCGTCTCGATCTTGCGGCGCAGCCCCGGCAGCACCTCCGGTCCGTAGCCGTAGTGGCGCGCCATGCCCTCCCAGCTGCGCGCCGCCGGCGCATCCGCTTCGTGCACGAAGAGCGGCACCTGCGGCACGAGGTGCAGCCCGGCCATGTGGTCCTCGTGCACGTGACCGAGGATCGCGAGGTCGGCCTCCCGGATCACGTCCGGGATGCGGTTGGCCGCCAGCGGGGTGTCGAAGATCGCGGTCGCCTCGGCACCGCGGACGATGACCTGGTTGCCGTCCGGGTACTTCCCGTTCTTCTCGCCGAAATGGATCGTCACCGGTCCGAAGTGCATCGTCGGGATCTCATGATTCATGCCGCAACGATAAGCCGACGCGTCGCCGCTGCGGTCTGCACGTGCAATACGTCACGCGATCCCGGCGTGAATGAGGCCACGGACATGCAATCCCGTGCGAAGCACCGCGCCGGCAGCCGATAGACTTGCGTCAAGGACGATCATGCAAGCTGCGATCTTCGACCTCGACGCCGCCTTTGCCGGCGCCAACGTGGATACGCTCTGGTGGCGCTTCCTCCGTGGCCTGGGCGAAATCGACGACGCCCAGGTGGAGCGCTGCGACCACGTCGCGCGGCAGTACGGCGCGGGCACCGTCGTGCCCGAGGATTACGCGCTGGCGCAGGCGGCGCTGCTCGCTGGCCGCGAGCTGACCCAGCTGGCTCCGCTCCTCGCGCGCTTCGTCGCCGAAGTGGCCCGCCCGCACCTGCCGGCCGCGTTCCGGGAACTGCTGCAGCGGCACCGCGCCGAAGGCGACACCCTGTTGCTGACCAGTGCGACGAGCCGGGTGCTCGCCGAGGCACTGGCACGCGAGCTCGGGATCGGCACCGTGCTCGGCACCGAACTCGTCTGGTTCGGCGGCCGCTGCACCGGCATGCTGAGCGGCCACGCGAACATGCGCACCCACAAGCTCGATCGCGTGCGCCAGTGGCTGCTTGCACACGGCCAGGGCGACGCGGTCCTGCGCCGCGCCACCTTCTACAGCAGCTCGATCAACGACCTTGCGCTGCTGAGCGCAGTGGGCCGGCCGGTGGTCGTCGACCCCGACCCGCGCCTGGCGGCGACCGCGCTGCGCAAGGGCTGGCGCGTGCTGCAACTGCATCGGACGCCGGTGCAACAGCAAGGCGCACAAGCGGCCCTGGCCTGAGCGCCGAGCACCCCGCCCGTCGCAATCAGCGCGGGTACATTTCCCGGATCATCGACTGGTCGGCGCTGGAGAGCGTGCTGTTCTCGTTCGTGGAGCCAAGCCCGTCGGAAAACAGCTCGGCGCCGAACGCGTAGAGCATGATCGACTTCGGGTCGAAGCGAGCCGCGGCGATTCCCTGAGGCGAATACTTCAGCAGCACGTTGCGACGGATGCTGTCGGCATCCCAGTAGTTCGGCGGCCCCTGGAAGTAGCGCATCACCCTGGCCTCGTTCCAGCGCCGGTCGAAGACCTCTTCGACATCCGCACCGCCATGCGGGCGATGCCTTCGACGCCCTCGGCGCCGAGCGCACGCGGCCCCCGCCGCGTTGACCATCTGCTGCTGCAGCGGCCTGCCGGCGTCGGTCGATGCGTGCGCGGCCATGGACACCTCCTGCGCAGTGAATGGGCTTCAGGGCGCGATGTTGGCGCACGAAACGCGCAACCGACATCCCGATCATTAGGGACGACCGACAATCGCGATCACGCCTTGCCATTTGCGGCGGACCCCGCAGCGACCACGAGAGCCCGCATGAGCCTGCACCGTCAACTCCAGCAACGCGCCAGCGATGGTCGACCGATCCGCGTCGGGCTGATCGGCGCCGGCAAGTTCGGTTCGATGTACCTGAGCCAGATCCCGCGCACGCCGGGCGTGCACCTGCTCGGCATCGCCGATCTCGCGCCGGACGCGGCGCGGCGCAATCTCGAGCGCGTCGGCTGGGAACCCGCGCGCACCCAGGCCGCGAACCTGGACGCAGCGCTGCGCGACGGCAGCACGCATGTCGGCGAGGACTGGCAGGCGCTGGTCACGCACCCGGCGATCGACGTCGTCGTGGAGTGCACCGGCCACCCGATCGCCGCGGTCGACCATTGCCTGGCGGCGTTCGCGGCGGGCAAGCATGTCGTCAACGTCACCGTCGAGGCCGACGCGTTCTGCGGACCGCTGCTGGCGCGCCGGGCCGCCGAGGCGGGCGTGCTCTACAGCCTGGCCTTCGGCGACCAGCCGGCGCTGATCTGCGACCTCGTCGACTGGGCACGCACCTGCGGCTTTCCGGTCGTGGCCGCCGGCCGCGGGCACAAGTGGCTGCCGCATTTCAGCCAGAGCACGCCGGAGACCGTCTGGGGCCATTACGGGCTCACGCCCGAGCAGGCGGCGCGCGGCGGACTCAACCCGAAGATGTTCAACAGCTTTCTCGACGGCTCGAAGCCCGCGATCGAGAGCAGCGCGGTGGCCAACGCGACCGGGCTCGCGGTGCCGGGCACCGGCCTGCTCTATCCGCCGGCCAGCATCGCCGACATCCCCTACGTCACGCGCCCGCGCAGCGAAGGCGGCGCGCTCGAGAAGAAGGGCATGGTCGAGGTGATCTCCTCGCTCGAGGCCGACGGCCGCACGGTTCCCTACGACATCCGCATGGGTGTCTGGGTCACCGTCGAGGGCGAGACCGAGTACATCCGCAACTGCTTCGAGGAATACAACGCGCACACCGACCCGAGCGGGCGCTACTTCACGCTCTACAAGCGCTGGCATTTGATCGGGCTGGAGGTGGGCTACTCGGTGGCGAGCCTCGCGCTGCGGCGCGAGGCCACCGGCGTTGCGCACTGCTGGAACGCCGACGTCGTCGCCACCGCCAAGCGCGACCTGAAGGTCGGCGAAGTGCTCGACGGCGAAGGCGGCTACACCGTCTGGGGCAAGCTGCAGCCGGCGCGCGCGTCGCTGGCCGCCGGCGGCCTGCCGCTCGGTCTTGCGCACGATGTGCGCCTGGTCCGGCCGGTCCGGCAGGGACAGAGCCTGGTCTGGGACGACGTCGCGATCGACACCGGGACCCGCGCCTACGCCTTGCGGCGCGAGCTGGAGGCGCAGTTCGGCGCGGTGGCGGGCTGAGGCAGCGCGCGTTCGAAACCGTTGAAGTTCCGCGTCAAGCGGCCTGAACGGCAGGCGCAAGGCGTGCCGGCACACTGCCACCATGCACTCCGCACCACCCCGCTACACGGCGACCGCGATCGCCTTTCACTGGCTGCTCGCCGCGGCGCTGCTGGGCATGATGGCGCTCGGCATGACCATGACCGAGCTGCCGCTGTCGCCGACCCGGCTCAAGCTCTTCAACTGGCACAAGTGGGCCGGGATCACGATCGCTGTGCTCTCGCTGCTGCGCCTCGTATGGCGCCTGACGCACCGGCCGCCGCCCGACACCGAACTGCCCCCCTGGCAGGCGCGCGCGGCGCACGCCGCGCACGTCGCGCTCTACGTGCTCTTCTTCGCCGTCCCGCTGGCGGGATGGATGTACAGCTCGGCGGCCGGGGTTCCGGTCGTCTGGTTCGGTGTGCTGCCGCTGCCCGATCTGGTGCCCGCCGACCGCGAGCTCGCACAGACGCTGAAGGCCGCGCACCACGCGCTGGCGATCGCGATGGCGGCGATCGTCGCGGTGCACGTGGCGGCGGCCCTCAAGCATCACTGGTTCGACGGCATCGGCACGCTGGGCCGCATGTGGCCCTGGCCATTGCGCTCCATGCGCGCCTTGCGCCCCTTGCGCGGCTGACCCGGCCGAACGGATCCGAAGCCCCCGCAGTGCACGAGCGCCCCTGCCGGACACCTGCGCCGATACCCGACAGTCTCGACAGCGCCGACAGCACCCATGTCCACTGAGCACACCATGCACCGCATCCGGCCTCGAACCCGATCCGCTGCGCTCCGGCCTCCGCTGCGGGGCGTCGCAGCACCCCTTCTGCTTGCGGCCGTGCTGCTGCCCGCCACCGCGGCCGCCCAGACGCCGCCGCAGGCGCGGCTGCAGTCACAGGGCAGCGAAATCGTTTTCGCGATCAAGCAGATGGGCGTGCCGGTCGAAGGGCGTTTCGGCCGCTTCGATGCGCAGATCGCGCTCGACCCGCGCCAGCCTGCGGGCGGCCACGTCAGCATGAGCATCGACACCGGCAGCGCCCGCTTCGGCGCCGCCGAGATCGATGCGGAGGTCGGCAAGCCGGTGTGGCTGGCGACGGCCAAATTCCCGCAGGCCAGCTTCGAGTCCAGCGCGATCAAGGCGCTCGGCGGCGGCCGCTTCGAAGTCAGCGGCCAACTCAGCATCAAGGGCAGCACGCAGCCGCTCGTCGTGCCGGTGCAGATCACCCAGTCCGGCGCGAGCAGCACCGCCAGCGGCAGCTTCGCGATCAAGCGCCTGGCCTTCAAGGTCGGCGACGGCGAATGGGCCGACACCTCGCTCGTCGCCGACGAAGTGCAGGTGCGCTTCAAGCTCGCGCTCACCGGTCTGCCGCCGCTGTGATCCCGATGACCCGAATCCCCTTTTCACCCTTTTGATTGACTTCACGGAGAAAACCCGATGCACAGGCTGATTCCCACCGCTGCCACCACCGCGCTGCTCGCCGCCCCTCTGCTGGCGCAGGCCGCCCCGGCAACCTACGCGGTCGACCCCACGCACACCTTCGCGCGCTACGAGATCCCGCACTTCAACACCTCGACCAACCGCGGCCTGTTCGCGAAGAACAGCGGCAGCGTGGTGCTGGACAAGCAGGCGAAGACGGGCAAGGCCGACATCACGCTCGACATGTCGGCGATCGTCACCGGCGTCGCGCCGCTGGACACGCACCTGAAGAGCGCCGATTTCTTCGACGTCGCCAACCATCCGACGGCACGCTTCGTCAGCGAGCAGTTCGTGTTCGAGGGCGACAAGGTGAAGAAGGTCGTCGGCCAGCTCACGCTGCGCGGCAAGACCAACCCGGTGACGCTGGACGCGCTGCGCTTCAACTGCTACGAGAGCCCGATGCTCAAGCGCGAGGTCTGCGGCGGCGACTTCGAGACCGTGATCAAGCGCAGCGAGTACGGCGCCGACTGGGGCATCAAGATGGGCTTCGCCGACGACGTGCGCGTGACGATCCAGATCGAGGCCATCAAGCAGTAGCGGGCGCAGGAGCAGCGGCTCCGGCGCCGGGCGTGCACGTCGCCATCGCCTGCCCCATGCGGATCGGGGCAGCGGGCCGCCAGGCGGGATCGAATGCGAGCGCTGCCGGTGGCAGCAGCAGCACCACGGTCGAGCCGAGCAGGAATCGGCCCATTTCCTCGCCGCGACCGAGCCGGATCTCGACGTCGTCGTAGGTCCAGCTCCGCAGCGCGCCGGGCCTGGGCGGCGTGACGACGCCGTGCCACTCCGTCGCGATGCTGCCGACGACGGTGGCGCCCACCAGCACCATCACGAAGGGGCCGGGCGAGCCCTCGACTCCGTCGAAGACGCAGACCACACGCTCGTTGCGCGCGAACAGCCCGGGCACGCCGCGCGCCGTCGCCGGGTTCACCGAGAACAGGTCTCCGGGCACGTGCACCATCCGCCGCAATCGGCCCGCGGCCGGCATGTGGATGCGGTGGTAGTCGCGGGGACTCAGGTAGAGCGTCGCGAAGTGCCCGCCGGCAAAGCGCGCGGCGAGTTCGGCATCCCCGCCCAGGAGCGCGGTCGCGGTGTAGGCGTGGCCCTTGGCCTGCAGCAGGCGTTCGCCGTCCAGCGCGCCGAATTCGCTGATCGCGCCGTCCACCGGGCACAGCCATGCGGCGTCGGCCAGGGGGCGCACGCCGGGAGCGAGCGCACGCGTGAAGAAGGCATTGAAGGTCTCGTAGCGCGCCAAGTCGGGCTCGAGCGCCTCGCTCATCTCGACGCCGTAGCGGCGCGCGAACCAGCGGATGAAGACCGTCGTCAGCGCGCCGGCCCGCGCACCCGCGGCATGGCCGGCCAGTTGCGTCAGCAGCCGCTTCGGCAGCAGGTACTGCGGCCAGACCGCGCGTCGCGCCGCCAGCGAAAACGGCTCCGGCGCGGGCATCAATGCAGGCGCGGCAGTTCGCGCAGCGCCTGCACCGCGCCCTGCCCGATCGCCGCACCGAAGCGCTTGGCCAGCCGTTCCGCGAGGTTCCCGCGCGGGGTGTAATCGACGACGTCCTCGACCTTGACGACTTCGCGCGCGACGAAGTCCAGGTTGCCGAGGCGATCGGCCAGGCCTAGCGCGATCGCCTGCTCGCCGTTCCAGAACAGGCCCGAGAAGGTCTCCGGTGTCTCCTTCAGGCGCTCGCCGCGGCCCTCCTTGACGACGGCGATGAACTGGTCGTGGATCTGGTCGATCATCGCCTGCGCGTACGCGGTCTGGCGCTCGTTCTGCGGCGAGAAGGGATCGAGCATGCCCTTGTTCTCGCCGGCCGTGAGCAGCCGGCGCTCGATGCCGAGCTTCTTCATCGCCCCGGTGAAGCCGAAGCCGTCCATCAGCACGCCGATGCTGCCCACGAGGCTGGCCTTGTCGACGAAGATCTCGTCGGCCGCGACGGCGATGTAGTAGGCACCGGACGCGCACATCTCCTCGACCACCGCGTAGACCTTCTTGTCGTGCAGCGCCTTCAGGCGCCGGATCTCTTCGTTGACGATGCCGCTCTGCACCGGGCTGCCGCCCGGCGAGTTGATGCGCATCACCACCGCCCGCGCCGCCGGATCCTCGAAGGCCGACTTCAGCGCCGAGACCAGGGTCTCGGCGCTGGCCTCGCTGTCGGGACCGATCTCGCCGCGCACCTCGATCAGCGCCGTGTGCGGCCTGCCCGCGGTCGTCGTGCTCATGCGCTGCGTGAGCGCACCGAAGACCAGCATCGCCGCCAGACCCAGCCAGGCCAGCCGGAAGAAGATGCGCCAGCGCCGATCGGCACGCTGCTGTCGCAGCAGTTCGCCCGCCAGGCGCTCGAGGCTGCCCTCGAGCGCCGACGGCAAACCGCCGTCGGCACGCGCGCCGCCGCTCGCCGGTCGCGCCGGCACAGGGGCCTGACCCGATGCCTGACCGGGCGTCGGGTCTTGATCGTCTTGGGGGGTCATGCAGCGCTCCCGGGTGCGGGATCGTCCGACGGCACAGGCCGGATGTCGCGCGAAGGATACCAATAGACTTGGCCGCCTTCCTCGGCGACACGGATCGACGTGAGAGCGGCTCGCGCCGGGCCGCCCAGGCAGCGCCCATCGCTCGGCTCGAACACCGCCCCGTGCATCGAGCACAGGATCAGCTGCTGGTCGGCATCGAAGAACTCGCCGGGCTGCCAGTCCATCTCGGTGGGCACGTGCGTGCAGCGGTTGAGATAGGCGACGACCGTCCCGTCGAAGCGCAGCGCGAAGGCGCGCAGCGGCTGGCCATGCTCCAGCACGTCCCAGACCCAGGCGCGGCCGCGCTCGACGAGCTCGGTCGACGCGCACAGCGGCAGGCGCTGCCCGGCGACATCGGCGCGCTCAGCCATGCGCGAGCAGCCAGTCGTGCAGCTCGCGCGTCGAACGCGCGACGAAGAGCGGCGAAAAGGCGTCGAAGCTGCGCTCGTCGTGCGCGCCGAAGCTCACGCCCACGCTCGGCACGCCGGCGTTGGCCGCCAGCTGCAGGTCGTGCGTGGTGTCGCCGACCATCAGCGTGCGCTCGGGATCGACGCCGAACTCGCGCATCAGCTCCTGCAGCATCCGCGGATGCGGCTTGGGCTGCGTCTCGTCGGCCGTGCGCGTCGCGTCGAAGAGCCGGCCAAGGCCCGATTGCTGCAGCACCATGTCCAGGCCCTGCCGGCTCTTGCCGGTGGCCACCGCGAGCCAGTGGTGGCGCCCTCGCAGCGCCTGCAGCATCTCCAGCGTGCCCTCGAACGTCACGAGCTCGTGCTGGCGCGCGAAGTAGTGGCGGCGGTAGCGCTGCCCGAGCTGCGGGTAGCGCTCGATCGGCAGCCCCGGCGCCGCGTGGCGCAGCGCGTCCTCCAGCCCCAGGCCGATGACATAGGCCGCGGCCTCGTCGCTCGGCACCGCGACGCCGACGTCGCGGCAGGCGTCCTGGATGCAGCGCACGATCAGCGCCGTCGAATCGAACAGCGTGCCGTCCCAGTCGAAGGCGATCAGGTCGAAGCGGCGGGAACGGAGCATTGGTCAAGCACCCGACAAGGTGGGAGCGATTGTGGCAAGCAGCGCAGCTTCCATCTACGACACCAGGGAGCTTGGTCAGGTGTCGAAAAACTTGCCACTTCGTGTTTGCCTGTGGATCCTGGACACTCGATCCTGTCTGAACCTCATTATAAAACAACGACTTACGTAGCAGTATCCATGGGTGGCACAAAGTCTGCTTGACAGAAAAATGCGTTCCCACCCAACCCTTCTTCAATAGGAGCATGCAATGAAGAAATCGCTACTGGCGGCCGCACTGATGGCGGCTTTTGGCACCTCGGTCCTCGCAGCGCCGATCACCGCCGATGTCGTTGCGATCGTCGACGAGTCGGGTTCGATGTCCGGCGAGCACGCCTGGCTTGCCGGGATGATGTCCTCGCTCGATACGGGCCTGAACGCTGCGGGCCCTACCGGCAACCGTTACGGGCTCGTGGGTTTTGGCGGCGGCAGCGTGCACTACACTGGCCATCAGCACGACGTTGGGGGCGTTGGCAACCAATTCGGCACCGCCGCCGAGTTCGGCACCGCAACGTCTACCCTCGTCCTTAGTGGCGGCACCGAAGACGGCTATTCCGGGATCAACACGGCCAACGGCTACAGCTACCGTGCGGGGGCGGCACGCAACTACATCCTGGTGACCGACGAGGATCGCGACAACGTTGACTCGAGCCTGACCTACACGTCGATCCTGACGAGCCTGACCGGCACGGGCACGCTGCTGAACGCGGTGGTCGATGCCACCTTCCGGTGCGGCAACGCGACCGGTTCGGTGCTCGGGATCGACGATAACGGCACCGGCTACATCGCCGACGGCGCGGGCGGCTACACGACGGCCAGCGGCTGCAGTGCGGCGACGGGTGACGGAACGACGATTGCCGATTACGTGAATCTGGCCTTGGCCAGTGGCGGTGCCGCCTGGAACCTGAACCTCCTGCGGGCGGGTGGTGTGACCGCCCAGTCCTTCACGAACGCTTTCGTCGATATCAAGGTCAAGGAGATCACGAACGTGCCTGAGCCCGCGTCGCTCGCGCTCGCTGGTCTGGCTCTGCTCGGCCTGGGTGCCGGCCGCCTGCGTCGCCAGCGCTGAAGCGCCCCTCAGGGTGTCACGGGAGGGATGGCTTGCCATCCCTCTTGTCTTTTATGCATTGGCTTCGTTCCCGGACGAATTCATGCGAACGAGATCTTCGCCCAGCGTTTGGAACTCCACCGGAATCGGCGCGCGCAACACGATGCGTTCGGCACGCGCAGGGTGAACGAAGCACAGTTCACGCGCGTGCAAGCACATGCGATCGACCCGATTGGCCTTCGCGAACGCCTTGTTCCGCGCAAAATCGCCGTACTTCGGATCCCCGACGATCGGATACCCCGCATGCGCCAGATGCACGCGGATCTGATGCGTTCGACCGGTCTTGATCCTGACCTCGAGCAGGGTGCATCCGCCGGTCTCGCCCACGACTCTGACGAGCGTGATCGCGCGCCGGCCTTGATCGTGCGCCTTTGACACCACGCGTACCTGGCGCTCGCCGGCGGCGTCCAGCGTCTTCAGCAGCGGCAGGTCGATGAGCTTGAGCCGCGGCGGCCAAGCCCCCCAGACGAGCGCGAGATAGGTCTTGCCGGCGTCGCGGGAGCGGAACTGCTCCTGCAGCGCGACGAGCGCGCTGCGCTTCTTGGCCAGCAGCAGCACGCCCGAGGTCTCCTTGTCCAGCCGGTGCACGAGCTCGAGGAAGCGCGCCTGCGGGCGCGCTCGCCGCAGCTGCTCGATGACCCCGGAGCTGACCCCGCTGCCCCCGTGCACCGCCACGCCCGCGGGCTTGTCGACCGCCAGCAGCCATTCGTCCTCGAAGATCACCGGAAACTCACGCGCCGGTACCGGCGCCGCGATACCGCGCTCGGGCATGCGGATCGGCGGCACGCGCACGACGTCGCCGGCCTGGACGCGCGCGTCGGCGCTGGCCCGGCCCTTGTTCAGCCGCACCTCGCCCGAGCGGATGACACGGTAGACATGCGCCTTGGGCACGCCCTTGAGGTGGCGCAGCAGGAAATTGTCGAGCCGCTGGCCCGCCGACTGCTCGTCGACCGGCAGGTGGCGGACCTCGGCCAGCGCCGCTGCGGCAGCGCTTTTCCGGCGATTCGCCGCGCCGGCTTTGCCGTCTATAATCCGCCGTTCCACGCTCGTGCGGTAAGTGCTTGATTTGCCGGGAGTTTACCCGGGCACTGCCGGCGGACGCGGAGAGGCTGCACACCCGACCGGCCATGGGCGACCCCGATCGCCCCGAGCAAGGCAGGACGAGTGCGCAGCCACCAGGTGATGCGACGCCCTGGGCGACGCACGGGCCCGGCCCCGAAGCGGCTGGGCGGTGCGCCGCTTCGGGCGGCACGGAAAAGTCAGCGAGAACCCCGCCGGTTCGCCCATCCGCCCCGAAAGCGGGCCGTGGGCGACGCGGCAGACGAAAGAATCCCCGGGGCCAGGCGACCCCAGACGACCCCAGATGGCCGTCTCCGGCCAGCCTGGTCCCCAAGCGACCGGCAACGCCTTCGGCCCAAGTGCCCGCCCATGCTTCCCCTCTGCCCTGACGCCCACCGGTCGCCGCTGCTTCGGTCGGCACCCGGCTGCTCGCCGGCGCAGACGCTGCCCACCCGGCAGCGCCCGAAGTCCGCGGTCACCTCCAGCCTCATCGACGCCGCCTCGCACGCGCCAACGCTGCACGCCTGACCTCTGCGGCCGCAAGGCCTCGTCAGCGCGCAGTCCAGGGCATTTCGCACCCGGGGTTCGCCGCCTTTCCCGCGCATCGGATGCAAGCACCGGTGTGCCCGCAGGACGCGGGCGCACCGCACCGGAGTGCACATGAAGCGCATGCTCATCAACGCCACGCAGCCCGAGGAACGGCGCCTGGCGATCGTCGACGGCCAGAAGCTGCTCGACTTCGAGACCGAGATCGAAGGGCGCGAACAGCGCAAGGGCAACATCTACAAGGCGGTCATCACGCGCGTCGAGCCCAGCCTCGAAGCCTGCTTCGTCGACTACGGCGAGGACCGCCACGGCTTCCTGCCGTTCAAGGAGATCTCGCGCAACTACTTCCGCGAAGGCACTGACGTCAAGAACGCGAAGATCGCCGACGCGGTCAAGGAAGGGCAGGAGCTGCTCGTCCAGGTCGAGAAGGAGGAGCGGGGCAACAAGGGTGCGGCGCTGACCACCTTCGTGAGTCTTGCCGGCCGCTACCTCGTGCTGATGCCCAACAACCCGCGCGGCGGCGGTGTCAGCCGGCGCATCGAGGGCGAGGAGCGCGAGGAGCTCAAGGACGCGATGGACCAGCTCGAGTACCCCAAGGGAATGAGCCTGATCGCGCGCACCGCGGGCATCGGCCGCAGCGCCGCCGAGCTGCAGTGGGACCTGAACTACATGCTCAAGCTCTGGGACGCGATCGACGGCGCCGCCGAGGCGGGCAAGGGCGCCTTCCTGATCTACCAGGAGAGCTCGCTCGTCATCCGCGCGATCCGCGACTACTTCACCGCCGACATCGGCGAGATCCTGATCGACACCGACGACATCTACGATCAGGCCAAGCAGTTCATGAACCACGTGATGCCGGAGACGGCCGCACGGGTCAAGCGCTACCGCGACGACGCACCGCTCTTCTCGCGCTTTCAGATCGAGCACCAGATCGAGACCGCGTTCAGCCGCACCGTCAACCTGCCCGGCGGCGGCGCCATCGTCATCGACCACACCGAGGCCCTGGTCTCGGTGGACGTGAACTCGGCGCGCGCCACGCGCGGCACCGACATCGAGGAGACGGCCACCCGCACCAACCTCGAGGCCGCCGACGAGATCGCACGCCAGATGCGGCTGCGCGACCTGGGCGGCCTCATCGTCGTCGACTTCATCGACATGGACGAGAGCAAGAACCGTCGCGAGGTCGAGCAGCGCCTGCGCGACGCGCTGCGCAACGACCGCGCGCGCGTGCAGTTCAGCTCGATCAGCAAGTTCGGCCTGCTCGAGCTCAGCCGCCAGCGGCTGCGCCCGGCGCTCTCCGAAGGCAACCACATCACCTGCCCGCGCTGCAACGGCACCGGCCACATCCGCGACACCGAGAGCAGCGCGCTGCAGATCCTGCGCATGGTGCAGGAGGAGGCGATGAAGGACAACACC
>Ga0116144_10000459_pt1 | contig 54153 bp, 40 predicted proteins | sample AD_UKC035_MetaG_FD_89746 | JGI IMG/M metagenome (GOLD analysis project Ga0116144, IMG submission 89746) | Active sludge microbial communities of municipal wastewater-treating anaerobic digesters from USA - AD_UKC035_MetaG | ecosystem: Engineered > Bioreactor > Anaerobic > Digestate | place: USA...
CGTGTGCCGGATCAGCCGGTAGCGGGCTTCCCCGAAAAGTGGAACAAACATCCTCCTGGCTCCAAGGTCGTAATTGTAAAGGCCAAGACCCAGGCCGGTACTGAGTTGCGGAATAAGATACCGTTGGGCAGAGATGCTGGCCCCGGTGGCCAATCCGGGCTCCCCGATATGCTGTATGCCGTTGTTCACGACCATGATTTCAGTGCTGAGGCCCCATTTATACGATGGTTCGACATAAGGCCTCCTTACCCTGTCCTTTGGCAAAACAGGTTTGAGCCGGAGGACGTCCTTTTCCCTGATTTCCACCAGGGCCCCGTTGTCGAGGACGACCACATAGGGGCCGTCTGCTTTTTTTTCCATGATCTGCCCGACCAGGGACGATCCGTTTCGCTGGACGACTTTATAGCGGATGTATTTGACGCTGTCCTGGGCCTGCGCCGAGGCGATGATAAAAATCAATAATACCAGCCCGATTCCCTTTTTCATATCCTTCAGTCTTTAACCACCGGGATCAATGACCGGGTCTTGATATTTTTCAAATCGGAGGCATCCAATTGGATCAGGCCCTGCTCGCCGACCACGATGAGGTGGGACCTGGACAGGGCAATCACATCGTAAGCATGGAAAGCGGTCAGGTGCGCTTTCAGGTTTTTATCAATGGTTTGAATATTCCCGGCATCAAATGCTTTTAAACCGTATTGACCTTCGCAGAGAAAAAGGATTTGGTCAATCACGGAAAGGCCGTGAGGGTGCTGCATCTGGTATTTTTTAACCAACCGGGGTGAGGTAATATTTGAAATATCCACGATATCCAGTTCGTTGGTATAATTCGTGCATTCGTTGCCGTCCCGCAGGGTGACAAAAGCGGTTTCGCCGTCCACATAGACCGGGTCGCAGGCACGTGCGTGGGAAAAACTGCTGAGGAGATAGGGGGCTTCCGGATTTTTATTTTCCAGGATAAACATGCCGTTTTGGGCGCCGATGAAAAGTTTGTCCTTATAAGGGAAAAGGGTTTCTATGTTCCAGCTGATGGAGACCGATTTGCCTTCTTTGGGATCCGCAGGCTGATCGATATAGACCACATGGAGTTCGGACTGGTCAATGGCGTACAGGTACCGGTCCACAATCCCGAAACGGGCCATGGACCCTCCTACCCCATTCGTTTTGGCGGCGGAATTGCCGCCGGAGGATTGCAGGACGTCGGCCCTGACCCAAAATCCGGAATTATCCAAAAAGGTCTCCCTCTGAAAACGAGGCTGGGCGCAATCGATCACCTGCGTCTCATTGCTTTTGGTATAACCCACCAGCAAGGGCTGACTGGCTGCAGCTCCTCCCCATCCGTAAGATTTCTGAAAAACGTTTTCGAGCCGTTTCCGGAGGACCGGAGCAAGGGGGTCCGTAATATCAATGGCCAGCAGGTCCACCACGTTGTCGGCATAAAGGATATTTTCTTTGACGGCCATATCCCGGTTGCCGGTGATCTGGATGAAGGACAGGTTGGCCGGATGAGCCGGATCCGAATTGTCGATAATATGGATCCCCTCGTCAATCTCGTTGATCAGCAGATAGTGGCCGTAGGAGTATATTTTTCCCGGATGGCGGAGCGGCCTGGCCTGGGCAATGCTAAAACCCCCGTCCCGGAGGGCCTGTACGGTGGAATAGACCGGGTCCATGCGGACAAAAACCCGGTGACTCACACATTCATCCCTCAGGCAGGAAGGAAGGGCGAGCGCCAGGCCGAGGGTCCAAATAAGGAATATTTTTTTCATATGCATCGGATTAGATAATCAGGTAGACGTCCGGAAAAGGTCCGGGGTTGGGGATTTGGATACGAGGGGTGAGATTTAAATGGAAAATCTGGAGGCAGGGAGGACGCCGTATCTACAGTTTGCCTTATTATTGCTGCACGACTCACCATTTATTATCAAATTCGTAAAGCGTATGGAAAGGACAAGCGGTTGGTTCAAGGATGCCATCATTTATCAGGTCCACGTCAAAACTTACCGGGATACCAACGGGGACGGCATTGGGGATTTCTCAGGACTTATCAGCAAACTGGATTATATCCGGGACCTTGGGGTGAACACCATCTGGGTGATGCCCTTTTATCCAAGCCCCCTGCGCGACGACGGATATGATATCGCGGACTATATGCGCATCAATCCCACCTTCGGCAAGGTGGAAGACCTTCAAACCTTAATCCGTGAAGCCCATGCGCGGGACCTGCGGGTCATCACCGAACTGGTGATCAACCATACTTCGGACCAGCATCCCTGGTTTGCCAGGGCCAAGAAAGCGCCGGCGGGCTCCTCCCACCGCGACTTCTACGTGTGGACCGACAATCCGGAACAGTACCAGGGAGTGCGGATCATATTCAGGGACTTTGAGCCTTCCAACTGGTCTTTTGATGAAGAAACCGGATTGTATTACTGGCACCGTTTTTTTAACCATCAGCCCGACCTGAATTTTGACAATCCGGAGGTCCAGGCGGAAATCTTCGCCATCATGGATTACTGGGCCTCATTGGGTGTGGACGGCTTCCGTCTGGATGCCATCCCCTACCTGTACGAAAGGGAAGGAACCTCCTGTGAGAACCTGCCCGAAACCCATGCTTTTCTGAAAAAACTCAGGTCCTACCTGGATGAAAAACATCCGGGATTGTTATTCCTGGCCGAAGCCAATATGTGGCCCGAAGACTCCGCGGCCTATTTCGGCGAAGGCGATGAATGCCATATGAACTATCATTTTCCGCTCATGCCAAGACTTTACCTGGCTTTGAAAAAAGCGGACCGGGGCCCTATCGAATACATACTCAACCGGACGCCGCAGATTCCCGCCACCTGCCAGTGGGCCATTTTCCTCCGTTGCCACGACGAACTCACCCTGGAAATGGTCACCGACGAGGACCGTCAGTTTATGTGGGAAAATTATTCTCCTGAACCCCGGGCCAGGATCAACCTGGGCATCCGGAAACGGCTGTCCACCCTTATGGACAACGATCTGCGAAGGATCAAATTGATGAATGCCCTCCTGTTCTCCATGCCGGGTACACCCCTGGTCTATTACGGGGATGAAATCGGCATGGGAGACAATATCTGGCTGAATGACCGCGATGGGGTTCGCACGCCGATGCAATGGAATGCCGGACTCAATGCCGGTTTCTCAGAGGCGGATCCGTCCGCCCTTTATCTTCCCGTGATCGCAGACGAGGAATTCCATTTCACCAAAATCAACGTGGAAGCTGCCGAAGAAGACCCCTATTCCCTCCTGCACTGGATGCGAAGGATTATTTCCATCCGGAAACAGTATGCAGCCTTCGGGCGGGGGGATTTTAATTTCGCGGAAGCCGACCACCCTTCGGTCCTTTCCTATTGGAGAAGCTATGGCGTTGAAAACATCCTGGTGGTGGTCAATCTGAGCCAGGTGCTCCAATCCACGGCCATTGACCTGAATAAACCCGGCTTCCAGGCAGTCCTGGAAGACCTCTTCAGCGGACGCCGGATCCATGCCGAAAACGGGCAAATCAAAACGGAACTGCATCCCTTCGAATTTTTGTGGCTGACCGAGCCAAGGCCTGAACTGGCTGTGCTCGTGGAGGACAAACTGGTATTGGGGCTGGATTGATCCTTTAGTTTTCCTCCACCAACCGATCGATGCGGATCTGGAAGCGGCCGCTGGCCAGGAAGGTCACCGTCGCCTGATCGCCCTGGATGACCGGATGAAGGGCCCAGACGTCGTTGATCACCGGTTCCATTCTGAATCCAAAAGAGCTGACCTGGCCAAGGGCTTCCGCCAGGTTTATTTTCCCGCTATCCATATATCCTCCCACTTCATAGGTCAGTAATTCGGCCAGTTTTTTCTGGAAATTTTTTTTCAGGAACCAGGATGCGGCCTTCACCAACAGGTTTCTTGAATTAATGGAATAGTCCAGGCCGGCCAGTTCAAACCTTCTTTTTTCAGCGTTATAAACCGGTACGCCTTCCAGTTCAAGTTTTGCAGGATAGGTGCCGCTCACATAAGTTTCCACCTGGAGTTTATTGCCCTGGCCCGACAAGTGGATGGAATCGATCATCATCACCCGGTTGCCATCCCTGAATTCCTGCCCACGGAAATAATCCGTCAGCAGGATTTCCGCCCGCTTAAGGGGGAAATTGAGGGACAATTCGATCAGGGAATCCTTGGGGCCCTGTCCGATCTGTTCAAAGGTGGGCAGGATCCCGGCATAGGGCAAGACCGGTTTGGTCCCAAACACCAAATCGGTTTTGGAGCGAAAAACCAGCAGCGTCTGGATCTGGCTGTCGTGGGTGTTCAGGGGCACCATTAGAATTTTTTCCGGCCGCAGCAGGAGCCAGGAAAGATGTGGTTTCTCCGTAATGAGGATGGGCGCCTGGATTTTCCTCCAGGCCTGGTCAATGTAATCCCGCAATTTAAATCCTTCCTGGAGCTGGGCATCGATTTGTTTGCAGATCAGGTCGCTGCTCCTGCGGACAATACGGCTGGCAATGTTTTCGATGGGGATCTGGAGCACCCCAAGCCTGACCCGGGGTTTTTCAATCCATTCATGGTTCAGGATGGTAGTCAGGGCCTGGATGGACCAGTCCGGTTGGATGTGGTAATCCGTGCTGAAAAAAAGCTTAAGCGCTCCGTCGGCCTTGACCTTGGTGATCCCAACATCCCTCACAATATTGAGTTTGAGGGGAACATCGTAAACCAGCCTGTTTGGGAAGATCCGGATGTCCACACTGTCCATTTTTTCAGCCCGGATGGTCATATTGTCTTCAACCAGAGAACTGTCTTCATAGATGACCTGGGGGATCAGCGCATTGATCTGACGGATCAGTGCCGGGGAATCCACGGTGACCGGGATATATACTTCTGAAATCGTCTCGATGGAATTCATGTCAGGCAAATTTGAAGGAACCGGGGAGATGGCTGCAGGGGCAGGCAGGGTCACCACCGGAATGGATTTCCTGGCACAGCCCAAAATTCCTCCTGTCAAAATGAAAATTACGATAATCCTCCTGCAATTCGGAGGCAATCGAAAAAGCTTTGTAATTTTCATTCTTAATCAGGTGAAATATGAAAAAGACGTTGCTGCAATTTTACGTATTAATATATTTATTTTCAGTCCCTTTTAACCTCTCCGCCCAAAAGAAAAAAACCACCTTACCGGCCAAACCGGCCGCCGCAGCGCCCGCTCCTCAATCCCCGCCCATGATCTACGATACCTCCCTATACGCGGGCATGCGGTGGAGAAGCATTGGCCCATACCGGGGCGGGAGATCCTGCACGGTCACCGGGGTACCGGGCAAACCCAACCTCTATTATTTCGGCAGCACCGGAGGCGGTGTCTGGAAGACCGAAAACGGAGGCAATACCTGGAAGAACGTCAGCGATGGTTATTTCGGTGGAAGCATCGGGGCGGTCGCCGTCTCGGCTTCAGATCCGAATGTAGTGTATGCCGGTGGAGGGGAAAAAACCGTAAGGGGAAATACCTCCTTCGGATATGGAGTTTGGAAATCCGAGGATGCCGGGAACACCTGGAAATCCTTAGGACTGGATAAAACCCGTTTTATTGGGCGGATACGCATCCATCCCACCAATCCGGACATCGTCTTTGTAGCCGCCATCGGCAATATTTTCGCGCCGCATCTGGACCGCGGCATATTTAAAAGCACCGATGGGGGTAAAAACTGGAAAAAAGTACTCTTTGTAAACGATACCGCAGGAGCCGTGGACCTTTGTTTTGACCCGAACAATCCCAGGATCCTCTTCGCAACCACCTGGAAAATAAGGCGTACTCCATACAGCCTGGAATCCGGGGGTGCCGGGTCAGCCCTTTGGAAATCCACGGACAGCGGAGAAACCTGGACCAATATTTCGGCCAATAAAGGACTTCCGTCCGGAGTCTGGGGAATAGCCGGGGTCAGCGTCTCACCGGTAAATTCTGACCGGGTCTATGCCCTGATCGAAAATGAAAACGGCGGGGTCTTCCGTTCGGATGACGGCGGAAAGACCTGGACCACACAAAGCCAGGACCGCAATCTGCGGCAAAGAGCCTGGTATTATACAAGGATCTATGCGGACACCAAAGATCTGGATGTGGTTTACGTGCTGAACGTGTCATATCACAAATCCAAAGACGGCGGCAAGACTTTCTCTTCCTTTAATGCCAACCATGGAGACCACCACGACCTGTGGATCGCCCCCGAAGACCCGGCCCGGATGGCCATAGCCGACGATGGCGGGGCCCAGGTGACGATAGATGGCGGAGCCAGCTGGTCCACCTATCACAACCAGCCGACGGCCCAATTTTACCGGGTGACCACCGACAACCATTTTCCATATCGCATTTATGTGGCCCAGCAGGACAATACCACCCTTCGGATCTATCACCGGACCGAAGGATTTGCCATCACGGAAAACGACTGGGAACCATCCGCCGGAGGAGAAAGCGGTCACCTCGCCGTCGATCCCCTCAACAACGATATTGTTTACGGAGGCAGTTATGATGGGCTCCTGGAAAGAACCGACCATTCCAAAAAAATAGAACGATCGGTGGATGTCCACCCGGACAACCCAATGGGGCACGGAGCGGAAGGATTCAAATACCGGTTTCAGTGGAATTTTCCCATTTTCTTTTCCCCCCACGATCCCAAAAAACTCTACGCCGCTTCCAATCACCTGCATGTAACGAGGGACGAAGGCCAGACCTGGCAACTGATCAGCCCGGACCTCACCCGTAACGACCCTTCCAAAATGGGGCCTTCAGGAGGTCCGATCACCAAGGATAATACCAGTGTGGAATATTATTGCACCATCTTCGCCGCTGCGGAATCCCGGAGGGTCAGGGACCTGATCTGGACCGGTTCGGACGACGGACTCGTCCATGTGAGCCGGGACGGAGGCAATAACTGGACAAAAGTGACCCCACCGGATATGCCGGAATGGACCATGATCAATTGCATCGAGCCGGATCCTTTCCTGGACGGAGGTTGTTATTTCGCCGCCACCGGATACAAACAGGGTGATTTTGCACCCTATATCTATAAGACCGAAGATTTTGGCAAGACGTGGAAAAAAATAGTAAGCGGCATCCCCGGTGAACATTTTACAAGGGTTGTCCGCGCAGACCCCGGCCGCAAAGGTTTGTTGTATGCCGGTACCGAAACCGGCATGTATATTTCCTTTAATGATGGTGAAAGCTGGCAGCCTTTCCAAATGAACCTTCCCATTGTACCGATCACCGACCTGGCCATTAAAAACAATAACCTGATTGCCGCTACCCAGGGCCGGGCTCTATGGATCATCGATGATCTCAGCCCCTTGCATCAACTCAGTGACCAGGCGGCCAAATCGGCCATCCACCTGTACAAGCCGATGGATGCATACCGGATGGGTGGTTATGGAGGTTTCCGCATGCCGGATCTCAGCCTCAACGGCCAAAACCATCCCGGCGGCGTCCTGGTCAATTATTATTTAAGCGAAGCCCCCGGGAAAAAAGATACCATAACGCTCGCGTTTCATGAAGAAAACGGCAGATTGATCAAAACCTTTTCCAATTTTCCAAAAGAAAACGAAGAGAAATTTGAACCGGCCAAAGGGTACAATACCTTTTCCTGGAACCTCCGTTATCCCAATGCAAAAAGGTTTGACGGCCTCGTACTCTGGGCAGGCAGCCTTAACGGTCCGATGGCGGCGCCCGGGAAATACAAGGTGGAAATCAAGCGAAAGGGAGCCGCGCAAAGTCATGATTTTAATATTTTGAAAAATCCGGTCAGTTCGGTTACGGAAGACGATATCCGCAGGCAGGTCCAGTTTGTCAATGAAAATATTCAGAAGCTCACGGAAACCCACCAGACCATCATCGACATCCGGGAAACCCGCGCACAGATCAAAGCCTATACGGAAAAAATAAAGGACAATCCGGATATGAAAGACGTGATAGAAAAAAGCAAATCCATTGATTCGGTCATGACCCGGGTGGAAGAAGCCCTCTACCAGACTAAAAACCGGAGCGGCCAGGATCCTCTGAATTTCCCCATCCGGCTAAACAATAAGCTGGCCTATCTGAATACCATTACCAACCGGGGCGACTTCCCCCCTACCCAGTCCTCATTGCAGGTACGAGGGGAGCTGGTGGAAAAAATAAATGCGGAAATCGTAAGGTGGCAAGAGGTGCAGAACAAGGATATTCCCGCGCTAAATGCCCTGATTAAATCCAAGGCCATCGACCCGATTTCCATTAAGAAACAGGCGAAACCTTGATTTTTCCGTCCCTCATTTCTAAACCGGATTTGATGATATGGGATTAAGTCCGGATTTTAGTTCCATGGTTACCCTATGCAGGGCTGCAATGCTTGTATGCCTTTTTTTGGGAAGCAGCCTGTTCCTGCCGGGCCAGGACAGCCTGCGCATCAGTCTTTTGTCCTGCAGCCCCGGCGCCGAATTGTACAGCATATTCGGCCACAGCGCCATCCGGGTCACGGACGAGGCCTCCGGCACCGACCGGGTTTACAATTACGGGACGTTTAATTTCAGGGAGAAAAATTTTTATCTGAAATTCCTGAGCGGCAAGCTGAATTATTATTTGTCGGTGCAATCCTTTCCATCGTTCATGTCGGATTACCTGGAAGAAAACCGCACCGTTTACGAACAGGTATTGAATATTTCCCATTTTTACAAACTGCAGCTTCATACCGCCTTGCGGCTCAACGCCCTTCCGGAAAACAGGGCCTATAAATATGATTTTTTCTGGGACAATTGTTCGACCCGGATCCGGGACAAGATTGAAAGTTCTTATGCGGACAGCCTGATTTACCTCCCTACTCCGGGGGTCACCTTCCGCGACTACCTCCACCAATACCTGGTCCACAATCCCTGGAGCGCCTTCGGCATCGACCTCATCCTCGGATTGCCTGCGGACAAAGGGACCGGGCCCAGGGAAGCCATGTTTCTTCCGCTTGAAATGATGAAGGTATTTGAAACCGCCCGGGTGGACGGGCAGGCCGTTTGTTCCCCTGCGGAAATCATCCTTCCGGCTCAGCCCTTGTCAGAATCCAAAAGCTGGTTCCAGCCTACCTGGACTTTCCTTTTATTGCTGGCAGTCACAGCCATGGCCTTCCTTTGGTTCCCCTCAACCGGAGCCTCGAAGTTTATAGCCAACCTGTTATTTATATCAGCAGGCCTGGCGGGGCTGCTCATCGGTTTTCTTTGGTTTATCGCCGACCACACCACCACCGATTATAATTATCATTTCCTTTGGGCCAATCCCTTATGCCTCTTGTATCCCTGGAGGCGCCGCCTGTTTTCAGAAAAAACAAACTTTATCATAAGCTTTCTGTACGTCCTGATCCTTCTTCTTCTCATACCGGGAACCCTCTTCCTACCCCAATCCCTGCCCGTTCCCTGTATTTTTATCTGGCTCGCCTTGCTGCTGGTCCTGCTTCCTGAATTAAAAGGAAGGGGCCGGCTGCGTCCAGATTTGATATCTCATCAATAATCTTTTAATTTTAGCGAAAATCCTTGCATGTTTTTCCGGTCGATTGTGTTTGTTGTGGTCCTGGTTGTGATATATTCCTGCCGGGACGAGGGAACCAGCCGTAAAGCGGGACAAGTGGATTATGCCTTTGATGTAAAACCCATTTTGTCCGACCGTTGTTACAAGTGCCATGGACCGGATGAAGCCAAACGGGAGGCTAATCTCCGGCTGGATACGGAAGAAGGGGCTATGGCCCTGGTCGGGGAGAAACTCGATCATGTGGTCATCATACGGGGAAAAGCTGATTCCAGCGAACTGATCAGTCGGATTTACAGCAATGACCCCGACTTCCAAATGCCTCCTCCGGATTCGAAACTGACCCTTACGGACCAGGAAAAAGAAACATTGAAAAAATGGATTGACCAGGGTGCCCAATGGAAACCTCACTGGGCTTTCCAGAAACCGGTCAAATCCAAACTGCCTGAAGTGGGCCGCAAAAAATGGCCGCGAAACGAAATCGATTATTTTACCCTGGCCAAAATGGAGGAGATGGGCCTCCATCCTTCCAGGCAGGCGGAAGACCATATTCTTGCACGTCGCATGGCTTTTGATATCACCGGTTTACCGCCCTTGCCGCACCTGTTGGATCAATTGATGGCTTCGGATGCGGAGGACCGCTTTGAAGTTTATATAGACTCGCTTTTCAGGCAGCCTTCCTATGGAGAAAACCAGGCCAGCGCCTGGCTTGACCTTGCCCGGTACGGGGATACCCATGGTTACCAGGACGACCTGCCGCGCGTCATGTGGCCCTGGAGGGACTGGGTGATCCATGCCTTCAACCGGAATATGCCTTACGATCAGTTTGTGACCTGGCAACTGGCCGGGGACTTGCTGCCGGAAGCCAACAAAGAACATTTGCTCGCCTCCGCATTCAACCGGAACCATAAGATCACCCAGGAAGGAGGGGTGATCGATGAAGAATACCGCGTGGAATATGTCGCCGACCGTACCAACACCTTCGGAAAAGCCTTCCTTGGACTCACCATGGAATGCGCCCGCTGCCATGATCACAAATACGATCCCATTTCCACAGAAGCCTACTATCAGACATTTGCTTTTTTCAACCAGGTGCCGGAAACCGGCTTTGTGCAGAATCAAACGACCCCTAAACCCTGGATGCCCATCAGCAAAAAGGATGTGGAAGGAATCCTCCACTTTGTAAACACCAGCAAGGTGATCCGGAATGAAAGCGACACCATTGAACAGATGGTCATGAAGGACGATCTTCAGAAACCCCGCAAAACATATATCCTGAAAAGGGGTAGTTATGAGGAGCATGGCCAGGAAGTGCATGCCTCCGCTTTGGCGGTGGTCCTGCCCTACGATACCGCCGCCTTCGGCTCCGATCGCACCGGGCTTGCCAAATGGCTGTTCTCCAAAGATCATACCCTGACTTCCAGGGTCCTGGTCAACCGGATCTGGCAACACTTGTTTGGCCGGGGAATCGTGGCCACCTCAGATGACTTCGGCAGCCAGGGATCCCTTCCCACCCACCCTCAATTGCTTGACTGGCTGGCCGTTGACATGATTGAACAGGGCTGGGATATCCAATACCTGATGAAAAAGATCATGTCCTCCGCCACCTACCGGCAGCAAAGCAATGCCGATGGCCGGTCCGCGGCCCAGGATCCTGAAAACAAATACCTGTCGCGGGGCCCCCGATACCGGATGAACTATGAGATGATCCGCGATAATGTACTGGCGGCTTCAGGCTTGCTCAACCGGGAGATTGGCGGGCCTTCGGTGAAACCATACCAGCCCCCGGGCCTCTGGGAAGAGCTGACCGTGGGCGGAGATGCCTTCCGGGGGGAAGCCACCTATAAGATGGACAAAGGGGACGATCAATACCGCAGGAGCCTGTACACCTATTGGCGCAGGACCATTCCACCGCCAACCATGATGACCTTTGACAACCCGCAGCGCGAATTCTGCGAAGTGAAAAGGGTGAGGACCAGCACCCCGCTCCAGGCATTGGTCATGCTCAACGACCCGCAGGTATTGGAAGCCAGCCGGGTCCTGGCCTACCGGATCATGGAGACCTATGAGGACGAGGACGACCGGCTCAAACAAATGTTCAAAAGGGTGATGTCCAGATTGCCTGCAAGTTCGGAAACCAGGGAGATCCTGGAATATTATAAATCTCAAAAAGCCCTTTATGAAAAGGACCGGGCTTCCGCCGTCAAATTATTGTCCACCGGGCAATCTCCCCACCCCGTCAATGTGGATCCGGCGGAATCAGCAGCCTGGATGATGACCTGTTCATTATTATTTAACCTTGATGAATCTTTAACCAAATACTGATATCCATGATGCATGGCCCCGATGATGAAGTAATCCAGTTTCTGATGCAGCAAAACCGAAGGACCTTCCTTTCGAAACTCAGTGTCGGGATCGGGAGCCTGGCTCTCGGATCCCTGATGTGCCGCTCCAGGGCGGGCCTTGAAGAACTTGCAGGGGGGGCCTCGGTGAGCAGTTTCCAATCCATTGCCCCTAAAGCCAAGCGGGTGATTTACCTGTTTCAGAGCGGCGCGCCGTCCCAACTCGAGCTGTTCGATTACAAACCCTTATTGAATAAAATGAGGGGACAGGATCTTCCGGAATCGATCCGGCAGGGGCAACGCCTCACCACCATGACTTCAGGGCAAAAACGATTTCCATTGGTCGGTTCTTCGTTTGCATTCGGTCAGCATGGAGAAAGTGGCGCCCATTTCAGTGAATTGCTGCCGCACATGTCCGGCATAGCCGATGAAATCACCCTGATCAAGTCCATGTACACCGAGGCGATCAACCATGACCCGGCGGTGACTTTTTTACAATGCGGACATCAACAACCCGGCAGGCCTGCCATGGGCTCCTGGTTGAGTTATGGCCTGGGCAGCGAAAACGAGAACCTGCCGGCCTTCTGTGTCTTCCTTTCCAGGGGAAAAGGAAATATTCAACCCCTGGCCTCCCGCATGTGGGGCAGTGCTTTTCTCCCCTCCATCCACCAGGGGGTGCAGCTTCGTTCGGGCAAGGATCCGGTGCTGTATCTGGAAAACCCGGATGGATTCGATTCCGGGAGCCGCCGCGAAATGCTGGATAAACTGGCCGCTTTAAATCAAAAACAAATGGAGGAAATGGGGGATCCCGAAATTTCGACCCGGATTGCCCAATATGAAATGGCCTACCGCATGCAAACCTCCGTCCCGGAAGTGCTTAACCTCGCTGATGAGCCAACCCATATTCTCAATCTTTACGGTCCCGATGTGCTGAGGCCGGGAAGTTATGCCGCCAATTGCCTGATGGCCCGAAGACTTTCCGAAAGCGGGGTCCGCTTCGTCCAGCTTTATCACATGGGTTGGGATGCCCATTCCGATCTCCCGGAAACCGAAAGAAACCTCACCCGGGATGTGGACCAGCCTTCCGCCGCCCTGATCAAAGATCTCAAACAAAGGGGCTTGCTCGATGAAACCCTGGTCATCTGGGGAGGAGAATTTGGCAGAACCAATTATTGCCAGGGCGACCTGACCAGGGAAAATTACGGGAGGGATCACCACCCCCGGTGTTTCACCATCTGGATGGCGGGCGGAGGCATTAAAAAGGGATATACCCACGGGGAAACCGATGAATTCGGCTACAACATCATCCGGGACCCGGTCCATGTCCACGATTTCCAGGCCACCTTGCTGCACCTGCTTGGTATCGATCATGAAAAAATGACCTTTAAATACCAGGGCCGGAGGTTCAGGCTTACGGATGTAGCCGGTAAAGTCGTGGACCAGGTGCTGGCCTGAAAACATATTGATAAAAATTGCGGAGGTCGCTTTTTTTTAATTCCGCGATTTCTTAGCTTTGTGTATCCAAAAGACAGCTATTGAACTAGCTACCAATTATTTAGGCATCATACAATTTGTAATCCCATGTATTTTAAACCCTTCCGGTTCCTGATCGTATTGATTGTACTCACCATTTCGGTATCTTCCTGCAGGAATGATCAGTTGGACGATATCACCAATTCAGGGAAAATTGCGGAAGTCCGGGAATTCGATTCCGAAGTGCCCCTCGCCTGGTACAATATTTTCCTGGAAGTGGACCGCTTTTCACAGGGATACGCCGCTCCTGCCGCGGCCCGGCTGCTCGCTTATGTCGGACTTGCCGCCTATGAAGCCGCCGTACCAGGCATGCCGGAATACCAATCCCTGGGCGTTAAATTCCCCGGGCTGACCCTGCCCAAAACAGAAGCCGAAAGCGAATACCACTGGCCTGCCGTACTCAACAGCACCTATCATCAGACCTTTAAAAAGTTTTACCCGCATATTTCCCAGGCCTATATCGATAAAATGGAGGCCCTGGATAAAAGGATCGTGTCTGGGTTTAGTCTCAAAATCCCGGGGGACGTCCTTTTCCGGTCCGCCCAGCGCGGAAGGGATATTGCCGACGCGATCTACGCTTGGTCACTCACCGATGAAACCGGTCACTGGGGTTTTAAAAATCCCCAACCCGCGGATTACAATCCGCCCAAGGGTCCGGGCAAGTGGAAACCTACCCCTCCTGAATTCAATAGGGCGCTTTTCCCCTTCTGGAGCGCCGTCAGGCCCTTTACCCTGGGAAACGAGGAAATCATTGGAAGGCCCGTGCAGTATTGGGTAGGTGAATTCAGTGAAGACCCCAATTCCGATTTTTACAAACAGGCGGAAGAAGTGTACCGGATGAATTTTCCGGTAAAAGACAGTTTGCAATGGATCGGGGAATACTGGAGCGATGACATTTTTGAACTGACCTTTGAAACGGCCGCCCGGTGGATTTCCATAAGCAACCAGTGCGTAAAAGCCCAGGAATGCAACCTGGAGACCAGCGTACTTCTTTACGCTAAAATGGGCATGGCCCTTTGCGATGCCGCCATCGTGGTATGGAAAACCAAATATGCCTACAACGTGGAAAGCCCGGTCAGTTATATCAACCGCATCATCGACCCCTCCTGGAAACCCAGCCTGGATAATGCCATCACCGGCATGTCAGGCATTACCCCCGCTCTGCCGGCCTACCCTTCCGAACACGCGGGATTTGCCGGTGCGGCCACGTCCATCCTTTCCGGCACCTTTGGTTCGGAATTTGCCATGTCCGATAAAAGCCACGAATTGAGAACCGAATTCAACGGGAAGCCCAGGACCTATAAATCCTTTGAAGAAATGGCGCAGGAAAACGCCTTGTCCAGATTGTACCTTGGGGTCAATTACCGAATGGATACCGAGGAAGGTCTGGACCTGGGAAACCGTGTTGCTGCGCGGGTTGAAACTCTGCCCTGGAAAAAATGATAGTTGGCATTTGAGTCCACAAGCGGACCGGATCCCCCATACTAACTTTCTAACTTTCTAACTAGCTAACTTTCTAACTAGCTAACTTGCAAACTAAGTTCACGCATCCCCCGTTTCCTTCCTCAATCTTTCCACCTGGGTCCTCCACAGCTGTTTTTGTTCTTCGACTTCATCCGCCCAGGCAAAATCCACGATTTCAAGGATGGTTTCATCCGTGATGTCGGCGGTGGTGATGCGAAATTCAAAATATTCGTCTTCATCTTCGCTGTCCAGCCAATGGAACCGGAGTCTTTCATCCTCGATGTCGTCGATCAGTTCGGCGACTTCCGTATTGCCTTTCCAGGAGAAGGTGTAATATTCCCCGGTGATGTCCACGGCGTCACAAAACCACCGGACCAGGGCTGATGGAGTGGTGATGAAATGGTAGACAATGGTGGGTGATGCCTTGAGCAGGAAATCCACGGTAAAGAGTACCCGTTTCGTGGGCTTTCCAAACCGCATGAGCATTTTTTCTTTCTTGACGGGAGCGGTCGAAAGCATGCTGGGTTTATGAGTGGGGATCACCTGGACCAGTTTGTTAGGTGTGGCTGTTTTCCCTGCCTTCGGGCTTTTCGTCTTGGCTGCTTTTCCCGGGGCTCCGGCTGTGGCGGCCTGCGCAGGTTTGGAGGATTTGTCTTTTACCGCGGGGCTTGCTGCCTTCGCCGAGGGTCCGGTGGTTAGGCTTTTTTTGGCGGGTTTGAGAGCCGCGGGGGCCGGCTTTGTTTTGGCCGCTTTCGCGGATGCACTTTCGGTTTTCACAGGTTTTACAGCGGGCTTTGGCGGTTCGGGTTTAAGAGATTTATTGGCTTTGGGAGCAGTGGCGGGCTTTTTGTTGATGGCTGGGGCTGTTGTTGCCTTTCCTTTGGCTGGTTTGCCTTTCGTGCCCGGTTTTTTCATACTTTATTCTGACTGTCTATACCCTGCAAAGAAAAACAAATTTTTGAATTGTCCATTTAAAAAGGAAAATTTTCATTTTGAACTTCTTATGCATGATATTAAACAATATTTTAGGAGAATGCCATAATTACTTTATCTTTGTGCTCCTGAATGACTTATATATATTCAGAATATAATTTTGATTATATTAAATTATTAAACTTTTAATACTGTAATGAGGCAGCTTAAGATTACAAAATCTATCACCAACAGGGAAAGTCAATCACTGGAAAAATATCTGCAGGAGATAGGGAAAGTGGACCTGCTGACGCCGGAAGACGAGGTGACGCTTGCCAAACTTATCAAACAGGGAGATCAGGCCGCTCTCGAGAGGCTCACCAAAGCCAATCTCCGGTTTGTAGTCTCCGTTGCAAAACAATATCAAAACCAGGGACTTTCCCTCAGTGACCTCATAAATGAAGGAAACCTGGGGCTGATCAAAGCAGCCCAACGCTTCGACGAGACCCGCGGATTCAAATTCATTTCTTACGCGGTGTGGTGGATCCGTCAATCCATCCTCCAGGCTCTGGCTGAACAATCCCGCATCGTCCGCCTTCCCCTCAACAAAGTCGGGTCGCTCAACAAAATAAACCGCGCTTTTTCCGAACTGGAACAACAATTTGAAAGAGAACCTTCCCCTGAAGAACTCGCTTCCATCCTGGAAATTCCCAGTGAAGAGGTGGAAACCACCCTGGGCGTTGCGGCACGCCATGTGTCCATGGACGCCCCCTTCATTGACGGCGAAGACAATACCCTATTGGATGTACTGGAAAACAACGGCACGCCATCCACCGACAGCGCCCTGGAATATCGCGAATCCCTCAGGAACGAGATAGAAAGATCCCTGGGTACGCTCACGGACCGCCAGGCCGACGTCATCAAACTCTATTTCGGCATCGGGGTCGAACATCCCATGTCCCTGGAAGATATCGGTGAAAAATTCGGCCTTACCCGCGAACGGGTGCGCCAGATCAAGGACAAGGCCATCAATAAACTGAGGACGGCTTCCAGGAGCAAATTGCTGAAGCACTACCTGGGCAGCTGATCCCTTCGATCATTAGGCCCCTATTACTCGCGTGAATCCGGTATCCTGTGGATACTGTGACTCCTATAAATCCTACCAATCCTATTAATCCTACCAATCCCACCAATCCTTCCAATCCTATTAATCCTACAAATCCTACAAATCCTACCAATCCTATTAATCCTATTAATCCTACCAATCCTACCAATCCTACCAATCCTACCAATCCTACCAATCCTATTAATCCTATTCTTTGTCCGGGATCTGCAGCGGCCGGTTGATGCTTTCCTGCAGGCTGATGAAGGTTTCGGTACGCTGAACTCCCTGAATAGGCTGAATGCGGTCTGAAAGGATCTCCTTGAGGTGTTTGGTATCCCTGCAGATGATTTTCGCAAAAATGGAATAATTGCCCGTGGTGTAATGAGCGTCCACGATCTCCGGTATGGTACGCAGGATGGAGGCCACGGTTTCGTATTGGGAACTTTTTTCCAGGTAGACTCCGAGAAAGGCGGTCACGTCATATCCCAGTTTGTGGTAATCAATATCCAGCAGGGCCCGCTTGATGATGCCCAGCTTTTTAAGTTTTTTTATCCGCACATGGATGGTCCCGCCCGAAACATACAATTCCTTGGCGATATCCGTGTAAGGCCGGTCGGCATTCACCACCAGTTTGGACAGAATCTTAAAATCAAGGTCATCTATGACCTCATTTTTATCCGGCATCGACCAATAACTTTTTAAATAATAGCTTTGCAGAAATATGCCTGATAAAGGTAATCCAAAAAAATATGAAATTGCCCAGCCCCTCCTGCTGGCCTGCACGGTGGTCCTGGGTATGTTGCTCGGGCGGAAAATGGAACAAAGCAATCAGCCCGAACAAAAGAATATTCCAAGACCCAATACGGCTACCCGGGTACACTCCGGCCTGATCGATGAGGCCGTCCGGTATATCGATGCCCGGTATATTGATTCCGTGGGCACGGGCCACCTGACCGACCTGGCCATTGAATCCATGCTGGAAAACCTGGAACCTTTTTCGGTCTACCTGCCGGCAGGCACGGTCCCGAAAGATTCCATCGAATCCTTTGAAGAAGCTTATGGCTTCAGCCCCGAATACGTCAGAAACCAATGGGTCATCGGCAGTCCCGACCGAAAGTTCGGATCCCTGCAAAACGGGCTGGCCGCCGGCGACCAGATCGTGTCCGTCAGCAACAAACCCCCGGACCGGGATATATGGTTAAATTGGAAAGCGGACTCCCTCCACCTCCGGGTACGTAAACCGGAGACCCGGGAAATAAAAGAGGTCCTGGTCCGTCGCGCATCCGGAGTGCCTATAATCCCGCGATCGATGGCCCTGGCTTTGAATGCCCGGCTGGCCTATATCCGTATTCCGCATTTTGGCGACCAGGCCTATGATGAATTCATCACGGCGGTGGACAGTTTTTACAATAAGCACAAGATCCGGCATTATGTGATCGACCTCAGGGGAAATTCGGGAGGATATTTGGAAGAATGTTCCAGGATCCTCAACCAGCTTTTTAAGGAGAATAATCTCTTGCTGGTGAGCACCAAGGGCAGGACCGTACGACAAACGGAATATAAAACGGACGGGAGACAATTGTTTGACCTCGGGCAGGTCGTAGTCCTTATTGACGGCGGTTCGGCTTCGGCCAGCGAGGCCTTTGCCGGAGCTGTCCAGGACCTGAAACGGGGCCGGGTGGTCGGCCAGGCCTCTTATGGAAAAGGACTGGTCCAGGAACAATACATGTTGTCCAATGGCTCGGCCCTTCGGCTTTCCGTCGCCCGTTTTTATCTCCCTTCCGGCCGCACCCTGGACCATGAAGGAAAATATGAACCCAGTTTTGAAGAATTAAAAGCAGTCCAGGGGAAAAAACAATTGGTCCACCGCTCGATCATCCCCGACGTACGCGTTGCCAGGGATACTACGATGGAATTACCGGCCTGGCTTAACCTGAAAAAACTGGTTCGGGTGCTGGCCCTGGAGAGCCTCCTTGACCTCCGGGAAGGCAGGAAGGCGAGCGAACCGGAGGCCAGGATTTTTCGTACCCTGAACACCAATTCCGCACCCCTTGTCCGCAACCTGGTCAGGTCAAATCCCAGCCTGGTCAAAACGATGATCCGCCAGGAGTGGTTGGCGGCCAATATGCAGTTTACCCAGGCGGAAAAAGAAGACCTCCTGGCTCAGAAAGAAATCCAGACGGCGGTGCAGCTGATCAGAAATTAAGGGCACCTCTAAATACCCTGAATGAGTTTGAAAATTAGCTATTTTGAATTTATACTAGGCGAATCGAAGGAGCATAGCGAGCTCTCTGTGACTGAGATTCAACGCAGTATAAATTCAAAAGAGCAATTTAGGTTTTTGATATAATAAACCGATCAAACCATGAAGGGTGTTTAGAAGTGCCCTTAAGGATCATTCCCGTAAAAATTCAAACTCTCCATTGGGGAGACACCGGATGATGACGGACGGCTCCCGGGCGGTTTTATCTTCCCTGCGGTAATTCGATATAAAATCAACTTGTTGCATGATATCGGACTGGATTTCTCCGAAATGTTTTGGGAAGGGTTGACCGGTCTGGTTTGCAGAGGTAGAGGTTAGGGGATTACCCAGCCGGTCAATGACCTGCTGGCAGTATTCATCCCTCACCACCCGAATGGCCACTTCTCCCTTCTCCGAGCGGAGCCAGGAGGGAATCCCCGCTACCTTGGGGTAAACTACAGTAAGCGGTTTGTCAAAATGACTCAGCAGGGTTTCCAGCCTGGGATGGATGGAAGGAACATAATTTTTTAACATTTCCAGTCCGGATACCAACAGGATCAGGGGTTTGTCTTTGGACCGTTTTTTTATAGCATAAATTCGGTCCACCGCGGCCTTGGAATTCATATCAGAACCCAGTCCCCAGATGGTATCGGTAGGATACAGGGCTACCCCCCCGCTTTTCAGACAATCCACCAGATTTTCAATTTCCTGAGATAGTTTCATTCGGGCTGCAAACCAAACAAAAAATAATAAATTAAACTAATTTGCAGTTGTTATTATTGTTTAAAGAACCAGCAAGCCATTTGATCCGGTTTTTAAAGTATTTGTTGCCCCCCCTGGCCTTTTTAACCGCCAGCAATAAACTGCTTGCGGAGCATTTGGTAGGCGGTACGATGACCTACCGGTGTATAGGCGACGGTTCAATACCTAATACCAAAAACTACCGCGTTCGGCTGACCCTGACCAGGGACTGCAGCCAGTTTTCCAATTTCAGTTCCACTATTGAAATCGGCTTGTATCGTTTTAATGGTTCACAATATGTTTTCTCGCGGAAACTCTCCGGGGCGATCCAACCCGAACGCATGATTCCCCAGGACCAGAAATCCTGCAGTTTTTTGCAGTATACCGTCTGCGTGAAAGAAGCTTATTACGAAATAGACTTTCAGGATGTGCCCGTCATCGATCAAACCTACCTCTTTGCCTTCCAGGAATGTTGCCGCAATATGACGATCAGCAACATCACGGAACCGGGAAGGACCGGCTATACCATCATGGTCCAGGTGACCGCGGAAGCGCAGCGGATCTGCAACCAGAGCCCTTCCTCTGACCTGATCCCTCCTCTTGTGCTCTGTGCCAACCAGGAAATGAACCTGGACCTCGCCTCCACGGACGCAGAAGGGGACCAACTGACTTATGAACTTTGCGCGCCCCTCGCCGGAGGCGGACCCGCGGGGCTGAACAGCGTCGGCGATCCTGTCAGTTGCAACGGCATACGCCCGAATCCGGCCCTCTGCCCTCCCCCGCTGACCGCCGTCAATTACAGCAGTGCCGGGACCACTGCCCAGAACCCTTTTCCTTCTGCGATCCCGATCACTTTAATCAACGGAATACTTCGTGCCTTGCCCAATATGGTCGGCCAGTATGTTTTCGGCATCTGCATCAAGGAATACCGAAACGGGATCCTCCTGAGCGTACAACAAAGGGAAATGCAGATCAATATCGATGTATGCAGTTCTCCGACCGCCTCCATTCAGGCCGACCGGACTTCCAACGACACGGCTTATATCAGAATATGCGACCCGGATGAGGAATTCCGGATCATCAATACGACGGCGGATACCCAATTGGTCAAATCCATCTCCTGGGAATTCACTCCCCCTTCCGGTGCAAACTGGTCGGACAGCACTTTTGATTTTACCCGAACGCTCGCCGATACCGGGCTCTATACCGGTCTTATGATCCTGAACAAGGGCAACCAATGTTCGGATTCCATCCATATCCGATTGAAGGTGAATCCGAAATTGGAGGTAAGGCCGGATGCAGTGTATGATTCATGCAGGTTTGACCCGATTCAATTCGGCGTTCAGGTGATCAGCGGGCAACCGGTATCCTTCGAATGGGAGTTCGGAGACTCTACGCGGTCAGACCTCCGGGACCCGGTGCACGCCTACGCCTCTCCGGGAGAGTATATGGCCCGGTTAACTACTCAAGACGCCCAGGGATGTTCAGACGTCCAATTTATACACCTCGTCTTGTTCCCAGCACCTCCTGATTTTGACTTATCCATACCGGATTCCATCATATGTTATCCCGACAGCATTCTCCTTGGCATAGCAGGCATTTCTGACCCTTCCTATCAATATCGCTGGGAAGTAAGTAACGGGATCATTCTTACGGGACCATCTCCAAAACTTGGCCTGAATGTGGGCGGCCGCTTCAGCATAAAGGCCACGCTTATTTCAAAAACAGGGTGCCGCAGTGAAAAAACCTTTTCAATCCTCAGTCTTGAAAGCCCGGTCGCGGAATTTGACCTGGTTTCCGACCAACTGAACCTGCGCCAGCCGGACCTGATGGTCATCAATCGTTCCAGGAATGCTTCTTCCTATCGATGGGACTTTGGCGACGGGCAGTTTTCTACCCAGGTAAACCCTTCCTATGCATACCAGGGAGCGGGCAGTTATACGGTTCAACTGGTCGCCTACCATGTAAATGGATGCAGCGATACAGTGCAAAGACCGCTTAGCGTTTCGGCCGCTTCGGATTTTTACCTGCCCAATATTTTTACACCGAACGGGGACGGCCAAAACGACATCTTCAAGCCGGAAGGCATCGAAGGTTTTTTCTCCGGTTATGATTTGTCCATTTTCGATCGCTGGGGCTCCCTCCTGTTCTTCTCGGAGGACCAGTCTCAAGGCTGGGACGGCACCCGGGGAGCCACAAACAAAATGGCCCTCGACGGCGTTTATATTTACGTGGTCCGGTTTGCGACCGAAGACGGTGAAAAGAAAATTGTAAAAGGCTCTGTAACTTTAATTCGATGAGGAAATTTGCCCCGGTATTTGCGCTCGCAGCCCTGCTTATGCTTTTGGGCGGCAGGGTACAGGCCCGGCACATCATCGGAAGCGATTTTTATTACGTATGCCTGGGTGAGGGCCGGAGTTCCGGGACCAAGAGATATGGATTTCACCTGGACGTGTACCGGGATTGCAGCACCAATATCCTGTTCAATCCAAACGCGGCTTTCGGCATCTATAAATTCAGCGAAAGCAGGGGGTACACCTTTGTCAATCAATTCAATGTACCCCACGGCACGATTTCAAACGTAAAACCGGACCAGAACCCCTGCATCATCATCCCGCCCAATGTCTGTGTGGAAACCACCGATTACGAATTTTCAATTGATCTCCCGACCATTGACGAAACTTATGTCATTTTTTATATCCAGTGCTGCAGAAACCGGACCATCCTGAATATTCCCGATCCGGGATCCACCGGGGCCACTTTTTTCATCGAAATCAGCCCGACCGCTCAGCGGACCTGCAACAACAGTCCGCGGTTTAATACCTTCCCGCCCATCGTCGTCTGTGCCGACTTTCCGCTCGATTTTGATCACAGCGCCAGGGATGACGAAGGGGATTCCCTGGTTTATGAATTTTGCCCCCTGCTGGCCGGTGGAGGCGCGGGCGGCGGAGGTCCTTTCGGAGGCGGAGGTTTTCCGGGTGGCGGTCTGGGCGGCTGCACCACTCCCACCCCGGATCCCCGGATCTGCCCCCCTCCCTTCAATACCCTCCGGTCCGTATCCGGATATTCCTATGAGGCTCCCATGGGTCCGGGGGTGCTCAATCTGAATGCGGAAACAGGCAGGTTGACCGGAAGGCCCGTCAATCTCGGACAATATGTGGTGGGGGTCTGTGTGAAAGAATACCGGAACGGGGTCCTGATTGGCTCCATACACCGGGATTTCCAGTTTAATGTCGCCATCTGCGAACAAAGCGTTTATGCCAAAATCAAGGCCGATTCGACCAGCCTCATTGATAAAAAATTCAAAATCACCTATTGCGGTGACAACCTGATTAAGTTTAAAAATGAAAGTTATACGGAAGAATTTATCAAGGACTATTATTGGGAATTCCGGCCAAAAAACAATCCCACTTCCTCTGAACGGCTGACCAGCCTGGACAAGGATGCTTCCATTGCATTCACCCGGCCGGGGCAGTATACCGGAGTAATGATCGTAAACCGCAACGCACTGATTTGCAACGATACCGCTTTCATCGAACTCAATATCATTCCGTCCGATATTAAAGCCGATTTTGAATTTGAATACGATAAGTGTTCCACCCTGCCCATAAAGTTCACCGACCGATCCGGCGGAGTCATCACCCCGGTCAAAACATATGAATGGAACTTTGACGATGGGGTCCGCTCTGCTGCCCGCAGCCCAAGCCATCTGTTCCAGAAACCGGGAAATTATGCGATCAAACTTCAGGTCACGGACGGCAAACTCTGCCGGTCCGAAATGGTCAAAACACTCAATTATTTCCCCGCGCCCCAGTTATTGGATATCCTTCCGGATAAATTCAGGGCATGCGTTCCGGCTACGATCAACTTCAGGAACCTTTCCATCCCGGTCGATGAAACCTACCAGGTGGAATGGGATTTCGGGGACGGCAACAAGTTTACCGGCATCCATGCCAGCCATACCTATACCCGCCCGGGAACCTATACGATCGGCCTTTCCCTGAAAGCCCCGAGTGGCTGCGTTACGAAGGAAACCTTCCCAGGCTTTGTCCGGGTCCAGGAAGGGCCGGAAGCCGATTTCAGGTTTTCCCCTGACGATCCCAACCTGCTCAACCCAACGGTGCAGTTTAACAACCTCAGCCGTGACGCGGTGGAATATGCCTGGGATTTTGGCGACGAATCCGGAGGTACTGAAAAAAATCCCATTCATTCCTATTCCGATACCGGAAATTACCTGGTGAACCTTTCCGTCAGGCATGAAAACGGGTGCAGGGATTCCGCGGTCCGTTTGGTCCGGGTCGGTCTCTACATCACCTATTTTCTCCCCAATGCGTTTACCCCAAACAACGATGGGGTCAACGACCTCTATTTCGGGACCGGCAGTTTACCGGGCATGCAGGATTTCAATCTGAGCATTTTCAACCGCTGGGGAGAACTCATATTTACTACGGAAGACCCCACCGAAGGCTGGAACGGAAGAAAACAAAATAAAGGCCCCATGGAGCCCAACGGCGTATACATTTGTATCGTCAAATATAAGAACGACCGGGGCGACCCCAGGGAAGTCTCCGGATTTGCTACCTTGATTCGATAAAGGAACCTGTTTATTTGAACATTTGGGCTCTGACATGACTGGCTTGAAGGATTTTAGAAACCTATTTAAAAAACTGATTTTTTTCACCTTGGTCGCCTCTAGCGGGATCACGGCCTATGCCCGGCATATTATCGGCAGTGACTTTTATTACGATTGCAATGGGCCTGGCAGGGGGGGCAACACCAAAAATTTCAGTTTTAACCTGACCATTTACCGGGACTGCAGCAATCCTGCCGGTTCCCCTTACGATCCCGATGCCAGCTTCGGGGTTTACCGTTTCAACGGCAGCCGTTACACCTATATCACCCAATTTACCGTAAACCATGGGCAGATCAGCCGCGTATTGCCTGAGAACAACCCCTGCCTGATCATTCCTCCCAATGTCTGCGTGGAGGAAGCCTCCTACCGTTTTACAGTGGATTTACCGGTGACCAGCGACACCTATGTGATCTATTATATGAGATGTTGCCGCAACAATACCATCCTCAACATCAATGCGCCCAACAATACCGGAGCCACTTTTTACACGGAGATCAGCCCCCAGGCCCAGCTGGCCTGCAACAGCAGTCCCAGGTTTAAAGCCTTTCCCCCCATCGTGATCTGTGCCGATTTTCCCCTTGATTTTGACCACAGCGCTACCGATAAGGATGGCGATTCGCTGGTCTACGAATTCTGCACGCCCCTCGCCGGAGGGGGATCTGGAGACGGGGACCCGTTTGGCGGGGGCCAGGGTTGCGGCGCGGTACGTCCCAATCCCGCCATTTGTGCTCCTCCATTTACCTACGTCCGGTTTGTCTCGCCCCTCTTCACCACCAAGGATCCCATGGGTCCCGGAGTATTACAACTGGACCCGATGACCGGCAAACTGGAAGGCAAGCCGGTCAACCTCGGTCAGTATGTAGTGGGCATCTGTGTCAACGAATACCGGGCGGGTGTCCTGATCGGCTCGATCCACCGCGATTTCCAGTTCAATGTAGGCACCTGTGAGCAGGCAGTGCATGCCAAGATTCAGTCCGACACCAGTGTTGGAAAAAACTTTTCAATCAACTATTGCGGCGACAATACCGTCAAATTGACCAACCAGAGTTTCCGAGAGGAATACATTAAAAATTATTATTGGGAATTCCGTTCGACGGGAGGAGGCCAGGCTCACACCAGCAACGAAAAAAACGCCACGATCACCTTCCCTGCCCCGGGCAAATACAAAGGGCTGATGATCGTCAACCGGAACGCCCTGATCTGCAGCGATACGGCCTTTGTGGATTTGAACATCATCCCTTCAGATATCAAGGCGGAATTCGAATTTGATTATGACAAATGTTCCAGCCTGCCCATTAAATTCATGGACCAGTCCACCGGCCGGATCACCCCTCCCCGGACCTGGCATTGGGACTTTGATGACGGCTCCTCCAGCCGCAACAAAAACAGTTCGCATCTTTTCCAGGTCCCCGGGAAATACCAGGTCACCCTTACGGTCACTGATGGAAGCATATGCAAGTCCACGGCAAGCCGGGAGATCGCTTATTTCCCGGCGCCCCAATTGCTCGATGTGCTTCCGGATAAATTCAGGGGCTGCGCACCGGCCACGATCCGGTTTCAAAACCTGTCCATCCCGCTGGATTCTACCTACCAGGTGGAATGGGACTTCGGCGATGGCAGCCGGTCAAACGGGATACACGCCACCCATACCTACGAATCCCCCGGGGTATATTCGATATCCATGTCTATCCGCGCTCCCAGCGGTTGTGTGACCCGGGAATCGTTCAACTCCTTTGTCCGGGTGCAGGAAGGGCCAGTGAGTGACTTCGATTTTTCGCCCAAGAGCCTCACGACCCTCAATCCCAGCGTTCAGTTTACCAACCATTCCAGGGATGCGGTGGCCTATTCCTGGAATTTCGGGGACGAAAACGGTTCCGAACTGGAAAATCCAAGCCATCTCTACCAGGACACCGGGTCCTATGTCGTGAACCTTATCGCCAAACACCAGAATGGCTGCATCGATACTTCCCAAAAACAGCTTGATGTCCTTCTGAACATCAGTTATTTCCTGCCCAATGCCTTTACGCCCAATAACGATGGAGTGAATGACTTCTTCCTGGGGACGGGCTCCATGACCGGCATGCAGGATTTCAGCATGTCCATTTTCAACCGCTGGGGTGAAATGGTCTTTTATACCGAAGATCCTTTGCTGGGATGGAACGGGAGAAAAAACAACCAGGGCATGGTGGAACCCGGCGGGGTATACGTATGTCTGGTCCGGTACAAAACCGACCGGGGGGAAGCCAGGGAACTCAAGGGTTTTGCCACCCTGATCCGGTGATTTCCGGTTTGGATTAAAATTTGATAATCTCGCCGGATTACCTTATTTTTGCGCTTCCAAAAAAAGAAAATAAAAGATATGTACGCAATTGTAACTATTGCCGGTCAGCAAATGAAAGTGAAGGAAGGCCAGAAGCTTTTCGTCCACCGGCTGGATGCAAAACAGGGCGATACGGTCTCTTTTGATCGGATCCTGCTCATTGACCGCGACGGCGCTGTAGAAATTGGCACCCCCACCCTTCCCGGCACCGTCGGGGCCACGGTATTGGCCGATGATGTCCAGGGAGACAAGGTGGTCATCTTCAAAAAGAAAAGAAGAAAAGGCTACAAGGTCAAACGGGGCCACCGCCAGCAATTCACCCAGATTAAAATTGATTCAATCACCGCTTAAAACCAGGAATCATGGCACATAAGAAAGGCGAAGGCAAAGTATTAAACGGCAGGGACAGCAATCCTAAATATTTAGGGGTAAAACGGTTCGGCGGACAGGTGGTGAAGGCGGGCAACATCATTGTTCGTCAAAGGGGCACCCGTTTCCACCCGGGCAACAAGGTCGGCGTTGGCAAGGACTTCACCCTCTTTGCTTTGGCGGACGGGGCCGTCCAGTTTAAAAAAGGCAGAAACGACCGCACCTTCGTGCATATCGTAGAAACCGCCCAGGCTTAAACAAACGGGGCCTTTAAAAAGCCGGCCCGTATGGGCGAATGAACGGTTCAAGGATCTTACTTCCCTGAATTATTCCACTTTCGTTAAGGAGGATTTTTCAATCCAACCCTGGTCGTTATTTTCCAGGATGACTTTATACCAGCCTCCCAGGCTGTCCACGATTTCGGTTTTGCTCCCTGCCCCAAGCGGTAGCAATACCTGGCTGTTGGCTTCGGGGGCGATCCTCAGGGGCTTTCCTTCCAGAAGAATACCATAATGACGGTGCTCGGCATGATTCCTTGAAAAATAAAGGATGGAGCTAAAGGCCGCAAGGCCGATGAGACCGTACTTCAGGGCCGCAGGGGCAGTCCAAATCCCTGCCCGGCGCAGGAAAATAAGGAGGGAGAAAAGCCAGATCAGGACCAGCATCAGGTAACCCCAATGAGAGGACGGCCATCGGTCCCGCAATCCGGCAAACCAATGCAAAAGCAGAAAGGAAGGCAAGGCTTCGATTTGCGGGTCTATCCTGCTTTTCACCAGGTCCAGCTGGTGCAATAATTTTTTATGTCCCGGGGCCAGGCGCAATCCTTTCTCCATGGCCAGCCGGGCCTCCCCGATGCGGCCATCCTGCAGGTAACAGGTGCCCAGGTTGAAATATAAATCCGGTGATGCCTTTTCTTCCCGGAGCATTTTCTCAAAAATGGTCGCAGCCCGGTCGTATCGCCCGTCCTGAAATTGTTGCAGGGCTTCCTGGATCCCTTCCTGTGCAAACCCTTGAGTGGCCCATAAGGAACCCAATAAAAGCAGCATACAGACATTCCGGAAAGAGACCATGTTCAATTACGATCCTGCAAATTTACTTCTCCCGGATTAACCAGTTGCGTGTACGTGGGCCTTTCCGAATCCAGCCATTTAAAACCTTTTAGTTTGAGGGCTTCGTGATCCGCTTTCCGCATGGGATACATGGTCCCGTTCGGTTCGGTGAAAAAATAGATGCGGTCCACCTGGTTATTGCCAAATTTCACCAGGATATTGCTGCAGATGATCTTGTTGACCCCGATATAGGCCCGGTCATCATCCAGGATATAATATACCGCTTCCGCATTGCCCAATACATCCACCGTGGCCAATTCGCTGGAATCAAAATCCGCCCGGACGCGGCGTCCCTTGATCTGATTGAAATAACGGAGATCGGGTGAATTGATGATCATGGCATTCTGCAGCAGGTATATGGATTTGATCTCGTTGCCCGATTGCAGCAGGCGGATGGTATCCGCAAAAAACTGGGAAGTGTCAGACCAGATTACCGGATCATGGTAAAGCGTAAAAACGGAGTCCTTCTGGTGATAACTCAGGGAATCGCACCGGGCCTGGAGATCTGACCGGAATACGGTCACCCGGTGGTAAGCCTTTATGGATTTGTCCGGACGGAGGGTATCCGCCTGATAAGCCACCAGGGTGTCCGCCCGGAGGAAGAGGGTGTCGGCTGGATTGTCAAAGGATTTGAACAGGGGTTGTCGGCCTTTGCCCGTGGCCACCACCCGGTTTTCCCTTTTGTTGAAATGAAGGGAATCACAATGGATGTCCACCCGGTTCAGGGTATCTGTCCAGTACACCGCACCTCTTGCCTTCAGATCTTCCGAACCGGCTTCCCTTTCAATAAGATCGGCTTCCAGATAATTGCTGCTGTCCTGTAAAACCGACCGCCCTTCGGTGATGAATACGCCGGTGCTGTCATGATAAACCAGTTTTTTAGAAGAGCGGACCGTACCGCCCTCCGTCCTGATCATTCCTTCGCCCAAAAGGGTCATGATCCGTGTATTTTCATTGTAATAAAGGCTGTCCCCTTCCAGGGTTTCCTTTTCGCTCAGGTATTTCACCTGGTTGAAAAGGGTGATTTGCCCGTTTAACCCATCATAAAGCATCACTTCCGAGCTCGCTTTTTTATCCTTTTCCTGAAACTGGGGATTTCCGGTGAACCGGGCCTGTTTGTCATCCACATCATAAAAGCCGCCTTCACAATAGATGGTCCGGTCCTGCCTTTCCATCAGGGTAGGCCCGGTAAAATAAGCGGTCTGCGTTTTGGTATTGAATTGCAGGGAATCGCTGCGCAACTGTATTTCCGGATCGACAAGCTGCACCTGTCCCGCAAAATGGGCCAGGTCTTCCTGAACAAAATAATAACCTCGCTGACTTTTGAGTACAGTCTCCTTGGATTTCAGGGTAGCAGGCGTATGGTAGGAAGCCACCGAAGCATTGAGGTCATAATGCAATTTGCGCGTAAACAGGGATTGGCTGCCGCTCACCAGAATGACTTCCCCGTAAAGATCCGCGGCCTTGTCCAGGCCATTGTAGCGAATGGAATCCGCGAAGATCTGTACCGTATCGTTATGCCGGATGACTACATTGCCGTAGGCATAAACCAGGAGGTCCACGATGCGTGCGGAATCACAATACAAAAAACTGCTGTCGTGATACAACTGGACGTCGCCTTTCAGGATTTTAGTCTCGAGCCCCGGTTCGATATCCAGAAAAGTATAATCGGAATGCAGGATCTTGATCTGCTGCTCCCCGGCGGCGCCCGCCTGGGCCAAGGCATCGGAAGGAATACCGGACAACAGGAGGATATTCAAAACAAATAAGAAAGGTACCCGGTACATGCAGTCAATAAACGAAGCCCAAAGATAAAAAGTTGCGGATTGCTACCGGCGCCGGGCCAAACCCTCTATCTTCGCAGGCGATTAATCCATCACCGATGATTCAACGGATTCAGACCGTATTTCTCCTTTTGGCAGTCCTGTTTTTGACTTTGCAGACCTTCACGCCTATGGTTCTATCCAAGTCACCGGAACCGGAAGGGGTCTTTCAGGACGGCCGGCTCCTGGTGAGCGAATACCAGGTCTCCCTGGCACTCCTGGCCGCCGCCATTCTGACCTCCCTCATCACGATATTCTTGTTCAAGAACAGGAAGCTGCAGAAAAACCTGGTGATCCTTTCCATAGTACTGATCATAGCTTGTCATATCGCCGGTTACTTTTACTTTTTCCCCTCCGGGTCGCAGTCAACCTCTACCCTGCAGGCAGGCTTGAAACCTGCTGTTGGCGCTGCGCTCCCCTTATTTGGATTGATCTTGCTGGCACTCGCCTACCGTTTCATCGATAAAGATGAAAAGATCGTAAAATCGATGGACCGGCTTCGTTAAACCCAAATGATGCAATGGGGTTTTGATATGAAAGCCTGAGATATTTCGCACGGAGTTCGCGGGGTACACGGAGGGTTAATAAGTGTGTTTCTATGGTGCCCTGCAGAGTAATTATAATCCTCAGAGCTTGCACTTCTCCCTGATTTTAGCATTGATAGCATCCGCGATTCCGGGATGGCCGGCCATCAGTGGTTCGGTCGCTTCTCAGTTCTGACCCAGAAGATTTGTCTTCAATGAGCAGAAGACCTATCTGAGTATTTCCAGTTTCTTGGAGAACACCCCGGCGGAAGTATGGGCCTGAAGAATGTACAGGCCGGGTTCCAGGTGATAGAGGGATTGGTTGATCTGATTTACCGGATCCAGTTTTCTGTTAAGTATGGTTTTCCCGTCTATCCCGATCAGCATTATTTTTTCAAGTCTTTCATCCGGGTCCAGGGTTTTTATTCCGACCCAATTCGTTGCCGGATTGGGATACAAGGCAAACTCCGCCTTATCCTGGGGTTTACGGTCAAAATCAACGGTGACCGTGGACCGGGAACCGGGAAGACTGATGACGGTGCCATTGCCCTGGGTCAACTGGATATTGGTAACCTTAAATTCGACCGGTAATTTTTTGGGGATCTTGAAGCCTTCCACGTGCGAAACGATCGGGCCCCCTTTCGCCCTTACTTTTATGGTCTTGCCGGCGCCGTGCTTCAATTTACCACGGGTGCTGGCAAAATTCACACTGATCTTGCCCTTCGTGAATACTTTGGCATCGAGCAGGGAATTGTCATAACCGAACCAGGAATTGCCAAGCACTTCAATGAGGATATCCTCTTCCCCAAGCAATTCATCGTTGTATTCCAGGTCGAAGCTGATGGCTTCCACGTCATAGAGCAGGTTGTCCTGGTTGCCAAAGGCCAGTTGAATCACCGCGTCATCTCCCGGTGCGATGACCTCGGCAACCGGTGAGGAGGTGGACAGTGCGGGATCCAGGAAATATACGCCCTGCGGGATTATTTTATTGGACTGGTTGTAGTTTTGGATGATCACCTTTGCATCTTCAGCATCCACCAGGCCATCACCGTCGGCATCGGCGTGTTTGGCATTGATGGAGCCTGTGGTGGTCGCCCTGTTCCAGTCGGGAGCATACTGATTGGTCCATGTGGTATTGCCCTGTTCCCTGGCCTGTCCTTCCGTACCGATCAGAGCGCTGATCGTGTTGAGATCTTTCAAATCCACAAGGCCATCGGTATTCGCATCGCCGGGCCATACAAAGTCGGTGGCCGGACGGCAGGTCTGCTCTTTATACGTTTCCACTTTGATCAATACCGGCGCGCATTGTTTGGTGCCGGTTTTCAGACAAAAATTCACCACAAAACGGTCGTTCCCGATAAAACCGGGGAAAGGCGTATAGATCAGGGGGTGCATGACCTCCATTTGTTCGCATTCCAGGTTGATGCTTACCGGCCCGGAATAAAAATCAAGGGTCCCAAACTGGGGAGGGGTGATGATCCTGAATTCGTAATCCTCGATCGGAACCTGGTAAGGAATGACCAGGGAGCGGCCCTCAGCGGTCCGGAAAGCAGGGCTTAAGTCTTCCCTGGGAAGAAAATCGCTTACGTAGAGATAGACCGAAGCGGTTTCACAACCGGAACTGTTGCAGGCCGTGTATTCAAAACGGCTGATCCCTTCAAAATCAAAATCGGAAGTAAACGTGAAGGTTTGGTCAGGGTTGAGATCCACCTGGCCGTGGTCGGGCTGGGTAAACTGGGTGATGACCGGGTTGGCGAGATCATTCTTAAGGGCTGCAAACCACCGGGAAGTGTTTTTATTCAAGTAAACAATATCGTCCTGGATGAACTGATTTTTCACCGGCCGGTCAACCTGGGTAAGGTCGAATACCTTGCGTTTTTTACCCGATTCGAAAACCAGCAGGTCACGGTTCCCATGACTGCCCAGGGGATGGTATTCGTATTGGTAATCATCGATTTTGGCCAGCAGGCCATGAGCCGGTTTTACTTTGAGCTGAAAGCCCTTTTCCGGAAGATATAAACGAAAGGAACTGCTTTTGGCCACCGCATGGTAGACCGTGTCGGAATAGGCGACCCGGCTGGGATCCACGACCAGGACGGACACTTCACCGACCCCGCAATGGCCCTGCGCGTCGCAGGCGGTATATATCAAATGGCCGATCCCATCGGCATTCGAAACGGAAGTGAACCGGATATTGCCTCCTTCAATGGAAGCGGAAACCTGATCGCTGTAGGATATGGATTTCAGATAAACCGGTGAACCCGACATCGAGACATCATTGGCCAATACGTTCAGGGAGGCTCCGCTGCCCGCGGGCACTACGATAAAATCGGGCGAACAAATCGTTTTATTATTCCAGGATTGCGCCGCCACGTTTGTCACAGCCAGGACAACGAATAAGCAAATAGCAAGAAACGGAAAGGTTCGGTTCATTCTATTATATTAGCGACGATATAATTGAGTGGGCAAGATAGGCATAAATTGTAAATCAAAAAAATAAACATATATTTTTTCTATATATAAAATTAACACATTCAAAAATAGTGTAATATATAAATAATTAAAAATAAAAATTTTTTATATAAACTTCGTTTCAATTTGTTAACATATGAAGGAGCTAAAGTTTGTCCGGGTTTTGTCCCAGCTCTCGAAAAACGAGCTCAACAAACTTCAGCGTTTTTTGGAATCCCCTTATTTTAATGTTAACCCCAAAGTGCTCGGGCTTTTTAAAGCTGTAGTGCACGAGGGCAACCTCGACGACCCGGACCAGGTAAATAAAAACAGGATCTGGAAAAAGCTGATGCCGGACCAGGCTTTTCACGATCCCCGGTGGCGGAAATGGTGCAACGAGCTCATGGGTCTGATCGAAAAATACCTGGTCTGCGAGCAATTGGATAAAAAACCCTTGATGGCCAACAACCTCCTGCTCGAATCCGTATATGAAAACAAACTGACCCTCCTCTATAAATCCATCCTGAACAAGGCAGAAAATGATTTGAAAAAAAATAAAAATCCCTCTTCGGAATTTCATCTTCAGCATTTTCTTTTCCAGCGGAACCTCTATGACCTGAAGGAATACGAGATTAACATGGAATCGCAGTCCAACCTGGAGACCATTCATGAAGTCCTTGATCTTTTTTACCTCGCCGAAAAAACCAAACAGCTCGTAAATGCCGTCACCCGAAGGATTGACTTTAACCTGCCCATCCGGATTGACCTGGAAGACCAATTGATTCAAATTGTGAGGCAGGGAGCCTATCTCGAACATCCTGAAATCGGGCTCTATTATAAAATTTACCAGATCAAAAACCAGAAGGACCCGGGTCCCCTCTATCCCGGCCTCAAACAATCCGTTTTGAGCCATCTGGATAAATTTCCCCAGCAGGAAGCCGTGGACATCTTCAAGGAAATGATCAATTTCACCACCCTGCAGCGCAACCAGGGCCGCACCGAATTTGAACACGAATCCCTGGAATGGTATAAATACGGGCTTAAATACGACCTGGTCTTCCCCAACGGCGCATTCCATCCGGGACACTTCCTCAACATCGTGATCACGGGCATCCGCACCAAGGAATTTGCCTGGACGGAAAAGTTTATCGAGGAATACCAAAACATCATTCCGAAAGATCAGAAAAACACCCTGGTCACCTTCTCCCTGGCGCGGCTGTATTTCAACCAAAACCAGTTTGGGCTCGTCATCCAAAAACTGCAGGATGTCGAATTTGACGAACTGACCTATAACCTGGACTCAAAAGTGTTGCTCCTGGCCACCTATTATGAAGTCGAGGAATGGCCGGCGATGAGCTCGCTGGCGGAAAGCTTCAGAACTTTTCTCAACAGGCATCAGAAAGACATGACCCCGGCCAAAAAGCTGCGGTATTCCAATTTTATAAAATACATTAAACGATTAAGCCGGGTAAAATACCAGGACCGGGCGGCCAGACTCAGGGCCCTTGAAGAAATCAAATCCACCACCGCGGTGGTCAACCAGGGCTGGTTGCTGGAAAAAGCCAAAGCCATTAGCCGCTAATCCCGGAATTATTTCATTCCCCTCCGGGCCACCTCTTCGCGGATAAGCGCCAGTTCGCGGCCTACCTCCCCGGTAATGGACGTATTCTCTTCCGCCCTGCGTATCAGGAAAGGCACGACTTCCACGATCGGGCCGTAGGGCACATATTTGGCCACATTAAATCCATGGTAAGCCAGGTTGAAAGTAATGTTGTCGCTCATGCCCAGCAACTGGCAAAAATTCAGGTGGCTGTGGTTGCGCGGGATCAGTTTATCGGTGATCAGTTTGGCCATGAGCTGGCAGCTATCCATATTGTGTGAAGCATTGCAGGACGATATCCGGTTGTAATGTTCGATGCAGAACCGGATCGCCTGGTTAAAGGCTTCATCGGTTTCCTCCTTGGTGGCATGGATGGGCGAGGGATAAGCCCGGTCAGCCGCCCGTTTTCTTTCCTTTTCCATATACGCTCCGCGCACCAGTTTGGCGCCGAGGTAATAATTGCGGTTCTGCGCTTTTTCGAAGGCTTTCTTCAACACTTCGAGACGATCGGTGCGGTACATCTGGTAGGTATTGTAGGCCACGACCTTTTTCTTATTGTAGGCTTCCATCAATTCTTCCACCAGGGTGTCCATGGCATCCTGGACCCAGGACTCTTCGGCATCAATAAAAACCCCGACACCCATATCCGAAGCCAGGTGGAGGATGCGGTTGAGCCGCTTCCTGATTTTAGCCAGCTCGGCTTCTTCAGAAGCGTCCAGGGGGTTTTTACCCTGCCATTTTTCAAGGAAAGCATTCCTTGCCAGGGAGGATATTTTAAGGCTCACCACCGGCACCGAGGCATTAGCTGCAGCAAACTGAACGGTTTTGAGAATTTCGTTCAGGGTATGGTCGAAATCCTTTTCCGAATCCTTGGCTTCGGCTCCGTAATCCAACACACTGAAGGTTTTGTTTTTGTATAACCGGTCGATGGTGGTCTGGCAGTCCAGCAGATTGGTCCCCCCGCAAAACTGCCTGAACACCGTGGCTTTGATCAACGGGTCCATCAGGGGCAATTTCAACCGGACCATGAGCATGGCCAGGCCCGATCCCAACTTAACAAGGTTGGGGTTTTTCATCAGTTTAAACAATCTCAGGGTTTCTTTCAACTCCTGATCGGTCTTGCCGGCGAAGGCAATTTCCGTATTTGAAAAATCCAGTGCGTTTGCCATATTTTTTAACTGTTCCAGATGTGCCAGGCTGCTTCTGCCTGGCGGTGAAGCATATCCAATCCATTCATAGTCCTGCACCCCCTGGCTTCCCCTTTGGCCAGGAAGGCGGTTTTCTCCGGATTGTAGACCAGGTCATAGAGGAAATGTCCCTTGCCCAGGGCAGAATAGTCGATGGGCGGACAGGATTTCACATCCGGATACATGCCCAAAGGGGTGGTGTTTACAATAAGGGTGCAATTTCCTACCCGCGTATGGTCCAATTCCTCATAGCTGAGGGTCCCCTCCTTTTTCTGCCTCGAAACGGTATGGAAAGGGATACCCAGCTTTTGCAATACGTATTTTACGGCCTGGGCTGAGCCCCCGTCTCCCAGAACCAGCGCCCGGCCCGTTCCGGCATCGTACCAGGACCGGAGGCTTTCTTCAAAGCCTGTCGCGTCGGTGTTATGCCCCGTGGTTAAACCATTGACGAAATGGATCGTATTGACCGCCCCGATCGCCCGGGCGGCAGGGGAAAGGGCATCTAGGAAAGGGATGACCGACCTTTTATATGGAATGGTGACATTCAGCCCCATTAGTCCGGGGCCGATCCCTGCCACCAGGGCAGGAAATTCTTCTATCTGGGGTATGGGATAGAGTTCGTAAACCGCGTCTTCAATCTTTTCACGGATAAACTTATCGGCGAAATATTTTTTGGAAAAAGAATGGGTCAGGGGATAACCTATCAGGCCGAACTTCCGCATACAGGGACACAAAATTAATCAATTATAAAAGAAGGCTGGTGCTGCCATTTTGGCATAAAAATCCTAACTTTGCGGCTCTGAAAATATAGCATGGCCGAAACGGGAAACACACAAGAACTGATGGACGAGCTGAGGCAGGGGGAAGTCTACGCCGGCCAAAGCGAGATCCCATCCGGGCTTAAATATTATATCGAAAGTTACGGCTGCCAGATGAATTTTTCCGATAGCGAGATCGTGGCCTCCATCCTGGAAAGCGAAGGGTATGGAGCCACCCGGGAAGTGGAACAGGCAGACCTCGTATTGCTCAATACCTGCAGCATCCGTGAAAAAGCTGAAGAAACGATCCGCAAAAGGCTGCGGACTTTTGACCAGCTCAAACCCGCCCGTCCGGGCATGTTGATCGGCATCCTGGGCTGCATGGCCGAAAGGCTTAAAAGCCAACTGCTCGAGGAGGAAAAACTGGTTGACCTGGTGGTGGGGCCCGATGCCTATCGTTCCATTCCGGGGCTTATTGCCGGGGCTCACGACGGCCGGAAAGGACTCAATGTCTTTCTGTCCAGGGAAGAGACTTATGCGGACATTAACCCGGTCCGGCTTGATTCCAATGGGGTCACGGCCTTTATCAGCATCATGCGGGGATGTGACAACATGTGTTCTTTTTGTGTCGTTCCATATACCCGGGGACGGGAGCGAAGCCGGGACGCCTACAGCATTGTCGCCGAAGCAAGCACCCTGTTTGAAAAGGGTTTCCGGGAAGTGACCCTCCTGGGCCAGAACGTCGATTCCTATAAATGGAAAAATCCGGAAAACGGCCAGGTCGTTTCTTTTGCAAACCTACTCCGCAGCGTGGCTCAAATCCACCCCGATCTGCGCGTGCGATTCTCCACCTCCCACCCCAAAGACATCACCGATGAAGTATTGCATACCATGGCCGCCCATGAAAACATCTGCAAATACATTCACCTGCCGGTGCAATCCGGAAACAACCGGATCCTGGACCTGATGAACAGGACCTATGACCGGGGCTGGTACATCGAACGTCTCGAAGCCATACGCACCATCCTGCCCGAATGTGCGGTTTCCTCCGATGTGATCGCCGGTTTTTGTTCGGAAACCCAGGAGGAGCACCAGGATACCTTGTCCATGATGGAATATGCCCGCTACAGCATGTCTTACATGTTTTCATATTCTGAAAGGCCGGGCACCCCGGCTGCCCGGAAACTGGCGGATGACGTCCCCCTGGAAACGAAAAAGTCAAGACTGGCTGAAATCGTCGCGCTGCAAAACCGGCTGTCCCTTGAACACAACCGGAAAGATATCGGCCGCATATTTAAAGTATTGATCGAAGGCGATTCCAAAAAATCGAAAGAAGAATTCAAAGGCAGGAATACCCAGAATAAAATGGTGGTATTCCCGAAGGTTTCGGCTTATCGGCCCGGGGACTACGTGCTCGTGGAAATTATGGATGCAAACAGCGCTACGCTTTTCGGTAAGATCATAAACACCCCTCCCCAGTGACCCAGTTTTCGGTACAAACCATAAAACAACGTTTCGGGATCATCGGCAATTCCAAAGACCTGGAAAGGGCCCTGGAAATCGCCGTACGGGTTGCCGACACCGACCTGACGGTCCTCATCACCGGAGAAAGCGGGACCGGTAAGGAAATTTTTTCACAGATCATTCATTCCCTCAGCAAACGGAAACACAATAAATTCATAGCCGTCAACTGCGGAGCCATCCCGCCGGGCACGATCAATTCGGAATTGTTCGGGCATGAAAAAGGCTCCTTCACCGGGGCTACCGGAGAACGGAAGGGGTATTTTGAAACTGCCGACGGGGGCACCATCTTCCTGGATGAAATTGCAGAAATGCCTTTGGACACCCAGGCCTACCTGCTGCGCATCCTGGAAAGCGGCGAATTTTTCAGGGTGGGATCTTCCAAAGTGTTGCGCACCAATGTGCGCGTGCTGGCCGCGACCAATGTGGACCTCATCGAAAGGATCCACCGGGACCGCTTCAGGGAAGATTTGTATTACCGTCTCAATATCGTTCCCATTCACGTGCCTTCGCTCAAGGAAAGAAGGGAAGACATCTATCTTCTGTTCAGGAAATTTTCCGTGGACTTTGCGGAAAAGTATGGAACCACCCCGGTGGAATTGGACGAGGAGGCCCGGGACATCCTGACCCAATACTCCTGGCCTGGCAATGTGCGGGAACTCAAAAATTTTGCAGAACAGGTATCCGTACTCTCCGAAAGCCGGCTGATCACCAGGGACATTTTAATGCAGCATATGCCGGGCAGCCAGTCGGGGCAATTGTCTCTGGTCACCGGCAGGGCGGGCGACGGCCGTATTGACGAGAGGGAAATCCTTTATAAAATCCTTTTTGACATGAAAAAGGATATGAACGAACTGAAGACCCTTTTCTTTGAACTCATCCGGAGAAACAATCTTGAAATGCCGGAGCTGATCGCCCCTGTTCAGGAAAAGGCCTGGGTCCCCGATTCAGGCACCTGGAGGGAAAAAGCCTATGCCATCCCGGCAGGGTCCGCTGCGGACGCTTCGGCCGCCGTGGAAGGAATTGCAAGGCCTGTGATCCTTGAAAAAATAGAACCCAAGGTGACCCTGAGCCCCAAATCCATCGTAGTGGAAGAGCCTCTTTCCCTGGAACAGATGGAAAAAGACCTCATCGGCAAGGCCCTGAACAAACACAAGGGCCGGAGAAAGGAAGCCGCCCGGGAACTGGGCATCAGTGAGCGCACCCTTTACCGAAAAATAAAACAATACAACCTGGACGATTAAAATGCTTAGGATATCCGTATCACCCCGGAAGCATCCGCTTGTTTCATCCCTTTTGGTGATGGGATTCTTTTGCGCGCAGGTTTCCTGTTATTCATTCAAAAGCACCTCCATCGATCCCTCCATCACCTCATTTACCGTATTGCCTTTTGAAAACAGGGCCGACAACGGGCCGGTCACCCTTGCCATCTCGTTTTCAGAAAAATTAAAAGACAAGGTACGCAGGGAGTCCCGGTTAAAATTTGTGGAAACCGATCCGGACATCACCTTTTCAGGAAATATCCGTGATTTCAGCGTGGTTTCGCAGGCTCCCACCGCCGACAATACTTCTGCCTTAAGCCGCCTGACGATCAGTGTGCAGGTTTCCTTTGAAAACCGCAGGGATGAAACGAAAAACTGGAACCAGTCCTTCAGCTATTTTCAGGAGTTTGACGGCAGGACCAACTTGCTCGACATTCAGGAAAGCCTGGTGGAAAGGATCAACAATCAACTGGTGGAGGATATTTTCAATAAAGCGTTTGGGGATTGGTAGCCCTTAACTACATTTGTAATAAGAGATGAAGATGGAGGATTTGATATATTATTTGCAACATCCTGAATCTCTGGATCAGTTGACCCTGGAGGAAATCAACCGGCTGATCACTGCCTATCCTTACCTGGAGTCCCTGAAGCGGATCTATGACAAAAAACAAGGGAACGGGACCACCTGGTCTGCGGATATGGACCTCCATTCCAGGTTGGATCTCGCTGCCGTGCGGGCTTACCGGCAAGGGCAGGACGGTACCGCCCTGGAGCCTCCGGTATTTGATCTTCCGGCGGTCCACGAGGTTACTTTAAATGGGCTCAACGGTCATGAAATGCAGCCGGATTCGGTGACCGTAGAAGTCCCGGTCCAGCCGGCGTTCCAACTGTACCCTTATGAAGCTTCGGGTTTTATCCGGTTTTTGGAAACCCTGCCCCCCTGCACCCCGGAACCTCCGGTCACCTCTTCAACTCCTTCGGGCCCCCTGGTCGAGGTTGATCGGCTGATTGAAGACAGCCTGGAGCTCAAAGCCACGACCGGAAGCGAAAGCCTTGCCGACCTTTGGGCAACGCAAGGCCAGTACCGGGAGGCGATTTCGCTTTACGAAAGACTGTCTTTTGAATATCCTGAGAAAAGCGCTACTTTTGCAGCCAAAATTGAAAAATTAAAGGCTGAAAATTCATTATGATTACCTTTCTGATTATTCTCATTGGGATTGTTTCCGCGCTGCTCATCCTGGCAGTATTAATTCAAAATCCCAAAGGAGGGGGCATTGATTCCACTTTCGGGGGCCAGGGCGCCAACCAGCTCTTCGGGGTTGCCCGTTCCACCGACTTCATTGAAAAGCTCACCTGGGGGCTGATCGGGGCGCTTTTTGTCTTGTGCATCATCACCGCGATGTTCGTGGCCACCCCGGAAGCCACCAACATTACCCAATAAGGTTCTGCCAATTCTTCAGTCGGTTTGGCCTGCCCTGTCAGCCCAAACAAAAAAACACTATGTTTCAGTCCTTCAATACAGTTTCCCGGAAAAAATGTCAGTTGGTTGTCCAATGGCACAATAAATGCTAAGACAGTTAAAAATAAATTGTTAAATACTTAATAAAATTTCAAAAATATGAAGCCTATCAATGACAGAGTGATTGTAAAACCGGCACCGGCCGAGGAAAAAACCAAAGGTGGTATCATCATCCCGGACACTGCGAAGGAGAAACCCCAGCGTGGCGAAGTGATCGCCGTGGGCCCGGGCAAGGATGGCAATCTGATGACGGTTGCCGTAGGGGACATTGTTTTGTACGGAAAATATTCCGGCCAGGAATTGCACCACGACGGGCAGGACTACCTGATCATGCGCGAAGATGACATCCTGGTCATTCTTTAAGTATCTGGAAATAAGTATTCATCATTTTTCAAAGAATAAAATTTATATAAAATGGCTAAACAAATAAGCTTTAATGCGGATGCCCGGGAGAGACTGAAAGCGGGTATCGATGCTATGGCAAATGCCGTCAAAGTCACCCTCGGTCCTAAAGGCCGCAATGTCGTTATCCAGAAGAGTTTCGGAGCCCCCCTGATTACCAAGGACGGGGTCACGGTCGCCAAAGAAGTGGAACTGGAAGACGCCGTGCAGAACATGGGAGCCCAAATGCTCAAGGAAGTTGCCTCCAAAACCGCTGACCTGGCCGGCGACGGGACCACCACCGCCACGGTACTGGCCCAGGCCATGGTGACTGCCGGGATGAAATACGTAGCTGCCGGCGCCAATCCCATGGACCTGAAAAGAGGCATTGAAAAAGGAGTGCGGCATATCGTGAATGAATTAAAAAATCAGACCGAAGTGATCGGGGATGATTTTAATAAAATCCAGCAGGTGGCCTCCATTTCCTCCAACAACGATGAAGAAATCGGTAAGCTCATTGCCGATGCCATGAAGCGGGTTTCCAAAGACGGGGTGATCACGGTGGAAGAAGCCAAAGGCACGGATACCTATGTGGAAGAAGTGCTGGGTATGCAATTTGACCGCGGTTACCTGTCTCCCTATTTCGTGACCAACGCCGAAGACATGACCGCCGAATACGAAAATCCCTATATCCTGATCCACGATAAAAAGATTTCCAACATGCAGGAGATCGTTCCCCTGCTGGAGAAAGTGATCAGCACAGGCAGGCCCATCCTCCTCATCGCGGAAGATATGGAAAGCCAGGCCCTGGGGGTACTCGTGGTCAACCGCCTGCGTGCCAACCTCAAAGTGGTAGCCGTCAAAGCTCCCGGCTTCGGCGACCGCCGCAAAGCCATGCTGGAAGATATCGCCATCCTCACCGGAGGAACGGTGATCTCCGAAGAAAAAGGCTATAAAATCGAAAATGTGGAACTGGACCTGCTTGGCCAGGCTGAAAAAATCACCGTGGACAAAGACAATACCACTATTGTCAACGGCCGGGGCGACACCAAGATGATCCAGGCCCGGATCGGCCAGATCAAACAGCAAATTGAAACCACCACCTCCGATTACGACAAGGAAAAATTGCAGGAAAGGCTGGCTAAATTGTCCGGTGGTGTTGCCGTTCTGTACGTAGGCGCCGCCACGGAAGTGGAAATGAAGGAGAAAAAAGACCGCGTGGACGATGCTTTACATGCCACCCGTGCCGCTATTGAAGAAGGTATTGTACCCGGGGGAGGCGTTGCGTTGGTGAGAGGCATACCCGCTATGGATAAAATGAAAGGAGCCAATGAAGATGAAACCATCGGAATCCAGATCGTAAAAAAATCCCTCGAAGCCCCCTTGCGCATCATCGCCGAAAACGCCGGGGTAGAAGGCAGCGTGGTGTTCCAAAAGGTACTCAGCAGCAAAGGCGCCCTGGGTTACAATGCCCGGACGGACGTCTATGAAGACCTGAAAAAAGCCGGGGTCATTGATCCTACTAAAGTAACCCGCATCGCTCTGGAAAATGCGGCTTCCATCGCAGGGATGATCCTGACCACCGAGTGCGTAGTCAACGAAAAACCGAAAGACAAGGAACCGGGCCATGCCCATCCTCCCGGCGGAGGCATGGATGGCATGATGTAATCGGCACCTCTTTTCCGTTTAAAAATAAAAGGCAGTCGTTCCGGCTGCCTTTTTTATTTGCCTTCGTGGATTACCGGGAATCCCGTAAGCCCCATTCACCGGTTTCCAGTCCGGATTTCAAGATTAGTTTGGTGGCGGGGCCTGAAAGCAAATAAATTTGGGATTTCATGCTGAAAGGCCTTCGGATAAAAAGAACCTTAGTCATCGGCCTGGTGATCCTGGTCGCCGGTCTTGCCCTGGGCCTGTGGACCATCCCCTTCCCTTCCCAGGGGTTTAGCCTGGCCCTGTTTTCCGCCGATGGGCGCCTTCTGGGAGCCCGGCTTTCCGATGATCAGCAATGGAGGTTCAATCCCGGCAATGCGCTTCCGGAAAAATATATCCAATGCCTGCTTACTTATGAAGACCGGTATTTTTACAGGCATCCGGGCATCAACCCGGTCAGTTTAATCAAAGCCCTGGAGCGAAACCTCCGGGCCGGGAAGGTCGTCAGCGGCGGGAGTACCCTCACCATGCAGGATATCCGGATGCGGCGGGGTCCCAGGAGCAGGAATCTTTGGAACAAGAGCCTGGAAATGTTCTGGGCGATCTCCCTCGAATTAAAATGGTCCAAAAAAAAGATACTGGAAGATTATGCCTCCAGGGCCCCTTTCGGTTCCAATGTAGTTGGGCTGGAAGCCGCTTGCTGGAGATATTTTGACAAATCACCGAACCAGCTTTCCTGGGCGGAAGCAGCCTGCCTGGCCGTCCTGCCCAACAACCCTTCCATGATCCATCCGGGCAGAAATCGGTCCTCGCTCCAGTCAAAGCGGGATCGGCTCCTGGAAAGCCTCCTCAGGATCCGTATACTGGATTCCCTGACTTACCGGCTGGCCTTGATGGAACCGGTGCCCATGGCCCCCCGCCCGCTGCCGGACCTGGCTCCCCACGCCCTGGATTATCTCGCCAAACGGGGACCTTCCAACCCACGGTTGACAACGACCCTGGACTATTCCATTCAACAGATGGCCAGGGAAATTGCCAAGTGGGGACACGACCGGCTGTCCGCCCAATACATTCAAAATATTGCCTTGCTGATAGCGGAAACCCGAACCGGAAAAGTGCTGGCCTATTGTGGAAATGCCCCGAATACCGCCCTCAGCCCTTTTGTGGACCATATCCAGGCTCCCCGGAGTACGGGAAGCATCTTAAAACCATTCTTGTTCGCCTCGGCCCTCTACCAGGGTACCCTCCTGCCCGGAACCCTGATGGATGACATCCCCGTGGTCATCGATGGATTTCAGCCCCAGAATTTTTCTGGTCATTACACCGGCATGATCCCCATGGACCAGGCGCTGATCCGGTCCCTGAACATCCCTTTTGTCCATTTGCTTAAAGCCTACGGCCTGGAGTCCTTTCATACCAAATTGAGGCAGCTTGGACAAAGGCATATCCTCCGGCCGCCTTCGCATTACGGGCTCAGCCTGATCCTGGGAGGGGCCGAATCCTCCCTCTGGGACCTTTCAGGAGCTTATGCATCCATGGCCCGTGTCCTTCAGCATTACCACGAAGCGGATCGCAGGTATTTTTCCGAAGATATCCATCCATTGCGCCTGCTGGAGGTGGAAAATGAGGAACCCCGTTCAACAGGAGTGAAGGATCCGGTCCTTTTGAGTGCAGCCAGTATTTACCAGACCCTGGAGGTCCTTAAGACCCTGAACCGCCCCGATGAATCCGGGCAATGGGCTTCCTTTAAACAATCCCGCGACATTGCCTGGAAGACCGGTACCAGCTATGGTTTTCGTGACGCCTGGGCTATAGGGCTCGACCCGGACTATACCGTGGGAGTCTGGGTGGGCAATGCGGACGGGGAAGGCCGGCCGGGCCTGCTGGGCATCAAGGCAGCAGCACCGCTTTTATTCGATCTTTTTTCGAGATTGCCACGAAGCGGGCAGTCCTGGTTTGAACCGCCGCTGGATGAACTGACTCCGGTGACGGTTTGCCGGTCCAGCGGTATGAAAGCTACCGGTATTTGCCCGGCCACCGATACCCTGCTGATGGACCGGCATCATGACCTCACTCCTTTATGTAATTTGCATACCTCCATCTGGATCAACCCCGTCACCCGTTTGCGTGTAAATCAGCAATGCAGCCAGGCCGGGGCCATGGTTTCCCGGGTGATATTCAGCATGCCTCCCGTGCAGTCGTTTTATTTCAGCCGTAATCATCCGGATTACGAATCCGCTCCCGCCTGGGATCCGGTCTGTATGGGAAACCAGGGTAAAAAAATGAAGATGATCTTTCCCCAGGATCAGACTTCCATTTTTATCCCCATTGACCGGGACGGGAAGCCGGGGGAGGTTATTTTCAAACTGGCCCACCTCCAGAAGGATGCCACGGTTTACTGGCACCTGGATGACCGGTATCTTGGATATACCAGGGATTTCCATGAATATGCATTACACGCCCTGCCCGGACCTCACCGGCTCACCCTCATCGACGACACCGGCTTTGAATTGTTGCATGAATTTGAAGTATTGGCAAAGGAACAACGCTAGGCTCCCCGCTTTATGACCTTATTCACCCCGCGTGATTACCTGGTACGCAAAGCTTTCCATTCCAGTATACTGGAGGGAACTGAACCGGCCCGTCACCATTTGGCTTTCGGGGGCCGGCTGGCCGCGATCAACCGTTTGATGCTGAATCTGCCCGCCCCGTTGACCAGGATGATCATGAGTCCGCCAATAATGGCAATGTTTTTCATAAACTGGATGGACTGCATCCGGCGCTCGGGGACGGGATCGTTCCAGAAAGAATGAACGATAAAAGTGACCGGTACCCAATAAATCAATATCATCAGGGCCCCCAGGGATGCCCGGTAACCGATCAGGATAAATAAACCTCCTATGATCAGCAGAATTATGGCCAGGGTTAGCAAGAGGTCGGGATTCCAGTTAAGCCCATAGGTTTTCATGGTCCGCTTCACCGATTCAAAATAAGCGATGGAATCGTATGCCTCCCAGAAAAAGATGAGGGAGATGAATATGCGTCCCATTAAATCAATCCAGTCTTTCACACGCGTCGGGTTTTATTTGAGTACGTATTGAAGGGCAGCTTGAGCACAGTGTTGTCCATCCATTGCCGCCGAGACGATACCGCCGGCATAACCCGCTCCTTCCCCGCATGGGAAAAGCGCTTCACAATCGGGATGCATAGATAGTGAATTTCTGGGAATACGAACAGGACTGCTGGTTCTGCTTTCCGTGGCCACGACCACCGCTTCATCGGTGATATAGCCTTTCATTTGTTTTCCAAACTGCCTGAGGCCGGTGACCAGGGATTTAACAATAAAGGCCGGCAGCACCTGGTGCACCGGCGCCGACCAGATTCCCGGGATATAGGATACCTCCGGGAGGCTGGAGGACAACTTATGATTTAAAAAATCGGTTAACCTTTGTGCGGGCGCCCGCTGGGACCCGTCCCCCGCCCTGAATACGGCTTGCTCCACTTCCTGCTGAAACGTCAGGCAGCAAAACGGATCGGCAGGATTTTTAAAATCAGAAGGGAATACCGCGGCCACCATCCCGGAATTGGCGAAACGGCTGTCTCTTCTGGAAAGGGACATTCCATTGATCACGATCTCCCCGGGCGCGGTGGCCGACGGGACCATCAGGCCCCCGGGGCACATGCAAAATGAAAAGACCCCTCTCTCATTGAAGGTGCAGGACAGGGAATAACTGGCCGCCGGAAGATAAGGTTCCCGCCCGGCCCTCCGGTATTGTATTTGATCGATCAGTTGCTGCGGATGCTCCACCCTCACCCCAAGCGCAAAGGCTTTGGCATCCAGTCTGAGATTTTTCCGGGCAAGCAAATGATAAATGTCCCGGGAAGAATGCCCCGTGGCCAGGATGAATGCCTCACCGGCAAATTCATCGCCGGAGGCGGTAATCACTGATCTCATGCGCCTTTCCCGGATGACAAAATCCACCACCCTCTGATTAAAATGAACTTCACCCCCGGAGGCTAGGATGCTGTTCCTGATTTGTTCCACGATGCCGGGCAGTTTGTTGGATCCGATGTGTGGATGCGCATCGATGAGGATATCGGGATCTGCACCATGTTCTACAAAAAGGCGTAAAATCTTTCCTATATCCCCCCTTTTCCCGGATCGGGTATAAAGTTTACCGTCAGAATAGGTCCCGGCTCCGCCCTCTCCAAAACAATAATTGGAATCCGGGTTGACGATATGGTCCTGCTGGATGGCTTTTAAGTCCCTGCGCCTGGATTTCACATCTTTCCCCCGGTCGAGTACTATGGGTTTCAGCCCGAGAATCAGGCATTCCAGGGCGGCAAAATATCCTGCGGGGCCGGCACCCATGATCACCACCGAAGGCGCGGACCGAACATCCCGGAAACGGCTTTTGATCGTCGGTTCTGTGGGTAATCCTTTAGCCTCTTCGAGTTCTACCTGGTACCGGTACACCGGATTTCTTCTGGCGTCGAGGGACCGCTTGAGCACCCGAAAAAGCGGCAATTCATGTACTTCTAAACCCAGGTGCCGGGCCAGGTTTGTCCGAAGGGCTTTATCCTGGTCCGGATCAGCAGGATCGGTTACGATTTCGAGCCTTGATTCCATATCAGGAAACTTCCGGGAGAATGGCCCTGCGGATGCGGACGAGGTGCTTCAGCAGGCTTTCCATCCTGTCCAGGGCAAGCATATTCGCGCCATCGGATTTGGCTATGGAAGGATTGGGATGGGTTTCTATAAACAAACCGTCCGCTCCGGCTGCAATGCCTGCCGAAGCCATGGTTTTTATAAGTGCGGGACGTCCCCCGGTAACCCCGGAAGCCTGGTTGGGTTGCTGCAATGAATGGGTCACATCCAGGATGACCGGTACGCCGAGCCCCTGCATGACCGGGATGGAACGCATATCGACGACCAGGTCCTGGTAACCAAAGGTCGTGCCCCTTTCAGTGAGCCAGACATTTGGATTGTTCCGGGCCTGGACCTTATCCACCGCGAATTTCATGGCCTCCGGACCCATGAACTGTCCTTTTTTAATATTGATGGTTTTCCCTGTATCCGCAGCGGCTTCCAGCAAACTGGTCTGGCGGCATAAAAAAGCGGGAATCTGCAAGACGTCCACAAAGGGTGCGGCCAGGATGGCTTCAGGTTCGGTATGAATATCCGTAAGCACCGGAATGCCAAAATGGTCCCGGACCTCTTGCAAATATTGCAAGGCGACGACATCGCCCAGCCCGGTGAAGGAGTCCTTGCTGGACCGGTTGGCTTTACGATAAGAAGATTTGAAAATAAAAGGGATTCCCAGTTCACGGGTGATCCGGGTCAGATGATCCGCCGTCTCAAAGATCAGGTCCCGGCTTTCTATGACACAGGGTCCCGCGATCAGAAAAAACAGGGGGCTTTCCGGGTTGTTAACAAGGGGCAGGTTCTGAAAATTCATCGGAAATGTTTGCTCTTACATCAGTTTAATACCCAGGCGGTAGGTTCAATATACATGCGGATGTCCTTCAGGGTCAATTCCAGGTCCTCTTCCTCATAGACATAGATCCCCAGGCGAACACAATCTTCGCTCACTTTTTCTTCATACAACCGGTACTGCATGTATTGTATTTTTTCCTTCATCTGCCGGATGTTGCCTTCCCGGCAAAAAGTGCCGGTGATGATGATCCGTTCCTGGATAAGCGGTGAAGCTTCGGCCACTTCCTCCTCAGGGGGCACCGTATCCGCTTGATGAGGGGCGATATTGACCTCTTTTAAAGGGCCGGTGGATCGGGAAGTCGCCTGGGTTGCGCTGATCTCCGGGGAAGGGATGCTCAGAAAATAAAAGAACAAACCGGCCAGGGTGAGGGTAATCAGCGCGATGGCCAGCCAAATCCAGATCCTCGGGTTTTTTTCAGGTACCTGGACGGTCAGGGGAGGCAGTTGCAAAGGAGCAAATTCGAATAAAGCATCCAGATGCGGTCCCTTGAGAAATTCCAGGCTGTCCGATCCCTGAGCCGGTTTGAGTTGCCCCAGGACACCCAGTTCCAGGGGCAGTTGCCGGGCAAGGGTTGTTTGAAATTTCAGGAACACCGATTCGAGGAAACGGGAGGCCTCCTGCAAATCCACCTCATGCAACTTTGAAACCAGGGAGGCCATGGTATGGAAGTTGCCCGGGTTCCCGGGCACCCATTGAAGGCTGGCCCTGGGAGGTTCAAAGGATTGCCTGGATACGCTCCAGGAGGCTGGCGAATAATCAAGAATAAAACTTCCCCAGGTACCGATTTCAGCTTTTCCATAGCGTTTCAAACACTCCAATATATAAGCTGAAAAACCCATGTTGAATCAGGAAGCAAGGTACAAAAAAATAAGCCGGTGCGAATCAGGCGATGGATGGCCGGTAAATCCGCGGCACGGCTTTAAGCGTGGCGGCCGCCGTGCCCAGGGTGGGCGCAAAAAACAGGCCGACCCCCGGAATCATGATGATCAGGAAAAAGGCAATGCCGTTGCCCAGGCTGAAGCCAAAGTTTTTACGGATAAAATCGATGCTCCCATTGATGCTGAAATAACGGCCGAGGGTAAAATCGAGGTTGACATAGCCGGAATACATGGCCTGGATGAGGAAAATGGCCGGAGTGGCGACGTAACCCATAAAGGGGATCAGCCCCACGATCAGGAGCCCGATGGTAAAGATCATTTCCTTTAAAAAATTGCGCAGGCAGAATTGCAGACTGCGGCCGTATTCTTTGAGGACCGTTTCATCCGATTCTTTACGGTAGGAAATGGAATAACCGATGACCGCCTCCTCCACCCTCCTGGACAAGCCGTTGAGAATAGGAGAAAGCAGGACCATGATCACGTATTTATAAATCACGACCCCGGTGGTCGCTATGCCCACGCCCACGATGGCCGAAGAAATTTTGGACAGAATCCGGCTGTCCGAATCGGTGGGCAATATGGTATAAATAAGGTCCTTCAGGTTATCGGACCAATACCAGGCCGTGAATCCCACCGTCAGGCCGTAAAACAAACTGATCAGCCCCGGGATAATGAGGTACATCCATAGTTTTTTATCGACTATGATGGTCCAGGCTTCCCAATACGCCTTAAAAGATGTTACCAGATCGCGAAGCATAAAAATAGAACGGGCAATTTACCAAATTCGTTAGCAGGAATTTCCAAACGAAATGTAAATGTCCGAATGATCCGGTCCTAAACTATGTTAAAATAAAATTTAATATGTCACGCCGGCATCCGGGCCAGGGCTTGACGGTCATCCGGTAAAGCCTGTGATCAGGTCGTGGCCTTTTTTCTGCGGGTCTTGAACAATTCGGTGATGTCCTTTTCCTTCATGTACTCCAGTTCGGCGAAATGGGCCGTCACAAATTTTTTGATCTCCTGGTAGTCCTTGCCCCTTTTATCGTTGTATTTCAAAAGCAGTTTGTGGATGAACTGCTGATTGAGGCCTTGCACTTCCTGGTTGAATTTTTCATTGGAGAAAATCTTCATATAGGTATTAAAGATCCTCGACATCGAAAAATAGTCATGGTATTCGCTTTCTCCCAGGTTTTCAAGAAGTCCTTTAAAATAACCGAGGATGGTATCGCGAACGGTCGTATTGATCACCGAGAGGCCTTCGTTGGTTTCATAGAAGGACCGGACGGCCTCAATGGTATCCTCGTGCATATAGCCCTTGGTATGAATGAGATCCGCCAGTTGGTAATACCTGCTGACATCGTCCTGGATGTCCTGGTCCAGCAAGCCGGCCGCGTTCCGGTCGACATTGGCATCAAACTTGATCCCTGCCAGGTGCATGCTGTGCAGGAAATTAAAATATTGCTCGCTGAAATCCGGGGAATTGCGCCGGTTTTCATTCAGCAGCCTGCGCAGCAATTCCCTGTCGTTTCCTTCCAGGTGGAAAAAGTTGGTGACGATAAAGACGATTGACCAAAATTCAGAGAGGTGGTATAATTTTTCATTTTTAAGCAGGTCGGCGAGGTAAGGGATCAGGCTTTCATTGTTCCTGAAACGGCTGACCCGGTGCAGGAGAAATTCCTGGAGCGGGATATAAAGGCTTTTAAGGTCCTCCGGGGTCTCGGGAAACTCGGCCGAATGATAAGGAGCCCCTTCAAATTGCCTGCTGTATTTCTTTAAAGCGACGGCTCTTTCCTGCTCGTCCGCGATCTTATTGGTGCGGATATTCTCAAAATATTGCCTGCTCCTTTTGTTTTCAATGTGTTCGATCAGGTTGGATACCCAGATATCGCTGGAAAGGGAAAAGCCGATTTGAAGGGTCTGTCCCGTTTTATTCTTCAGCACCTCAAAATTGTTATGGGTGGCCAGGGCATGCACGGCCAGACCAAACTGGTCCTGGGGCCTCCTGTACTTTACCTGTTCGTTGACATCGCCCCGCAATACCGTATAGCCCAGTATCTTCGGAAGGTAAAGGCCTTCAAATTTCTCATCCAGCAGGTGCTGTTCCAGGTCTATCAACTGCAGGGGCTTTTCTTCGCCCACTTCGGTATAAAGGGCGTGTATTTCTGGCTCAAATTCATCACGCAGGGCCTGAAAGGCCTGTTCGGTCTCTTCTTCGAGATAGGATTGCAGGTGGTCGGAAGATTGGATCTGTTCACGGATGGCGTCTACCCGGTCTGCATATTTGGAATCCAGTTTTTCCATGGATCGATTTTTTTTTAAAAATAAAATCTGGTAAAACGAAAAAGCGCTTTACCAGATTGAAAAATAATATTCTGTCGGTTTAAGGCAGGATTATTCCTGGGGAGCCGATTCTTCGGCAGGGGCTTCTGGCTGGGCTTTTTTCCTGGATGGTTTGGCTTTGCCGAAAACCATTTCATGGAAAGCCTTGACCTCAGCGGCGCTTTTGATCACCTCCTGGGCATTGGCCCGGTCTTTGTCCTGGATGAATGCCTGGTATTTCTGTTCGGCTTCTTCGATGGTCATGGCTCCTTTTTTGACCCCGCGCATCAGGTGCTTTTTATAAAGGACCCCTTTGAATTTCAGGATATTCCTGACCGTGTCGGTAGGCTGCGCGCCCTTGCCCAGCCAATCCAGGGCTTTATCCCGGTTGATGTCAATGGTTGCCGGTTTGGTGATCGGGTTGTAGGTACCGATCAACTCGATGAATTTTCCGTCCCGGGGCGCCCGGGCATCCGCTACCACAATGTGGTAATACGGCCTCTTTTTCCGGCCGTGACGTTGAAGTCTGATTTTTACTGCCATAAAATGATAAACATTTAGTAGTACTTGTTAAAAAATGGATGCAAAAGTAAGGATATTATCTGTAATTCAGGAAGCCCACCATTAATTCCGGCATATTTTAATGGAAGCCGATGCGGCATTTTATATTTATCCTCCTGGATGTCAGATAATTGGGTATGGCGTATTGTACATTATAAATGGACTTGAACCAGGTGTTGGACGCCACGTTCTGCACCTTGAGCAGGTTAAAAATCTCGGCGCTGATCCAGGCATTTTCCGTAAAACGGAAAAGATGTTTAGACCTCCTCGCCCGCCAGCTTTTATCCCAGATGAGGTAGGAAAAGCCCAGATCGACCCGGTGATAAGCGGGATAGCGGTAAGTATTCCGGAATATCCGGTTGTTCCCGGGAATTCCAAAAGGCTGTCCCGTTCCGACCGTCAGGTTCAGGTTAACTTTTAAATTCTCATTGCCGGGCAAATAGTCCTGGAAAAGGGCGCTGAAGGTCAGAAACTGGTTGGTGGGCCTTGGCACATCCTTTACGTTTTTCCCCTCGGCTTCGCCTTTCTCCCTTCTTTGGTGCTGCAAACCGTCTATGGATTCCCTGGCCCGCAGGAAAGAAAGGTTAAACCAGGATTCGGCTCCCCGCACGAATTCCCCGTTGAGCCTCAGGTCCAGGCCGGTGATATAACCGGAGGCATCGTTCATGCCGGAATACCGGATCTTGACATTATCAATATCGTAGATGACCTGGTCCCACAATTTTTTGTAATAGACTTCCCCAACCAGGCGGTAAGGAACCGGTTGTTTGATTCCCCGGGTAAAATCCCAGGTAAAACCGGCCAGCAGGTGGGCGGACTTCTGGGACTGCAGGTCCCGGTTGACCAATCCCTCCGGGGTCCTCAGTTCCCGGTAAAAGGGAGGTTGATAATACAAGCCGCCCGCAAAACGAAGGGTGATGTCTTTCTTCCATTGGCCGGGCTTGTATAATACCTGGGCCCTCGGATTGATATAATATTCCTTATTGAGGGTCCAGTAGGCCATGCGGAACCCGCCGGAAATCCGCAGTTCGCCCAGCCCATCCCGCTGCATGGTGTATTCATCCTGGAAATAGGCGGAAAAACGGGTGGATTCCAATTCATTCCGGGTTTTGAGCACATTTTTGATGACCACGTCCTGCTCCGTATGGGGAAGGGTGTACAGGGCGGAATCCAGCCGCTCCCAGTCGTTGAGGCGGTCCAGAATTTCCTCCCGCTGGGCCCTCAGGCCCCATTGGAAAAAATGGGTTTTTTCACGGCTGGCCCCGGGACTGTACTCATAGCCCCCTTTTAACTCAAGATTGCGAACCTGGAGATAAAGCAGGTTGCGCGCGTATAAATGCTGGACCCCGTTGCCGATAAGGGCCAGCTCCTTGCCCTGGTTTTCAGATCCAAGGCCGGTCTCAATAAGGGAAAGCCGGTAATCGCTGATGATGTCGAAGGATTCTTTTTCGAGGCTTTGGTATGCGCTTCCCAAAAACTTGATGAAGAGCGGGTTTTTTTTCCTTTCGGGGATAAAAGTCAATGAAAGGCCTCCCATGCCCGTTCTGAAATGGTCAATCTCCTGGCCTTCGAAATCAGCGCTTAATTTTAATGAAAAATCAATCAAACCCGTTGCCGTACTCCTGGACAAGGGCACAAAACGGAAGATGGAAGAATTGTAATTTCCCAGCGCGCCCAGTTGCCAGTTTTTATTGATATCGTAAGTCAGGTAAGCCTGGACATCGGCAAAATCGGGCACGTATTCCCCTTTTAATTGAAGTGAATTGAGCAGGTACCGGTTTGTTTTGTAGCGGGCGCCAACCAGGTAGGTGAATTTCCGGTAGCTGCTCCTGCCGGCCTGATGGCTTCCCTCCAGGTGGCCCGTGGCGCCCAGGAGGGACATGGACACGGAACCCTTCACCGAATCCGGCCTCCGGTAATGAATGTCCAGTACC
>Ga0116144_10000463_pt1 | contig 53760 bp, 44 predicted proteins | sample AD_UKC035_MetaG_FD_89746 | JGI IMG/M metagenome (GOLD analysis project Ga0116144, IMG submission 89746) | Active sludge microbial communities of municipal wastewater-treating anaerobic digesters from USA - AD_UKC035_MetaG | ecosystem: Engineered > Bioreactor > Anaerobic > Digestate | place: USA...
ATAAGCCACCCCACTGGTATCGTATGGTATGTTGCCACTAAACAACTGTCCAAGCGAGTCAGTGCCAATGCTGTGACAACTCATACAACCTACTCCTGACAACCCCAGAGAATCATTGGCCAAGTCGCTCATCAGGTAGTGTGGGTTGCCTTGATATTTTGAGGTATAATTACCCATTGGCGCATGGCAGGAGGTGCAAGTATTTTGCAATTCATTGCTGTGTGCAGGATTGACCAGTATTTCGTGACTTACTTTAGCACGCCAAAATGGATCTATGGAACTTAAACCCATCATGCTGGTTTCCCAATCGTCATACAAATTTACATCATTGCCTAAAGTGTCCACATTTGCCAATCCCATTGTGTCAAAACCATGACATCCTTTGCATCTAATAGAAGGAAGAAAATATACGCCAGGGTCAAGCGCCTTGTTGCCATGCGATTTAAAATATTCCAACTGTGCTTCTGTATGGTACGGTTCCTCATATAGAGGTGTGCTGGCGGTTAATGCTAAAATGATTATGCCTGCAATTAAAACACAAAAAAGTCCTATTCGAAATTTCATGGTCAAGCTTGGAAGATTGGTATAAAGATATTGAATTTAAGGCGATCAGTCTAGTAATAAAGAATTTTTATGAAACCCTATGATCCTATTATCTTTACAAAAATTTATAAATAATGAGCGATCAAAAAGGACATGTTAAATCTGAAGTAAGAAATGGAATAGGTGTAATCACATTTTTTCATCCACAAAGCAATAGTTTGCCCGGAGCCGTGTTGAGAGAATTGGCAGCTGCAATTAGCCATGCCGGAAATGATGATGCAGTAAAAGTAATTCTGCTAAAGAGTGAAGGTGAAAAAGCATTTTGTGCAGGAGCTTCATTTGATGAATTGGTGAGCATTAACGATAAAGAAAGTGGGACTTACTTTTTTTCAGGATTTGCAATGGTAATAAATGCCATTCGATTGGTTCCAAAATTTGTCATTGCTCGTGTGCAGGGAAAAGCCGTAGGAGGAGGAGTAGGCATTGCAGCCGCTGCTGATTATACATTTGCATTAGAAACTGCATCCGTAAAACTTAGTGAACTGGCGGTAGGTATTGGTCCTTTTGTTGTTGGTCCCGCAGTGGAACGAAAAGTAGGTACAGCTGCATTTTCTGCTATGACAATCAATGCAACACAATGGCATAGTGCACAGTGGGCTCATCAATGTGGATTATACGCTTCACTTTCAGCGGATGCCAATCAAATGGACAACAGCATCGATCAATTGTGCCACCAATTGGTTTCATCAAATCCAGAAGCAATGAGTGAATTGAAAAAAATCTTTTGGAAGGGTTGTGAAGATTGGGAAGCATTGTTAAACGAACGTGCAGCCATAAGTGGCCAATTGGTGTTAAGCGACTTTACCAAAAATGCGATTGCCAAATTTAAAGCGCAAATAAAGTAATGAGTTCATCGCTCGTTGAGCAATTGCTTCAAAAAGGCTTTCAATTGAAAGATCGGGTAGATCATCATTCCTTGGTTTATTTTTTAATAGAGTATATCGGAAAGAAAAACAAGATTATGTTTTGGTTTAAAGCACTTAACGCTATGCTTTTTCTTCTTAGCGTTGTTTTATACTTTATCTATAAATTAAATGAACAATCAGATAATCTAAGTATGCTGCTGTATTTTAGTGCAGGCTTATTGAGCAGTTTATTAAGTGTTCCGTTTCATGAAGCAATACACGGTATTGGTTTTTTGATTACCGGTGCAAAAAAAATTTCTTTCAAAGCACAATGGAAAAAACTGATGTTTATGGCTTGTGCTCATCATCATGTAATGAATTGGAAGAAATTTTTCTTTGTTGCCTTTCTTCCCTGTGCGGTTTTTCTAATGGCAGGTTTGATAGGTATAATCTTATTTTACCATCAGGCTAATTACACCATCTTGATACTCGGTTTTTTATTGGCACATACTTTTTTTTGTATTGGAGATTTCGCTTTGTGCGGATATTTTTTGGAACATGGAACAGCAGAGGTTGTCACCTATGATGATATGGAAGAAAATGCTACCTATTTTTTTACAAAATCAGAATTCTGAATTGAATTAGAACATCATTAATAGTAACTTGTGCGCCCTTAGCATTTGATTAAATGTTGAAAGAACAACTACATAGATCAAACCTTGATAAAGAGTTATTGCTGACCGCCTATCGTTACATGCAACAAGCCAAACATATGGCTGAATTGTATGAGGCGAACAAAGAAATTACCGCCAAGTACGTACACGCAACTTCAAGAGGACATGAAGCGATACAAATTGCATTGGGACTACAACTATTGCCTCAAGATTTTGCATCACCTTACTACAGAGATGACAGTATGCTTCTTGCTATGGGCCTTACCCCATATGAGTTAATGCTACAACTTTTAGCTAAGCGAGATGATCCTTTCAGTGGAGGGCGAACGTATTATTCTCATCCAAGTTTACGGAGAGATGATTTTCCCAAAATACCACACCAAAGCTCTGCTACCGGAATGCAAGCCATACCTGCAACAGGAGTTGCACTTGGTATGCGATATATAGAACGTACGCAATGTTTTCCTGTACCGGATGAAAAACCTGTTTGTGTTTGTTCATTGGGCGATGCTTCTGTTACTGAAGGAGAAGTAAGCGAAGCTTTTCAAATGGCGGTTTTAAAATCATTACCCATATTGTATTTGGTGCAGGACAACGAGTGGGATATCAGCGCCTACAGTGACGAGGTACGAGTGATGAACGCTGCGGAATATGCCAGAGGTTTTTCGGGAATGGAAGTAAGATCAATTGATGGCACAGATTTCTTTTCATGTTTTGAAACTATACGCGATTTATTAAACATCATTCGCAAGGAAAGAAGACCGGTATTGTTGCATGCCAGCGTTCCATTATTGAATCATCATACATCTGGTGTTCGAAAGGAATGGTATAGAGATGACTTGGACGAAGCTATGAAAAGTGATCCGCTGCCAAAGTTCAAAACACAATTAATCGATCTTGGCTTTGATGCACAGGAATTAAATCAAATAGATAGCATTGCTTCTGAATATGTGAAGCAAGAATTCATCAGAGCTCTTGCAGCCGATGATCCTAAGCCGGAAGATTTGTATACGCACATGTTTGCTCCTACACCTATTACTGAAGAAACAGGCAATCGCAAACCCGAAGGCAAAGAAGCAACTGTAATGGTGGATTGCGCTTTGTTTGCTATTCAAGAGTTAATGGAAAAGCATCCGGAGTGTTTGCTATATGGACAAGACGTTGGTGCACGATTGGGAGGAGTATTTAGGGAAGCGGCAACCTTGGCTCAAAAATTTGGAGACGAAAGAACATTCAATACACCCATTCAGGAAGCATTTATTATCGGCAGCACTGTGGGAATGTCGGCTGTAGGATTAAAGCCAATTGTTGAAGTACAGTTTGCCGATTATATATGGCCGGGCTTAAATCAATTGTTTACTGAAGTTGCACGTTCCTGTTATTTGTCTAATGGTAAATGGCCGGTAAGCTGTATTATTCGAGTTCCCATTGGAGCGTATGGTAGTGGAGGTCCCTATCATTCCAGTAGTGTAGAGTCGGTATTATCAAACATAAAGGGAATTAAAGTGGTGTATCCTTCTACCGGTGCAGATCTCAAAGGATTAATGAAGGCAGCCTATTACGATCCTAATCCTGTGGTTATATTGGAACATAAAGGATTGTATTGGTCGAAAATAAAGGGTACAGAAGAAGCCAGAAGCATTGAGCCTGATGAAAACTATATGGTGCCCATTGGCAAATCGAGATTGGTATTAGAGGCAAAGCAGGAATTTATTGAAAGCGGAGAAACGCTTTCGGTTATTACTTATGGCATGGGAGTTTATTGGGCAAAGAATGCTGCACGTCATTATCCTGGTCATGTGGAAATAATCGATCTTAGAACTATTATGCCATTGGATGAAACGGCCATTTATGAATCAGTACGCAAGCACGGAAAATGTTTAGTCATTAGTGAGGAACCCTTAGAAAATAGTTTTGCCCTTTCAATTGCTGGTAGAATTCAAAAACACTGCTTCGATTATTTGGATGCTGCTGTTGATGTAATAGGTTCTGAGAACTTGCCTGCCATCCCCTTGAACATTACCTTAGAGAAAACGATGATTCCCAATGCTGAAAAAGTTGATGTGGTAATGAAGCAAATGCTTATTTCTTAACAGCTGTTAATTACGCTGTTGCCAGGTGGATTAACTTTTATTTCAAAATTATTTTTCTTTTGTTGGATGGGTTGATGTCTTGAAACTATTGCAAACATTGGGCTATTGAATATATTCCTTTTTGCTGGAAAACATATTCTTGATTTTTATCATTGTTGAATCGCTTATAAATAGGGGCATGTAGGGCTGAGTTATTAACAAAACCCCCTATTTATCAACAATTCAGCACCTTAGTCGCTTGTAAGCTTGTGTATATAAAGGATACACTATACTTTAGTGTCACTAATCATTAAATAATAAATTAAAATGAACAAAGCTGAATTAATTGACGCAATTGCTAACGAAGCAAAGATTTCAAAAGCTGATGCAACCAGAGCACTTGATGGTTTTATCACAGTAACAACTAAAGCTCTTAAAAAGAGAGATCGTGTAGCTTTAGTAGGATTCGGTACTTTCTCTACTACTAAAAGAGCAGCTAGAGTTGGTCGTAATCCACAAACTGGAAAAGAAATTAAGATACCTGCAAAAACGGTAGCTAAATTTAAGCCAGGCTCTGACTTAGCTTCTCGCGTTAAGTAATCTTTTTCGCAAAGCATTAAAAGAGGGGTTGCCATATGGCAACCCCTCTTTGTTTACACAATCATTACATCTCTCTATTAAAAAAGGTAAAACCGAAGTTTGATGCAACTTGTTCTGTTCTTCAAACGTCAATTGTTTTATGTAAATTCGTTAGCTAAATATTTATTATGAAATCAATCATTTGCGCACTTTTATGTTGCCTGACTATTTTTCAATCACAAGCTCAATTTTCATTAAGCCCTTCGGTTTCTCAAAGCGATTATCAGTCCAATACTATAGTACTTAAAGTAAAAGGCGAATACAGAAACTATTGCTCGAAGCAACGAATTGCAATTCCGGCAATAGACGCATTGATAGGGAAACAAATTGTAAGTTTAAAAAAAATGTTCCCTGAAAAGGAAACCCCTACCCAAAAGTATGATCGCCATGGAAAATCTTTGGTTGATTTATCTTTAATATATGAAGTAACAACATCCAGTAAAACAGATCTGATTAAAGAGATCAATCGTTTGATTCGAACAAACTTATTTGAGTTTGTTGAACCGAAATACATTCCTAGTGTAAGTTTCACGCCAAACGATCCTTCTTTAGCATTTCAGTACTATCTAACCAACATCAATGCATATGCGGCATGGGATATTTCGCAAGGCGATACCAATATGGTCATTGGCATAACCGATACCGGAACGGATTGGGATCATCCTGATTTGGTAGACAATATAAAATACAACTATGATGATCTTATCAATGGATTGGATGATGATAATGATGGATATACAGATAATTATAGGGGATGGGATTTAGGTGAAAACGACAATGATCCGATGGTTAATATCAATCCACACGGTTCACATGTTTCAGGATGTTCTTCAGCCAGTACCAATAATAATATTGGCGTGGCGGGTCCGGGATATCGCTGCAAGTTTTTGCCTGTTAAAATCTCAAATGCAGCTGGTGCCTTGACTCATGCGTACGAAGGAATAGTATATGCTGCCGATCAAGGATGCAAAATTATAAACTGCTCATGGGGAAGTAATGGAGGTGGTTCTTTCGGACAGACTATAATCGATTATGCCACTATTAATAAAGGATCATTGGTAATTGGAGCTGCCGGAAACTTCAACAACAACATTCCTTTCTTTCCTGCAGCGTATGATAAAGTTTTAAGTGTGGCTGCTACCAACTCAAGCGATACTAAAGCAAGTTTTTCTAATTATGGCGGATTTGTTGATGTATGTGCTCCTGGCGACAACATTTATTCAACTTATTTTAATAACGGGTACTCTTTTCAGGGAGGTACTTCCATGGCCGCACCCATTTGTGCAGGAGCTACCGGAGTGGTATGGTCTATGTTTCCATCATTGAGTGCACTTCAAATTGCAGAGAAAATGAGAGTAACATGCGATAACATATATGGGATATCTGGTAATACTCCTTATGTTGATCAATTGGGCAAAGGAAGAATTGATATGGTTAATGCACTAACACAAAACGGACCTGCTGTGCGATATGAGAATATAGTTTACGCTGATTATAATAACAACTCATTTGTCGTTAACGATACCATTCGGATAGCAGGTGATTTTATTAATTATTTAGATGCAACATCCAATCTTGTTGCTACATTAACGTCATCATCACCGTATATCACTTTTCTGAATTCGAGTGTTAATGTAGGTGCATTAGCTACTCTAGCTACATTAAATAATGGCGCAAATCCTTTTTCTTTTAAAATTAATTCAAATGCTCCTCCTAATGTTAAAGTAATTCTAAAACTCTCGTTAACCGATGGAACTTATTCTGATTTTCAATTATTAGAAGTAAGCATTAATGTTGATTACATTAATGTTTATGAGAATTTGATTTCTACTACTGTTACATCAAATAGCCGTATTGGTTATAGTGGCGCCAATCAGCAAGATGGTATCGGATTTATTTACAATGCTTCAGGAACCATGCTATATGAAGGAGGTTTAATGGTTGGACAGAATACATCTGTAAGTGACGGAATGAGAGGATCGCCTGCAGGTGCTATTGATAATGATTTCTTTTCTATGAATAGAGTGAATTATGTAATTCCTTCTGTGAAATCCGATTTGGATTTGACAGGTCTCATGAATGACAACCAAAATACAATGCCCATGGACCTGAGAGTAAACCATAGGTTTTATGTTTGGAGCGATCCTGTAAATGCTAAGTATGTAATTTTTGAATATGGTATTAAAAACAATGGATCGACTATTTTAAATGCCTTGCATGCCGGAATATTTTGTGATTGGGACATAATGGATTATAACAAGAATAAAGTAGCTGAAGATGCCGCCTTGAGAATGGGCTATGCATGGTCAACCGAAGCTAATGGATTATATGCGGGCATTAAGTTACTTACACAAGGTCCTTTTTATCATTATGGTATTGACAATGTATCGGGTGGAGCAGGTGGAATAGATATGTTTAATGGGTATGACAGTCAGGAAAAATTTCAAAGCATGAGTTCAATGCGTTCAACAGCTGGCGGAACAGGTATAGGTAATGATATTATTGATGTTGTAGGTACAGGACCATTCAATATCAACCCGGGCGATTCGGTAGTAGTGGCATTTGCATTAATCGGTGGAGACTCTTTAATTGATATCCAGGCTTCAGCTGTTGCAGCTCAGATAAAGTACGATGCTATAAGCAGTGTTTTAGAGAATCAAAATTCTAGTGCTTTGAAAACGTATCCAAATCCAGTTTCAAATGGAATGGTATATTTTAATATTTCTGCTAATCTGAAAGAAACGATACGCATGGATTGGTTCAGTGTATCCGGACAGAAAGTTAAATCTGCTGAAGTTAATACTGAAGAATTAAATAAGGGATATAACATTGAAGATCTGAAAAATGGTATATACCAAGTTCGGTTTGTAAGTGGTGAATTGAATTACAGTACTAAAGTGATCGTAATGCAATAAGGTAACAAATAGAAATTATCTTTGCAGAAGAATTAATAAAATAGGTATGGGACTGAAAGGAATATTATCTGTAGCCGGAAAAGGTGGATTGTTTAAAGTGGTCGCACAGACACGAAATGGATTCATAGTTGAATCGATGATAAATGGAAAACGCGAGCCGGTTAACGCAGCTCATCAAATTAGTATGTTAGACGATATCAGTGTCTTTACTCAATCGGAAGAGGTGCCCTTAAAGGATGTTTTTTTGAAGATGAAAGCAATGGAAACAGAATACGCTTCTTTGGATTTAAAAGGAGACCCTAAATTGCTTCGAGATTTTTTTGGGAGAGTACTTCCTGATTTTGATGAGAATAGGGTATATAATTCAGATATAAAAAAGATGTTGTCTTGGTTTTCTTATGTTAAAGATGTTGTTGACAAAGAAGATGAAGAGAACGAAATGATGGATAAAATTAAACTGAGTGAGTCGGATCAACCATTGGATCACGGCAATAGCTCATCCAAAGTAAAAACAACCGAAAGCAAAGCTTCATCTCAAAGAAGTAGGACGAAAGTGTGACAAATTCACATCATTTCTTACATAGTATTGCATTACACTTTAGCGCTTATATCGCATTGAATTAGCTAAACTCTAGCGAATCCAGATATAAATAGACGAAACATTTATTGCTTTTTAGAGTAAAACAATATTAAATGTATATTTATCTTGCAGCTTGAAACTGGCGCTTTTCCCTTTATATTTTTCAGTTGGTTAAATATCTGCTAAATTGTATACGCAAAGTTTGAAATGGCAACAGGGAAAGGATTCATAGAAGTTATTAAAGACCGAAAGCAAGTAGCGCTCTATGAGCTGTATTACTACAGACTTATTTGCGTTTTATTTGCGCTAACCTATATCCTTACCTATAACTTAGATTTTTTAAATACAAGTTCTTCCGTAGAGTTTTTATTTCGGAGAGACTTCTTTGCCATTTTACCTTTAACACTACTTATACTCTCGTTTGCGCTTCCAATAGTGAAGCAGAAAATGGCCGCATTTATGAGTGTGTTCTTTACCATCGTTACCCTACACATGATAGGGTATTTTTATATCAATGATTTCAGAACGCATTATGAGATTATCATATTAACACTCATTTTCTTTTCCAACCTTCATTTTAATCAGATCATATATTTGGTGCTCTATAATGTTATTGTTTTAGCAGCACTTGAAGGGATTTATCTTATAGGAGATGCGGCTTCAAAAACCAATCCGGTTTATGCATTTATTCTTGTGCTGTCGGTGATGCTGATTTGTATTGCATATCAGATATATCGAATTCGATTCCGAGAAGCGATCAGCGAACGAGAGAATATGCTGAGCAGTATCAACAATCAAATGCCCGATGCTTGGATCATTTTCAATCGCGATACTTTGAGAGCCATAGAGGCCAATCAGAAAGCAGTAGAGTTATTGGGGATGAACCAAGATAAATCAATTGAGCAATTTACCTTAGAGCAACTCATCGAGTTCAAAAATAACGACCTGTTTGCTGTGGTAGCAGAAGCCGATAACGGCACTTTTGTGGAACGAGAAAGTGAAATCAGAACGAATTCATCCGAGCCGTATTATGCATTATTGACTTTAAAAACAATAAAAGGGAAGCCGGATTTGGTTTATGCTAAATTCAATAACATCAACGCCTTTAAGCAAAAGCAAATTATTCAGGAGAATAAACAAGAAAGGTATATCCGAATGTTAGAAAATGTTTCGGAAGGTATTATTGTTATTGGAGAAAATGGTGATTTGGTCTTTATAAATAAAAGAGTTGCAGACATACTGGGTGAGAGTAAACAAGAATTGATAATTGGAAGAAGATTGTTTGATCTTTTGGGTGATGATCTTATGTTGAATAAGCAAATGTCAATTGAACTCAACAATGGCACCCGTATTGACTTGCGTGAAAAAAGATTAACTACCAACAATAATAAAAGCCTATGGGTTAGACTAACCGGTAGCTCCGTTTCGGATGACAGCGGAAAAGTAAACGACATTATTTGGGTTCTAACCGACATAACTGCGTATATACGGAAAGAAGAACTATCTACTGAAAACGAAGAGAGCTTCAGAAAAATATTTGAAGAAAGTGAGCTGGGAATGGTTCAGTTAACCTCAAAAAATAGAGTGCTACGTGTCAATGCAGCCTTTGTAAGTTTATTAGAATTTACCAAGGATGATTTGCAGAAATTCGAATTGTCGGATTTGCTCCACCCTGATGAGGTAGTGCAATTCAATGGAAAGATTGAGAGTCTAGAAAGAGGCATCATACCCTATGCAAAGTTTGAATCAAGATTCATTACCAAAAGTGGACAAACGGTTTGGACCAGCAGCACTATGAGCGCAATTAAGAACAGATCGGGCGAGTTGCTGTATGTGATGTTGATGGTTGATGATATCACTAAATCAAAATTGATGGCTAAGGCGCTCTCCGAAAGTCAATCCAATCTTTCGGCTTTAGTTGAGAATACCAGTGATGCCATTATCGGTTTCGATTTGTCTTATGAGATCAATGTAATCAATTCGGTTTCCAAAAATTATTTCAATAAGTTTTATGGTGCTCAATTGAATATGAACGATAATCTTAAAGAGGCTTTCGACTCTTTAGAATCTAATCAGTGGATTTCTACCATAGATCAGGTTATGCGAAAAGGACAAGCCTCTACAATAGAAGAGTCATTTACCATTGAAAACATAGTATATCATTTTGAAACTACTTTTCATCCGGTATTGAATGAAATGAATCAGACCTGCGGGGTGTCTTGTTTTTCCAGTGATGTTACACAACGTGTTGTTAATGAAATTGAATTGCGAAAGGCAAGAGAAATTGCAGAGCAAGCTACGGGTGAGAAATCAAGATTTTTAGCTACTATGAGTCATGAGATTAGAACGCCACTCAATGGGCTCATAGGGATGTCTCAATTGTTGCGAAACACACCATTGACCAAAGATCAAAATGAATACGTAGATTCTATTCAGCTAAGTGGCGAAGCATTATTGAACATTATAAATGATGTACTGGATTACAGTAAAATAGAATCCGGTATGATGCAGTTGGAACTGTTGCCTTTTAGTGTGAGAAAGATCATTGAGCAGAGCATCAATATTATTGGTTATAAAGCAGAAGAAAAGGATCTCAGCTTATCTTATTCTATTGATGAAAATGTTCCCGCTGGCATAGTTGGTGATTCAAACAGACTTCGTCAAATATTGATGAACCTATTGAGCAACAGTATTAAGTTTACTCGTGAAGGTAAGATTTCGATTGCTGTTAGAGTTGCTGATCAAGATGATGATTCAATGGAGTTAGAGTTTTGTGTAAGCGATACCGGCATAGGTATTAATAAAGAGAAGCAAGAGAAGTTGTTCAAAGAGTTTTCTCAGGCCGATGTATCTACCAGCAGAGAATATGGCGGTTCTGGTTTGGGGCTATCCATTTGCTCTAGATTGGTTAAGCTAATGGATGGGAAAATATGGGTGAAGAGTGAAGAAGGAATAGGATCCGATTTTTGCTTTACCATACGTGCTAAAACTGGTGAGGTTCAGCCTGAGATCATTGATATTCCGAGCGCTTCCAATCAAGTATTTGTTTTTGGTAATGTAGTTCCCAGCTATTTGCAGAACTCAGTTTCTGGCCAACAAAAAGTACATTTAATAAAAGACTTTGAAAGTTGGAATAGTGTCGGCTTTGATAACTTGACCAATGCCTGGTTCATTATACAAGCAACGTATAAGCCGAGTTTAATAAAAAGTTTTATTGAGAATATTCGGGGTCAATTAGATAACTCAATAAAAGTATTTGTCTTTGGGGCTCCTTCTAATGATCCGGACGATTATATATATGGATCGTTGGTAGATTCCTTTATTGATGAGAATTATAGTTTTGATTCGATAGTATCAGAATCGTCTACACGAGTTAAAATTTTGGATTCGAATGGTAAGAAAGATATAAGTTTTGCTCAACAAAATCCATTATCCATCTTAGTTGCAGAAGACAATTCAATTAATCAAAAACTTGTGGAAATAATTCTTAAGCAGCTTGGATATACCATTAAAATGGTAGAAGATGGTCAAATGGCATGCAACCAAATGCAAGACCAGAATTATGACTTGGTGTTCATGGATGTTCAAATGCCGGTTATGAATGGTATAGAAGCAACCAAGCTTATACGAGAAATGAAACTAAAGCAACAACCTGTCATAATTGCTATGACGGCTTTTGCATTAGAAGGAGATAAGCAGATATGTTTAGATGCCGGTATGAATGACTACATTTCGAAGCCGATAGATATAGGCGATATTCAAAAAGCAATTGTTAAACATTTTAAGCATAAAGCGAATCTTACTGAAAAACCCAAAAAGATGAACGATAATACAGAGGCTAAGTTATTGAATGAGATAGCGCTGAATAGACTGATTGATATTAATGTTAAAGTGGATTCAGAGTTTCTAAGTCAAGTCGTAAATATGTATGCGGAGCAAGCACCTGAGCTCATTCATGAAATTGAAGTATCGTTAAGAACAAATGAGTTGGATAAGATTTGGAAAGCCGCTCATAAGTTGAAAGGTTCCAGTTTAAATATGGGTGCCGAGCAAGTTTCAAATATTTGTAGAAAAATTGAGACGGATGCTAAACAAGGAATTTCTAAAGACCTAAAGACGAATCTCGAAAGCCTCAAAAAGTATTATGAGATAACGATGCTTGAACTTTCAAAGTTAGTTAGCACTAACCAACAAAGAAATATAGATAAATAAAATAGGCGGGTGCAGCTCCAATTAACGCATCAAAGCGATCTAAAAATCCTCCGTGTCCAGGCATTATATTCCCACTGTCTTTTATTCCTAAGGTTCGTTTGAGTAAAGACTCGAAAAGATCGCCAACCGTTCCGAATAGAACAATTATTACAGCCAAAACCAACCAATGGTTTATTGAAATCTCCGGTAAAAAATACAGTGCTATTAATACAGAAGAAATGAGAGTCATCAGCATCCCTCCAATAAACCCTTCAATAGTTTTATTGGGAGATATACGTTCAATTAGTTTATGCTTTCCAAAAGTAATTCCACTCAAATACGCGCCTGCATCATTCATCCACAATAAGATAAAGAATGATGCAACTAAATGGGGTTCGTAAAGGGCTATATCATTCGTAAAAGCTATATGCATAAAAAATATAAACGGAATAAGAACATACACTTGAGCGAAACTAATTTTTGATAGCTCAGCGAACGAATTTCTATCCTTTAGAAAAACACTGTATAAGTATTGTGCACTCACGAAAGGAATGCCGATCAACAAATGTTTTAATTGAACGAAGCCTAAAAAATACATGGCCGAAACAGTCAATATGATTGAGCTTGAGAAATAAGAAAGATAAATTAATTGCCTATGAGTGTTTATGCTAATATGTTTTATAAATTCTACATATGTTAAATATGCTATGATGGAAAAGAGAAGAATAAAACTGATGTGGCTATAATACAAGGCAGATAGCATTAATGCTACAAATACAAATGCACTTATGGTTCGTATAATAAAACTGTTCATTGTTCCAATTGAATTGCAAGTTGCTTAGCCTTTGGTAGAAAAGATTCAGGGACATAAAATTCTATGTAGCCAAAAGTGCCGTATGAAGAATCAATTTTATTGATTTCTTTATATGGAATCTGATGTTCTTCCAGCATGGCTTTGTAAATGGCTGCTTGATGTATTTTATCAGTATAATAGGCCAATTGAACATCATCAAAATTGTACTTTCCATTACTTTGCATGATTGATGTCAATTAAAAATTGTTTTATATCGGGTTCTTTGTCGATCAGAAAAACAATTAGATGATGCGTTGTGTAAACACCGGTTACTTTTTCCATTGCGATGTCAGACGTTTTGCTAGGGCCACTAATAATGTGCAAAGCGGCAGGAAATTTCTGGTCGTTAATTTCTTTTGATTTTCGAATGGCTTCTTTTATGCTAGGGGTAAGCTGATTAGCACCAGCGATCACAGCATGCACAGTTGCTTTGATATATTTTTCAGAATTTCCGCTTGAACCAACACTTATGCATACTGATCCACTACGAGTAATCAATGAATCGCAAGTGCTTAAAAGTACGTTATGTTCACTTTCAGTACTCAAAGGTAATTCGAGCGCTTTCATAAACTCTTGCAATGCCGGTTCGTAACTATATATATTCGATAATTGGTAATGATTGCAGGCAATAATAAACTGCTCTGCGAATTCTAATAAATCTTGACAATAAACAAAAGTGCCACCTGCTGCACTTAATTTTTCTGCAAACTCAATAGCGGGATCTTTTTCAACATCACTGGCAAATAAGTTCTTGTCAGATTCGAAATTAGCACCCGGTGCTTCAGACTGATGTATCAATGCCTTTCGAACCGATTTCAGAATTTTTTCACGGGTTGTGCTTTCTTGCATAAAGTCAAACTTCAGAAATGTTTTTGCTGGATTCTTTTTCTTCTTTTACAGATCCATTATTGGATTGACTTTCAGAAGCAGAATTTTCATTGCCACTTTCGTTTGATACACTTTGTGCTTGATCATTGGCTTCAAATTTTCTCTTGCCAAAAATGGTTTCCAGATCTTCTTTAAATATAACTTCTTTCTCCAACAAAACTTTTGCTAATGCATCGAGCTTATTTTTATTCTCGGCTAATATTTTTTTAGTTCGAAGGTAAGCCTCGTCTATAAGTTTCTTTACTTCTTCATCAATAAGCTGAGCGGTCTTTTCCGAATAAGGTTTTGTGAAATTATAATCTTGATTTCCAGAACTGTCGTAATAACTGATATTGCCTAATTTTTCATTCATTCCAAAAATACTGATAGAAGCATAAGCTTGTTTGGTTATTTTTTCCAAATCGCTTAGAGCTCCAGTCGATATGGTGCCAAAAATGATTTCTTCCGCAGCTCTTCCTCCAAGTGCTGCACAGATCTCATCCATAATTTGTTCACGCGTTGTCAATTGCCGTTCTTCTGGTAAGTACCATGCGGCACCTAGCGAATTGCCTCTGGGAACAATGCTAACTTTAACTAAAGGATGTGCATGTTCAAGTAGCCAACTTACAGTAGCATGGCCCGATTCATGGTAGGCAATCACTTTCTTCTCATGAGCCGAAATGATTTTATTCCTTTTTTCCAATCCACCAATAATACGATCAACTGCATCAAGAAAATCATCCTTCTCGATTAATGTTTTATTTCTTCTTGCAGCTATAAGAGCAGCTTCGTTACACAGATTTGCAATGTCGGCACCTGAAAAACCAGGTGTTTGTCTGGCTAGAAAATCGATATCAACCTTTTCGTCAACTTTCAACGGTTTCATGTGAACTTTAAATATTTCCTTACGACCATTTAGGTCTGGCAACTCAACATATATTTGGCGATCAAATCGGCCAGGACGCAAAAGTGCTCGGTCAAGAACATCGGCACGGTTGGTTGCGGCAAGAATAATGACACCGCTGTTTCCTCCAAAACCGTCCATCTCTGTGAGCAATTGATTCAGTGTGCTTTCTCTTTCATCATTGGCGCTAAACGATGCAGCTCTTCCACGGGCTCTACCAATGGCATCAATCTCATCAATGAAAATTATACAAGGTGCTTTTTCTTTTGCTTGTTTAAATAAGTCGCGCACTCTCGAAGCTCCAACGCCTACAAACATCTCGACAAAATCGGAGCCCGATAAGCTGAAAAAAGGAACTTGTGCTTCACCTGCAACGGCTTTTGCTAAAAGTGTTTTTCCGGTTCCGGGAGGACCTACCAACAATGCACCTCTAGGGATTTTTCCACCCAGAGTAGTATATTTTTTTGGATTCTTTAAGAAGTCAACAATTTCCATGACTTCAACTTTAGCTTCTTCAAGACCTGCAACATCATTGAAAGTAACCTTTACATGCATGTCCTTATCAAACAAAGTTGCTTTAGATTTTCCAATATTAAATATCTGTGATCCTCCGCCACCACCGCCCATTCTTCTCATTATGAAAATCCATAAAATGGCAAGTAAAGAAAGCGGAAACAGCCAAGACAATAATATATCCCAATAGCTCCGTGTGTCGTTTACATAAGAGATGGCAATGCGTGCATCAGGAGAAACATCTTTTTGCAATGCTTCCATTCTGGTTTCAAAATTGGCAACATCACCAATGGTAAATTGATAATGTGGACCTTCATTTACACCCGTGCCAAAAGCCTTTTGTGCAACAGACTTGTACTTATCTAAACTCAATTTATCCTTTTTGATATAGACATTAACGAGTTCTTTGTTTTGAACTACAATTTTTTCTACATCAGCGTTTGCCAACATTTCTGTCTCAAATTCATTCCAGTTAATCTCTTTGGGCTTATTACCCATATCGATGAAATTAAATGCTAGAATTAACAAAATGGCAATTCCATAAATCCAGTAGAAGTTAAAATTAAAGCGAGGAGAAGAGGGTTTGTTGAATGAACCCTTGTTCCCTTTATCATTATTTGAATTTTCAGACATGGTAAGTTCTTAGTAGTTATAGTTTTGGATCAACTTCATAGCAATAAATGTACCTATGAAATTTTGTCTCTGTTTATTTATAAAAACGCTGTAATTTCTTAAAAAGTTTTGACAAATGACTTATTTTCCTGCCATTTTATGTATGATTCCATCAGCCCAAAGGCGTTCCAAACCATAGTATTCTCTTCTGTCTTTTCTAAATATGTGTACGACTATATTAAAGTAATCTAAAATTAACCATTCGCAATTTTCTAATCCCTCTTTATTTATTGGAAGTTCTCCGGTAACTTTTTTAACTTCTTCTTCAATGGAATCAGCTATCGCAATTATTTGAGGTCTGCTTTCTGCGTGACAAATCAAAAAGAAATCGGCAACATTGTTTTGTACATGGCGAATGTCTATGGTAATTATCTCTTCAGCTTTTTTCTCTTGCATCCCGTTTACGATAGTTTCTAAAATAAGGTCAACGGTATCTTTTTTTCGAATTTTAACAACTTTACCTTTCTTTTTTACAGCCATTTATATTTGTTAATTTAATTCAATTTATGTGCAAAAATACAGATTATCAGTCTATTGCGTTTAACATAGGTTAAAGTATTTAACAACCTTTGCTTAATCATTTCATTAATACTACTTTAGATCATTAATTAAATAAATCTCTATGGATAAGTATCAAATACGTTTTGTAAACGAAGTTGATTCAACAAATTCATATGCGGCTAATTTGTTGCGAAGTAATAACAAACTACAAGATAAATTAGTTATTGCGGCAAATGCTCAATTAGCCGGAAGAGGTCAAAAAGGTACGATTTGGCAATCTGATGCTGGCAAGAATATTTTAATCAGCATTGTATTAAAACCCGAATCTATTGAGGCCAAGAACAGCCAATTATTATATATGGTTACTTCCTTAGGTGTTATAGATTTTGTCTATAAATACTTTAGTGAGAATGTTCGGATAAAATGGCCGAACGATATAATGATAGGTTCTTCAAAGCTTGCGGGCATTCTTATTGAAAATGAATTCAGAGGTAATTTGCTCAATCATACCATTATTGGAATTGGTATCAATATCAATCAGAAGATGTTCGGAGGAATTGAAAATGATGCAATCTCTCTCAGTCAGATCACGGGTCGTGAAATGGATATAAATGTATGTATAGATGAGTTTTTAAATGAGTTTGATCATTGGTACAAATTGCTTTTATCCGGAGAGTTAGAATTGATACAACAAACCTATACCAAGAAATTGTATTTATTAAATAACAAACGACCTTATATATACCAAGGTAGAACTATTGAGGCCGCAATTACCGGAGTTAGCGATACAGGTTCATTAGTGTTGGAACATCAAGGGTTACCATTGCTAATCAATCAACCCAAAGAATTATCCTATAAGACTATGAACTAGTCCTATCTTTGTATCTCGACAAAAGGAGGTTCAAAAAGTTTTTCAAAGGTTTTTCGGCCATCATCTTCATAAATGGGTTTAGTTGCGCATCTATAGCTAGTTGAACATCACTTTTATTCGAATCATTTTCTTTGATTGAACAACTCAATTCAAATGGAAAAGGGGTAACATCTGTACTATTGATGCGGATAAATTCATTTTCTTTTCGTTCAATGATTTTCATTCCAAGCGTGGCCATTCCTTTTATGGTAAACTTACATTGATCTTTATCCGATGAAAAATCAACGACTTGTTCAGGCATTATATCTTTAAAATTATTAAAATCACTCAAAAATGAATAGATGCTTTCAGCCGATTGCTGAATGCTATGAGTATCGGATTCAATTCTAGTCATGCTCTTGATTCAATTTATTTTTTGATAGTAATATCCCATTGTGAGGGGTTGTCTTTCCACTTCTTCAGATCTTTAGCACTTTTCTCATTAACAATGCCTGATTTAACAGCTATGTTCAAGAGTGTTTCGTAGTTACTAAGAGAATAAACAGGTACACCGGCCGATTTAAAACTATCCTCAGCCTCTGGAAAACCATATGTAAATATTGATACCATTCCTTTTACAATTGCATTATGATCTTTTAAAGCTTGTATTGCATTTAAGCTACTCTTTCCTGTCGAAATAAGATCTTCAATAACGACTACAGAAGCATTTGGAGATAAATCTCCTTCGATCAGATTTTGCATGCCGTGGTCTTTGGCTTTAGGACGAACATAAACAAATGGAAGACCTAAGGCTTCAGCCACTAATACGCCCTGTGCAATGGCTCCGGTGGCAACACCTGCAATCACATCGGGCTTGCCAAAATACTCATCAATACATTTTACTAATTCCTGTCGAATAAAGGTTCTGATACGAGGATGTGATAATGCAATTCGATTGTCGCAATAAATTGGAGATTTCCACCCAGAGGACCAAGTGAATGGTTTTGTGGGTGAAAGTTTGATCGCTTTGATCTGCAAAAGAAATTCGGCTACTTTTGAGGCGGTATCGTAATACATATATCACGAATGTACAAAGTTTTCATAAATAACAAGTGTTTAATAATTCGAAGTCCTGAGCAGATTGATAATCAAAATTCACAGAACGATGTTACTTCAGAAATAATAGAAGATTATAATGGAAATGCACTAGAATTGTACCAATACATTAAAGCAAGCGATGCGGAATTATTTATTATTGAAAGTGATCAAGCTACTTTCTTGTTTGGACAATTTGTTTCATCCTTTGCTCAAATAAATGCTGCAGGTGCATTGGTGAAAGATCAAACTAAGTTTTTATTAATCTTCAGAAATAACAATTGGGACCTACCCAAAGGAAAAAAAGAAGATGGTGAAAGTTTTGAGTTGACAGCTATACGGGAAGTGGAAGAAGAAACCAATATTAAAGTCGAATTAATAAAACCATTATGCTACACATATCATATGTATGAACAAGAGAATAAGATTATATTAAAATCGACTTGTTGGTATCAGGCAGCAGCGTTGAATATCAATAAGCAAGAACCTCAAATCGAAGAAGGAATAACCGAGTTGGCTTGGTGTAATTTAACAGAGTTGATTGTAAGAATCACTAATTCGTATCGATCATTGATGGAAGTCGTTGAATGCTATCAGCGATTATCCAATGCTCGTTTGTGAAACGGTTTTGCTTGATTGAATGGTCTTTCCAGGATATTGCTCTAGAGCTATTTTTAAACACTCCAGGGCTTTAGTCAATTCTGTTTCATTCAAAACATAGGCCAATCGAACTTGCTTGATACCAAATTCTTTCTTCGAATAAAAGCCTGTGGCAGGTGCAAGCATCACCGTTTGATTTTCATAACTAAAATCTTCCAGCAACCACTGGCAAAACTTATCACTATCATCAATGGGTAGTTCGGCAACACAATAGAACGCCCCAGAAGGTTTTGGGCAACTAACACCTTCAATAGTATTCAACTCTTTTATAACCAAGTCTCTTCTTTTAATGTACTCATTTTTTACACCATCGAAATATGAATCTGGAGTATCTATGGCTGCTTCAGCTGCATGTTGCCCCAAAGATGGAGGGCTTAATCGCGCCTGGCCAAACTTTAATGAAGCATTCATTAAATCCATATTTCTACTCACAATACAACCAACCCGGGCTCCACAAACGTTGTATCTTTTCGATACGGAATCAAGCATAATGGCATGTTGCTCCAAGCCATCTAACTGAAGTACAGAAAAATATTCCTTGCCATCATAACAGAATTCTCTGTAAACTTCGTCTGAAAACAAAAACAGATCATGTTTTAACACAAGGTCTCTTAAGCTTTTTAATTCATCTTTAGAATATAAATAGCCAGTTGGATTGTTTGGATTGCAAATTAATATTGCCTTGGTTTTAGGGGTTATTAATTTTTCAAATTCTGAAATGGGGGGCAGAGCAAAACCATCCTTAATGGAAGATAAAACCGGTACAACATTCACATGAGCCTGAATAGAGAATCCATTATAGTTTGCATAATAGGGTTCAGGAATAATTATTTCTTCACCAGGATTTAGACAAGCCTGCATACAGATTTCAATCGCTTCAGAACCTCCTGTAGTGATCATAATATTTGAATAATCAACAGCTATATCGTACTTACTGTAATACGCAGTTAATTTCTTACGGTAGCTTTCATTTCCTGCCGAATGACTGTATTCTATATGTTTTTTATCGTATTGCTTTATAGCGTTTAATATAATTTCTGGACTATCAATATCAGGCTGACCAATATTTAAGTGATAGACTTTTACACCTTTTTTCTTTGCGTTCTCAGCAAAAGGTACAAGCTTCCGAATAGGAGAAGGCGGCATTAATTCCGCTTGTGATGATAATTTTGGCATGAAGGATAAATAATAAAGCCCCGCAAATTGCGAGGCTCAAATTTATAAAATAAAGATCAGTTAATCCTTACTTAGTCTCTTCAGCTTTAACAATATTACCTTTTACGTGTAAGATAACAGGATTGTTGGTGGCATTTGAAGAAATGGTAACCGTTTTGTCTTGCATTCCTAATTTGCCGGCTGAGTTGAAAGAAATCTTAATGGTTCCACTTTCTCCAGACTTAATTGGCTCTTTCGGCCAAACAGGTACAGTACATCCACATGATCCGCGTGCATCGGTAATAATGATTGGCTCTTTGCCCACATTGGTAAATGAATATTCATGTGTTACTACATCACCTTGCTTAATCGTTCCAAAATTATATTCTTCAGAAACGAATTTAAATTCTGGTGCAGTTGAACTTGCTTTAACTGCATTTGGAGTGGTTCTTTGATCTTGCGCTTGTAACGAATTTATTCCGAATCCGACAATTAAAAAACTTACTAGTATTAACCTTTTCATATTGATATTTTTAAATGAATGTTTGTTATAATGAATTTATTTTTTTTCAATTGGTGATAAATCACTTTCCTTTTTAAGAGGCATTTGATTTTCATATTCTTCTTTTGTAACAATGTTACCTTTAACATGTAATACTAAAGGGTCGTTACTTGCATTGCTACGTAACGTTATTGTTTTGTCTTGCATTCCCATTTTACCCGCTGTATTAAAAGTAAATTTTATAGAGGCTGATTTTCCTCCCATAATTGGTTCTTTGGGCCAGTCAGGAACTGTACATCCACATGAACCTGCTGCGCTAGAAATTACTAAAGGTTCTTTACCGGAATTGGTAAAAGTAAATTCACCATGTACCAAGTCGCCTTGTTTTACTTTACCGAACAAGTAGTCCGTTGAAGTAAAGCTGAATTCGGCACTGCCACTTTTTGTACTTTTAGGAGCCTGCTCAACCTGTCCAAAACTGATGCTCGAAAAAGCAATCAAACAAATAGAAAGAAATATATTTTTCATATTCAATGTTCTTTAACGCAAATTAATAATATAGAGTTCTGTAAAGCAACTTCATGTGCAACATACTCATATTAAATTCATATTTGAATAAAGCACTTTAGTTTTCGATTAATATTCCTATCAAATTGAATGCCTATTTTCTCAGTTCAAACTCGTATTTTGCAGCCTTCATTTTTATATCATGAATAGGAAACTAGCTCTACATACCAAGATCTTTATAGGAATGCTCGTAGGGATTGGCGGTGGTCTTCTGGTGCAAAATACAGTACATGATATTGAGTTAATAGAATCAATTGTTTCGTATGTAAAACCTGTTGGGGACATATTCCTTCGAATGATTTTCATGATGGTGATCCCCCTCATTTTCTCAGGTTTGGCTTTAGGGATTTCCGAACTGGGTGATTTACGAAAAATCGGTAGGATAGGACTAATTACACTGGGTTTTACTTTAGTTCTAACGTCTATTTCTGTTTTAATCGGAATTGGAATGGCAGAACTTTTTCGCCCTGGCGATTCGCTCTCCGAATCCGATAGACAAGTGTTGATTGAGCGTTTTGATACCGATAAAAACACCATCGATTCTAATGCCCGAGCGTTGGGATCAAAAAACTTTCTCGAGATTTTAGTACTTCTTGTTCCCAAAAATCCTTTTGAGGATATGGTTCGAGCATTCGATCCATCCTATTCCGGTGGTGGGCTATTGGCTGTTATGTTCTTTACCGTAATTTTTGGAATATCGCTGAGTTTGGCAGACGATAAAAAGACTCAAACCTTTAAAGGCTTTCTGGAGGGCTTGTTTGAAATCACTATGAAGGCTATTCATCTGGCGATGAAATTAGCACCCTATGGTGTGGCCGCACTTTTGTTTGCCGTTACTGCTCGTACGGGTTGGTCAGTTTTTGCAGTCTTATTAAAGTATGTATTAGTGGTCATCGGAGCACTTGCAATACATCAGTTTGTTACCTATAGCATAGTTCTTAAGTATTTTGTAAAAATGAGCCCTATTTATTTCTTTAGTAAGATAAAAGAAGTATTGATTACTGCCTTTAGCACCAGTTCTAGTAATGCAACTTTGCCGACTGCAATTCGTGTTGCTCAAGAGGATTTAAAGCTACCTCGCAGAATTTCAAATTTTGTTCTCACTGTCGGAAGTACCGCTAATCAAAATGGAACCGCATTGTACGAAGGAATCACTGTTCTCTTTCTTGCGCAATGTTTCGGAATAGATCTATCATTAAGCGAACAGTTTTTTGTAGTCCTTATTTCTATCATATCAGGTATAGGTACTGCTGGCGTTCCTGGCGGATCATTGCCGGTGATCATGCTTATTTTAATAGCCGTTGGTATACCGGGTGAAAGTATAGCAATAATTTATGGTGTAGATCGCCTTTTGGATATGTGTAGAACAACTTTGAATGTAACCGGTGACATTATTGCCACTGCATATGTAAGCAGATTTGATAAAACTGAAACTGAATAGCTGAGCGTTTATGGAAATTTCAAAAATATATGACCCTTCAAGTGTAGAGCATAAGTGGTATCAATATTGGATCGATAAGGAGTTTTTTAAATCTGTTCCGGATGAAAGAGAGCCTTATACAATAGTAATTCCTCCTCCTAATGTAACAGGTGTACTGCACATGGGACATATGTTGAACAATACCATACAAGATGTCTTAATTAGACGCGAGCGAATGAAAGGTAAGAACGCTTGCTGGGTGCCCGGTACTGATCATGCAAGTATTGCTACCGAGGCTAAGGTAGTTGCTATGTTAAAAGAACAAGGCATAAATAAAAGCGACTTAAGTAGGGAAGAGTTTTTAAAATATGCCTGGGATTGGAAAGAGAAGTATGGCGGAATCATTTTGGAACAACTTAAAAAATTGGGGGCAAGTTGTGATTGGAATCGAACTCGATTTACCATGGAGCCCGATCTATATGATGCAGTAATCGATGTTTTTATCGATTTGTTCAATAAGGGTTATATCTATCGAGGCACGAGAATGGTAAATTGGGATCCGGTTGGATTGACCGCTATCTCTGATGAAGAAGTGTATTATAAAGAGCTTCAATCAAAATTGTATCATGTCCAATACCAGATTGAAGATACGGATGAATACATAACAATTGCTACTACAAGGCCTGAAACTATTTTAGGTGATACAGCTGTTTGTGTTCATCCCGATGATGAAAGATACAAGCATCTGATTGGTCGCACAGTTATTATTCCAATTGTAAATAGAAAAGCGCCCATCATTGCCGATGAATATGTTACAAGAGAATTTGGAACAGGTGCTTTAAAAGTGACTCCGGCTCATGATGAAAACGATTATATATTAGGTCAGAAACACAAGCTGCAAAGCATTGATATTTTTAATCCTGACGGAACTTTAAATGAGAAAGCAGAACACTATATTGGAGAAGATCGATTTACAGTTCGCAAGAAAATTTCAAAACAACTGGAAGAATTAGGAGCGATTGTAAAGATCGAAGACATCAAAAATAAAGTGGGTTATTCTGAAAGGACGCATGCTGTTATTGAACCAAAAATCTCGATGCAGTGGTTCTTAAAAATGGAAAGATTATCTAAGCCTGCATTGGATAATGTATTGAATGAAAATATCCATTTGATTCCCGATAAGTTTCTCAATACTTATCGTCATTGGATGGAGAATGTACGTGATTGGTGTATCTCTCGTCAGCTTTGGTGGGGACAAAGAATACCTGCTTGGTACGATACAAAAGGAAATTATATTGTAGCAAAAACTAAGCTAGAAGCTGAAGAACTTTATAAAGAAAAATTTGGAGCGAACAGCGAAAGCTTATCACAAGACGAAGATGTGTTGGATACATGGTTCTCTTCATGGCTTTGGCCCATCAGTGTGTTTGATGGATTTAAAGATCCAAACAATGCCGATATCAAGTACTATTATCCTACGAACGATTTAATTACAGCACCGGAGATTTTATTTTTCTGGGTAGCTAGGATGATTATTGCTGGCTATGAGTATAAAGGAGAGAAACCTTTTACCAATGTTTATCTAACGGGTATTGTTAGAGATAAGCAGGGTAGAAAAATGAGTAAGTCATTAGGCAATAGCCCGGAGCCGTTGGAGCTGATTGCAAAATACAGTGCCGATGGTGTGCGAGTAGGGATGTTATTTTCTTCTCCTGCCGGTAATGATTTATTGTTTGATGAAGGTTTGTGTGAACAAGGCAGAAATTTTGCGAATAAATTATGGAATTCATACCGTCTCATATCCGGTTGGCAGATTTCAGATGAAGAACAATTGGAACAAAACCAGGTAGCTTGCGATTGGTTTTCAAATCGTTTGCAAGAGGCCATAATCGAGATTGATGATCAGTTCAAAAAATACCGGTTGTCGGATGCACTTATGGCAGTTTATAAATTGATTTGGGATGATTATTGTAATTGGTTCCTTGAAATGATCAAGCCGGATGACAAATCTATAGATCGTTTAACGCATCAAAAATTAATTGGATTCTTCGAAACATTACTCAAAATTACTCATCCGTTTATGCCTTTTATTACAGAAGAATTATGGCATTCAATTAAGGAAAGAGGTGAAAGAGAATGTATAATTGTTTCAAATTATCCTAATGCTGAAGCCCCTTCTATTGTTGCGCTTGAGAACATGCAAGAAGTGCTGGATGTGATCGGTGGAATACGAAACATCAGACAGGCCAATGGAATTTCTAATAAGGAATTGTTGGAAGTGGATATTCAATCCAATGGAAAAGTTTCATTTGTAAAATACGAGCAACTGATTAAAAAACTTTGCAACCTCAGTGCTGTAAATTATCAGCAGTCCGATTTGAAAGACAAGATTGCATTTGTTTCGAGGCATGCTGAAGTTTATGTTCATGTAGGACATTTATTAGATTCTGAAAAAGAGGTGGAGAAGACTAAGGAAGAGATCAATTATTTAAAAGGTTTTCTGGTTTCGGTAGAGAAAAAATTGTCAAATGAGAATTTTGTAAAGAATGCAAAACCAGAAATAGTTGAAAGCGAACGAAAAAAACAAACTGATGCAATTCAAAAAATTAAATTGCTCGAAGATCGTTTAAGTGCTTTGTAATTCAGTTTCAGTTTTCGTTTAACACTTTTATCACATCTTTAGTTACATCAAGCGAATCGTTAGCAAATAATATTCCCCCTCCGCGCTGATATCCAAGAATAAAAGTATAGTTGTGAGTTTGGTTATACTTTTGTATGGCATCTTGAAGTTTGTTATAGAGGCTATCATTTAAAGCGTCCTCTTCGTCAGAAAATAATTCAATAAGATGTTTTCTTTCATCCATTATCGACTGTTGTTTTCTCATTAATTCTTCTTCAGTCTTTTGCCTTTCCGCTGGGCTCATAGCCGCAGCACGCTGTTGATAGTTTGCTACTTCATTCTCAAGTCTCTTTCCTTTAGCTTCGATATAGGCATCAAGACTATCCCGCTTAAGATTTAACCGCTCATGAATGGAGTTGTAGTAATCAAAATTTTCTAACAATGAGTCTGAATTCACAAAAACAATTCCATTATCCGATACCGTGTTCGGGAGAGAAGTTGTTGAGTCTTTTTGATAAACTTTATAAAAAAGAAAGGCAATGCAAGCAGCAAAAATTAAATTAACAAACAAGAGGTAATTTTTCATAAGTGTTTAGATATATGACATAATATAATAGGAAATGCACCCAATCCATTCATGTATTAAAAGTTCCCACAAAACTAAGCTTTCTGAATCAGGTATAATAATTTTATCAGGGGTGTATCGATTCATGCCTGATTTTTGATCAACGGGAAATGGTTCTACATCAATGCCCAACTTTGCAAAACACGCCATAGATCTGCGCATATGATAGGCAGAAGTAACCAATAAAATGTTTCCTTTTAGTTTTTCTTCTGTTATAATCTTTGTGCTTTCTACGGCATTCTCGTAAGTATTTCTTGATATAGTTTCAATAAACAATTTACTGCTGTCTATCCCCATATCGGTAAGAAGCTTTCCAACTATTTTTGATTCTTTTTGAACCTGATCCGTTAAGAGACCCGAACCTCCAGAGAGTAACAAATAGTTAGCTTTTTTACTCTGTAACAAAACTGCTCCTTGCATAACACGATCAAGGCTGCTGCCATATACCGGTCTTAGCGTTTCATTATTATAATATCTCATTGCGCCACCCAAAACGATAATGACCTCATGGTCATTAGCAACTTGATCAATTGATTTTCCTGGAACTTCCCATGCTCGCATGGCACAATTAATCAAAAATGGATTGGTGAACACCAAAAGCATCGCAATAGAGCAAATTCTCAATCGATATTTTAATGTGTTGCTTTTAACGAAAATTGAAACAATAGAAATGATAATGATCCATGACAATGGATGGAATAAATAATTAATTAACTTACTCAATATGAAAAACATGTGCTTAATTCAATCGTAGCTGTGTTCGAAGGACAAATATCTGATTTTGTGTTAAATTTGTGCTAATTATTCAACGATAATGAAAGTAGTAGAACCATATACCCCAAAGAATAAAATTCGGATCGTCACAGCTGCATCTCTTTTTGATGGACATGATGCTTCTATCAACATTATGAGAAGAATAATGCAAGATAGTGGGGCTGAAGTGATTCACTTAGGTCACGATCGATCGGTTGAAGAAGTTGTGAATTGCGCCATTCAAGAAGATGTTCAAGCCATAGCCATTACCTCTTATCAAGGCGGTCATGTTGAGTATTTTAAATATATGTACGACCTTTTAAAAGAACGTAACAGCAATCATATCAAACTTTTTGGCGGAGGTGGAGGAGTAATATTGCCTTCAGAAATAGAAGAATTACATGCCTATGGCATTTCCAGAATTTATTCTCCTGATGATGGCAGAGAAATGGGCCTACAAGGTATGATCAATGATATGTTAAAACAATGTGATTTTCCTACAGGTTTGGTACAAAATGGCTTGGCAAGTAAAGTGCATCTTAAAGATGTAAAGGCTGTTGCAACTTTGATTTCGGCTGCTGAGAACACACCCGATACTTTTAAAACCATAAGTGAAGGGATAAAGTCACAACAAGCAGTAAAGTTCATTCCGGTTATAGGTATTACAGGAACCGGTGGAGCAGGAAAATCATCATTAGTGGATGAACTTGTGAGACGTTTTTTAAATGATTTTGATGCTAAAACAATAGCGATACTTTCTGTTGATCCTTCCAAAAGAAAAACGGGCGGAGCGCTCTTAGGCGATCGTATTAGAATGAATGCCATTAACGATTCCCGTGTTTATATGCGTAGCCTAGCTACAAGGCAATCAAACTTGGCCCTATCAAAACATATTAAGGATGCCTTATTTGTTGTAAAGAGTGCCGGCTTTGATCTGATTATTTTAGAGACCTCCGGCATCGGACAATCCGATACAGAAATAACGGAATTCAGTGATTTTTCTCTTTACGTGATGACTCCGGAATATGGAGCAGCTACTCAATTAGAGAAAATTGACATGCTTGACTTTGCTGATGTAGTCGCCTTGAACAAGTTTGATAAAAAAGGAGCATTGGATGCGCTTCGCGATGTTAAGAAACAATTTAAGCGCAACCGAAAACTATTTGATGCTAAGGATGAATCCATTCCTGTTTTTGGAACCATCGCCTCTCAATTTAATGATCCTGGAATGAATCATCTGTATCGACATGTTATTCATGAACTTACGTCTAGATTTGAGCTGCAGTGGAAAAGTTCAGTAGGGGTTGATAAAAGCATTTCTGAAAAAATTTACATCATTCCTCCTGAAAGAGTGAGGTATCTGAGCGACATTTCAAATTCAATTAGAGACTACAATCAGTTTTCAGAAGATCAGGCAGTCATTGCAAAAAATCTATTCGCTTTAGAAACAACCTTTCAAAATATAAAGGATCAATCAAAAGAACTTAAAAATGTTTTGGAAGACCTGATTCAAAAAGAAAAGGATCGTCTGACGACCGATTCAAAAAAGATTTTAAAGCAGTGGGATGAAAATGTAAAGAGCTATCACGAAGCTGATTTTGTATATCATGTTCGGAATAAAGAAGTGCATGTAGAATCGTTCACCAGATCACTTTCTCAAATTAAGATTCCCAAAATTGCTACCCCTAAGTTTGAATCGTGGGGCGATCGAATCCGCTGGACTTGTCAGGAAAACTATCCCGGCCATTTCCCTTATACGGCTGGAGTGTTCCCATTTAAAAGACAAGGAGAAGACCCTACCAGAATGTTTGCCGGTGAAGGTGGTCCAGAGCGAACGAATAGAAGGTTTCATTATGTTTCATTGGCAATGCCGGCCAAACGTTTGTCAACTGCTTTTGACAGTGTTACACTCTATGGTCACGATCCCGATCATAGACCTGATATTTATGGTAAGATCGGCAATAGTGGAGTGTCTATTTGTTGTCTTGATGATGCAAAGAAGCTATACTCTGGATTTGACTTATGTGACCCTAAAACGTCTGTAAGTATGACTATCAATGGCCCGGCATCTATAATATGTTCATTCTTTATGAATGCAGCTATCGATCAGCAATGTGAGAAATATATTTTGGAGCATGAATTACAAAATAAGGTGGAGCAAGCACTAAAAGAAAAATATGATCAAAAAGGAATTGCTAGGCCAAGCTATCAGGGAAGCATTCCGGAAGGTAATAATAAATTAGGTTTATTATTGCTCGGTATTACAGGAGATCAGATTCTTGAGCCGAACATTTATCAGCAGATAAAAGAACATACACTCAAATCGGTTAGAGGTACAGTGCAAGCAGATATTCTTAAGGAAGATCAAGCACAGAACACGTGTATATTTTCAACTGAGTTTTCACTGCGATTGATGGGAGATATGCAATCGTATTTTATTCAAAATCAAGTTCGCAACTTTTATTCGGTTTCAATTTCAGGGTATCATATAGCTGAAGCAGGAGCAAACCCTATAACACAATTGGCATTAACCTTATCAAACGGTTTTACCTACGTGGAATATTATTTGTCTCGAGGAATGAACATTGATGACTTTGCTCCAAATCTCAGTTTCTTTTTTAGCAATGGAATTGACCCTGAGTACGCAGTAATCGGAAGAGTAGCCAGAAGGATTTGGGCCAAAGCCATCAAAAATGTTTATAAAGGAAATGAGCGATCGCAGATGTTGAAGTATCACATTCAAACCTCCGGACGTTCACTTCATGCTCAAGAAATTGACTTCAATGATATTCGTACCACTCTTCAAGCGCTATATGCTATTTACGATAACTGCAATTCTCTTCATACCAATGCATACGATGAGGCTATAACAACACCTACAGAAGAAAGTGTTCGTAGAGCAATGGCTATTCAGTTAATAATAAATAGAGAATTAGGATTGGCTAAAAATGAAAATCCTTTACAAGGATCTTTTATTATTTCTGAGTTAACAGATCTAGTGGAAGAAGCGGTTTTGATTGAGTTTGACCGAATTACAGAACGAGGAGGAGTTTTAGGCGCAATGGAAACGATGTATCAACGTGGAAAAATTCAAGAGGAGAGTTTGTACTATGAAACTTTAAAACATACTGGTGAATATCCTATAATTGGTGTAAATACTTTTTTAAGTTCGAAAGGGTCACCCACTATAATTCCTGACGAAGTAATTCGAGCGACTGCAGAAGAGAAGGAATATCAAATTTCTATGTTGAATAGTTTACATGAGAGTCATAATGATCAATCCGAAAATGGCTTGAAGGTTTTACAACAGGATGCGGTGGAAGGTAAAAATCTATTCGAGACATTGATGCACATAAGTAAGTATTGCTCATTGGGTCAAATAACCGCTTCAATGTTTAATGTTGGAGGTCAATATAGGCGCAACATGTAAGCGCTCTCTAAAGGGAAACTAACATGAAAGCTCCTGATAATTCAGTTCAATTAGTTAATAGTGGACCTGAATTTTTCAATCAACTTAAACGCATGATTGATGAAGCGAAGCAAGAGATTCATCTACATTGCTACATATGGGAAGATGACGAAATAGGCATATCCATTTTCCAAATTATTCAAAAAGCACTCGATAGAGGAATCAAAATAAATATACTTCTTGATGGATATGGATCATCTGCATTAATGAACTCATCTATTATTGAAGATCTTACTGCAAAAGGCGCTGAGGTAAGATTTTTTAATCCAATCCAAAAAGGTATTCGATTTGTAGCTGGGAGAAGATTACATCAAAAGATTGTTTTAGTAGACCGATGTAAAGTTTTAATAGGTGGCATAAACATCAGTAATAAATACTCTGGGAAGAAAGACATAGCGCCTTGGTTGGATTATGCAGTTCTAGTCAATGGAACCATATCCGAACAATTGAGTGTTTGGATGAATGATATTTGGGAAAAGAAATTCATTAAGTCCATTCGAAGAAAAATTGCGAACATCCAAAGGAGGAAGACTATTGTTGATAAAACTAATTGGCCAATTAAGCTTATCGTAAATGATAAGTATAGAGGGATTAACCAAATATCAAATGCTTATCACAAAGCAATTCGAAATGCTAAAAGTGAAATAATAATTGCTGCCAGCTATTTTTTGCCAGGCATGGGAATTAGAAAGCTGTTAAGGCATGCAGCTAATAGAGGGGTGAAGATTTCCATTTTACTGTCCGGATATTCCGATATTCCTTTTTTTAAAAGAGCATCGAATTATTGGTATCAGTGGATGATTAAGAATAACATTCAAATTTTTGAGTATCAAACTTCTGTAGTCCATGCGAAAGTTGCTGTTGTCGATTCTAAATGGGCAACAGTTGGGTCATATAACTTAAATCATTTGAGTGAGTATATGAGCATTGAGGCTAATGTTGAACTGAATGATGAGTTGTTTGCTGATCAGTTAAGGTTAAGCATCTTCGAAAAAATGCAATCGGAATCGTTTCAAATTAATCCAAGCGACTACATTAAATATAAAACTACTTTAGGTAGAATTGGAGATTGGTTTTCCTATCAGGTTATCAGAATCTTGATGCGACTGTTTTATTTGTTGCGTGCTAGAGCAGTTGAACTAAAGTCTTTTGGTTCTAAAAAATAATGGTAATACTTCCTTTCTGTTCTAAAGGCATCGTTGGGCTTGTATCAAACTGTGCCGATTGTGCCGCCTGTTGAGCTTTGGTATGCAGGTATTTGCTTTGAGTGTTACTTCCTTCAACTCCAGGAACGGCTTTGATTACATTCCCATATTTGTTTATAGTAACTTCAACCACTACTACACCACGCTCTTGAGTTAGGTTATCTACCGAAGGTATTTTAATCATTTCTCTACCGTTCATTGTATAGCTTACTGCTTTATTCCCAGTTGAGGTTGAAGATGTTGTAACGCCAGATGATCCTGTGTTATTAGAAAAGGAGATGGTGTTCACTTCTTTTATGCTGAAGGTAGCCGGACTTCCATTAACGTTAAATTTAACAACATCATCTAATATACTAACCAGTCTACCACTGTGTTTGATGCCTGAATTCGTTATCAAAACATGTTGTGCTTGGGTTGGAATAATAATCGATAAACATAATAAAGTTAGAAGATTTTTCATTGATATTTAAGCTTTGATCAAAAGTAAAAATTAATACGTTTAATATTATTTATAATTATTTTCGTTTTTAACATAGGATAAAGATTCAGTCATTATTCATAATGCAAATATGAAGTACGATCATTTTGAAAGATTTATTGAAGGGTACAAGAAAGGTCCTCTGCCTGGGGCTGAAGCACAAGACCTAATGTCTCCTATTATAAAAGGGAAAATTAGAGATAGATCTTACTCTTTAGATAAAGCCAGACATAGTGGCGTAATGGTATTGATGACCCTCCACAATGGTAAGGCTGTATTGATAATGATTAAGCGTGTAAATAAAGGAGTCCATGGAGGACAGATTTCATTTCCGGGAGGCGAAAAAGATGTTTCAGATATTGATTTACAACATACAGCTGAACGCGAAACATTTGAAGAAGTTGGTGTTAAATCTGATTCAGATAAAATTATAGGACCTCTTAGTAGTCTCTATATTCCTCCAAGCAATTTTTTTGTACAGCCATTTGCTGCTTGCATTCCGAACGAGGAGAATTATACCATTAATAGAAGTGAAGTCGATCAACTTCTTTTAATTGGAATAGATGATATTGATTCAAATTTGAGGTATAGCCAACATATTATCAAAAGGGGAGATGAGATTATAACGGCACCTTGTTTTGAATATCAGGATCAAATAATCTGGGGTGCTTCGGCTATGATATTGAATGAGTGGTTAGAAATTTACAATAGGGTATAAAAAAACCCCTCGATTCGAAAATCGAGAGGCTCTTTTAACAACCAGAAAGCATTAGTCGTAATTTTGAATACTACCCAACTTAGCCGTTTGAGCATTTAATACAAGCCCATTTGAAGTTAATCCTGGACTATGAATAAATGCCACTACATTCATTTTAGCTGGATTAAAATTGTTAGGTAAGTCTATAATATATGTTTTAGTGTCTTCCTGTTTGATCATGACATTTTGCATGTCAATAGCGTCACCTCCACTTTGGCTAGCAACAAATCTAAGCGTGTGATTATGCTCATAAGATGCAATAGGATTGCCCATATTGAAGAAAGGATTTCCACCAACACTATTGTAAATGTTTGCTTGAGCATAACTTTGATCAGGGCTGCTCACCTCATCTTCTGTTAAATATACCGTTACATTATAGTTCGTGTTTGGGACGTTTGCAAATCCTGTACTGACTACCACTTCAATTATATTTCCATTATATGAACTACTAATGGCTAGCCCACATGTAGTTGAATTATTATTCAAAGCCAAAGATATCATTGCATTCCAATCCTGATTAAGATAGAAAATGCTATTATTTGACTTCCGTCTATTAATCATTGCGGATGGGATATTTGGTAACGAGCCATTATTGATTCGATTAAATATCTCATTGCTTTGAGTAGTAGCCATTGCATCTCCTGTGTGTATGGAAACCGGAATTAAACGATTACCTAATGAGCTTTGTAGGGTAGAAATCTCGAAATCATTCATTGGGCTTTTGTTGTAGCTTGTGCCTGTAAAATTTTCTAACAGAACTTTCTGTGTAAATGATGTTGGCACTGCAGCAACAATTGGTGAATTTGAAATACGACTTACAGGTTGATTTGATTCATCTTTTTTGCAGGCAGTAAATAAAAGTGCCAAGGCAGGTAATACTAATAATAATCTTTTCATTTGCTTTCTTTTTATCAATTAATGATGTGACACAAATATGCTGGTAGAAAAAAGAAAGTGCAGAATGAATTTAGTTAAAATCTTACACGAACGGATTGCTTATTTTTTGATTAAAAATAAAAAAGCCACCTGTTTAGGCGGCTTTTTTGATATTACAAATTAATGATTAGTCCCAATTTTTAACAGCTCCTGCATTAGCCTCTTGTGCATTCAATACTTCCTTTGTTGAACCATCTGTTACAAATGCAACAATTCTTAAATTCTCTTTTTTGTAATTCGTTGGAATCAAAATATTAACGGATTTGATATGCTTTACGCCAGGCCCTATATCAGATGTGGGTATGGCATCACCTAAATTAGCAGTTAACACTTTTCTTACGGTGTGGTTATGCTCATATCCTGTAATAGGATTTGGCAAGCTGTAATAAGGAGATGAAGAGTAACTAGCATTTCCTGATAAATAGTTCGATTGATTATACGAAGATCCTCCGGTAACTTTATCTTCTAATAGATAAATGGTAACATTAAAAGTACCCGTAAGCGCATTCAAAAATGCTACATGTGCTTTTACTTTAAGCGAATCGCCAACAATAGAAGATTCTATTGCAAGACCAGCTTTTGCAGTTTTTCCCAAAATAATATTGGAAGCAGTATTCCAAGAACTTCTAGACATTACAACCGATCCTCCGTATGTAGTACGACTGATCATACCTTGGGGAAACCCGGTTACGTTAAATGTAGCATCTAAGGTAGAATATAAATTAATTTCCATTGGATCGCCTTGATGCACAGCTGCTCCAATTGCTTTGCCGGGATTAGCATCTATAATTTGTTTCATTTTATAGGCTCCGTCTGGACACCACCCACACCAAGCTCCGGTAAATTCTTCAATTAATACTTTTTGAACAAAAGCAGATGGAACTGCTCCGATAGTTGCTCCTGAAGATCCTCCTCCAGAATTATTATTGTCGCTAGTTTTTTTGCAACCTGTTAATGCAACAAGCACAACAAGGACAGACATTAATACTTTTCTCATGATTTATAGTTTTAGATATTATCGTGAAGTAAGTAATTTTTCACGAAAGATCCAAAACTTGAGGATGTATAAATCTTTAAATAAAAAAGTCTAGAATTTTGGATTTAATCCCAGTTTTTAGTTTGATTTATAGAAGCGATTTGAACATTTAGCACTTCATGATTAGTGGCGGAAGTACCGGTTTTACTAATAAAAGCTATAATTTTCGCATTAGAGCTATTTATACCTGAAAGGTCGACAGTAAATTGATCGGTTTGTTTACCTCCTGCTACCATGTTGCCTATTTGTATGGCACTACCAGCTGCGCTCGTAACCACTTTTCTTAATACATGATTATGTTTAAAATTGCTAATAGGACTGCCCGCATTGAAATACGGTGAGTTAGGATCGTTATAGGCGTTTGTATTGGTTTGAGCATATCCGGTTCCACTTGCGGCAATGTTGTTTTCAGTTATATAAACATGCAGGCGAATATCTCCACTTTGCATTTGGCAAAATCCTGTGTTTACGGTTATGGCCAAATTATTTCCATTCAATGTAGAAGATATACTCAACCCACAAGATGCCGTTTTGTTTTGAGCAACTGTAATATTGCTTAACCATTGTAACTTATTTAAAAATACGGCCCCAGCTGATGAAGTTCTTGAAATGAATGCCGATGGGTACATGGGCAATTGATTATTATTAAACGTTGCCATCAAGCTTGTAAAATGTGAAATTTCCATAGCATCACCTTCATGAATACAAACCGGGATAATATTGGCATTAGTACCAATGATATTTTCCATTTTGTAGATTCCATCCGGACATGCTCCATTCCATGCTCCAGTAAACTGCTCAATCAATACTTTTTGAGTGAATTGAGTCGGTACGGTACTTGAATTGGATGAATTTCCACTAGTTGATGGTGTCGATTCATCTTTCTTAGAACATGAAACCAATGTCAAGATTGCTGTAATTAGTAATAAACTTGTTCTCATATTTAGCTTTTTATTTATTGTACGGATCACTTGCATTTAAAGATTAATACTCTTTATGACAATCTTACAAAAATTTCTAAATAGCTGTTAATCAAACATATAAAGTTGTCCACTTAACAAATGGTTGACTTTCCATCAAAGGTTATGTATTTTTGTACTATCAATATTTAGCATTGGATTTTGGCGAGAATCTATGGCACAATATTTGAATCCTTAAAAACCTAAACTCTCTCAACAATTTATACGCATCTAAACTTTTTGAACGTTTATTGATTAATTAAATATAAAACCAATCATCGAATATGAGTCGAGTTGCTAGACTTATTATATCGAAGATGAGTTTTGTGTATGCGTTGGTAGCTTTTATTTATTTTTCACTCTACCTTATTACGATTAGTAATCTGGATTTGCTCAGGCCTTGGGTTGAGTAAATTTTGATTCAAATTTGTTCTAAGCATAGCTAACTCATTTTCTCATTACCTAAAGAAAAATTAGCTTTGGGTAAATTATCTTTTATGTTCAACATACGAGTGTATGGTATATTTGTGTTTAACCACCGTCTTCTTTTATCCAAAGAGTACTTTCAGAATACAAACATCACTAAATTTCCTGGTGGTGGATTAAAGTATGGTGAGGGCATATTGGATTGTCTTATTCGAGAAGTAAAAGAAGAGTTAGGTCAGGAATTACTTAATCCAAAACATTTTTATACTTGTGATTTCTTTCAAGCAAGTGCGTTTCATTCCAATCAGCAAATCATCAGTATATATTATACTGCACAATTGCCTCATCCTGATCAGATCAAGCTAAATGAGTCTACTGAGGAAACAGGGGCCAAGATCGAATCAGTTGAGTGGAAGTTATTGGAAAGAATTTCTAAATCGGAATTTACTTTTCCAATCGATCAAGAAGTGTTTTCAATGTTGACAGGATAACATTATATCATCAATCGCCTGGAAATAACGGATTCAATTTTATCCATCAAGTGATTGGGTTCATATGTTCTCCATGGAAATTCATCCAGTTCGCCTCCATATATAAAATAGCTATCTATGTTAAAGTTATTGAACTCAGACAATACATGCGGTCTAAAATTCATGGCACACAACCATCCTTCATCTACATCATCATACCATTCTTGGTAATAAGAGTCATCGGAACCGTGAAAGTTTAAAACATTTTCTCCGATCAATAAAAACTTATTAATTCCATTATCAATTAATTGATCTATTATATCTCTTTTCAATAACATTATATCGTTATTGATACAATCGTTCCATTCTCCAATTAATTCTATGATGGCAAATTCAGTCTCATAATCAGCAAAGATTATTTTCAAATATAGTGTGGGGCTATCAAAATCATCCCATTGAGGATGTATGTAGAAATTATAAATCGTATTCGAATACTCAAATTCACTATATATCCTTCCATAAAAAGGCGAGCGATCATCTTCTTCACTTATATATAAGTCTCTCCAGTTATAGTATGGTTCAATATGCTGCATTTTTTATTTCTTAAATGAATCAATAGCCAATCGAACGTTACCATGTTCTTGCAATAATCGTTCTGCAGAAGTTCGATCTATTTCAAGCGTATTCATCAGCATATAAACCCCTCTTTCAACCAACTTGTTGTTTGACAATTGCATATCCACCATTTTATTCCCTTTAACTCTCCCTAGTTTTATCATAACTGAAGTAGAGATCATATTTAAAATTAGCTTCTGAGCAGTTCCAGATTTCATTCTTGTGCTTCCTGTAACAAATTCAGGACCTACTACTGCCTCTATCGGATAATCAGCAAAAACCGCTAGTGGACTGTTTGCATTACATACAATGCAACCGGTTGATATAAAATTCTGCTGGCAATTTTTTAACGCTCCAACTACATAAGGAGTACTGCCACTTGCTGCAATTCCCAAAACAAAATCTCCTTTGTTAATCTTATGAGATTTTAAATCATTCCAACCTCCATCAAAATCATCTTCTGCAAACTCAACCGCCTTGCGAATAGCTGCATCTCCTCCGGCAATAATTCCTATAACTCTACCATGTTCTATTCCAAAGGTTGGTGGACACTCGCTTGCATCTACAATTCCCAATCTTCCACTGGTGCCTGCTCCGATATAAAAAAGTCTTCCACCTGAATTCATTTTTTCGAAAATTGCATTGGCACAATTGCCAATAAAAGGTATCAATGAATGAATTATTTGAGGAATGGTTTGGTCTTCGGAATTGATGCTTTCAAGAATTTCTTTGAAAGTCATTTTTTCTAGATCATTGAATCTTGAATCGCTCTCGGTTGTTTTGGTAAAATCTGAATTCATCGAAATAAAACAGGAAATTCATCGGGTGCAATTTGGTGCATGATGTTATATACAGAATTAAACACATCGTCAACAGATGGCTTAGAAAAATAATCACCATCAGTTCCATAAGCGGGTCGATGTGGTTTTGACGTTAATGTAGAAGGAGGTGTTTCTAACCATTCAAACATTCCTTGCTCTTCAATTACTTGTTGCATCATATAAGCAGTAGCTCCGCCAGGTACATCTTCGTCAACAAAAAGCACATTATTGGTTTTATGAATAGATTCAGATATATGATGATGCACATCAAATGGAATTAACGATTGAACATCGATTACTTCTACCGATACATTATACTTGCTAAGTTCATTGACTGCTTCCATTACAATGCGGCAACATGATCCATAAGTAACTATGGTGATATCAGTCCCTTCTTTTAATATTTCCGGAACTCCAATGGGTGTTGTAAAGGAGCCTAAATTTTCAGGTAATTGTTCTTTTATTCGATACCCGTTTAAAGGCTCAATAACCAGCGCAGGTTCATCTGATTTTAGTAATGCATTATAGAATCCGGCTGCCCTAGTCATATCGCGAGGAACCAATACATGAATTCCTCTCAAGGCTCCTAATATAAACTGCATGGGTGATCCACTGTGCCAAATGCCTTCAAGGCGATGACCTCTTGTGCTGATGATCAATGGTGCTTTCTGTCCTCCTTTTGTTCGGTATTGTAGTGTTGCCAAGTCATCTGACAGAACTTGTATCGCATATGCCAGATAATCGAGATACTGGATTTCCGCGACAGGTCTTAGACCTCTTAATGCCAATCCAATTCCCTGACCTACAATGGTTGCTTCTCTAATTCCGGTGTCGTGAATTCTCAACTCGCCAAACTTTTCTTGAAGTCCTGCATGAGATTGATTGACTCCACCAATTTGACCAACGTCCTCTCCGAAAACAATAAGTTCCGGAATTTGACTGAAGAGTTTATCGTAGTTATTAAGAAGAATTTCTCTTCCATCAACCCATTCGCTGTTCTCTTTATATATCGGTTGAATAGGGGAGTGGTTTTTTAACGCAAGTTCTGATTGGCTATACAAATGAGAGTTATACAACTCTTCATTTTTAGACTGCCATTGTACGAACCAGTTTCTTAATTGAATTACTTCTGTGGAACGATCATAGCGCAACATTCTTAACACACTCTGAACAAATGAACTTATTTCTTTCCTTTCATAATTAAACGAATCGGGTAAGTCCTCTATCATTTTATTGATAAAGACACCATTGGAATTGTTCTGAACGATATTTTGAACAAATGTCTTAGCCTGATTTGCTTCTGTTTTTATAGATGAAAGAAATGCATTCCATGAATTTTTCTTTGAAGTCTTAGCAAAATCTAAGGCTTTGTTTTCAATTTCAATTAATTCTTCTTCATTAGCGAGAGCTGTTGAGAGAATCCATTTTCTCATCATGGCAATGCAATCGTGCTCTTCTTCCCATTTCAATCGATCGCTTGATTTGTATCTTTCATGTGATCCGGAAGTTGAGTGTCCTTGAGGCTGTGTAACTTCTTGAATGTGGAATAAAACGGGAACATGTTCTTCTCTACAAACTTTGATTCCTTTTTCATACATCTCAATCAACCCAGGATAATCCCAACCTTTAGCAGTAAAAATTAGAATACCTTGTTTTTCATCCGATCTTGAAAAGCCTTCAAGTAATTCAGAAATATTTTGTTTTGTGATTTGATAGGTATTAGGAACGCTGATGCCAAATCCATCATCCCAAACGGAAACAGCCATGGGAACTTGCATTACTCCAGCGGCATTCATGGTTTCAAAAAATAATCCTTCGGCACAACTTGCATCTCCTATAGTGCCAAATGCAACTTCATTTCCATTAAAAGAAAATCCTTTAAACTTTGATTGGCTTAGATCTTTATTTTGTCTATAGAGTTTACTTGCATAAGCCAACCCTAACAATCTTGGCATTTGACCTGCAGTTGGTGAAATATCTGCTGATGAATTTTTCTTATCGGTATGAGAAAGCCAATTCCCTTTATCATCGATCAGTCGGGTAGAATAGTGACCATTCATTGCACGACCAGCTGATGAAGGTTCAGCTTGAATATCGGGGTGCGCATACAACTGAGCAAAAAATTGCTCAAGCGTAAGCATACCTGCAGCAAACATAAAGGTTTGATCTCTATAATAACCCGATCGAAAATCACCATTCCTAAAAACTTTGGCCATTGCCAATTGAGCCACTTCTTTTCCATCACCAAAAATTCCAAACTTAGCTTTCCCGCTAAGCACCTCTTTGCGGCCAATCAAACTAGCTTGTCTGCTGTAATGTGCAATATAATAATCGTTAAGAACCGACTCTTTAAAAGAGTTATAATCTATTGGATTGCTCAATTCAGTATTTTCGTTCGACAATGGTAATCTCATGTATCTGCTTAATATTTGCATTTGAGGTGATGACGTCAAAGTTAATAAAATGACCTGTTAAATTCTTTAAAAAAGTGAATTCAAATGCCGAAGACAAGATCCATCAAAAATAAAAGGCAAAATATAATGGAAGCATAACCATTTGAAGTAAAAAATGCCCGATTAATCTTCGACAGATCATTAACAGTGACCAATTTATGCTGATGCAGTAGTTTCCATGAAAAGAAACAAACTCCTATGTAAAAGAAAGCACCTGCATCAATTTTGATTCCTGTTGCTATCAGAAGTAAAATACAGATGCTATGAAATACAGCTGAAATATTAAGAGCCTTGGACTTTCCATATTTAACGGGAATAGAGAATAAATTATGGGTTCGATCAAAATCATAATCCTGCAATGCGTAAATGATATCGAAGCCTGCAACCCAAAATAAAACACAAAGTGAAATGTAGAACATAGCTAAATCAAATTGTGGTGTTACTGAAAGATAGGCACCCATTGGTCCAAGTGCTAGGCCCAATCCAAGGAATACATGACTGAATCGAGTGAAACGTTTTGTATAGGAATAACCCAAAACAACCCCAAGTGCAATGGGTGAAAGAAGAAATACAGTTTTGTTTATAAACCAGGTAGTGAGAATAAAAAAGCTACAACTGAGTATGACCAACAACAATACATTAGCTTCTGAAATGATTCCGCTCGGAATTTCTCTCTTCTCGGTTCGACTATTTTGTGCGTCTATTTTTGCATCAATCAAACGATTAAAGGCCATAGCTGCCGTTCGGGCAAAGACCATACATAAAACAATCTGAAAGAATAAAATAATATTAAAGGGAATTGCATTTTGTGTAAAAGCATATACTGCTCCAACGATTGCAAAAGGCAATGCAAAAACAGTATGACTGAATTGAATCAGTGAAATAAAATCTGAAAATTTCGATTTGATAAGCGATTAATTTAAAACAAGTTTTTTAGAATAAAATTCTCCATCCACCCAAAGATGAATAAAATAGATTCCACGACTAAGATTTATCGAATTAACTTTAGAATACTTTTCATCGCTACCTAATTCTTTAGAATGAATCAAGCGTCCACTTAAATCTAGAACAGAGTAGTTCCAATCATCAACCGGTGGGAATTCAAGTGCTATGGTAAAATTATTTTGAGCAGGATTCGGATAAATCTCAAATGCACTTTGATGCACCAATTCGTTTACATTAGTCGCACAACCGACCATTGATGCATAAGCATCCGCTTTACCATATCCCCAAGTGTTATCCGGTAAATTAAATCCTGTAAATGCATCTTTCTTTGCGCAATTTATCAATGCGTTTTTAATGTCTGCATAATCTGCTCCAGGATTTTTCTGCAAGTAAAGTGCTACAATTCCTGCTACCGCTGGAGAAGCAGAAGATGTTCCTCCATCACGAATATGCTTTGCTCCGGCCGCTAACTTGTCAGGCGCATTAGCTAAAAACCAAGGAACAGAAGGAAGATTAGCCGCACTTAATATCAATAAACCGGTAGAGGATAAGTCTGGTTTTATTCTTCCATCTCGCGTAGGACCTTGACTGGAAGAGGGCGTATGAGCACCAACGGTAATGTTGAATGATTGGATGACACCCGTTGCATCAGTATAAAAATTTCTGTTCTGGTATTCACCAACGCTAATCACCTTATCACTACAAGTGAAGGAACTTACAATATTTTGATTTTTGTCGGGCAATACATAATTCACCATATCAGAGTAAACACTTGTTGAAGGCAAACCGCTTGAAACCATTTCAAAACTCCAAGCATCAAACATACCTGAGCCTCTACTCATTAATCGATATGAATATGCAAAACTATCGGGTTGAATGATGTAAGAAATACCATAGCGATCTCCAATCAATTGACCAAAACTCTGCACAATGGCCAATCGATTTGTACCCGCCCACAAAGTATCGGTACTTATAATTCCGACATGTTGGTCAAATGTTTTAAAACCTAAATTGCCTCTATATTCGTAAACAGGACTTGTTTTATCTGCACCTATTGATAAGGCTAATGAGCTGGCTTGACTGGAATCAGCCCAAAGGTCAATATAGATGGTTCCACTTGGTCTTCTAAACCAGGTGAACAAAGTATCATTCGATAATTGAGGTTTAATATGTATGGATAGTTCACCTGCATTTCCGGCTGCACAAACTACAGATCTTCCGTTTTGTGAAGATAACAGATTGTCGATCAATTGCGCTTGAAGATCTTTTCCATCATGAGATCCAAAGTAAGTTCCCGCACTTATATTAATTACACAAGGCTTATTTAAAAGTGCAGCTTTGCTAAAAATATAATTTACACCATCTGCAATGGAAGTTAGCCAAGAATTGTCCGCTTGATTAAAATCAAGAGAAACTATGATTAAATCGGTTCCCGGTGCAGCGCCAACATAATTATTTATAGCAAATCCATTGCTCGCTGCAATACCGGTTACATGAGTTCCATGTCCAGATTGATCAACATGTGCATTGGCCAAACCGCCATCAATATCACTATCCGTAAATTCAATACCATAATTATATGGCTGGGGTGTTGCGGTTCCATTGGGTAGCGTATGATCCCATATATATTTAATTCGAGTGGAGCCATTTACATTTTTAAAATCAGGATGTGATATATCAATTCCAGTATCGATCACTCCCATGAGCACTCCACTTCCATCGTAGGTTTGAGGTAATGCGCCAGCCCAATTGGTATGAACAGCCAAGATATTGTTATTAATGAGCATTCGATCATTCATCAATTCGGGAGCATGTTCTTGATCTTCTATTCTAAAAACATTTTGCGATGTAGTAAGCTCTGCTAATTTGCTTAATGCCATGCGAACAGCAATGATGTCGCCTGATTTATATTTTATTACCCCTCCAATAGTAGGTATGATGCTCTCTAATTCTAAAACATTTCCTTTTATCAACACATGTACCTCCCGTTCGGGCATTTCCATCTGCCGAATTTTTTTTGCCAGAGAAAAATTCAATTTTGTATAATCCTGTGCTGATGCTTGAAGGATACTCAATGTAAAAAGAAGTAAAAAGGCTGATCTAAAAACCATTGTATTTATAATAAGGTAAAGAGTTATTTTTCAGTACTTTTGTGCACCTGTTTCAAAGATAAAGCAAACATAATAACATGTCGGACGATAAAAAGATTATTTTTTCAATGGTAGGAGTTAGTAAAATCTATCCTCCTCAAAAACAAGTATTAAAAGATATATACCTTTCTTTCTTCTACGGAGCCAAAATTGGCATTTTAGGTTTAAATGGTTCTGGAAAATCAACTTTGCTAAAAATTATTGCTGGGGTTGAGAAATCATTTCAAGGGGAAGTACATTTTTCTCCAGGATATAGAGTTGGCTACTTAGAACAAGAACCTGATTTAGATAATACTAAAACCGGAAGAGAGATTGTAATGGAAGGAGTTCAGGAACTGGTAGATATTCTCAAAGAATATGAAGAAGTAAACAATAAGTTTGCTGAACCTATGAGCGATGATGAGATGAATAAACTCATTGAAAGGCAAGGGGAGTTAATGGATTTGATTGAACAGCAAAATGGCTGGGAATTGGACAATAAGATTGAGATCGCGATGGATGCTCTTCGCTGTCCCGATCCAGATCTGCCAGTAAAAAATATGTCAGGAGGAGAACGAAGAAGGCTTGCTTTGTGCAGATTGTTGTTGCAGGAACCTGAGATTCTACTTTTAGACGAGCCCACTAACCATTTGGATGCTGAATCGGTTGAATGGCTTGAACAACATTTGAAACAATATAAGGGAACAGTAATTGCCGTAACGCACGACCGATACTTTTTAGATAATGTAGCAGGTTGGATACTCGAGTTGGATAGAGGCGAAGGAATACCCTGGAAAGGAAATTATACCTCATGGTTGGAGCAAAAATCTAAGCGTCTTGAAGCGGAAGAAAAACAAGAAAGCAAAAGAAGAAAAACTCTTGAGCGAGAATTAGAATGGGTTCGTATGTCGCCTAAAGCGCGTCATGCAAAATCGAAAGCTAGAATTGCTTCTTATGATAAATTATTAAATGAAGACATAAAGCAAAGAGAGGAGAAACTTGAGATATTTATTCCAAATGGTCCTCGATTAGGGAATGAAGTTATTGAAGCGATTCACGTCAATAAATCATTTGGAGAAAAAGTATTGATGGAAGATTTAAACTTCCGACTTCCTCCCGGTGGGATAGTAGGTATTATTGGACCAAACGGAGTTGGTAAAACGACCTTGTTTAGAATGATGATGGGACAAGAAACAGCCGACTCGGGTGATTTTAAAATAGGACCCACTGTTCAAATTGGGTATGTCGATCAATCGCATGCCGATATCGACCCTGAAAAAACCGTATGGGAAGTTATTTCCGGTGGACATGAAGTGATAGAGTTGAGTGGAAAAACAATAAACAGCAGAGCCTACGTAGCCCGCTTCAATTTTTCAGGAGCCGATCAAGGAAAAAAATGTGGCGTGCTGTCTGGTGGTGAACGCAATCGATTGCATCTTGCTTTGACTTTAAAGTCTGAAGCCAATGTGCTCTTGTTGGACGAACCTACCAACGATATTGATGTAAACACATTACGAGCACTTGAAGAAGCTTTAGAAAATTTTGCAGGCTGTGCAGTGGTTATATCACACGACCGTTGGTTTTTAGATAGAGTTGCAACACATATACTTGCATTTGAAGGTGATTCTCAAGTTTATTATTTTGAAGGTGGATATACAGAATATGAGGAGAATAAAAAGCGTAGATTAGGTGACGCCACACCAAAACGAGTGCGATATAAAAAACTAATTCAGGAGTAATGGCTAATATTCCTAAAGGAACAAGAGATTTTCTGCCTTTCGAAATGGTAAGAAGGTCTTATATTTTCGATACCATCCGGAATGTTTTTATCCATCACGGCTATTTACCAATTGAAACACCTGCCATAGAACTTACTGAAACCTTAACTGGTAAGTATGGAGATGAGGGTGATAAACTCATATTTAGAATTTTAAACTCAGGTGATTATTTAAAAAAATTACCACCAAATTTTGAACTGAACGAGCAAGCACACAAAGAAATGTTACCCTTCATTTCTGAAAAAGCTCTTCGCTATGATTTAACTGTTCCATTCGCGCGTTTTGTTTCGAAACATAGAAATGAAATTAATTTTCCTTTTAAACGGTATCAGATACAGCCAGTTTGGAGAGCAGACAATCCACAAAAAGGAAGATATAGAGAATTCTACCAATGTGATGTTGATGTTATCGGTAGCAACAGTTTGTTGAACGAATTGGATTTAATGATAATGGTTCGTGCAGTTTTTGCTCAACTGAATTTGCCAGTATGTTTAAAATATAACAACCGAAAAATTTTATCGGCTATTGCTGAAAAGTTACTAATCGAAAATTTGTTTACTGAGTTTACTATAGCTCTAGATAAGATTGAGAAAGTAGGTAAGGAAAAAGTGTTGGGTGAATTGCAGCACAGAGGATTTACTGCGCAACAGTTGGAACAGCTTAATCCGGTTTTTAATTTATCGGGTTCAACTAAAGAGAAACTTGAATGGCTTGAAACATTTTTGAGTGAATCTGAAATTGGAAAGGTAGGTATAGCAGAAGCTAAAGAACTGAATGCTTTATTTCAAAAGTACAATGATTCAAATTGTGAACTAGTTTTTGACTTAACTCTGGCAAGAGGGTTGAATTATTATACCGGATCTATTTTTGAAGTCAAATCAAGCATAGGAAATTTCAACAGCAGTATTTGTGGAGGTGGACGCTATGATGATTTGACAGGAATATTTGGCATGCCCAATGTTTCAGGAGTTGGTATATCTTTTGGAGCCGATCGTATTTATGATGTGCTCTTAGAAAATAATCTGTTTCCAAATCAACTCAATTCTTCAGTAAAAGCATTGATCATAAATTTTGGTACAGAAGAAATTGCACATGCATTAGATCTTTTGAATGTTTTATACGATCACAACATCTCTTGCGAACTATATCCGGACGATACTAAGATTAAAAAGCAGATTGATTATGCCATGAAGAAAAATATACCTTATGTTATTATAGCCGGAAAAGAAGAAATAAAAAGTGGCACCTATAATTTAAAAGATATTGTTTCCGGAATTCAACAAACATATTCCTTGAATGAATTAATTAATACTTTGAAATAAGAATCATGGTTGTATTATCCGATCATTTGACTTTGGAACAAGCTGTTGAAATTGTAATCAATAGAAACAGTATTAAATTAAGTGATGCTTGTTTAAAAAGAATTTCAGAAGGTAGAGCCTATCTAGATAATAAACTTAAGAATCAACAACAGCCTATATATGGCATTAATACAGGCTTTGGTTCCTTGTACAATATTTCCATAAATGAAGATCAACTTTCGCAACTGCAAAGAAATCTGGTTTTGTCTCATGCCTGTGGAATTGGAGAAAGGGTTTCAATTGATATTTGCCGATTAATGGTATTGTTGAAAATTCATGGACTTGCAAAAGGATATTCAGGTATTCATTTGGATACTATTTCATTTTTAATCCGTCTGTTTAATGATGACATTATTCCGGTCATCTACAATCAAGGTAGCTTAGGTGCTTCGGGAGATTTAGCTCCTTTAGCACACATGAGCTTACCACTCATAGGTGAAGGTGAAGTTTATTATAAGGGAAAAGTCCATAAGAGTAAAGAGCTGTTTCAAGAAAAGGGAATTGTTCCACTTCAATTAAAAAGTAAAGAAGGTTTGGCATTATTAAACGGAACGCAATTTATGAGTGCTTATGCTACTTTCTCGTGGAATAAAGCAAATGATTTATTGAATTGGTCAAACCTAATTGCGGCTATTTCATTAGATGCTTTTGATGGCAGAATAGAACCTTTTCATCCATCATTACATAAATTACGAAATCATGCAGGGCAGACAAAAGTTTCGAATGCCATAAATGAAATCTTAAAAGGAAGCTCCATTATTACCAGAAACAAAAAACATGTACAGGATCCTTATTCCTTCAGATGTGTGCCACAAGTGCATGGAGCAAGTTTTGACACACTTCAATATTGTCAAAGTGTTTTTACTACCGAGATCAATAGTGTTACCGACAATCCTACCATTATTCCAGAAGATGACTTGATCATCAGCGGAGGGAACTTTCATGGTCAACCCATTGCACTGGCACTTGATTTTATGTCTTTGGCTGTTCACGAATTAGGAAACATATCTGAGCGTAGAACCTATCAGCTCATTTCAGGATTGAGAGAACTTCCTTCATTCCTCGTTAGTGAGGCGGGACTAAACTCCGGATTTATGATTCCTCAATATACCGCAGCAGCCATAGTTAGTGAAAACAAAATGTTGTGCATGCCCTCTTCTGCTGATTCTATTGTGTCGTCAAACGGACAGGAAGATCATGTAAGCATGGGAGCTAATGCAGCGGTTAAAACGCTTCGAATCATTCAAAATGTTGAGAAAGTTTTAGCCATAGAGTTGTTAACTGCAATGCAAGCACTGCAATTCAGGCGACCATTAAAATCGAGTTCAGTTGTTGAAGATCTTTTTGATCAGTTTCGCACTGTAGTTCCTTTTGTGGAAAACGATACAAACTTACATGAGTTGATTGTGGCTTCTATCCATTTTATGCAGAAGCATAAAACTAATTTTAAGGGATAAAGGATATTGTATAAAGTAAGCCAATAATTGAACAGCAAAGCGCAAGAACAATTCCATAAAACCATTTATTTTGTTGGTGACGATCTTGCAAATTTTTATAGTTCCAATTCCAGTGCTTAAAATATCGGTGTGCACTAAAAAGGCCAATAATACTTACTAATAGGAAAACCAAGACTTTCATCTATAAACAACTGAGTTATTGAACTGCTGTTTATACGTGCAACTATTTATTTAGTTGCTAATTGAAAAAAGCATATTGAATAATATTTACGCCCATCTTCAATGCTTTTTCTCTACTGTCTTGCGAATCGTTGTGAACAGAAGCATCTTCCCAACCATCCCCAAGGTCGCACTCAAAGGAATAAAAACACACCAAACGTCCTTCGTAAATTAGTCCAAATCCTTGTGGTGCGTTTTTGTTGTGTTCATGAATTTTTGGCAAGCCATTATTAAAATCAAACTTCTGATGAAAAATAGGATGTGAAAAGGGTAGCTCAACAAAATCAAGTTCGGGGAATACTTTTTTCATTTGAGGTCGAATGAATTTATCCATTCCATAGTTATCATCTATATGAAGGAAACCTCCACCAATAAGATAGTTCCTTAAGTTTTCTGCTTCTTGTTGTGAAAATACCACATTGCCATGTCCGGTTAAGTGAACAAACTTTAATGAATATATTTCCGGACTACCTGCTTCAACAATCTGTTGTTCCAAACTAATATTGGTTCCTAAGATTCGGTTGCTGTATTTTGCCAAATTAGGTAATGAAGTCTCCAAGTTTGCATACCAATCACCTCCGCCATTGTATTTCAACAAACCTAATTTTAAAGATGGCTCTCCCGGTTGAAAACCTGTACTGAGTATGATTCCGAATACGGTGAGTAGGAATAGTTTGATTTTTATCATGCTTAAAAATAGATTTAAACTTTAGAACGTAACATTGAATCAAATGTTTTTTAATAACATGAGTGCATATAACGCTGCAGTTTCTGATCTTAATCGTAGCGGCCCAAGAGAAACAGCATTATATCCTTTTTGTATAGCAATATTTTTTTCCTCTTCGGTAAAATCTCCCTCCGGGCCAATTAAGATACGTTTCGGAAGTTCTGAATTATTTCGAATGGTAGCCTTGCCCATTTCATCACAATGTGCAATATACTTTTCACCCTCGTACTCCATATTAATGAGGTCTTGTGTGTTTTTAATAATTCTAAGTTTAGGGAAATTGTAGTTATGCGATTGTTTGCACGATTCAATAATCTTTTTTTGCAGTCGATCAGTATTAATTGATTTCCGTTCGGATCTTTGAGCGGTGAAAAGTAAAAACTCATGAATTCCAAGTTCACAGCCTTTTTCGATAAACCATTCTATACGATCCTGATTTTTTAATAAAGCAAGTGCTATACTAATTTTTCGCTCCTGCCTTGGCGCTGAATCAATTTTAGCAGAAGCTTGAATTATGCAAACTTCTTTTGAGATTTCAACTATGGCACCTCGAATGGCTTTGCCAGATCCATCGGTTACTATCAGTTCGTCTCCAATCTTCATGCGTAAAACTCTGCTAACATGAGCAGCATCTGTTGGGGAGAGTGCGATGCTTTCTCCTTCAATATTATGAGAATAGAATACTTGCATTGGTTTAAATAAAAAAAACCTTCACAAAGGAAGGTTTTTTTTATACATAGGTTTTGTTTTTATGCTTCCACTTCAACCTTAGGAGCTGCACTCAATATGGCTTCAGAAGCAAACTCAGCATATTGGTTAAAGTTTTTTACAAACTTTTGAGCCAACTCATTTGCCTTTGCATCATATGCACTTTTATCACTCCAGGTTTCAGCGGGGTTTAATATTTCGTTAGGTGTTCCGGGACAGCTGGTTGGCATTTTAAGGCCAAAGATGGGTAGAGTTTTGTAATCTACTTTATCCAATTCGCCATTCAATGCTGCTGTAATCAATGCACGTGTGTATGCAAGTTTTATACGTGAGCCTGTACCATAAGCACCTCCAGACCAGCCAGTATTAACCAACCATACTTTGGCTTTGCTTTGTTTTAGTTTTTCACCGAGTAATTCCGCATATTTAGTAGGATGTAATGGCAAAAACGCTTTCCCAAAACAAGCAGAAAATGTAGTACTTGGTTCGGTAACGCCTACTTCCGTTCCAGCAACTTTTGCAGTGTATCCTGAAATAAAATGATACATAGCTTGTTCATTGCTCAATAATGATATCGGAGGTAACACTCCAAAGGCATCACAAGTGAGAAAGAAAATATTTTTAGGAATACCTCCAACCGAAGGCTCTATGGCATTTTCAATAAAGTGAATCGGGTATGCCACTCTTGTGTTTTCGGTTTTATCAATATTATCAAAATTAGTAATAGATGTGCCTTCATAAAACTCAGTGTTCTCCAATAGAGAGCCAAATTTTATCGCGTTAAATATTTGTGGTTCTTTTTCTGCAGACAGATTTACACATTTAGCATAACAACCACCTTCAAAATTAAAAACAGAACTATCGGCCCAACCATGTTCATCATCTCCAATTAAGAAACGATTCGGATCAGCACTTAAAGTTGTTTTTCCGGTCCCTGATAATCCGAAAAAGATTGCAGTATCTCCGTCTTTACCCATATTGGCTGAGCAATGCATTGAAAGCACTTTTTGCTTTATTGGGAGCAAATAATTCAATACAGAAAAGATTCCTTTTTTAATTTCACCGGTATAACCAGTTCCACCAATTAGAATAATGCGCTTGGTCATATTTACTACAGCAAAATTATGCTGACGGGTTCCATCAATTTCAGGATTTGCTTTAAATCCCGGAGCGGATATTACATGCCAATCCGGATTGATTGTGTTTTCAATTTCATCGCGGGTTGGGCGCAAAAATAAGTTGTGAGCAAACAGACTTTGCCAAGGTGTTTCGGTAACCACTCTTACGTTTAATCGATAGGCCGGATCAGCACAAGCATAACAGTCTTTTACGTAAACATCCTTTTCCATAAAGTAGGCCATAACTCTTTGATATAAAGAGTCGAAAGCAGCAGGATCAAATTTGATATTGATATCGCCCCACCATACATTGTCTTTGGTTTCTTCATCAAACACGAGAAACTTGTCTTTTGGAGATCGTCCGGTAAATTCACCGGTATCAACAGCCAAGGCACCAGTTTCGGTAAATTCTCCTTCGCCTCTTAGAATGGTTTCCTCCGATAGTTGTGCAGAGTTTAAATTCCAAAAAGCAGTGCTGTAATTGTTTAGACCTATAGACTCCAATGAGGCATCTAAGGCTTTAATTCCTAAATTATTGTTCATGAGAAAAATGATAAATCAAGGCACAAAGTAAGTGAAAAAAAGAGCCGAGCGCAACCTGTTTTTGGTTAATGTTCGGGTGATGAATCTAACTTAATCTTAACTAATTCATTAGAACTGAATAAATTGCGTATATCTGATATGAATTTTTCTTTTTGCTCAGCGTCTAAATTATCTAGGTTAAAAAGTAAATCATATTCTCCTTCACGTCCCCATTGGCGAGTTTCAAAGGAAATTTCCTTGTTATAGCCCTTGTTGAATTCACCAATATATACGTCCAGCATTTCTTTTGCTTTATAATCGACCCCTGTTCCAATACTGATAAAGCTTAATAACAAAGGATACTTTTGGATGTTTTTTTCGTTCATGGATTCATTTTTTTCAACCTCATTCGATTTTCCTGCATCCTTATTTGATTTACATGCGGTTCCAAAAATCATTAAAGTTGAAATGAGTAGCATCAGTATATTTTTCATAGAGTAGATTATTTATAAAAGAGACTAAATATAATTATTTTTTTAAAGTGTCTTATGGGCTCTGATGGCCAAAGCGATCCAAGTCAAAATAAGAACAATTCCTCCGATCGGAGTGGCAATCCCCACCATAAATGGTATTGCGTTATCGGTAATTCTTAATAATGTCATGCAATAAAGTGATCCGGAGAATAAAAGCACTCCAATCAAAAATGAACCGGCTATAGGTTTTGATAAAAGTGTGGAATGCATGGACAAAAAACTTAAAGCCAAACTATGATAGATATGGTATTTTAATCCGGTATCAAATGCACTCAGCTTCTCCGCTTCAAGTATATTCTTTAAATAATGTGCGCCAAAAGCTCCTAAAGCAATGCACAAAGCTACATTGAGAATTGATGCAATGAATATCTTTTTTTGCATTTGGCAAAAGTAATAAATGCTACAAATGAATGCATCCCATATAGATTTCTATTTTTGCACAAAAGGTTAAATCATTGAGAACGAAAATAGTCATCATTGGGGCAGGCAAATCTTCGGGTGCGCTTATAAAGTATTTAGGTAGTCGAACTCAAGAACTGAACATTCAATTGCATGTGGCAGATATTAATATCGAATTGGCCCGACAAAAAATCAATGGGTTTGAGAATTGCGAAGCCATCGCATTAGACATATCCAATCAAAAAGATGTAGAACAATTGATACAGTCTTCCTTTGCATTGATCTCAATGCTTCCGGCACATATGCATTTTCAAATTGCCAGGCTCTGTATCAAACACAATATTCATCTTCTTACTGCTTCATACCTCAGTTCTGAAATGAAAGCATTGTCGAAAGAAGCCGATGAAAAGGGATTGTTGTTTTTGAATGAAATGGGTTTGGATCCTGGAATTGACCACATGTCGGCCATGCATCTGATTGATGGATTAAAAAGTAAGGGAGCCAAAATCACATCCTTCCAATCGTTCACAGGAGGTTTGATTAGTGAAGAGGATTGCGATAACCCTTGGAAATATAAGTTTACTTGGAATCCGAGAAATGTAATCTTGGCGGGTCAATCCACCGCAACATATTTGCACGATGGCAAAGTGAAATATGTTCCTTATCAACATTTGTTTAAGCAGATAAAGAGTTTTTCCATTCATGGTGCAGGAGCAATGGAAGGATATATGAACCGCGATTCATTGTCCTACATTCCGGTTTATGGACTCGATCATATTAAAACAATGATTAGAGGAACCTTACGCTATGAAGGATTTTGTAAAGCATGGAATGTATTCGTCTATTTAGGATTAACCGACAATGTTACCGTTTTCGAAACGCAGAATAAAATGACCTACCGTCAATGGTTAGATGCTTTTACCCCAGAAGGAAAGGGTTCGCTTGAAGATCGTTTGTATTCATTTTGCAAGATTGAAGATGACCCGGCATGTCAAGAAAAAATAAAATCGACCGGTGTGTTTGAAGAAAATAGTATTCCATTTGAAAAGGCAACGAGTGCAGAGATTCTGCAATCATTGTTGGAGCCGAGATGGAAATTGCAATCGGATGACCGCGACTTAATCGTTATGCTACATCAGTTTGAATATCATATTGGAGATAAA